>JACCDQ011209282.1_pt1 | contig 32962 bp, 31 predicted proteins | sample 7446031 | NCBI WGS metagenome assembly JACCDQ01 (sample SAMN15323442, study PRJNA562643) | freshwater metagenome | isolation source: river surface water | place: USA:Blue River Watershed | collected 2017-08-17 | reverse complement strand
TGACGCATTATCAACTCGCGGAAGAACAGATAAAACACCTGTTTCCAATCGAAATTTTCGCTGGCACCCACTAGTTTTGGCAGCGAGTAAACCACCCTTTGCGAAGCCAATTGAACGAATTGAGATTCAGAACACTCGAGGGCATAAAGAATTGGTCTTCATAATACGTGATCCAAACGCAGTGGAAATGAGGTTTCCAGCAGATCAAGTACACAATTTGCCAGACACCTATGTTGCACTTCCAGAACATTGGGAAGTGCACAATGCAGAATTTGCTGCCTGGACTGATTCTGATTGGTCAAACAACAGGTGTGCAATTAGTGCGATGGAATATTGCAGCTGGGAAGATGCGTTTGAAAGTTATTGCGCACTAGCAGTTTCATCGGCCGTGGAGGTTTATGACCTTGATTATGAGGCAGCCACCAACTCAGTCTTCAAAGTTTTTAGCAATGTGAATGAAAAGCTGCGAACATCATTTCCCACAGACAAATTCCCAAAATCTAAAAAGGACGCAACGCTATGTCCACTGTGCCTAAAATCCTTCTCTACGGGTCTTGAAGACTTTCGATTTGCAGACCGACTCATTAACTGGCAGCCCACCTGGGCTGCATCAAAGCGAAATGAAGGTGAAGACTCTAGCACCCAAATCATGCACGTAGTTCCCTTGAATGAACAAGTGAGCAACCACAATGCGAGCAATGTGCGATTCGGACATCGATGGTGCAATGTCGCTATGACAGACCACTCGATAGATGAAACAGTTCTATTTTTCGACTACATCAGCGACAAACATGAGAAAAAGGCATAGCAAGTAATGAACAACGATAATCTAAAAACCTATTTCCGCGAGCTTAGGGATTATTTTGCCGGAAACGTCACTGGAATAACTCGTGATGAAAAAATAGCCGAAGTTATTATCCGAATACTTTTCTGTAAAATTTGGGATGAATCACAACCTACGGTAATAAAACAATTCCACGCTAATGACACTGAAAATTTAGAAGCATTTGGCAAGCGCTTCGAAGGTCTATTCGACGAAGTGAAGGCTAGTTTTCCTCACCTATTTACGGATCAGGACCGACTTGATCTAGACCCAACCGCGCTGTATTTCGTTGTTTCGAAACTGCAACAGGTTAGGTTGCTTGATTTAAAGCGTGACGTTATTGGCGATGCCTTTGAAGAGTTTATTGGCACTGCCTTCCGAGGTGGTGAGGGTCAATTTTTCACTCCAAGAAACGTCGTAGAAATGATGGTGAAGGTTCTGAACCCAAGTTCTGGAGAAAAGATAATTGACCCCGCATGTGGTAGCGGTGGTTTCTTGGCTTATGCAATCAGACATCTGGAACTAACGAAGGCAAAATCGGCTGAAGTATTTGGCGTTGACAAAGATGAGTTCTTAGCGAAAGTAGCGAGAACTTACACGTCGCTGCTATTGAACAAAGAAAGCAATGTATTCTGCGAGAACTCCTTGGCGAACCCAAACACTTGGTCTGAACTTACAAGTGACCGAGTGTCCTTGGGGAGTTTTGATGTGATTATTACAAATCCTCCATTTGGAGCCAAAATACCCGTTGTTGGAAAAGAACTTCTAGCTCAATACAAACTAAGCGAAAAACCTGAGCGCACAGGAAAAACCCAAATCTTGACAAAACAAGCCCCGCAAATCCTGTTTATCGAAAGATGTGTACAGCTCCTCAAACCTGGTGGTCGAATGGGGATTGTTCTTCCTGAAGGAGTATTCGGTAATGCGTCAGACAAATACGTGTGGGACTATTTAAAATCTGAAGGGACGATTTTTGGTGTGGTGAGTTTGTCGCAAGAAACTTTTCAGCCGAGCACTCACACTAAGACTTCAGTATTGTTCTTCCGAAAGTCCTTTGAACCGACCCAGGTTTTCATGGGAATCGCCACCAGAATTGGGCACAACAAGAATGGAAAGGAGACTTACAAGCTAGACGCGTCTGGTCAACCTATTCTGGACACAGCAGGGAAAATGATTCCTGATGATGAAATTCCAGAAATTACAGAAAGATTCATTTCTTTCTTAAATCGAAAGAAAATCAACGCATCTCACCTTGGTTTCGTCTTGGATTCAAAACAAATCGACAATCACGTTTATATTCCTGAATTCTACGATCCTGAGCTTGCTTCCCAGCTTGAGCAATTGCGAAACGACAAGCGCTTCGCTCCTCAAACAATTGGCGACTTGATCAAAAACGGTTCTCTTAAAGTCACGCGAGGAAAAGAAATCGGTTCGCACTTTTATGGTACTGGTGACATCCCTTTCATAAGAACGAGTGATTTGGTTAACTGGGAGTTGAAAATTGACCCAATCAAGTCGGTGTCCCAGGAAGCCTACGATTTATTCAGTCGATCGCAGGATGTACGCGCAAAAGACATACTTTTTGTAAATGACGGCACATTCCTTATCGGCAGAACCGCAATGATTAGTGAGGGAGAAGAAAAAATCTTGATTCAATCTCACCTAAAAAAGTTTCGCGTAACCTCTAAATGTCAATTTAATGCTTACTATTTAATGTTTCTTTTGAATACAGAAATTGTTCAAAAGCAAATTCGAGCACGTACGTTTGTGCAAGCTACGATTTCTACGATTGGAGATCGCCTTATGGACGTTGTGTTGCCAATTTCATTGGACGCGTCGTACGTTGATGACAAGGCAAAAATAGTAAAAAAAATCATCGATCAAAAAAGTGCCACAAGAGACCTACTAAGGCAAGTTCTGTCCTCTGCTTTTTAAGATTTTGATTCGCTAGTCTGATTCAAGTGATAATCGAGAAGTAGGGAGTTCTGTAGTATTCAGAATCTGCAGGGCTTAGATATTTTGCACCACTCAAGATGTTTCAAGGTGTACCTATGAAAGGACGTTTCCGGCAACCTTGAGCATTGCATTCGGATGACATTCGTGACTCGAGGCATTTGAAATTCTGCAATCTAAAGCCGAAACCCCGTTATAAACCCATCTGCCCCATAAGCAGCGATTTGAAAGATCGGGGTGTCTGGTGTGTATTCTCGGTGGCAGTTTGGGGAGTCGTCGTTGGGTTCGAACCAGCCGAGGGATTTGAGGAAGATGATTTCATCGACAGTTCGCTTGACTCCGCAGGTGGCTGGGGGATAGCTCCGAATACCAGTCACCGGTTTCTGGGTCTCGGGTTACCTGAAAGTAGGGTGGTTCATCTACGGAGCGCTCGAGGATGTATGAGGAATCTGGGGCGAACTTGTTTTTAGGCCCCAGTGAATCATCGTCATTAGCACGATGGCTGGCTCACCAAGGGCTGGGTCGGCCATGAAGTGGACGGTGTGAGCTAGGCGCTCTGTTTGTACTTATGTGGTTTCACTACGGGTGAAGTCTGGGAAGGTTTCGTACCAGCGTTTTTCGTCGGACATTTCACTCCTTCTGTAATAGGAGGTTTTCTTCCCTTTCATCTAAGTAGTGCTATGAGATACCGACATCTAGTTGCGGAGTATTCCCCGCTCGTCGAAAGCTTTGTCATATTTCTCGAGGAATGCTGAATAACGCTTGCTGCAGTAGTCCATGCATTCTGCGGAATCTTGAAATTCAACTTCTGCCTCATTCTGGTCCCAATCGAAAGCGTTATCCATGAGTGGAAATACGTGTGGTTCTCCGTCGATGCGGAAGTGTACGTAGATTGCAATTACTTCTGGTGTTTTCCAGTCAAAATCTTTAGCACCCTCGAAGACATCTGCCAGGCTAGATCTTTCTGTGAATATTTTTTCGTTATCCGGTCTGTAGAACATCGCGAACAAGGCACTAATTCGATCCATGAACTCTGGATGGATGACTAAGCGTGGGTGATTATAATTTTTGTCAATCAAATAGGAATTAGGAACAAGGTCAAGGTCTAAGAAGACCTCCAAAACTCTAACGCCTTCATTTCTTGCACCCCAGACATAGTGTTCGCTGTAACAAAGGTAGGCGTCGTCAAAGCCGAAGCCTGCACCATACAGTGATTCGAATTCACTCTTACCAAATTTACGGACGGTTGTTAGTCCGCGGTCTCCAATTTGCTCTTTCAATTTCTCCCCCGATGTTATGACTTTAGGCTAATGCGAAAAAGACCCCGCCAATTCTGACGGGGTCTTTTTGCTTGAGTCTTTAGCGTCCGGCTGAGCCTTCGACGTAGTCCTTCTCGGTGTCTGCCTGGCGGAGCCATGAGAAGAGCTTGCGGAGTTCGCGGCCAACCTTCTCGATTGGGTGAGCTTCGCCCTTGGCGCGGAGAGCTAGGAACTCTGGGGCTCCTGCATCCTGGTCAGCGATGAAACGGTTGGCGAAGGTGCCATCTTGGATGTCGGTTAGGACGTCGCGCATGCGGGCCTTTACGTCTGGGCCGATGACGCGTGGGCCAGAGATGTAGTCACCGTATTCAGCGGTGGTTGATACTGACCAACGCTGCTTAGCGATTCCACCCTCATACATGAGGTCAACGATGAGCTTTAGCTCGTGAAGAACTTCGAAGTAAGCAACTTCTGGCTGGTATCCGGCTTCGGTTAGGGTTTCGAAACCGTACTGGATCAGCTGTGATGCTCCACCACAGAGAACAGCCTGCTCGCCGAATAGGTCGGTCTCAGTCTCTTCGGTGAAGGTGGTCTTGATGGTGCCCGCACGGGTTCCACCGATTGCGCGTGAGTAGCTGAGGGCTAGTGCCTGAGCGTGGCCGGTAGCGTCCTGCTCGATTGCGAATAGGTTAGGCACACCCTTGCCTGAAATGTATTCGCGGCGAACGAGGTGACCTGGGCCCTTAGGAGCAACTAGGAATACGTCGACGTCCTTTGGTGGGGTGATTAGGCCATAGCGAATTGAGAAGCCGTGACCGAAAACTAGAGCGTCGCCTGCTTCGAGGTTTGCTTCGATTTCATCGCGGTAGACGTGGCGCTGGATTGGGTCTGGAGTCAAGATCATGATGACGTTTGCCCACTTGGCAGCTTCAGCGACTGTTACTACTTTGAGGCCCTGCTCCTCAGCAGCTGCCTTTGACTTTGAGCCAGCCTGAAGACCAACTACTACGTCGACGCCTGAGTCCTTGAGGTTAAGCGCGTGAGCGTGACCCTGAGAACCGTAACCAATGATGGCTACCTTGCGGCCCTGGATGATTGAGAGGTCTGCGTCCTTGTCATAGAAGATTTCAGCCACTGTTCTACTTTCTTGTTTGTTGTTTCTTTAGGTTTTACTTGTTAACTTTTTCGGTGATCGACTTTGAGCCGCGACCCATTGCCAAAACCCCAGATTGAACGAGTTCTTTGATACCGAATGGTTCAAGGACTTTGATAAGTGCCTGGCACTTTGATGTGTCGCCGGTGACCTCAATGATTACTGCATCGCTAACCACGTCTATGACGCGCGCTCTGAACAAGGTTACCGCCTCCAAGACCTGGCCGCGAGTGCTGGCGTCGGTCTTGACCTTGATCAGCATGTGGTCGCGCTGAACGGCCTGATCAGGCTCTAGTTCAACGATCTTGATTACGTTGATCAACTTGTTGAGCTGCTTGGTGACCTGCTCAAGTGGAGCACCCTCGACTGAGACCACGACAGTGATTCGTGATAGGCCTTCAATCTCAGAGGTGCCCACTGCGAGGCTCTCGATGTTGAAGCCACGGCGAGCGAAGAGGCCGGCTACTCGGGTGAGCAGACCAGGCTTGTCTTCTACTAGAAGTGAAAGAACGTGTGATGACATGTTTACTCCTCACCGTCCCAAACTGGTGCCGCATCTCTTGCGTATTTAACTTCGTCGTTTGAAACTCCGGCAGAAACCATCGGCCAAACCATGGCGTCGCGGCTCACGATGAAGTCGATGACCACTGGTCGGTCGTTGGTTTCGATCGCGAGCTTGATGGCTGCGTCGATCTCGTCTTCTTTTTCCACGCGGATGCCGAGGCAACCGTATGCTTCTGCGAGTTTCACGAAGTCAGGGACCATGAGTGCGTCGGTGCCGGTGTGAAGATCGGTGTTCGAGTAGCGCTCGTTATAGAACAGGGTCTGCCACTGACGAACCATTCCGAGGGAAGAGTTGTTGATGATGGCAACCTTGATCGGAATGTTGTTGATGGTGCAGGTGGCAAGCTCCTGGTTGGTCATCTGGAAACAGCCGTCACCGTCGATTGCCCAAACGAGTCGGTCTGGCTGACCGACCTTCGCACCCATCGCTGCTGGCACCGAGTAGCCCATGGTGCCGGCTCCACCGGAGTTGAGCCATGCGTTTGGGCGCTCGTACTTGATGAACTGTGCTGACCACATCTGGTGCTGTCCGACACCGGCTGCGTAGATTGCTTCCGGTCCGGAGATTTCTCCGATTCGCTTGATCACGTGCTGTGGTGAAAGCTTGCCGTCTTCTACGTGGGTGTAGCCGAGCGGGTAACGCTCGACTAGGCCGTTGACGAAACTCCACCATTCCTTCATGTCAGGAAGAGTCTTGGTGTTTTGGATTTCGGCGATTAGCTCGATGATGACATCTTTGGCGTCGCCAACGATTGGTACATCGGCGAAACGGATCTTGCCGATTTCGGCTGGGTCGATGTCGACGTGAATCACCTTGGCGCCTGGTGCGAATGACTTGGCGTCGCCGGTGACTCGGTCATCGAAGCGTGCGCCGAGAGTAATAAGTAGGTCTGCCTTCTGCAGTGCGGTCACCGCAGGAACGGTGCCGTGCATGCCAGGCATACCGAGGTTCTGCTTGTGTGAGTCAGGGAATGCGCCGCGGGCCATCAGGGTGGTGACCACCGGGGCTCCGACTAGCTCGGCAAGCTTGAGTAGTTCCTTGCTTGCACCCGAGCGCACGATTCCGCCACCCACGTAGAAAACCGGCTTCTTGGATTCGCCGATGAGTTGCGCGGCTGCCTGAATCTGCTTGCCGTGAGCCTTGGTTACCGGCTTGAAGCCAGGAAGGTCGACCTTCGGTGGCCAAACAAAAGGTGCCTTTGCGTTCTGGGCGTCCTTGGTGATGTCAACGAGTACTGGACCAGGTCGTCCGGTGGTTGCGATCAAGACTGCAGAAGCAATTGCAACTGGCACGTCTTCTGCCTTGGTCACCAAGAATGAGTGCTTGGTGATTGGCATGGTGATGCCGACGATGTCGGCTTCCTGGAATGCGTCGGTGCCGATGAGTGTGCTGCCGACCTGACCGGTGATGGCAAGTAGCGGCACGCTGTCCATGTAGGCATCGGCAATTGCTGTGACTAGGTTGGTGGCGCCAGGACCAGAGGTTGCGATGCAAACACCGAGCTTGCCGGTGGCGCTTGCGTAACCTTCGGCAGCGTGGCCAGCACCCTGCTCGTGACGCACCAAGATGTGACGGATCTTTGATGAATCCATCAGTGGGTCATAGGTAGGAAGAATCGCTCCACCCGGCAAACCAAAAATGGTGTCGATGCCGAGATTCTCGAGCGAGCGAACAATCGCCTGTGCTCCAGTTAATACTTCGTTAGACATTTAATCCTCGTTGAACGTAGGTGATGTAAATGCAAATTAGCCGGTGACCGCACCCTGAGATGCAGAGCCAACGAGCTTTGAATATTTTGCGAGTACACCACGGGTATAGCGCGGTGGAAGCGGCTGCCAATCTTGCTTACGGGCTGCCAACTCTTCTGGCTCAACGAGTAGTTCGAGCGAACGAGCTGCGATATTGACTCGAATCAAGTCTCCATCGCGCACTAGAGCAATTGGACCGCCTTCGGTCGCCTCTGGTGCAATGTGTCCGATACAAAGGCCGGTTGTGCCGCCTGAGAATCGTCCGTCTGTTAATAGTAGAACATCCTTGCCCAAACCGGCACCCTTGATTGCGGCGGTAATCGCCAACATCTCGCGCATACCAGGGCCACCCTTAGGACCTTCGTAGCGGATGACGATTACATCGCCCTTCTGAATGGTGCCCTCGGTGAGTGCGTCCATCGCTGCGCGCTCGCGCTCGAATACGCGGGCCGGGCCGGTGAAGTCCTCGAGGTCGAAGCCTGCGGTCTTCACGACTGCGCCGTCTGGAGCTAGTGATCCACGAAGGATGGCAAGGCCACCGGTCTTGTGGATTGGGTTGTTTAGCGAGCGGATGATCTTGCCGTCTGGGTCAGGCGGGTTGATTCCGGCTAGGTTCTCGGCAACTGTCTTGCCGGTGACGGTTAGGGCGTCGCCGTGGATTAGACCTGCATCGAGCAGAGCCTTCATCAAAACTGGCACGCCACCCACGCGGTCGACGTCGTTCATCACGTACTGACCGAATGGCTTTAGGTCGCCAAGGTGTGGCACCTTGTCTGCGATGCGGTTGAAGTCGTCGAGGGTTAGGTCAACTTCTGCTTCGCGCGCGATAGCAAGAAGGTGAAGCACTGCGTTTGTCGAACCACCGAATGCCATGGTCACTGCGATTGCGTTTTCGAAAGCCTTCTTGGTCAAGATCATTCGCGCGGTGATGCCCTCGCGAAGAAGGTTAACCACTGCTTCACCCGAGCGATGAGCCCAGTTGTCGCGACGACGATCTGCAGATGGAGGTGAAGCTGAACCAGGCAAGCTCATACCGAGGGCTTCGGCAGCAGATGCCATTGTGTTTGCGGTGTACATTCCACCGCAGGCACCTTCACCAGGACAGATTGCCTTCTCGATGCGAGTGAGGTCTTCCTGCGACATCTTGCCGGCCTTGCAAGCACCGACTGCCTCGAAGGCGTCAATAATAGTGACTTGCTTTTCGGTGCCGTCTTCCAAGCGCACCCATCCCGGAGCGATTGAACCGGCGTAAAGGAATACAGAAGAAAGGTCTAGGCGAGCCGCCGCCATCAACATGCCAGGAAGTGACTTGTCACAACCGGCCAAAAGCACGCTGCCGTCGAGGCGCTCGGCCTGCATTACGGTCTCGACAGAGTCTGCAATAACTTCGCGTGACACAAGAGAGAAGTGCATTCCCTCGTGACCCATTGCGATACCGTCAGACACCGAAATGGTGCCGAACTCGAGAGGGTAACCGCCACCTGCGTGAACACCCTGCTTGGCTGCATCGGCTAGGCGATCGAGCGACAAGTTACATGGTGTGACTTCGTTCCAGCTTGAGGCAACTGCGACCTGAGGCTTTACCCAGTCGTCATCACCCATACCGACCGCACGAAGCATGCCTCGTGAGGCGGTCTTTTCAATTCCATCGGTAACGTCGCGAGAACGCGGTTTGATATCAGCGGCCATTAGCCAATTCTACTTGGGGTGCCCGAGTCTCGGGCAGTCCTGATTAGTATCTGCCGACGATTGAGACTGCAGCCATACCGATTACAACGAAAATAGGCAGCGCGAGAGCTAGAAATGCCGCTCCAACAATCTCTGCGGTGCCTGCTACTTTTTCACGCATTGCAACTCCTTTGTTGAGACTGTGTATCTAGGAGTAGGAAGAACAAGGAATTTTGTACTTCTATTCCCCGCACTGGCCGAGGTTTAGGCTGTAACCATGAGTGGCGATTTGTACAGCAAGGTAGCGCACGACAGCGCGGCCGTCGTGATTTCGCAGTACTCCACCTCTTTTGGCTTAGCCACTCGCCTACTGCCAGCTCGCATCCAGGGGCAGATCAAGGATGTCTACGCGCTAGTGCGTGTGGCCGATGAAATAGTTGACGGCTCGGCCGCTGCCAACGGAGCCACCAAGGTGCAGATCCGCAAGCAGCTCGACGACCTCGAGGCCGAGACCTATGCCGCAATGAAGATTGGCTTCAGCACCAATCTCGTGGTGCACGCATTTGCTCAGACTGCGCGTGAAGTTGGTATCGATCGCTCGATGGTCGAACCGTTTTTTCACTCGATGCGCATGGACATCACCAAGGCCAAGCACACTCCGAAGACTTTCAAGGAATACGTTTACGGTTCGGCCGAAGTTGTCGGACTGATGTGTTTGCGAGCATTTATTGCCGGGCGTGAATCTGGTTACTCGGCAAGCCAAAAGGAAACTTTGGTTTCCGGTGCTCTTGCACTCGGCGCTGCGTTTCAGAAGATTAACTTTCTGCGCGATTTAGCCGCCGACTTCAAGGAACTCGGACGAAGTTACTTCCCCGGTGTGGCAGTTGGTTCGTTCACCGAGGAGCAGAAGACTTTCTTGGTCGACGACATCGCAGCGGATTTGATTGTCGCTGCTGCTTCGATTCGCTTACTTCCGAAGGATGTGCGCCCGGCGGTTTCTGCAGCACAATTCTTGTTCCAAGATTTGACCTCGAAGATTGCTGCTACGCCAGCTTCGGTTTTGATTACAACTCGCATTCGCGTGACCGACCCACGCAAGCTTTGGCTGGTCGCTAAGTCAGTACTTGGAGTGCTACCTAAATGAGTAAAAAGGTAATCGTCATTGGTGGCGGTATCGGCGGTTTGGCTACCGCTGCGTTATTGAGCAAGGCTGGGCTTTCGGTCACGGTTTTGGAGGCCCGCGAGAAGGTCGGCGGCCGCGCTTACATCTGGGAAAAAGACGGCTTCACCTTTGATACCGGGCCTTCCTGGTATCTGATGCCTGAGGCCTTTGACCAGTTCTTCCGGCTGATGGGCACCAGTGCTGACAAGGAACTCGACCTGGTTGCCTTGGATCCGGCCTATAAAACCATCTACGAGGGACAGGCCGAATCGGTCACTATTTATAAGGAACTGGCCAAGAACCTGGCGGTATTCGAGGGCATTGAGCCTGGTGCCGGAGAGGCGCTTTCGAAGTATCTGAAGTCGGCCGAGACGGTTTACGACATCGCGACCAAGTACTTCTTATACACAAACTTCAATTCGCTAAAGCCGTTCCTGAAGCGCGATCTTCTGAAGCACACCGGATTCTTCTTCTCACAGCTGTTGAACTCTTTGGACAAGTACGCGGGTGCGCACGTTCGCGATTCGCGCTTGCGCAAGATTCTCAACTTCCCTGCAGTTTTTCTCGGTGCTTCGCCATACAACACCCCATCGATGTATCACCTGATGACTCACGTAGACATGAATCAGGGTGTCTATTACCCGATGGGTGGCTTCTACAAAATCATCGAAGCAATCGCGCGCGTTGCGCAGCAACACGGCACCGTGATTCACACCAACTCTCCAGTCACTGAAATTGTGGTTGGCGCAGACAAGAAAGTCACTGGTGTGATGGCAGGCGATGTTTTCTTTGAGGCAGACATCGTGGTCGGTAACGCAGACCTCGCATCTTTGGAAACCAAATTGCTCGCACCTGAGCACCAGAGCTACCCGCAGAGCTACTGGGACAAGAAACAGCCAGGGCCTTCTGCGTTGCTGTTGTTCTTGGGTGTGAAGGGCAAGCTTCCGCAGCTGAATCACCACACGCTTTTGTATACCGAGAACTGGAAGAAAAACTTCAAAGCGGTGTTCAAGAAGGCCGACGGTAAATCGGAGTTTCCGTCTCCGGCGTCTTTGTATATCTGCGCACCTTCGGTAACCGATCCTTCGGTTGCGCCGGATGGTTACGAGAACCTCTTTGTCTTGGTGCCGATTGCTCCGGACCCATCACTCGGCGGGTCTGGTGACGCTCGTCTCGAGGCGGCAGCCGACAAGGTCATTCAGCAGATTTCAGATTGGTGTGGCATTCCGGATTTGGCGGAGCGCATTGTGGTTCGTCGAACCATGGGCCCTGCCGACTTCGCGAACGACCTAAACGCCTGGTCCGGCACCGCGCTGGGCATGGCTCACAGCCTTGGGCAGAGCGCTTTCTTCCGTCCGAAGAACCAAAGCAGCAAGGTACAGAACCTCTACTACGCGGGCCACAACCTGGTGCCTGGCATCGGTTTGCCTATGTGCCTGATTGGCGCGGAGTTGGTCTACAAGCGCATCGTGGATGACCGCTCGGCTGGTGCGATCAAGGAATTGAAGCCGATCAAATGACCCTGGCCTACCTGCTTTGCCTCCTGGTCTCGATTGCCGGAATGGTCACTCTGGACTGGAAGTTCAAGCTGGCGTTCTTTCGCGACCTGAAGCTTTCGGCGGTGACCATGGTTTTGGGTGTTGCGATGTTCACCGCCTGGGACGACATGGGAATCCGTCAGGGCATCTTCTTTCGTGGATCTGGTGAATGGATGACTGGATTGCAGTTGTTCCCGGAGTATCCGATCGAAGAGTTGTTCTTCTTGATTCTGTTGAACTACTTGGCGCTCAACATTCTGGAATTCGCACGACGAGTTAGGGGAAAGAAATGACCTACCTAACTTTGAACGCCTACTATCTCGGAATTCTTTTGCTGTTCTATTTTGTTTCAGGTGCCTGGAGGCAGTTTGCTTTGCACCTGCACACCTTCGCGGCGATGATTATCGGCACCGCGATTTTCGATAACGCAATCATCGGCGCCGGCTTGGTGGCCTATGACGAATCCAAGATTCTCGGTATCAAGATTGGGCTTGCCCCGATTGAAGACTTCGCCTATTCGATTGCGGTCGTTCTACTAGCGACCTCGGTGGCTGCGCTGATGAAAAAGAAAAAAGCATGAACACTGTCGTAAAACTTTTTTGGTCGTCTCGTCCGGTTTCATGGATTAACACTGCGTTTCCTTTCGCAGCGACTTACATTTTCTTCACCGGTCAGGTGGATGCTCCGCTAATCATCGGCACCTTTTTCTTTTTGATTCCCTACAACCTGTTGATGTACGGCATCAACGATGTCTTCGATTACGAAAGCGATCTGCGCAATCCTCGCAAGGGTGGTATCGAGGGTGCGCTGCTGGATAAGTCGTTGCACAAGGTGACCATCTGGAGTTCCATTCTGCTGTGCCTACCATTCGTTGGCTACCTGCTTATTCGTGGCAGCCTTGCTGCCAACCTGATGCTGCTGTTTGCGCTGTTCACAGTGCTTGCCTATAGCTTCAAGGGCTTGCGGTTTAAGGAGATTCCGTTCCTGGATTCATTGACCTCGGCCTCGCACTTCGTTAACCCGATGCTGTTTGCGGCACTGTTTGTCGGTCAGGACCTGTTGGCCGCTCCCCTGCTGCAGTCCTGGTTGGCCTTTGCCTGCTGGGCGATGTCTTCGCACGCCTTCGGGGCAGTGCAGGACGTGAAGGCCGATCGTGAGGGTGGGCTAAACAGCATTGCCACTGTGATTGGCGCCCGGGCGACCACTCGTTTTGCCTGGGTTTTGTATCTGGCTGCCGGTGTGCTGATGGCGACCACTCCTTGGCCGATGAACTTGGCCGCGATTGCCGCGGTGCCTTATCTGGTGATTTTGCTTCCGCACTGGAACATCACCGACGACAGTTGTGAGACTGCCAATCGCGGTTGGAAGAAGTTCATTTGGTTGAACTACTTCGCCGGATGGGTAATCACTATGTTGTTGATCGTTTCCGCCATGTAATTAGGTTGCGCATGTCGTAACCCGGCGAGCAGAGCGTGCAGGAAAGCATGTTGCGCGGGCGACGATAGCGGTAGTGCATGTGCCCGCGCGGACAGATACCAACCCAGGGTGCATTTTCTTCGGCAATTTCTTTACCGGTGAACTTTTCGTTTCGGTAACCGATTCGCTTGGCAGTGGCTAGCCACTTCTTGGAGTGACCGGCGTCGTGACCTTCAATCGCGTGGGCAATTTCGTGAAGCACGACCTGCATATTTTCATCGACGGTGTGAATGTCGACATGGTATTTGCTCAGCTGAATCTTTTGCTCGGTGTAGTTACATAAGCCAGCGCGACGCTTTGCCGAGTCGAATTCGAATTTCCAATTTTCTAGATCTAGGTGCTCGGCTATTTTTCGTTCCGCGAGCGCGAGAATCAATCCCTGTTTATCCACGACCATTCGCTGCCAGCGTTTTTTGCCTTCGGTGAATTGCGTGGTCGGTTTAAAGCCGAATTTTTCGTAAGTCGAAATGGCCCGTGGATTTTCGAGCCACACTTCGAGGCGCACCTTGCGCAATTTGAGTTTGTCGAAGGCGAAAGTGACCACACCCTCGATTGCGTTGGAGCCGAATCCGCGGTTGTAGTACTCGGGCGATTTGAGCGCGATGCGCAGGTTCATCGAGTTGCTCTTGAGGTCGTATTCGTTGAGCACGATCTCGCCGATGAAGTGACCGGTCTGGTTTTCGCGAATCGCCCAGTCCAGGCGACCTTCAGCCTCTGGTCGAGACTTGAGCCACTCGGCTATCTCTTCGCGGGTGAAAGTCTTGGTCGTGCCGGTGAGTTTCTGCCCCTCGGGGTCGGCGAGCATCTCCAGGTACTCCTCTAGGAAGTACTCGTCTAACTGTTCGAGGTCGACGGAACCCTTATGAATACTGGGCGCACGCCTTGATAGCCAATCAGCCAAGTCGCACCTCCCTCGAATACATCAAATCATCGCAAGTGAAAAAACTCTCAGCAAATTGCCAGTAGATTTTCGCTATGACACAAACAACCTCAGGCTCTGCGAAAGCAACCTCAATCGAAGTAAACGACGTAGCTCCGATCTCAGCAGGTGAGCGTCACGGTAAAGCGTGGCACCTCTTTACTGTGTGGACTACCCCGAACCTTGAGTTCGCTACCGTATTCGTTGGCGCATTGGCCATCGGATTCGGCCTAAATGTCTGGCAAGGTCTACTAGCTGTTCTAGTTGGTAACGCACTTGCAGGCATCACCCACGGAATCCTTTCTACCTGGGGACCATCAGCTGGTCTTCCACAGATGGTGCTTTCACGCAACGCATTCGGCAAGTGGGGAAACCTAATTCCTGCCGGTATGTCGACCTTGGTCGCCGGTATCGGATGGTTTGCGGTTAACACTGTTTCAGGTACCTTCGCGCTTCAGGCATTGTTCCCAGCACTTGGTTTGCTAGGTTCACTCGCCATCATCATCGTCGTGCAGGTTGGTGTCGCATTCGTTGGACACAACTTGATTCAGAAGTGGGAGCGTTACCTTTCTTACTTCCAGGCAGTCGTCTGGGTAATCGTGATTGTTGTAGTTCTAGGTCAGCAGGGCGCATTTGATGTTGCTCCAGCTGCAGACGCAGCATTCCCATGGGCTGGATTCACTCTTACCGCTGGTGCTGCTTACGGTTACACCGCTGGTTGGACTGCATTCGCTTCTGACTACACCCGCTACCTACCAGAGAACACCTCAAAGAAGGCTCTCGGCTGGGCTGCAGGTTTGGGTAACTTCACTGCAACCACTTTGATCATGGGTGTTGGTGTAATTGCGTTCAACGCTCTTACCGGAAACCCTGGTGACTTCTGGGGCATCGAAAACCCAACCGCTGCATTCACCGCAGAGTTCCACCCAGTATTCGCTTCAATCGTTCTGTTCTCAATCGTTATCGGTTCAGTATCGGCAAACATCTTGAACGTGTACTCAGGTGCCATGTCATTCTTGGCAATGGGCTTCAAGCTTGGCTTCAAGTCACGCCGCGCAATCATGGTGCTTATCGCTGGTCTTGCCGGTGGTTTGCTTTCATTCCTTGGCGTGCAGAACGGCGACGTAGCTCACCAGCTTGACTCATTCTTGCTAGTGGTTTCGTACTGGGTATCACCTTGGATCGCAATCGTTGTGACCGAGCGTTTCCTATCAAAGGGCAAGGACGCACAGGCTCGCGCATTGGCTCCGAAGAACTCATGGGCTGGCCCATTGGCGTTCGTGATTGCAACCGCGTTCTCAATCTGGGGCTTCGCAGCTCAGGTGCTTTACACCGGCGTATTCGCTAAGGACTCGGGTCTTGGCGACCTCACCGCAGTAGTTGGATTCGTTCTAGCTTCTGCTCTCTACGTTGTATTCCGCAGCGCAGACAAGAACGCAAAGTAATCCAATAAACAACTAACCGGGAGCCTCGGCAATGGACTATCCAGAACACTTCGAAAAAGGTCAGATCTTTGCTACTGACGAAGAGAAGCTTTCTGTAGCCATTGCCGAGGCACACCGCGGACTCAAAGAAGGTGGCATCCCAATCGGTGCCGCACTCTTCGACGAAAATGGCGCGCTGCTAGGCAGTGGCCACAACCTCCGCGTGCAAGAAGGCGACGCCTCAATGCACGGCGAGACTTCGGCGTTTAGGAATGCCGGACGTCAGCGTAGTTACCGCAAGGTGACCCTCGCGACCTCACTGTCTCCTTGCTGGTACTGCAGCGGATTGATCCGCCAGTTTGGCATCGGCCGCGTGCTGGTGGGAGACGACAAAAACTTTATGGGCGGACAAGACTGGGTGGCAGAACACGGCGCCGAAGTTCATGTCATGAACGACCCTGGCCTGATCAAGTTGATGGCCGACTTCATTGAGAACAATGACGCCCTCTGGAACGAAGATATCGGCGAAGACTAAACTGGTCGAATGACCAAGCGCAATCGCCCATGGGGTTATCAAGACCCTGGAACCGCCACTCCACCAAACTGGGAACTTCACCCTGACACCGTTGCCGTTCGCGGCGGTCTGTCACGCACCGGTTTTGGCGAGACCGGCGAAGCGCTTTTCCTAAACTCTGGTTTCACCTACGACTCTGCCGAGCAGGCCGAAAGCGCGTTCAAGGAACAAACCGAACACTTCTTGTATTCACGCTTCGGCAACCCAACCAACCTGACTTTTGAAAACCGCATCGCTGCGATAGAAGGATCGGAAGCAGCGCTTTCGATGTCGACCGGTATGTCTGCAATGTTCGCTTCGGTTGCCTGCCTGGTGCAGGCCGGAGATCACATCGTGGCATCGGCATCGATGTTCAGCTCGTGCTACGTGGTGCTCACCGAAATCTTGCCGAAGTGGGGCGTGACAATTGAGCTCGTCGAAGGCAACGACAAGAAGAAGTGGGCTGCGGCGCTTAGCAAGCCGACCAAGGTGGTCTTCCTCGAGACTCCTTCGAACCCGCTGATGGAAATCGTCGACATTCGCATGGTTTCAGATTTGGCGCACAAGGTTGGCGCGACTGTAATCGTGGACAACGTACTGGCCTCCCCTGTTCTTCAGAAGCCACTAGAACTCGGCGCCGATGTGGTTATGTATTCGGCAACCAAGCACATCGACGGCCAGGGCCGCGTGCTCGGTGGCGTGGTTTGCGGCACCAAGGATTACATCTACAACACGCTTCGCCAGTTCACCCGTCACACCGGCCAAGCCATGGGCGCATTCGAGGCCTGGGTGCTGACCAAGTCACTCGAGACCATGAGCATGCGTGTGCAGCGCATGAGCGACACCGCACACGAAGTGGCCGAGTGGCTCGAGGGTCACGCCAAGGTTTCTAGCGTGCGCTACCCGTTCTTGAAGTCACACCCTGACTACAAGCTCGCCAAGAAGCAGATGACCGGCGGCGGTTCGACCATCGGCATCAACTTCAAGGGCAACAAGGACAAGGTCTTTAAGTTCATGAATGCGCTTCAGGTAATCGACATCTCGAACAATCTTGGCGACAGCAAGTCGCTGATGACTCACCCTTCTTCAACCACTCACCGACGCCTGTCGGCCGAAGTGCAGAAGAGCATGAACATCACCGAGACTACTGTTCGTCTATCGGTCGGCCTCGAGCACGCAAGCGACCTAATCAAGGATCTAGAGACCGCCTTCAAGGCGATGAAGTAAACCCTAGGGTTTAGAGATTTGGTTTAGAGAATTCTTGTAATTCGGTTAATCGCCTCGGCGATAATCGCCTGACTGGTAGCGAAGTTAATTCGCACGAAGTTCGCATAATCCTTGCCGTGCTCATCGCCACTCACAAAAGCAACGCGCGCCTCGTCGAAGATTCGCTCGAATGGCTTGCCGGCGAGTGCAGTCTCACTCAAGTCGACCCAGGCCAGGTATGTACTCTCCGGCATGATCAACTTGGCACCCGGAATCTTATAGAGCTCCTGCTCCAAGAATCTGCGGTTCGCATCTAGACGCAAGAGCACCTCATCGAGCCAGGCCTCACCCGCGTTGAACGACGCCACCATCGCGAATGCTCCGAGAATCGAACTGCGCCAGTGGTTTGCCGGAGTGGTGTTGTTCAACACGGCAAACATCTCGGCCGATTGTGAAACCATAATCGAAGCCTTGAGCCCGGCGGTGTTCCAAGACTTGCTGTTTGAGGTCAACACAATGCCGGTGGCTTCCGCCGCTGCACCGAGCGAAAGATATGGCACAAACACCGAGCTCTCGAAAGTCAGAGGAGCGTGAATCTCATCACTGATGACAATCACCGAATACTTCTCGGCGAGGCGAGCTAATTCTTGTAATTCATCCCTACTGTGCACCGTGCCAGTTGGGTTCTGTGGGTTACACAACAACACAGCACGAGCACCGGCCGCCATCGCCGCTTCAATCGCTGCTAGGTCGAGACGCAACTCTGCGTTGAGTGGCACATCCTGCACCTCGCAGCCAGCCTCAGGAATCCAGGTGTAGAAACTTGAGTAAACCGGTGAAGAAATAATTACGCGATCGCCAGGGCGAAGTGCGCTGCGCAGCAGGTCGACTGCCGCGACGCCAACGTCGGTGGCAATCTTCACCTGCGAAGGATCGACCGTCCAGTTCCAGCGACGCTTCGCGAATCCGGCGAACGCCTCGCCGACCTCAGGCACAGGACCTAGGTATCCGAGGTTTGATTGGGTGACCATCTTGGCCAACACATCGACGACCGGCACTGCCACGTCGAAGTCCATCTCAGCCACGTGCAGCGGGAGAACATCCGCCGGGTAGCGGCGCCACTTGGAGCTTTGCTTCTTGCGGAGGTCGTCGAGCTGAGGTTCGCGAATCATGTTGCCAGTTTATGCCTTGACCTCAAAATGTAAATATTGTACATTTTTGAAATGAACACGATAACTGCGACAAATGCCCGCCAGAACTGGGCCGACACTATCGAAAGCGCAAAGTCTCAGCCTGTTTTACTCACAGACCATGGACGGCCAACAGTAGTGATGATGAATGCTGAGCTCGCGCGTCTTGCCCTTCAGGTACTTGACGACTCTTATGAGATGCAGCAGATTGAAAAAGCTTTAAAGGCGGAGGGGCGTTCCTACACCATCGAAGAGGTGGCCGCTGAGTTGGGCATAGAGCTTGATCGAAAGTAATTTCAAGATTATTTACAAAGAAGTTGCACTCAAACAACTTCAAAAAATCGAAAAGTCTCAACAACAAAGAATCGTCCTTGCCACAAACCTTCTATCTCAAAATCCTCGCCCGCCGCGAGTCAAGAAAGTTCAAGGCTATGAAAATCTGTGGCGCATCCGGGTGGGTGACTTTAGGGTTACCTATCAAATCGACGACGATGTGCTGACGATTCTCGTCGTTTACCTTGGGCATCGCAGAGATATTTACAGAAAAATCTAAAAGCGCAAGAACGCGAGCATTCCTGCGATAACGATCATCACTGTGGCAATCGTTAGGTCGAGCACTTTCCAGAAGATTGGCTTCGACATGTATCGGCTGAGTGCTTTCGCACCGTAGCCAACAGTAAAGAACCAGACAAAGCTTCCGGTCATCGCTCCGAATGCGAAGGTCCACTTGTCTGCTGAGAACTGGTTCCCGATTGCGCCGAGAAAGATAACTGTGTCTAGGTAGACGTGCGGGTTCAGAAAGGTCAATCCGGCGATTGTGATCAAGACTTTCTTGGCACTGGTCTGTGCTTCGCCACTGGACTGAAGCGACTCCCCTTTGAATGCATTGCGCGCGGAGTTGAAGGCAAACCAGAGCAGATAAGCCACACCAAACCAGCGAATGAACTCAAGTGCAATAGGGGCCGCCTGAATGATTGCCCCTAGGCCGGCTGTTCCAGCAGCAATCAAGAGTGCATCGGCAATTGAGGCAAACAAAACGATGAGCAATACGTGCTGGCGAGTTAGTGCCTGGCGCACGATGAAAGCATTCTGAGCGCCAATGGCAATAATCAGTGACAAACCGGCAACAAGGCCGGACCAGTAAGCAAGCACGTAATTTCCTTTTTCACAAACATCGTCGAGTCTAAAGCCTGTCATCTGGAATACCTGGGTGGACTTCGACAGAGTGGAGCTAGCATTTCGATATGAGCCCAATCGCCCTGCCAAACCCACTAATTCCTGGCTTCAACCCAGACCCTTCAGTGGTCAGAGTAGGCAGCGACTATTACCTGTGCACTTCGTCGTTTGAGTATTTGCCTGGCTTGCCGATTTATCACTCGACCGACTTCGTCCACTGGGATTTGATTGGTCACGTGGTGACTACAGAGCACCAACTCGCTTCGGCAAATATTCCAACTAACGGCGGAGCCTGGGCTCCGACCATTCGACATCACGATGGTGTGTTCTATGTGGTGGTTACCGATGCGATGGGTCGCGGCACGCTTCTTTTCAGTGCGACTGACCCAGCGGGAAAGTGGAGTGACGGCCTAGTCACCAATATTTCTGGCATCGATCCTGATTTGTTCTGGGAGGACAACGGTGACTGCTTCGCAACTTTCTCCGGACTCCAATTCATCGATGGAGAATTTGGCAAGCACTTAGGCATTCAGCAGGCTCGCATTGACTTAACCACTGGGCAACTTCTTGAAGAGCCGCGTAGTATCTGGTCTGGCGTTGGCGGAATGTTCCCCGAGGCTCCGCACATCTACCAGATTGACGATTGGTATTACCTGTTCATCGCAGAGGGCGGAACCGAGCGCGGTCACGGCGAGAGCGTGGCCCGCAGTCGCCACCTCGAAGGGCCATACGAAAGCGGGCCAAATAATCCTTTTCTGACTGCGCGTTCCACTATTCGCCCAATCCAAAACACCGGGCACGGCGACCTAGTCCAACTGGTCAACGGCGACTGGGCCATGGTTTTGCTCGGCATGCGAACTCGCGGCCAGACCCGTTCGTTCTCGTCACTTGGTCGTGAGACCTTCGCGACCAACATCACCTGGGTGGATGGCTGGCCGGTGGCCGAGCCGGTGCACCCGACGGACGTGGTGCCAGCCCCAGAGTTTGTAGAGAATTTCAGCGGAGAATCGATCAGTCGGGAATTCATCTCGATCCGCAGGATGCCGAGCTCGGTATCGACGCTGAAGTCGGACGGGCTACACATCAAGGGTTACGGAGCCTCAATGAGTGAGCTTCGCCCGGCCTTTGTCGGTCGGCGACTACGTAGACACGATGGGATCGTTCGAGCGGTCATGACGGTCGAGGGCGTGGGTGGAATATCGATTCGATATGACGAGGTTTCGCATTACGACATTGAATTCTCTAATGGAAAAGTTCTTGCTCGCAGTTCGCTCTCGCGAGTCGTGCACGAAGTTGATGCGAATAATTATTCAGGCGACCAGGCAATAGAGCTATACATCGAATTTGTTCCATCGGAAAATACTTTCTCAATTGATGGGCAGTCGTGTGACTTCATTCGTCTAGGCTATTTTGACAAGCGAGGCAACAAACAGCACGTAGCAGAGTTTGATGGACGCTTCCTTGCAGCAGAAGTTGCATGCTCATTTACCGGGCGAGTAGTTGGTGTCTATTGCACAGAGGGCGAAGTAATCCTCAAGCGCTATAGCGAAACTGCCTAAGACAGAAGAGGTTACCGATGGCACAAGACAACTGGCCGGCAAGCGGCATTTCGCAGCGCGTTCGAATCATTTCAGACAATGACTACGCCGGAGATCCGGATGGACTATTTCAGTTAGCGCAGCAGGTGCTGTCTCCTTCTTCAGATTTGCGTGCAGTCCTTGCCACGCCTCACGTGGACTGGGTGGACAGCGCAGATGGTGACCTGTGCTCGGCTGCGACCTTGAAAGCACAGGAGTGCCTCGAGCTCTGTGGTCGCTCAGACATTCCGATTTATAAGGGAACAAACGACAAGCTCGTTGATCGCAAGGCTCCGATTGACTCCCCAGCCGCTCGGGCAATCATCGCCGAAGCAATGCGCACTGACACCAAACTCCCGCTCTATGTCACCGCCGGTGCTGGACTTGGCGCTATTGCCAGCGCCTGGCTCATGGAACCTCGCATCGCCGATCACTTGACCTTGATTTGGATTGGCGGGCACGAACACGAGGGTCTAACCCCAGTGCCACCGGGAGCTCCAGACATGGAATACAACCTCGGCATCGATCCAATTGCTGGGCAGGTCATTTTCAATGACTCCAACATCAACATCTGGCAGATACCTCGCGATATGTATCGCTATGCGGCTGCCTCGAGAGCTGAACTAAAGGATCGCTTGTTAGGCAAAGGAGCTCTCGGCGAGTACCTCTACAACTCGCTTGCCGATGTCTCAATAAAGGTAGAACAGATGGGCATGAGCGTTGGCGAGGTTTATGTACTCGGCGATAGTCCGTTGGTGCTCGTTTCTACGCTCATGACTGCATTCGAGCCGACCCCTGCTTCAAGCCCTTGGATCACAAAGCCATGCCCAAATATTCTCGACAACGGCCTCTACGAAGAGAATCCAAACGGTCGTCCGCTTCGAGTATTTACCGCTCTGGACAATCGACTGATGTTTGAAGATATGTATGCGAAAGTTGCGCTGCATGGACGCAACGAAAGTTGATTAGTCAGTAAACACAGACACACCCCAGGCGGAAATTTCCCCTGGGGTTTCGTCTATTACGGCAGGCAAATCACGAGCGAACTTCAACTGCGCTGGCTGCCAGCTCCAGTTGAACACAAAGTATGCGGTGCGTCCATTGGTGAGCTCCGCGCGATTCACAATCACACTTTCGCTGGATGAAGAAATTGGCGACGTGAATTCAATTTCTGCCGCGAGTTCTGCGCCGATGTACTTAGACAATTCCGCGTCTGGGTAAACCGCAAGGTAGCGCACTGTTCCTTTGCCGAGCTTCACCTTGGTCAGCGCAGCGAACTCACCGAAGAATGGGTGATCCAACCGCAACTGAACTTCTGCTCCATCGATTGGATTCAATTCATCGAGCCAACCGTAGCCATTGCCCACGTGGGTGCCACTCGCGGTGACAACTGAGCATGGCTTGCTGAGCTGCGAGAACTCGTTGTAGTTTCCGACCACATCTACGAAACCTGCAGGCTGAGTCTCCACGCGAATCACGTTGTTCGGCTTGGCAAATCCGGTGCGCGGAGTGAGCACAAGATTTCCGCCGGCCTCTGCATAGCGTCGAGTGAATGCGAGTACCTCATCTGAGGCGATGTACAAACTGTGCACAATCATGATCGGGTGCTTGGCTACGAACTCTTCAATCGAACCCGTAAGCGGCAGCTGGTTATCGCCATAAATCTGCACACCTAGACCATTCGAATAGGCGATTTCATAGGCAGACTGTGCGGTCTTCTCATAGCTCAGCGGGTCCACCCAGCCGTTCGGCTGACGGATTGGGCCCTGATACTCAAACGCCCAGCGGGACGCCGTGGACAGCACCAAAGCGACCTCAGCGGCCGGCCTGAGCTTGCCAAGGCCAGACAAGACGTCCATAGCCTTCGCGGTGTCGACAAAGCTCTCGAAGGTACGGCCAGGCACCAGGCTCTGCGGCAAGACGCCGCCCCAGTGGTTCTCGATGCCGTATGGCAGGGTGTGCCAATGCCAGTACTCGACCATTTCGGCGCCGCGAGAGACCATGTTGATCGCCGCCTGCTTGAACTGCCCCGGATAGTGCGGGAACGCCGCCATGGCCGGCCCCTGCGACTCGGAGTTGCCATTGGTCTCAGTAACTAAAAAGTTGCTCTGCTTGATTGCGCGAGCGGTGTCGCAAATCATGTTGAGCGAAGATGCTCCGTGCAGCGGAACCCAAAATGGTTTCGCGATGTCTTCGCCTGGAGCGGGCACGTGAGTTGGGTGCGCAAGTCCATCCTGCGATGCGTAGTAAACGTTCACCGAGGTCACGTCCAACGATTCACCAATTGTGAAGTTATCCATGCCCGGACGACTCAGCGCCACGCAGGTGGTGATGAACTGCTCTGCAGGAATTATCGAGCGAACGATTTCACGCTGCCACTCTAAAAACTCGTTGGTGATCTTGGCCTGGTGTTGACGCCAAGCTAAAAGGTAACTCGGGTTGGTGTTGCCATCCGGACGCCAAAGTTCATCGAAAGATGCAAGTGCGTGTGACCAGTAGGTCAGCCCCCAAGCTTTGTTCAGATTTTCAACAGATCCGTAGTCTGCCTCTAGTGACTTCTTGAACGACTCAAACACACCATCGTTGTGCAAGATTTCAGCGCCGGGTTCGTTGTCGACCTGCCAACCTATTACCGAAGGGTGCGATGCATATCTCTCAGCCATCTTGCGAATCAGTGGCTCGCAGAGTTCGCGGAACTTCGGTGATGAGTAGTCGACGTTCTGGCGGTGCCCATATGGCACCGGAGAACCGGTGTGACGATGTGCAACCACTTCTGGATACTGCAGGTAAACCCAACGCGGCACCGCGTAAGTAGGTGTGCCGATAATGACGGAAATCCCCTGAGCATGCGCACGGTCGAGAATTGGCTGCAGCCAGTCGAGGTCGTAGACGCCCTGCTGCGGCTCCCACTTCTGCCAAACCGACTCGGCCACGCGTATCACGCTGAGCCCAGCTTCCTTCATCAAGCGGAAGTCTTCGTCGGTGCGAGCAGCTATCTCAATACCGTTCTCGTCCGTGATTTTGACCTCGTGATATTCGTTGTAGTACGCGGCGCCATAGAGAATGCGGTCGAGGGAGGTCATATCCCAAGCCTATTGGGGCCTTAAATGAAAAAGTGCGCCCCCCGGGACTTGAACCCGGAACCCACTGATTAAGAGTCAGTTGCTCTGCCGATTGAGCTAGAGGCGCGAGTTGGCTTTACAGCACAACAAGGGTCAAGAATAGCAGATTTGAGGGGCCGGCTGCCACTCGACTAACGACCGAGCCATGCCATTACCTGAGGGTGATTGGCGAATCGCTTCCCCATTACGGCATAGCCGTTTGAGTTCGGGTGGAGGTCATCCTCGAGGAAGTGAGCGTCGGACGGACCCATTAGTTCGAGGCCGTTGAGGTAACTGACATTGATTCCCTGACTAGCCATCTGAATTGCCGCTTGCTTAAGTGCCTCGCGAACCCGAATCAAGTTGAGGTGGGCAGGGAACATTTCAGGAGCTGGGTTTGGATTGGCTGTTGCTTTCAGTTCAGTCAGATCAAAGATGGTCGGTCCATATCCCTCTTCGTGTGGGGGACAAAAGATTGGGCTAATTAAGAGAATCTTTAGTCCCGGTTTCTTTGCTGCGAGAGATTCGACTAAACCGAAAACAGCAGGGATGAAAGTTCGCGTGTTGTGGCTGGCCATGTTGATGCTGTTGATTCCAACCTTTAGCGAAACCACCTCTGGGTTATGGCTCAAGATGACATCTGTCATGAAGGGCTCAAGCATGGCGTTGCCACCGAGACCAAGGTTGGAGAGCTCGAGACCTAGTGCATCAGCCGCGATTACGGGCCAGACACCGGTTGGTAGTTCCGCTTCAGAGCAATGACTTATTGAACTGCCGTAGTGAACCCACTTTGGTTTAGTCGACGTCACCTTGCTGGCTGGACCATTTAGTTCGATGGATTTGAAATTCGTCATGGCGTGATGTGGCAGCCAGATCTTTACTAACTTTGACTTTTCTTTTTGACCAAGATTAAAGGTGTGAGATTGAAAATCTAGAGTGTCGGTGCGTGGCTGGCCGGTGACATCAATGAAGCGAACGTTGGAGAATTCGTAAGCCGTTTGGATGCCATCAACCTCGAGCACTAGAGGAACGGTTTCGTCTGGCTGGCCTGGGTAGAGGACTTTTTCGAAGGCCAGTTCGAGTTTGAGTTCAGTGGCTTCGGTGTGAAATTCGAGGTGGACGCCGGAGCCTTGGGCTGCAACGTTGATCATCATGAAGTGGTTGCCGTGCTTAGACTCGGTGCTTCTTGGCACACGAGTGAAGGTTGCATAGCCTTCTCGGCTAAACACTTCGGCTGCACCTTTTAGGTGGTCTTGCAGGAATTGCTCTGTCTGGCTCATAAACCCGAGTGTATGAGTGTTTTAGTAAAGCCAAGTAGATAGTGGGTATCGATAGGCTGGGGCTATGGCAAACCTAGAAATTGGCGACAAGGCACCCGTTTTCACCGTTTTGGATCAAGACGGAAACAAGGTCAAGTTGACTGACTACAAGGGTAAAAAAGTCATTTTGTATTGCTACCCGGCAGCGTCTAGCCCGGGCTGCACCAAGGAAGCTTGGGATTTCAACCACAACCTTGCCAGCCTGAAGAAGGGTGGCTACGAGGTCTTGGGTATTTCACCGGACAGCGTGGACAAAATCAAGAAGTTCCACGCCAACCAAAAACTAAAGTTCACCCTTTTGTCAGACGAAGACTTGACCGTGCACAAGGCCTACGGTTCCTACGGCTTGAAGAAGCTCTACGGGCGCGAATACCAGGGTGTGCTTCGTTCAACTTTCGTGATTGATGAGAAGGGCAAAATTGCTCTAGCTCTCTACAACGTGAAGGCAACCAATCACGTGAACATGCTTAAGAAGATGCTGGGGCTTGCGGAGTAACTACTCCTTGTCGACAGCTTCTTGAGTCTCTTCAATCACCGGTTTGGTGAAAAGGAAGTAAATAGTCGTGATGCTGGTGAGCACCAGATAGCCACCAATAAAGACATTGGCGAATTCTCCACTAAATGAATTCCAAGCAATTGCTAGTTGAATCAATTGCCAAAAGAATGCAGCGGATCTTGCCCATCGTTTTTTGAAGATTAACTGTCGTACGACAAAGAAAAGCCCAACGGTTGCGCCAACAAAAATTGCAAAGATTGCGATGAAAGTTGGCAGATCTTTTAGCGTCAAAAAGAAGTTTGGAATTGCAGAAAGTGAGACTAAAGCCATAATCGAAGCTTCGAGAGCCACAAGCATTATGGCGATTTTCAGTTGCCAGACAAGGGCTTTAAAGCGTTGTTTTAAGGTCATTTTTACTCACTTTGGGTATTGCCAAACGGGTCCGTCTGTGGAACTATTTTCAGAGGGAATACCAGCCTAAGCCTAAGTTCTAACGGGGCTAAAAGGCCCGAAAAATCAACGTTTTTCAAAGGAATAACAACACATGGATATGCAGTGGCTAAACGAATCTCGTTGCCTTACAGAAGACCCAGAACTCTTCTTTCCAATCGGCAACACCGGCCCTGCAGTAGATCAGATTGAAGCGGCAAAAACCATCTGTCGCGAGTGCGGAGTTGCGACTCAGTGCCTCGAATATGCGATCAAAGAAAACCAGGACACCGGCGTTTGGGGCGGTCTTTCTGAAGACGAGCGTAAGTCGCTAAAGCGCAAATACGCACGTGCTCGTCGCGCAAGCTAAGTTTTTATGAGAAAGCTCACCTTCGGGTGAGCTTTTTTGTTTAACTACAAAGGTATTGAGATTACGACTCGAGTGCCACCTTCGGTAGGGGCCAACCAGGAAATGTTTCCGCGAAGTTCACCCTCGATGAGTGTCTTGATGATTTGAGTGCCGAGTCCATTGCCGACGGTTCCGTCTTTAATTCCGGAGCCGTTGTCGCTAACCGTGATGTCGAGTTTCTTCGCTTTGCGTTCGGCGTTGACGTGAACCACTCCGCTGCGATTAGACAGACCGTGCTCGACGGCATTGTGAACGATTTCGGTGAGTGCGACCGCCAGCGGAGTTGCAATCTCCGAACGCAACTGACCAAACTTTCCGTCAATCAAGGTCTTGACGCTGGTGTTGTGTGATGCGGCGACCTCAGAGGTGAGCAGCAGCACGCGATCGAATACTTCGTCGAAGTTGAGGTCCTGATTCACTCCCTCAGAAAGAGTGTCGTGCACGAGGGCAATTGCGCTTACTCGACGCATCGCCTGATCCAATTCTTCGCGAACGTCTTCGCTTGTGGAGCGGCGGGCTTGAATTCTAAGCAGGCTGGCTACCGTCTGAAGGTTATTCTTCACCCGGTGGTGAATCTCACGAATGGTGGCGTCCTTGGTGATAAGTTCGCGTTCCTGGCGGCGCAGTTCGGTGACATCGCGACAGAGCACAATCGCTCCCCCGCGCACTCCCCCTTCGAAGAATGGAATTGCACGCATCGAGATGGTGCCCTGACCCGCTTCGACGTCGGTGCGCCAGGCAGCGCGACCGGTTAGAACCAGACTTAGACTCTCGTCAACGTGATTTGAAGTTTTCAGAGCCGCCGATACTTCTTCGATTAGCAGCTTGCCCTCGACCTCGCCCTTTACGCCGATGCGGCCAAGAACCGAGATGCCGTTTGGGCTGGCAAATGTGACCTTGCCATGGTCATCGAGACGAATTAGGCCGTCGGATGCACGCGGGGCTCCGCGCTTCGGTCCCGTCGGGGTGTTGAAGTCTGGGAACTGGCCGCTGGAGACCATGCCGAGAAGGTCATTGGCCGCTTGCATGTAGTTGATGCTGATTCTGTTTGGGGTGACGGTTACGTCGATTGCGGTGTGGCGGGTGATAAACGCAATCGGGGTGGTCTCGACCGCATCGCTCTTCGCCGATGCTCGGCGGCGAACCGGGATGACCTCGAAGCGGGCTTTATTGCCGTCGAAGACTTCGAGTGCCGTGAAGAACACGTCACCGGTTTCAAAACTATGGTTTAGGCCGGGCAGCCACTGCTTGCGCGGCTCTTCTCCGGTGATGTCGCGGTAGAGCATGGTCGAGGCGCTCGATGGTCTCGCATTGCCCACGGCTAGGTAGTCGCCGTCTTGGCCGCGAACCCAGAGCACTAGGTCGGCGAAGGAAAGGTCGGCGATCAGCTGCCATTCGGCGACCAAAAGGTGAAGCCACTCGATGTCGGCATGGACCGTCTGGCCCTGCTTCTTCATGAGTTCCTTTAGTGTCGACACCTAACCCAGTTTAGTTAGCACGAATTTGCTGAGCTGAGCCCTGGCCGAGGAATTGCGACCGGCTAGGACAATCGGCACTCCGTCTAACTTGGCGCGGTCGGCGGCGGCTTGATCGAAATCGATGAATTCGGCGACCTGGCAGCCGGTCAGTCGCTGGATGGTGTCGCCAATCTGCTTGGCTGCCGAGCGACCGAACGCTGCTGTGCGCAGTTGATTGACCAGAACTTGTAATTCGCCAGGAAGTTCTAGTGATTTGAGTTGCTGGTAGTCCCAGACAAAACGATGGACGGCATTGGCCTCGGCTCCGCAGATGGCAACCACGTGAGTGGCGGCTTTCAGTGCGGCGACGGTCATTGAGTTGCGTTGAACCAGAGATTTTTCGTGGATAACTTGTAATTCAACCGGAGCGGCGACATCGAAGACGATGCAGTCGAAATACTGCTCTACGAATTCCAGAATCGCGTTGATGCCATCAAAGCCAACCTCCTGCCAGCGATCTGGCATCGACAAACCGGTGATTATCTTGAAGTCGATTTTGCCGAAACTGAAGTCGACGGCAAGTTTGTTGAAAGTTTCTTCGGTTAGTCGCTCCTGAATTGCGGCTCTCGCCACCGCCGCGATACCGGCATGGGATTGCTCGATGCCGAAATGGAATTCGATTCCGGGTGCGTAACTATCCGCATCAATCATCAACGTGCGATTGCCGGCCTTAGCCAGCTCCGCTGCGATGCCTGCGGCGATTGTCGTACGGCCTGGCGAACCGTTGGGCGACCAGACCGTGATGACTCTAACTTTCTGAGACGACACTTACGTAACCGGCGCTTGCGATTGCGGTAATCACCGCGGTGAGTGATTCGTTTGGCACCGCAAGTTCGATGTCGTCAATTTGCCTACCCATGGATAGCTCTCCCTTGTGAATCGCCAGCACTTCGGCATCGACGAGCAGCTGCACTGCGTTGGCCGTGGTTTCCACTCCTACAGCTTTTGGCACGAACCAGAGTTGCACGTGGCTACCGATTCGGATGCGAGTGCTGAGTGGATCGCTTGGAGTTACGCGCACCGGCTTGGTGGTTGGTTGGATAGCGGTGATTACCGCTCTGCGCGGGATGAGCTCTCCCCCAAGCACCGATCCGGCCAGCACGCTGCCGGGCTTCAGTTGGTTGAGATACAGGTCGCCCTCCATTCCGAGGCTGAGCTCGGCCTGCCGGATGTCCCGAGTTGTGATGGCCGCACCTGCGGGTAGATCGCGGTTGGCCACCAAATAGACCTTGGTGCTGCTGGACTGCTGGAGCAGAGCTCCGGCCACCAAAATCGCGGCAAGCAGCAGTCCGATTGCCAGGATTAGCGTGCGTCGGCGGGAATCGAGTCGAACTGTTCTTATGCCCATGAGTTGGTTCCTAACACTCTCAGTTGATTGATGGCTTTGGCTGGAATTAGTTGCTCTGAATCTGCAATCAGGAATTGCTCATCGATTTCGAGCAGATTGAAAGAAGCCTCGAATTGATTTTGATATTTGACCGTCACTCGAACCGGGCGCTCGAGCGTCTTCAAAAAGTCGACGAGGTGAATTTCCTGACTTCGGATTAGCGGCAATTCCGAGTCGGCAAGTATCTGCGTCGAGAAATTAGCGACAAAGCTATTGGTAAAGCAAAGCCAGTCGGCGTGCTGTCGATCCAAACCGGCGACGAAGTCTACGCCGATAATCGGAGCCAGTAAATCGACAAATTGTTGATCTATGGTTTGCAACTTTAGACAATTGGTTTGCCTATTCCACTCGTAGCGCTTGCCAACGAACTTACTTTCAAGGTCGTCAAACAAATCTTGAAATTCCATAGCGACATTATTTGTACGCAGACGACATTGTCTTTGAAGTTATCCACAGCCAAAACTTTTTTCTAGACCTTTGCGGGTATTAAGGTTTAGGTTCGGAGAACCAAGCCAAACGGTATTGGGGGAAGAAGGGGACAATGTCTGCCAGGAGTGCTGATTCAGAACAAGGCAAAGACAAGAAGCCAAAACAAACACCTCGCACCGCACCCTCGGGAAAACCTCGAGTCGTGAAGAACCCGCTGGAAGAGGCGGACTTTTTCGGTGAGCAATACAGCAAGACCGACGAACTAGAGAATCCAGATTCACTGTTGAAGATGCTGGCTCCGGCAGTCGTCGAAGTAATCGTCGGAGTGCGAAACATCAGTCAGTTGGCAGCAGTGCTCAGCGATGATGTTTATCAGCGACTCCGCGATCGGGCAATTGCAGTGGCTCAAAGCCGCTTGAGAGAGGGATTGCCCCTCAAGGCTCCGATGCTGAGCGTGGGGGCCCTGCAGCGCAAGGATCCGAAGGACGGCGTGATCGAGTCTGTCGTGCTGGTGAAGTCACCGACTCGCACTCGAGCAGTGACCATCCGCCTCGAGGGCATCAACCACCGCTGGCGAGCGACCGCCGTGAGCGTTATTTAGCGTCGGAAGAACGCACTTCCGGCGCCATTGTCGCCATCCTCTGCCGGCTTACCTGGGGCGTTACTGCTGCCCTCGTGAACCTCGGCCACGCCATCTTCACTAGGTGAGGTGTAGGTGAGCTGCTTGGCGTCTGGCTTTACCTGCTCGGCCGCCTGCACCTGAACCTCGAGGTTGAACAAGAATCCGATCGACTCTTCACGGATAGCGCCCATCATCTGCTGGAACATTCCGTAACCCTCGCGCTGGTATTCAACCAGCGGGTCGCGCTGTGCCATGGCACGAAGGCCGATGCCTTCCTTTAGGTAGTCCATCTCGTACAGGTGGTCGCGCCACTTGCGGTCGATTACAGACATAACCACGCGTCGCTCAAGCTCACGCATTGCGGCTTCACCGATTTCGGCTTCGCGCTTGTTGTATGCAATCTTGGCGTCAGAAACAATTTCGCGAGTCAACCAGGCGCGAGTGAGCTTGTTGCGGTTACCTGCCTCAGCTAGCACCTCAGAAATTTCTAGACCGATTGGGTAAATGGTCTTTAGATCGCTCCAGAGAGATTCGAGATCCCAATCCTTACCAGAGCCTTCGATGATGTGCTGGTTTACGACATCTTCGATGACATCGGAAAGGAATGACTCGACGCGAGCCTTGATGTCGTCGCCCTCGAGAATGTGACGGCGGTCGTTGTAAATCGCATCGCGCTGACGAGACATGACGTCGTCGTACTTCAACACGTTCTTGCGAATTTCGGCGTTGCGTGCCTCAACCTGCGATTGTGCAGATTGAATAGCGCGGCTTACCAACTTAGATTCGATTGCGGTGTCGTCAGGTACACCAGGACGGTTCATCAACGACGACGCTGCGCCCGAGTTGAACAAACGCATTAGGTCGTCGGTGAGTGAGAGGTAGAAACGAGATTCACCGTGGTCACCCTGTCGACCTGCTCGACCACGCAACTGGTTGTCGATTCGACGTGACTCGTGACGCTCGGTACCGAGCACGTAGAGACCGCCGACAGCGAGAACCTTCTCGGCTTCCTCGGCCACCTTGGCCTTGGTGGCTTCGAATTCGGTGGCCCATGCGGCTTCGTACTCTTCTGGCTTTTCGTCCGCGTGCAGTCCGCGCTTGTTTAGCGCCTCGACGGTGAGGAACTCGGCGTTACCACCGAGCATTACGTCGGTACCACGACCGGCCATGTTGGTGGCGACGGTAACTGCACCTAGGCGACCGGCCTGGGCCACGATCACGGCTTCGCGAGCGTGGTTCTTGGCGTTCAAAACTTCGTGGCGAACTCCGCGCTTGGCAAGAAGCTTGCTCAGGTACTCGCTCTTCTCGACCGAGGTGGTACCAACCAAAACCGGCTGCCCCTTCTCGTGACGAGCGGCAATGTCCTCGACCACCATGGCGAACTTGACCTCTTCGTTCTTGTAGATCAGGTCAGGCTGGTCGATGCGGACCATTGGCTTGTTGGTCGGAATCGGCACGACACCTAGCTTGTAGGTGCTCATGAACTCAGCAGCCTCGGTCTCGGCGGTACCGGTCATACCGGAAAGCTTCTTGTAGAGGCGGAAGTAGTTCTGCAGTGTGATGGTCGCGAGGGTCTGGTTCTCTGCCTTTACCTCCACGCCTTCCTTTGCTTCGATCGACTGGTGCACGCCTTCGTTGTAACGACGTCCAGGCAAGATACGACCGGTGTGCTCATCGACGATTAGCACTTCACCATTCATAACTACGTAGTCTTTGTCGCGCTTGAAGAGCGCCTTTGCGCGAATCGCGTTGTTCAGGAATGAAATCAACGGAGTGTTTGCAGATTCGTAGAGGTTGTTGATGCCCAGGTAGTCCTCAACCTTGGCGATACCTGGCTCGAGAATTCCAACAGTGCGCTTCTTC
>JACCDQ011983756.1_pt1 | contig 32986 bp, 55 predicted proteins | sample 7446031 | NCBI WGS metagenome assembly JACCDQ01 (sample SAMN15323442, study PRJNA562643) | freshwater metagenome | isolation source: river surface water | place: USA:Blue River Watershed | collected 2017-08-17 | reverse complement strand
GTAGGATACTCGGACAAGTTCGATCAGGCGATGACGATTCTGGTTGACATCAAACAGCACTACTACGGTCTGAACCCTGAGATTCAGCAGGTGCTCGCATGGCGGTTCCGTGACGGTCTCACGCTGGAAGAGATTGGCGAGCTCCGAGGCATCACCAAGGATGGTGGCGCGAAAGCCGTCCAGCGTGCCCTACAGCGCCTCGTGGATGCTCTGGCTGGTGACCGCCTCTAGAGGGCTGAGTATGACGTGCTTGGGGCGCACACAGTCTGCTTTGCCACAGATGCGGATGCCTGCCTTGTACAGCGTTCCGTCTGGGTTGAGCGGCGCAAATGTGTCTAGGTCAACTTCTCCCTGCCATGGTGTGCAGTAGTCATCCGATGGGCCAACCGCTTTAGCAGGCTTGCGTCGGCAGTCTGCGCACAGGTCGGTGCTGTAGATGCGTTGCAGGTAGGTCTGAGCGAATCTCCACTCAATACCGCAACGGTCGCAGGTGGCATAGAAGTAGTCGTTATCTCCCTCGATGGCGCGGTAACTCATGCGACTGCTGGCTTTCGTCCTCGGTTGCTGGTGCGTGGACGCAACTTGTGGCGTTCGCGTGGATTCAACCCACCGAAGTAACCGTCGAACTCCCACTTGATGGCGTAGGCAGCGCACTGTGCAATCACTGGGCAGGCGTTGCAAATCTTCCTTGCTTCGTGGTAGCCCTCCCCCACTTTCTCAACGAAGAACAGTTCTGGGTCTGTATCTAGACAGCCAGGTCGTTCTGGTGCTTCGTCAATGGCTCGATGCAATGCGAGCAGATCGCGTAGGTTCTCTGAATCTAATTCCACGGTGTTCCCTTTTGCTAAATGTCGGACTCCCCGACTAATGTCTAAATGTAATCACTATTCGGTGGAAATGCAAAACCGCCTCGGAGCATTGCTCAACGAGACGGTCTGCACCACCAAGGAAGGGAATAACCTGATGGCACTACTAATCATAAACAAGTCTCCTGACACTCTCGGAACAGCGAGCCTCGTTGGTGACTTCGAGTCGCAGAGTCCTGAGTGGCACGAGCTTCGAAAGAACGGAATCGGTGGCTCTGACGTGGCCGGCATCTGCCGTGTCAGCCCGTGGGTCTCGCCTGTCGGTGTCTGGGCACGTAAGACGGGACGCATCAGCGATGCTGTAGAACCGAGCGAAGCCATGGAGTGGGGCACTCGCCTAGAGCGCGTCATCCTTGAGAAGTTCGCAGACGAGCACCCAGAGTTCCATGTCCGTACAGGCTTCGGCACATACGCGAACCGCACCCGTCCATGGCAGATAGCGAACCCTGACGGCATCTTCGAGTGGGAGACCATCACTCGCCGTGGGGACGAGCAGGACATCCACGTGCACCGTGGCGTGGTCGAGGTGAAGACCGCCGCCTATGAGGATGACTGGAAGGACGGTGTGCCGGCCTACTACCGCACTCAGGTCCTCTGGTACTTGCAGACGTTCGGTTTCGAGCGTGCGTTCGTGGTGGTGTTGTTCGCAGGACGCCGTTACCGCGAGTTCGAGATCATTGCAGACGAGTTCGAGATGGCAGCGAACCTGTCGGAGGTCGAGAAGATGCGTGAGCTCATTCTCACTGATGTACAGCCCGACTATGACGGCTCAACAGCCACCTACGAGACCATTCGCCAACTGCACCCAGACATCAACCCAGAGGGCGAAGTCGAATTGGGTGACCTGTGGGTTCACTACAGCAACGCAATGGCCAGACTCGATGAGGCTACTTACCACGCCAACGAATTGAAGAGTCGTGTCCTCGATGCGCTCGGTGATGCAAAGCGTGGGCTTTATGATGATGTTGTGGTTGTCACCCGACAATCACGTAACGGTGGCACCCCGTTTTTGGTGACCAAGAAAAACTAGAAGGGAAAGCAACATGACTCTGTCAGGCTTCAAGAACACTGTGCAGGTGGGAGACATCGTGTCGATTCTCATCCGCACCCCAGGCCGTCAGTCGGCTGACATTCAGGGTGAGGTCATCGGCGTTCGTGCCGACTACTCCAACCCTGACCTCCGAGCAATCCTCATCGCAGGTATCGAGTTGTGGATTGTCTTGGATGACAACGTAGAGATTGGCCAGTTGTAATGAACGCACGTGAATTGGTTCTAGCAGTCATGCAGGAAGTGCAGGGACTAGCAAAACGCGACAAGAACACTCACCAGAACTTCAACTTCCGAGGCATTGACGCTGTCGTAAACGCAGTTGGTCCAGCCCTCCGCAAACACGGTGGTTTCATCACTCCGCAGATCATCGAGAAGTCTTCGGAGATTATGAACGGCAAGCTCAACCTTGTCCGCCTCACTGTTGGGTTCGAAGTGTTCGGAACCGAAGGTGAACCCATCATCGGCACGGTTGCTGCTGAAGCATTCGACAGCGGTGATAAGGCAACAGCCAAGGCCATGAGCGTGGCCTACCGCACGTTCCTGCTCCAGTTGCTGTGTCTGCCTACGGATGAGCCTGACCCTGACTCGTTCACTTACGACATCGCCCAGCACACCGCGCCGGCCAAGGTCGCACGCAACTGGTCGGCTGAGTTGGAGAAGGTCAAGGACCGAGAGTCGGCACTACACCTCTACAACGAGGCACGCACTCAAGGCGCAGACAAGAAGACCCTTGACCTGATCACCGCCAAGGGCAAGTCGTTTGCCTGATTCCCTGCACCCGTTAGAACGCCGACGCAAGATTCAAGCCGAGGCGTTCTATCAGGTTCACCTAGTCGTGGAGTTGCTGAAAGCCCTAGGTGTAGACGCTCGACCTTGGATTGCCGAGCGAGACCGTCTACATCTTCGGCTTCTCCGCACTCAACAGCAATGCGAGGAGCATGACGTTTGATTGACACACCTGGCGCAGTAGTGGCCGAACTAGACAGTATCCGCAAAAAGTCCGCAGATGGCTTGCTGGCGCTCCGAGAGGCCGAGGAAGAGTTAGCGGCCATGGAGCGTGACGCAGACAAGCTCGAAGCAACAGAGTTCCTTGGTGCTGGTGGCACAGTCGCTGAACGACAAGCCATAGCCAAACTACGGTCCGCTGACGCTCACTTCCTGGCTGAAGTGCAACGAGCGAAAGTCGGACGCATCAAGTTGCACCTCAAGCAGTTGTCCGAATCCACCATGGCGGTGCAGACAATGGCACGCATGGTCGAACTCGAATGGAAGACCACAAGGTGATCCGTGAGCGCTGCTCGTGCGGTGCCGAGATAGAAACAGACAGCGAACAGGACTACGAGATTGTCGTGGAGTGGCGTGACGCCCACCCCTGCCGGCCACTCGTTGATGACAGGCCGATGGGCGGAACAGCGCAAGTGGAGCAAGCACCTGACTTGACACTTCCTGAGCTTCACATCGGGTTCAGAGCAGAGCCAGGTTATGAAACCAAAAGACTTCGCACGCCTCGTTGCTAGGGACGGCTACTGCCTTCACTGTGGCGAGACTGACGCCATAGCACCGAACCACCGCGCTAATCGTGGCATGGGCGGTTCTAAGGCCTACGACACGCCTAGCAACCTTGTCGTGCTCTGTTCGGTCATGAACGGGCTAATCGAGTCTGATGCACGATGGGCAGACCTAGCGACTCGTTACGGCTGGAAGTGCAGCAAGTGGTCTTCATGGCGCGACATACCAGTCTTCGATTCTGTCAGTAACGTCTGGTATTTGTTAGATGATGATTATGGGCGCAAAATGTTTGCGCTCGAAGGGAAACTATGAGCATTGAAATCATGAACGCCGTGTGGCGTACTTCAAGAGCGTCCGGCCGACAGAAACTCGTTCTGTTAGCCATCGCAGATCACCAAGGCGAGCAGGGAGCATGGCCGTCAATCGCCACCCTCGCTCGCATGGTCAACGCATCCGAACGAAGCGTCCAGCGAGACATTCAGGAACTGTCCAAGATGGGCGAGTTGCTGATTGAACCACAGAGTGCGCCAGGTCTCGGACAGTACAAAGCGAACCGCTACTGGGTGACTCTGTCAGGGGTGACAGATTCGACATCAGGGGTGACAAATTCGGCTGTCAGGGGTGACAGAGTTGTCGTACAAACCCTTAATAGAAACCTTATAGAACCAATACATCGTCAAGACGAGCTTGACGGAGCGTTCTTGGAGTTCTGGCAGTTGTACCCACGGAAGCAGTACAAGACCGCCGTCTACAAGTGTTTCATCAAGGTCTGCACCAGAGCCAAAGACCCTGTCGACCCTCAGACGCTCATCGAAGGCGCTCGCCGCCTCGCTAACGACCCGAACCTTCCACCCAAGGAGTTCATCCCGAACGGAGAGAAGTGGTTGAACCAAGGCGGTTGGGAGAACGAGCCATACCCAGAGCGTGAGAAGACCGCTGAAGAGAAGCAGGCGCTTGCCAAGGCCAAGGCTGAAGCAGATCGTCAGGCAGCGCTGGCTGAGAACGCGAGGATGCGTGCCGAGTCAGAAAAGGCAAGAGCAGAAGCAACACCTGCACCGCAGTGTGTGCATGGCAAGAACCTAGTGCTGTGCCGTGTCTGCATCAAGAATGTCGGAAGCCAGGAATAGGCTGAAGATGCAACAAAGTGCCCACGGCTTTCTGTGGGACCCAATTAGAAGAAAGGCCAGTCATGGCTATCAACATTGAGTTCGAGGGTTACGTCAACGAGACCAAGGGTTTCTCGTGGGGCTGGGTGGCTAAGGTCGCTCACAGCCAGCGTGCCAAGAACGAAGCAACAGGCCAGTGGGAGACCGTTGGCAAGGACTACTTTGACGTGACGCTACCTGAGGGTGCTCTCGTCACTGAGGGAACGATTGTGCGCGTCAAGGGAACGCTGAAGGTGGGAACTTACGAGAAGAAGGACGGCACCACTGGTGTTGCTCTGAAGGTTCGAGCTCAGGAGATCACTCCTGTTGAGCGTGCCGGCCAGAGCGCTCCTGCATCGGCTCCTGCTGGCATCCCAACCTCGTGGGAGCCTGCTGACGAGAGCCTGCCGTTCTGATGTTCGCCGTCATCTTTGCCTACCTCGTTGGCGTCCTGTCGTTCGTGAACGCTACTGCTGTGCCCTATCAGGCGTTGCAGGTCGTGAACACGCTGACTGGCGTCTGGTTCGTCATCGTCGCGTCTATCGCAGGTTGGCAGCACTTCAACCGTGACTAGAAGCGAGCTGTACTTCACCGCATTCGGTACCCCGAGACCGCAGGGGAGCAAGCGTCACATCGGCAACGGTCGCATGGTCGAAGCCTCTGATGTGAAGCCATGGCGTAGAGCCATTGCCAGTGCGGTGGAGTCAGCGTTCGTAGCGTCAGGCGATCACAGTCCCTTCACAGAGCCTGTGGTTGTCTACGCTACGTTCTTCCTCCCACGCCCCAAGTCAGTGAAGCGTCTGTTCCCGTCTGTCGCTCCTGACCTCGACAAACTTCAACGCGCTCTCGGTGATGCGCTCTCAGTCGACTGCAAAGCCCTCGCGGACGATGCACTGATCGTGAAGTGGCATACGGCAAAACTGTACGCAGACTCGCAAGATGCTGGCGTCAGGGTGGCCATTCGAACAATTGAGTTCGATAACGCGCAGAATAACGATCTGGTAAACATTCAGCGCAATTTGCTTTCAGACGGTAATTCCCACTAAAGTTGAATTACGGCAAAAGCCGAGAAACAATTTGAAGGGAAATCAAATGAACGCAATCACCAGCCAGGTCTCAATCTTCGAGTGCGAGCAGTGCGAGCTTGAAGTCAAGTCAGTAGACGGCGAAGGCATCTGTGCAAAGTGCAACGAAGACGCTCGCATCGCAATCCGTGAGCACGTCATCGGTCAGCACACCGAGTACCTCGCAGAGTGCATCCAGATTGCTAAGGACGAGGTCATCGCTGACATCATCAACGGTGACGTACCAAAGAGCGTCAAGTCGTTCTCTGAACTTCACGACTACGTTGACGCAAACACCTACGGCACCATCTGCGAAGACGAGTGCCGTGCCAAGTTCGAAACCTCAGACGAGTGGTTCGCATTCGGTGACGAAGTCTTCTCAGCCATCGACGCATGGATCAAGTCGGGCGAACTCAAGGCCGAGCTCAAGGCAAAGCAGGCCAAGTAATGAAAAACACGCTCGCCGTAATCGGTTTCCTCACCGTTGGATACTTCACTCTCTACGTAATCGGCTTGCTTGTCGAGGCCACGCCAGAGTGGCTTGCAACAGCAATCATCATCGGCCTCTTCGTAGGTCTGCCAGTCCTAGCACTCATCAAACTCAGCAAGTTCTACCTGTTGGCACTCAAAGAAGAAGGGAAACTCTAATGCCACACGCACGCACCACTGATCCAAGCACCTCATGGGAGGCGGCTGGCTCTGTCCAGAATGTGACCGAGACCCAGCAGAACATCCTCACCTGCCTCGTGTTCCCACTCACCGATGACGAACTGGTTGACGCCTTCTACCGCATGGCCGACTCGAACGGCTGGCGCATGGCATCACCGTCTGGCATCCGTTCACGCCGTGCCGAGCTCGTAGCACGCGGTCTAGTCAAGGACTCAGGCGAACGCAAGAAGTCATGGTCGGGCCGGAACGCCATTGTTTGGCAGGTGGCATAGCAACATGACACTGCCAGTTCACATCATGGACGCTAAGACCGTCGCGCGAGACAAACTCATCGGCTACCTGATGGTTCCACCTCAGGAAACCGCTGCTGAAGTAAAGAAAGCCATCCGTCTGCTCGCCAAAGACCTAGACGTGACCTACGAAGCAGCATGGCGCTTCCTACTCACTGGTGACATCGCATGAGCACCGAAGTGAAGGACGAACTAGCGCTGTACTTCGAGCAGATTGACGCCAAGGTCAAGTTGATGACCAAGGCCGAACTGCGCCGTTGGCACGCTGCCTTAGAAGCAGAACGCACAGACAAGACCTGGCTTACTTCGTCAAGGAAGAACGCCCCTGAGGTCATCCGCATCATCGACAAGCGACCAGACCACGCCAAGCAACAGGTCCGTGACCAAATCATGTTCCACTCAGGACGCTTCGCGGCAGGCGCAACCGACAATCAAGCTCGCAACGCACATCAGCGACTTCAGAAACTGTTACGAGAAGAGCGCGGATGAAGATTGGTTCTCTGTTCTCTGGTTATGGCGGTTTGGACATTGCCGTATCGAACGTAACTGGTGCCGAGGTTGCTTGGCACTGCGAATGGGATGACGCACCGAGCAAGATCCTCGAACGCAACTTCCCAGATGTTCCGAACTATCGGGACGTCACCAAAGTCGACTTTTCTGCCGTGGAACAGGTCGACATCCTCACGGGTGGATTCCCGTGTCAGGACTTATCACTGGCTGGCAAGCGTGCCGGCCTCAAAGAAGGGACAAGAAGTGGACTCTGGAGCGAGTTTGCAAGAGCAATTGACACCATCCGACCTAAGCTCGTGGTCATCGAGAATGTTAGAGGACTTCTCAGCGCAACAGCCCATAGCGACGTGGAACAGTGCCCGTGGTGTATGGGAGACGCCGACGGCGAACCTGTTCTGCGAGCACTTGGGGCTGTTCTCGGAGACCTGGCCGACCTCGGGTATGACGCGCAATGGACGGGTGTACGCGCTGCCGATGCAGGAGCACCCCACAACCGTTTCCGAGTCTTCATTGTTGCGTTCCCCCAAGGCCAGTGAAGGCCAAGGTGGTGCGCTAGGTGAAGCCGAGGCTCTACGCCGTGGCAATACTGTCGGTGTTCGTGACCAGATCATGGACTTGGTCGCAAGCCAAGGCATGAAGGTGAGCCGTCAGGCAGACAACCTCCTACCGACACCAGCAGTCGCACACCTACGCAACCATGACGAGGACCTTGACGAGTACATGGAGCGCCGTCAGGACTTCATTGACGGCAAGGTGAAAGGCATGCCAGGCGCATCGCTAGGTGTGGCAGTGCGCATGCAACAGGCCGGCATCGACTGGAAAGAGGATGTCCTCCTACCAACCGTGACTACTCAGGACGCCAAGAACAACGGCGGTCCTAGCCAGTACGACCGCAACACCCTGCCTCTGAACACCGAGGTCATGCTCATGGGGACGCCTCGCGCCAACGCTGCTACCGCCACGCCTCGCCAAGTCGATGCAGGTGCACCGAAGGGACGCATCGAAGACCAAGTGCTGACTACCGAGTGGGGCAAATTCGAGCCAGCGATTCGCCGTTGGGAGGCCATCCTTGGCCGGCCAGCACCAGCACCGACCAAGCCAGATGGTAAGGACGGGGCACATCGCCTCTCCGAGTTTTTCACGGAGTGGATGATGGGAGTGCCGATGGGATGGATCACGGATTGCGGTCTGACACGTAACGAAGCCTTGAAGGCCTGTGGTAACGGGGTTGTCCCCCAGCAGGCCGAGCTGGCCCTTCGCATCCTTTTGGGTGATAGCAACATGGCACAGGCAGGCGATGATGCACCAGTGCTGCCAACCGTCATGGCTAACAGCCCAATGCGGAACTCGCGCAGATCCATGGTCACTCATCCGACCAAGCGTTCATCGGTCGCATTGAACCAGGCCATTGAACTTGTACAGGGCATTCTCCCTCCTGAGTTCGAAAACTGGGACGAAGTGCCAGATGGCTATAGAGACCTAGAGAGAGAGAGAGAGAGAGAGTGACTTTGTTCCCAACCCCGACTGTCTCTGACACCTTCACCGACAACCTCAAGAGCTCACAGCAAAAGGAAGGCTCGATGCACTCCGTCACCCTTCCTCAGGCAGTGCGCATGGTGGCCGAGGAAGGAAAATAGATGACCACAACACTAATCGGTCTGTCAGGGTATGCACGCTCGGGCAAGGACACTGTTGCTGAGACTCTTGCTGCTCACGGCTATAAGCGCATGGCGTTTGCTGATCCTATGCGAGAGGCCCTATACACGCTCAACCCGAACGTAGATGTTGAGGGTTACCGCATGACCCTGCAACAGGCTGTCAATGGCATGGGCTGGGAAGCACTCAAAGACCTCAGCAACGAACTGCGTCCACTCCTACAGCGCTTTGGCACCGAGGTGTGCCGTCACCTGTTCGGGCAAGACATCTGGGTTGAGACGGCAATGCGTCAATACCGATACCACACTAAGTGGGGTGAGAGCGTTGTGTTCGCTGACGTGCGCTTCCCCAACGAAGCAGACGCCATCCGTAAGGCAGGCGGTCAGGTATGGCGCATCGAGCGTCCAGGCGTTGAGCCGGCCAACAGCCACAGCAGTGAGCACGCACTAGACCTGTACAACTTCGACCATGTGATCGTGAATGACGGCACCCTTGCCGACCTAGAAAAGAAAGTAGAAGCCCTATGCCTCAAGTCCCTGTAACCGTGTACAGCACCCCGAACTGTGTTCAGTGCCGTCAGACCAAGGTTGTCCTTCAGCGTGAGGGCATCGTCTTCACCGAGGTTGACCTGACCGAGCACCCTGACAAGCTCGAAGAGTTCAAGGCGAAGGGCTTCGTAGCCGCGCCCATCGTCACCACTGACACCAAGACATGGTCAGGCTTCAAGCTCAACAAGATTATGAGCCTGGTCGACTACATCCGCAGCATGACTAGAGGAGACAACAAGTGAGTTTCGCTGAACTATACAAAAACCATGCTTACGCTGACCTGATTCAGGAAGCGGAAACGCAGGGCATTGGTAGAGGTGTCAGGGTCGAGCGTGAACGCATCAATGGCATCATCGAACAATTCATTGAAAACAGTGACTATCCAGAGGTTGTAAGTAGCCTTCAATGGTTGCAGGATGTTATCAAGGGAGAGAACAAGTGAGCGAACAAGACCACAGGCTCTCAGACCCTTATTACCTGAGCGGTCTTGTGGATGGTGCGGCCGAAGAACAAGACCGCATTATTGCCGAAGCGCAGAACGCTTATCCTGCCGATGTATTCCCAGAGCCAGACTGGGAGCAAGTTCGTCAGGCTCTAGCAGGTATCGGCGTTACGCTCGATGCCGTTGCTGGCTCGCTACTTCGCCGACAAATACCAGCCTTTATCAAGGGAGAGAACAAGTGAGTCCAGGTGAGCAGACACGCAACTACTACCGACGCCAAGGTGAGACCCGACTCCGTCAAGCCATCATCGAAGCACTGCTAGATGACCCAACGGTAAACATGACGGTGCCTGTTGACGTAATGCAACGCATTGCCGAGATCGTTGAACAGGTTCAGCCGGCCGAGGATAAGAAAGAGCGTTGCTGTCTAGACTGCAAAGTTTCTTGACACGGCGTGTCTACTTTTGCCCACCAGTTTGCCTTTACTTCTTATGAGAGAGTTAGAGGACTCCACATCCGCCACGCTCACGGCTCATCGGCGGTGTGTTGAGGGGTTGGCTGGTGGGCTTCTAACTACATCGGGCTAGGTCGGTTTCGTCTTCGCTGTAAGACCCCGTGAGGGAACAGCGACAGCACCAGGGTTCGAATCCCTGCTGGTCCACGCTCCTGCCTCCTGGTTAGAGGGGAACGGGCGGCAGGCGACGCCGAGAAGGTCGCCATAGAGGTGCGAGTAAGCCTAACCGCCAAAGCGCCTCGCCTATCTCGTGTTCTGGGAACAGGCGAGCCTCCAAAACTTGCCAGCAGAGTTCGATTCTTTGACGAGGTGCAAACAGCATCACCCTTCACCCTTTCACGGCTCAAGGGATGGGAACACCCGTCCGTCCGCAAGATCGAGAGGCTCTACGGTGTGCTGGCCTTATCACCCATTGCAGCTGCAGGTGATAGGGCAACATACTCGGGCAAGAATTCCACGCCTAACTGTCAAAGATTCCAGCCGACAAAGAAAAGACCATGGCCACCTTCACCCCACCGCTACGAGTGCAACAGGCCGCACAGCGTGCACTCAAGTGGATAGAAGACGGTCGTGCCGGCTCAGGGTTCACCGCAACAGGCAGAGCCCGAGCAACACAACTCGCTAACGGCAACCCAGTCAGCGAAGACACGATCGCACGCATGCGCTCCTACTTCGCCAGACACGAAGTCGACAAGCAAGCAACAGGATTCAAGCAAGGCGAACCAGGTTACCCGTCAGCAGGACGAGTCGCATGGGACGCATGGGGTGGAGACGCCGGCCAAGCATGGGCTGACTACATCACCGCCCAGCTCAAGAACTAGCGTGCCGAGGTAAGAAAATCAAAGCACCAACCCCCTGCCTCGAAACAAATTGCAGGGAGTACGCCGTTCAAAAAGGCCGGTGCCCCACCCATCAAAAACCGTGGGCAGGGTCAACTCGTAAGGCGAGGCTACCTAAGGACTGGGCTACCAGACGCCTCATCGTCCTACGCAGAGACAACGGTGTATGCCACCTATGCGGAGGGGACGGGGCAGACACGGTCGATCACATCAAACCAGGTGATGACCACAGCCTAGGCAACCTAGCACCAGTGCACGACCGTACAGCACCTCATTGTCACAGATACAAATCATCTGCTGAAGGCATTGCAACCCAGCAAGGCAACAAAACTAAAAGAAGGCTTTGACAGCGCCAACGTCATACACACAGTTCTGTCAAAACACGCAACTTTTCGCACATCCGTTCGAACGCACGTGGGGGTAACCCCCTCCCCACCCCCCAACGAAGCCTCGGCCCGATTAGCAGACACACTCCTTCGGGTATTCCAAAGGGGGGCTTCGAGCATTTGTTCGAATAGACTTAGACCGCATGGTCAAAACATTTAGCCGCATGGCATTAGGAGATTAGCCGCATGGCAACAGGACGTCCCGTAGGTCGACCAGCGAAACCCGTTGAACAGCATCGGGCTGCTGGCAATCCTTCGAAGAAGAAACTGCCTGACGCGCCTATGCCTGGTTCCGGCCTTCCTGCTGTTGACGGGATTCCTACTCCCCCGTCACTCGGTGAGGATGGGTTGCGTCTTTGGGTGCACATCTGGACTGCTGGCAAGTCGTGGCTTTCGCCTGACAGTGATCAGACCATCATCAAGATGCTGTGTGAAGCTCATGACGAGCATGAAGAGATTCGCCGTCAGTTGAGTACTGGTGTTGTAGAGCGCTTCTATGCCACCAGCAATGGCCAACTTGTAACCCATCCACTTGTCACCCAATTGTCAAACCTGCGCTCGCAGATGACAGCGTGGCTAGCGGCAATCGGCTTTTCTCCTTCTGACCGCTCGCGTCTTGGCTTGGCTGAGGTTCGTGTGCGTGACGAGGTGGACGAACTTATGAGGCGACGCAGTGAGCGTGCTGCCAGCGCCTAATCCTGATTGGGCACCTGCTTGGAGCGTTCCTAGTCTTTCTGAGTCTTCGCGTGGTTGGCAGGTCACTGACTTCGCAGCCACGTTGCTTCGAGCCTCGCGCGGTTTCAAGACTGGTGAGCCGTTGGAGTTCACCGCTTGGCAGTCGTGGCTCATGGATCGTCTGATGGAGACCGACCCTGAGACTGGGTTGCTCCGTTACCGCCGTGCCGTTATCGGTGTGCCCCGTAAGCAGGGCAAGTCGCTCATCGGCTCTGCGCTGGCTCTAGAGCATCTGATGTTCGGACCACAAGGCGCACAGGTCTACTCGGCTGCCGCGGACCGCGCACAGGCGAAAATTGTTTTTGGTGAGGCACGTCAACAGGTGCTGAACAGCCCCACGATGAGCCGTTACATCAAGGTTTACCGTGACGCCATGGAGAACCCTGCCAAGGGTTCTGTCTACCGAGCACTCTCGGCTGACGCCATGCGAGCTCACGGACTTGCACCTTCGTTGGTTGTCGCTGACGAGTTGCACGCTTGGCCTTCATCCGCCTCCAACACTCGAGGCGATGAACTATGGGAAGCCCTCACGCAGGGTTCCGCTGACCGTCCTGAGTCGCTGGTCGTTGGTATCACGACCGCTGGTGGCCACATGGACACGTTGTTGGGTCGCTTGTACGAGCATGGCCGGCGCGTGGCTTTGGGCGAGATTGAAGACCCACAGTTTGGGTTCTGGTGGTGGGAAGCATCGCAAGACGCTGACCCGACAGACCCTGAGACGTGGCGTAAGGCGAATCCTAACCTGGCTGAAGGGCTACTTGACCAGGGAGACTTCGAAGCGGCTATTGCCTCGGCAGGTTCCGCAGGCTTCGCAGGTTTCCAACGGTATCGCCTCAATCAGTGGGTGCGTCTTGCAGGAGAGGACTTCGTCAGCCCTCACCACTACGCAGAAGCGCAACGCGAGGAGTCAATCCCTATCGGCGCGACTATCTGTGCAGGCTTCGATGGTTCGGTGAGCGGTGACGCGACTGGACTTGTTGCCATTGACGTGGAGACGGGCACGATGAGCGTTCTCGCTTGTTGGGAGCCTGACCACAGCGACCCTGACTGGACGGTTGACCGCGCAGACGTGAACCGTGCGGTCGAGAAGATGTTCGAGAACTACAACGTCAAAATGCTGTGGTGTGACCCATCATTTTATGAACCTGATGTTTTAGAATGGTCTAAGCGTTGGAAAAGACGGGTGGAACGTATTCCGCCAACGAATCACCGTATCGCTCCTATGGCGCAACAGTTCCTAGCGGACTTGATTGCCAAGGAGATCGGTGGAGACCAAGACCCTCGCCTGAAGCGACACGTGCTGAACGCCGTAGCGACTGAGGCAGGCTCATTCAAGAAAGAGAAGAAGAGTAGCCCTCGCAAGGTTGACCTTCTCGCTTGTGCTGTCTTAGCGAATGGCGCAAGACACGCCACTAAAGACCGCAAGCAATCTACGAACCGAAGGGCACTCATCCTATGAGCCTAAGCGCAGATGAACTTGGTCTGATTCAGATTCTTGCTCACAAACTCAAGCACCACGACTCTAAGAACGCGATGCTGGAGAAGTACTACGAGGGCAAGAACCGTCTCAAGGACCTCAACATCTCCATTCCTCCGAGCCTCAAGCTCGTGGACTCGGTTGTCGGCTGGGCCGGCACCGCTGTTGACGTTCTCGAAGAGCGCCTAGACCTTGAGGGCTACATTGGTGGCGATGCTCTTGGCGTCAACGACATCTACCGCGCAAACGAGCTCGACCTAGAGTCAAGCCTCGGACACAAGGACGCCTTCATCTACGGCGTTGGTTTCGTCTTCGTTGGCAAGGGACGCCCAGAGTTGGGTGAGCCTGAAGTGCTTGTCACCATCGAGTCACCGAAGAAGGCAACTGCCATGTATGACATGCGCACTCGCCGTCTCTCGGCTGCCCTCCTGGCACAGCGTGATGAGCGTGGCAACATCGTTGGCGGTTCGCTGTACCTGCCGAACGAGACCATCTACTTCGTGGCACAAGGTCGCGTCTTCGCAGAGGTAGACCGCGACATGCACAACCTCGGTCGTGTGCTCGCTGTCCCACTGATCAACAACCCTCGCTCGGGTGACCCTGAGGGACGCTCGGAGATTACCCGTGCCGTCCGCTCGTACACCGACAGCGCTATGCGCACCCTGCTCGGTGCTGAGGTCGCTCGTGAGTTCTACTCAAGCCCACAGCGCTACATCATGGGTGCCAAGCAGGATTCGTTCCTAGACGCTGACGGCAACCCACTGAACCCTTGGAGCGTCATCCAAGGCCGTGTCATGGCTATGCCATACAACGATGAAGATGGAGTGATGCCGACCGTAGGTCAGTTCACTGCCAACAGCCCTGCCCCATACTTTGAGCAGATTAGACAGTACGCGCAACTGATTGCTGCCGAGACTGCCATCCCTGCCTCATACCTAGGTTTCCAGACCGACAACCCTTCAAGCGCTGACGCCATCCGTCAGATGGAAGCACGACTTGTGAAGCGTGCAGAGCGCCGTCAGAAGCAGTTCGGTCGCGCTTGGTCTGAGGTTGCCAAGTTGGCTCTGTTGGTCCGTGACGGCGAGATTCCTGCTGAGGCAATCAACATCCGTCCTGTGTGGCGTGACGCTGCTACTCCGACCCGTGCTGCCGCCGCGGACGAGGTCACCAAGCTCGTGGCTTCTGGTGTCCTGCCGGCCGACTCAGAGATTGTCCTGAACCGCATCGGTCTAAGCGACAGCGACAAGCAGTTGCTCAAGGCCGAACGCGCCACTACTCAGACGGCAACCATTCTTCAGAATCTAGCCACCGCAGCAGGTAACGCAACCACAGGAGCCTAATGGTCGACACCAAGCCTGCCCCTGATGGGCTTACCGATCGTCAACGCTACGACCTGATTCGGCGCAACCAAGCGAGCATGGCTCAAGTCGAGACTCTGCTCACCGCAGAAGCGAATAAGGTTCTGTCGCTGGCTGAACAGTTTGACCAGCAGGCCATGGGCGGATACCTGCGAACGGTGGTCCCTGGCTTGGTGGACAAGTACGGCAACATCAACGCAACGCTGGCGATGAAGTACTACGACGAACAGCGTCTGCTATGGCGTCAGCGAAACCCATCAGCGTTCTCACCATCGACCGCGAAACGCCGACTAAACACGAAGGCTTCGGCTGCTAAGGCTGAACGCTTTGCTTCCGCTAAACTGAAGTCAGAGCTTTATGTAGCATCACTGCCAAACTTCGACATAGCGACTAAGGCCGAACCAATCATCGGCTACGGAATGCAACGTTTTCAGGCAGAGGGCTACGGTGCCATGCGTGATGCTGTCACCAACTCCATGACTCGCGCTGTCGGGTCATTCAACCGCGACACAATTCTGTACAACGCTGGTTTGGATGATGCCGTCTACAAGGTCCAGCGTGTGGCCGAACCGAACGCCTGCGCTTTCTGTATCACCGTGGCTTTCAGTTCGCCAGGTTGGACTGTCTCAGACATCCGCACTGCCGACTATGCCATTGACTTCCACGACAACTGCAAGTGCTCAATCGAAACCTTGTACGTGGGCGATAAACCAGCACGACCCGACTACTACGACAAGTTCGAAGAGGACTACATCTCAGCAGCGCAAGAGGTTGGCACATCGAATGCCAAGGAATTGTTCGCCACGATTCGCAGACAGACGGGTCGCAAATAAAGACTTCTAGTGGACCGCACTAGCAAGACAGCCGCATGGCTGATAAATCCTGCATAGGAGAATAACCGCAATGAGTGATGAAATCACTAACCCAGAGGGTGACGTAACCCCTCAGCCTGAAACCGCAACCAACGCCGAGCCGCAGGGCAACGCGGAGATTGACTGGAAGAAGGAAGCACGCAAGTGGGAGTCTCGCGCCAAGGAAGCTCAGGCTTTCAAGGAGCAGGCCGACAAGTGGCGTGAATACGAGTCAAGCCAGAAGACCGAGCACGAAAAGATGGCTGAGGAACTGGCTCGACTAAAGGCAGAGGCTTCTCAGGCTTCCGCTGAACTGTTGCGTTTCAAGATTGCCTCTGAGAAGGGCATCACTGGTGACGCAACTCGCCTGCTCAAGGGTTCCACTCAGGAAGAGTTGGAAGCCGAAGCAGAACTACTGCTCTCGCTCATTGCGGATCAGTCAAAGAAACCATCCCTCCAACCTGACGAAAACCAGGGCAAGCCTGCACCGTCGAACATCGGTCAGATTACCGAGGCGGAACTTGCCACCATGACTCCTGCGGAGATTGTGAAGGCTAAGGCTGAAGGCCGGCTTGCCGACCTGATGTCAGGTAAAAAGTAAGAAAGAGAGATTGAAGCATGGCTATTAGCAACTTCATTCCACAGATCTGGTCAGCGGCCATCCTTGAAAACTTCAAGGTCGCTCAGGCCATCATCCCTACCCTGAACCGTCAGTACGAGGGCGAGGTTGCTGTTGGCAACACCGTCAAGATCACTGGCATCACCACCCCTACTGTTCAGGACTACGCATCGGGTCGCACCCTGACCGTTGACGCCCTTTCGGACTCAACTCAGGCTCTGAACATCGACCAGATGAAGGCTATCTCGTTCAAGGTTGACGACGTTGACCGCGTTCAGGCTGCTGGCTCGTTCGAGCCTGTAACCGCTGACGCTGGTCGCGCCCTCGCTGAGGACGCTGAGGCTTACGTCATCGCTCAGCTCAAGGCTAACGGCACCTCGGCCGGCACCTCGGCTATCACCACTCCTGCTGCCGCTTTCGGTGCTGTTGTCACCATGCGCCAGGCTCTGGGCAAGGCCAAGATTCCTGCTGCTAACCGTTACCTCATCGTCTCGCCTGAGTTCGCTTCGCTCCTTCTTGCTGAAGGTTCAAAGCTCACCTCGGCTAACGGCGCAACCGATGGCGAACTTCGCAACGGTGTACTCGGCAACCTCCTTGGCTTCACCGTCATCGAGCACCCACTTCTCACCCACACCTCGAACCGCCCTGCTGCGATCGCTTACCACGGTCCTTCGGTTGCATTCGTTGGCCAGTTGGAGAAGACCGAGTCGGGTCGCATGGAGAACGCATTCGCTGACTACGTTCGCGCACTGAACGTATACGGCGCAAAGGTTCTTCGCGCTGGCGCAGTCCAGACCTTCCTGCCTGCTAGCTAATAGCAACAGGACACTGCTAGGTGGGAGTCATCCTGCTGGGTCGCTCCCACCTAGCACCCCCAACTTTTGAACTTTGAAAGGCAATCATGGCTTGGGCAACATTCACTGACGTAACCGACCGTTGGGTTGGTGCTGGTCTTCCAGATGACGAGGCGCTAGTCAACGCGCTCCTCTCGGACGCCGAAGCCGTCATCCTTTCCGAGTTCCCTGCAATTCAGGACCGCATCACCTCGGGCGCACTCGCTCAGGCAGTCCTGACCTTCGTCCAGGTCCGCATGGTCTCTCGCGTTCTACGCAACCCAGAGAACCTGACCTACTGGCAGCAGAACACCGGCCCATTCGGTCAAGGCAAGAACTACGGCTCTGGCAACACCGACATCTGGCTCACTGATGAAGAGCGCAACATGCTCGCTCCTAAGCAGTCAAAGGGCAAGGCTTTCGAAATCGACTTGGCTCCTAACGCTGGCATCGTCACCATCGGTCGCTTGACCGACAAAGACCTGATCAGCCTTGAGACGAACGGCACCCAGGAGGACTGGGACTAAATGAGCTTCATCCGTGGTGGCGAAACAATCACTATCAAGCGTCGCTCTGCGACCGCTACAGACGATTACGGCAACCCGACCTACTCTGAGGTCACCATCACCGTAAAGAACGCTCTTATCGCCATTGGCGGAACCAGCGAACCCATCGACCCAGCACGCGATGCGGTCAATGCTTCGCTCACCATCTATCTACCAAACGGCACTCAGGTGCAAGACGGTGACACCTTCATCATTCGTGGCTCTAAGTGGGTCAAGGACGGTTCGGCCATGGAGTGGGTCAGCCCATTCCCTGCCAGTGAGGCTGGCGTGGTTGTCCCTGTGAGGAAGACCCGTGGCTAAGGTCCGCATCGAATACAACGAGATGGCGGTTGGCGAACTGCTAAACAGCCCAGCGATGCTGGAACTGCTCACGAGCGTTGGTGAAGACGTACGTGCTGAGGCACAGGCCACCGCAGACGATGCCCAGAACGGCTCTGGCGGAACGATTGACGGTTACGCACAGGCTGGCTTCTCAGTCGAATTGGTTGGTCGTGGCAAGCGTCCACGTGTCGACATTCGCTCCAACGCTTCTCCCGAAGTCGCTCTAGCGGCTCACTTCAACTCTCAGCGCAAGAACGGTGTTGGTCACCTTCGTGCCGCGCTGTACAAGTTCACTCGCTGAGGTTCCCCATGCTCGTATTCCCTGACGTTGAGAAGTTGGTAGTCACCTACCTCAAGAACCGTCTCAACACCTACGGTGGCTCACTTGCTGCTGGCGTGAATGTTGCGACCAAGAAGGTTGCACCAGACGCGACTCAGCCGGCCAAACAGATCGTGGTGCAGTTCGCCTACAACCGCGAACAGAACACAGTCACCCGTATCGGCTCGCTGACGCTAGACGTTTATGCGAACGACTACGGCACCGCCAACGACCTGGCACTGCTGGTCGAAGCGCTCATCCGTGGACTCACAGGCTCGTTCATCAAGAAGGTCGAAGTCTCTCTTGGTCCTGTGCGAACTACCGAACCATCTGACCAAGAGAAGCGGTCACTAGACATCCAACTAACTGTGGCTGGATTCGAAATCTAAGTTTCACCGCTGGTGAAAAACCGAGGCACCTGCCTCAACTTATTAGCTAATAAGGAGACAACATGGCTAACAACGCCAACAACGTGCGCGTCGGTGTAACCGGCAGTGCATGGGTGGGTGCTACTTCGGCAACTGCCCCTACCACCGCAGTCAGCAACCTGACTGGCTTCACCGAGCTTGGTTACATCTCGGCTGACGGCATCACCGAGACCCGTGACCGTGGCACCAACGACATTCGTGCATGGCAGAACTCGGACCTAGTCCGCACTGTCGTTACTGACTCGATGGCTACCTTCTCGTTCACCCTGCTCGAAGCAACCAAGGCAACCGTTGAGTTGTACTACGGTGCAACCGTTTCGGGCACCAACGGTTCAATTGAGGTCAACCCTGCTTCGACTGGTGGCCTGAAGTCGTTCGTTCTGAACGCAATTGACGGTGACAAGAGCATCCGCCTCTACATCCCATCGGGTGAGGTCACTGCTGTTGAGCCAATCGCATACGTGAATGGTGACCCTGTTTCGTTCGGCATCACTGTGACTGCCTACTCGAACGGCACCTTCAGCTACAAGCGCTTCCAGTCTGACTTGGTTGTCGCTCCGTAAGTAGCCCCTGAGCCGCTGGGGAGTGAGTTGAGCGGTCACTTGCTCCCCAGCACCCCTTCTCTTCAAGACCGCTAAAACCCTTCGACCGCAAAGGAAACACCATGACCGCTCCTAAGACTCCGCAGGATCACCTCAAGGCTGTCGCTGACATGCCGGCCACCATCGACCTTGAGACCAGCCAGGGCACTCTGACCCTGCCTCACTTCTCACGCATCAACGGTGGCGCACTCCGTAAGGCACGCAAGGCCGCTAACGAGATGGACCAGTTCTTCACTCTCATCGAAGAGTTCTGTGGTGACCCATCTCCTGAACTTGCCCACCTTGACCGTCTCCCTCTAGTTGAACTTGGCGAACTGTTCGTCCAGTGGACTCAGGGTGCATCAGTGGGGGAATCCTCAAGCTCCGAGAACTAATCTCGGAGCACGAACCCTATCTCGCCTACGACTTCAGGCATCGCTTTCAACTGAGCGTCTACGACATTGGCGTCAAGGTTTCTTACCGTGAAGCCATCATGCTCATAAACGTTCTTATGGCTGACCAGTCCTCGTGGACTTTCGCTCACGTCAATGAGTGGAAGTTCCCTGCCTCCATGGAGTGGATCAAGTTAGCCGACCTCGTCGACGTGCAGATTATGAGCAAGTCGAAGAACAAACCCAAACCGTCACCACGCCCATGGCCAGACACAACCGTGAACCGTGTTGGTGACAACAGCAAACGTAGCCAGACCGAAATCCTTCAGGTCTTGGACGCTATGAGACCTAAGGAGAACGATGGCACAGACAGCACTAGCGACAGCATTCGTTAACGTTGTTCCTAGCCTCAAGGGTTTCAACAGCGAACTCAAGGGCCAACTCGGTGGCACGATGGATGCTGCTGGCATGGAGGCTGGTGGCCAGTTCAACAGTGGCTTCGGTCGGTCGCTTTCCAAGCTCGGTTCGTTCATCACAACCGCGTTGGCTACAGGTGCAGTTGTCAACTTCACCAAGTCGCTCATTGACGCTGGTGAGCAGGAGATTGCAGGCAACGCTCGCCTCACCCAAATTGCCACCTCGATGGGTTTGTTCGGTGACCAGGCTGGCACTGTTGCCACACGCTTGTCTGACCTCGCTGGCGTTCAGCAGTTGCAGTTGGGCATTGACGATGACGTAATCAAGTCGACTCAGGCGAAGTTGCTGACCTTCAAGGACTTGGCTTCGAGTGCTGACGAGGTTGGTGGCAACTTTGACCGTGCCACTCAGGCTGCTATTGACCTTGCTGCCGCTGGTTTTGGTACTGCTGAGTCGAACGCTGTGCAGTTGGGTAAGGCTCTGCAAGACCCTGAAAAGGGTTTGGCTGCTCTGGCTCGTTCTGGTGTGACCTTCACCGATCAGGAGAAGGCTCGCATCAAGACTCTGGTTGAGTCGAACAAGATGGGCGAAGCACAGAACCTTGTTCTGAAGGCCATCGAGACTCAGGTTGGTGGCACTGCTGCCGCGACCGCTACTTCGTCAGACAAGATGAAGCAGTCGTTCTCGCAACTGCAAGAGAACGTTGGCTTGCTTCTGCTTCCTGCTTTTCAAGACTTCAGTGGCTATGTGACGAGCACCGTTGTGCCTGCGTTCAACCAGTTCATTGAGGACTTCAAGGCCGGCAAGACCCCACTCAATGACGTGTTCAATGCTGTCTCGGGTCTGCTGGGCTACATCAAGGACAACTGGACATGGATTAGCACGCTGGGTGCTGCTGTGGTTGGCGCTACTCTCGCGTTCAACGGTGTAAAGACTGCCATTGACTTGGCGAAGGCCGCGCAGGTTGCTTACGGTGCAATCACCACGGGCATCACTGGTGTAATCAACCTCTGGAAGCTCGCTACTGGTGCGGCTACGCTGGAGCAACTTGGCCTTAACGCGGCGATGCTCGCCAACCCGATTGGCATCGTGGTCGCTGCCGTTGCCGCTTTGGTTGCTGGTCTTATCTGGTTCTTCACCCAGACTGACCTCGGCAAGGAGATCTGGAAGAACTTCACCAAGTTCCTCGGCGACGCATGGAACGGTTTCACCAAGTGGATCACTGACGCATGGAACAACGCGTCAAAGTGGCTAACCGATGCGTTCAAGAACATCGGTAAGTTCTTTAGCGACACTTGGAACAACATTGGTAACTTCCTCAAGGGTGCGCTCGACTTCATCGTAAACCTGATTGTGAACTGGTCCCTCCCTGGCATGGTTGCCAAGGTTGTGAAGCTCGTCACCGACAACTGGGACGGCATTGTCAAGTTCTTCAAGGACAGCGGCCAGAAGATTATCGACTTCTTTGCGAACGCAGGCCAATGGCTTCTCGACGCAGGTAAGAACATCATTCAGGGTCTTATCAACGGTGCAGGCGCTATGAACAAGGCCGTGATGGACTGGCTGGCGAATCTCGGCAACAGCATCATCGGTGGCTTCAAGAAGATGTTCGGAATCCACTCGCCATCGCGTGTGTTCCACGAGTTCGGTATCAACATCGGCCAGGGTCTTGCCAACGGTATCGAATTCATGGTTGACCCTGTCACGGGATCGCTGAAGCGTCTCGGTGACGCGGTGTCCGAGAACATGGATGTGATTGTCACGGACGTGGCCGGCAAGGCTCTAAACATCACCTCAATGGTCACGGACTTCAACGGCACTGTAAAGATGGGCTTGGGTCAGGGCAAGAGTTTTAGCGATGCCATCAAGCAGGCTGAGAACTTCACTGGCGGTTCATTGCAGAGCCGTCTCGACGCTGCTCTTGGTTCGTCCACCTTCACCAACAAGACCACAGGCATGAGCGTCACCATCGGTGCAGGTCTCGACCCTAGCGTCATGGACAGCATGGCTCGCGCTTATCTGGACGCTGGCTACACGCAGACCTCTGGTCCAACGATTGTTTACAACGCTGCACCGAACAACTCGTTGAGCGCGGAGCAGGAACTTATCAAGGCAGTAAAGGTGGCTAGGCTCGTATGACCACGGTAACAATCACTCTTGTTGGTTCAAACGGTGACTCGATTACGCTTGCCGACACTGGCGATTATGTGCTGACCGCAGGTGTGCAGGGATTCGGTATCCCTGCCACCTCGGTTCGTATCGACGACTCGGCTGGTGACGGTGGTGTGTGGAGACACACAAAGCGTGGCGTTCGTGACATTGACTTGCCAATTGCTATTCTGGGAACAGACCGAGATGACGTAGAAACGAAACTTCGCCGTCTTTCTCGCCTGCTTCAGACCACTAAGGGTCCAACCAAGATTCGTGCCGACTACTCAGACGGAACGAGTCTGTTCCTTGAGGCTCACTACGTGGGTGGTGCAGAGACCCAGTTCGGGCAGGACGCGAACCTGACCTACTGCAAGTGGCTGTTGCAGATGCAAGCACCTCAGCCGTACTGGCAGACCAGCACCGAGTCATCGTTCAACATCAACAATGGCTCAACAGGTCGTGGCTTGCTTCCAAAGCTCACCAAGTTGCGTGTGTCCTCATCCGAGACCCTCGGTGTGGTCACCGTGAATAACGTGGGCGATGTCCCTGTTCAGCCTCGCTGGGTCATCCGTGGACCAGTCGACAACCTAGTCATCAGTGACGGCACGTCTTCGTTCACGTTCCCTGACCCGATTCTGGCCGGCCGAACCTACTACGTAGATACGGCAACTAAGGAAGTCACCAACGACGCAGGCGAGAACGTCTACGCCTTGCTGGGTAGTGCTCCTAAGTTCTTCGCTCTACCGCCAGGCACCACAACTGTTCGTGTCACAGGAGCGGACTCGTCTCCTGACACGCAGATCTCCTGCTACTACTCGCCACGCTACGAGGTTATCCACTAATGCAAATCTCTGAACTGACCGTTGAGGTGCGCAACAGCGCTCTTCAGCGTGTTGGACAGTTGACTGAGGATGAGCTCGTTGACTTCAAGGCCATCCTGCGGAACAACAACGTTGGTTCGTGGTCTGTCACTTTGCCTGTCGGTTCGAAGATGGGTGAGGCGCTTCGTCAGCCTGGCGCAGGTCTGATTGTTTCGACCGCTGAGGGCACGCTGCTTTCTGGTCCGACCTCGACTGTGGTCACCGAGCAGAGCGTGGATGACCAGACTGGTACCTACACGATCACTGGTGTGGATGACTCGATTCTGTTGAAGGAGCGTCTGGCTTACCCGACTCCTACTTCGGCTGACGTGACTGCCCAGACCATTGCCTATGACGTCCGTACAGGACTCACCGAGGCAGTCATGAAGGCTTATGTAGACGCCAACATTGGTCCGTCTGCGCCTGCATCACGCCGAGTCGCTGGGCTGACCATACAGACCATCGCAGGGCTCGGGTCGAGTGTTCGTGGGTCGGCTCGTTTTGAGACGCTCCAAGAGTTGCTCAGAGGCTTCGCTGACGTGTCTGGGCTGTCATTCACCATCGAGCAGGTCGGCACAGGGCTTCAGTTTCAGGTCTGGCAACCAGTCGACCGTTCCTCGTACATCCGTCTCGACTTGGACAACGGGCAACTGTCAAAGAGTTCCTACTCGTACACACAGCCGAAAGCCACTCGCACCATCGTGGCCGGCCAAGGCGAAGGAACAGCACGCACGTTCCTAGAGCGCACCTCTGCTGACTCGCTCACCGCTGAGGCGGCATGGGGTCGACGCATCGAGGTCTTCAAGGACCAGCGCAACACCAGTGACACTACCGAGCTTCAGCAGGCTGGTGACGAGGTTCTTTCCGTGGACGGCAAGACCAAGGTCGCTGTCGACATTCAGCCGACTGATGACACCACCATGCGCTTCGGCATCGACTGGAACCTTGGTGACAAGGTTGGCGTGGTCGTAGGCACCACTCAGTTAACTGCGGTCGTGTCTGAGGTGGCTCTGCTGGTGAAGAAGGACGGTGTGCGCTTGGCCGCGACCGTGGGCGAACCAGCCGCTTTGGACTTTGAAACACAACTCGTGGCTCGTTCCACGGATCAGGCTTTGCGACTCAGCCAACTTGAGCGCAGATAGGTAAGGAGAGAAAGTGGCGCAACTTAGTTTCCCATTCGAGGATGTTGACGTATCAGAAGTCCAGTTTGGTGCTTGGGCTAGCAACTTCCAGCAATACGGCGTCAAGGGTGTCCCTGGTGACAGCAACCTGCTAGTTACGGGTGACAACTCGGGTATGCAGGTGCGTGTTGCTGCTGGTGAGGCGTTCATCCGTGGCCACTACTACCAGAACACTCTGCAAGAGACGGTGGCTCTAACCGCTGCGAACGCTTCGCTGCCTCGCCGTGACGCAATCGTGCTTGAGCTGGACATCACCCTCAACCGCATCATTCTCAAGGCGATTGCTGGCACCCCTGCCGCTTCGCCTGTCGCACCTACTTTGACCCAGACCGCTTCGGGCATCTATCAGCTACTCCTGGCCACCGTGCTTGTGGGTGCTGCCGCTACCTCGATTGTGGCTGGCAACGTCACCGACGCTCGCACCTTCATGGGTCAGCAGGTCGGTATTTGGACTACTGCGACTCGCCCAGCATCGCCTGTCACCAACTCAACCATTGGTTACAACGTGACTTTGGGCTATCACGAATACTGGACTGGTTCGGCTTGGTCGCCGATTTCGCCTGACCAAACCTCGCCGTTCCTGCTAATGGGTGCTTAGGCACAAAACTAAGGAGATAGAAGACAATGCCAATCGTCTACAAGGTGCTGGGTCAGTCAAGCCCAGCCAACACATCAAACGCCGACCTCTACACGGTGCCGGCTGGCCGTCAGGCAGTTGTTTCGAGCCTGACCCTCACCAATGACACCGCTACCGCTGCAACCGCTCGTGTTTACGTGCGTGTGGCCGGTGCTGCTGCATCGCTCACCAACGCTCTGGCTTACGACGTGTCTGTTGGTGCGAACCAGGTCATCGCCCTGACTCTCGGTATCACGCTCGGTGCAACCGACGTAATCACCGTTCAGAGCGGAACCGCTAACGCTCTCACCTTCATGGCGTTCGGGCAGGAGATCTTCTAATGGCCATTTCAACTTTCGGTGGTGCTGCTAGCGCCGTTTCTGTTGGTGTGATTGCTCCTGCTGGATACGCCACAGTAGCCGCAGGTTCGACCTCACAGGGCTACTACTCGATGCCTAACCCACGACCAGGCAACTACGCCTTCCAGACGAGTTCAAGCAACACCCAGCGTCGCCTAGTGCTAGAGGTCAACCCGACTGGCAACACTCTCGGCGTGGACTTCATCTGTGTAGCAGGCAACCCAACTGGTTCTATCACCAACTCTGGAAACGCAAGCGCAATCACCAGCGTCAAGTTCTACAACGAGCTCTGGAACTTCGCTTCATCCAACCTGAGCAGCAACATCACCGCCGTTGGGTTCTTCAACAACATCTGGTTCGCAGGCAACAACGTTGGTCAGATCTTCACCTCAACTGACGGTGTCAACTGGACTCTCCGTGCCCAGCCAGTTGCTAACGCCACGGTTCGTTCGTTCACCTGGAACCAGTCAACTGGTTCGCCTCTCTACTCGGTCGTTGGCTACACCGGCACCACCTACCTGTGGGCCACCTCAACCGACGGTTCAACTTGGACCAACCGAAGCGCAGCCGAAAACCTCACCGACATCGTCTTCGGTAATGGCGTCTGGGTTGGTAACTACGTCAACTCCTACGTGAAGCAGTCCACCAACGGCACAAGCTGGAACGTCACCCCTGGCCCTATCGGTTCGCAGACCTTGAACTCGACCGCACACAACGGCGTTACTGGCGCAGGTTCGGTCTTCGTCACCGTTGGCAACGCTGGCTCGGTGGCTTCGAGCAACGCTGACGGCACAACTTGGACCACTCGCAGCTCTGGTGTATCGGCCGCGCTAAACGCAGTCGCTTTCGGAAACGGTTTGTTTGTCGCTGTCGGCAACACGGGTGTCATTACCACTTCACCTGACGGTGTGACCTGGACTGTTCGTGCAACCGCTAACCAGCTGACCACTTACAACTTCTCATCGGTTGTTTACGGAGCAGGTCGCTGGATTGCTGTGACGAACTCGGGCAGCATCGGCAACTCAGGTTCAACCTATGGCGGCGCTTTTGTTTCGACCGACGGCATCACTTGGCGACCTGTTGGTGGCTCTGGTTGGGGTCAGAACATCGCACGCCAGTTGGCTGCAAGCCCAACCAGAATCCTGGCTGCTTCGGGCGGCACCGGCATCTACTGGTCACCTGACGCTATTACTGGCGCACCTTGCCAGTTCAGCTTGTTCTGCGACAACGTCGCCACTATCAACTAGGAGCCACAATGCCACGTTACGAAATCGACAAAGACAACGCTGTTCTCGTCTACTACACCGACGATCAGGAAGCCCCTGGCCTTTACCAGCCGTTCGACCCAGCCGACGAGACGAACACTCCGTTCGCTACCAAGGCGAAGGCTAAGGCTTGGGCTGACGCTCACCTCAAGTCCCTTGAGGCACCTGCGCCAGTCGAAGAGCCGGCCGAACCTGAGACCGCCCCTGAACCTCCTACTGAATCGTAGGTGGTCGGGTGGAAGAGCAGATCCTCGAACTCACTCGGCAGGTAACCATACTCAACGAGCGACTTCCCAACCACATCACTTGGACTGAACGCAACGTCCTCGACCACGAGAAGCGTCTGCGCGTCCTCGAACAGTTCCGTTGGACTGTGATCGGTGTGGCACTTGTATCTGGTGGCCTTGGGGCTGCCCTCGCAAAAATCTTTGGAGCATAATGCCTAACAACCCGTCAGCCCTGCTTGCAGAGGCAAAGAAGCACCTCGGTTATGTCGAGGGCCATGGCAAGGACAACATGTTCGGCAAGTGGTACGGCATGAACGGTGCACCGTGGTGTGCCATGTTCGTGAGTTACTGCATGAACCAGAGTGGTGCAGGTGCACTCATCGCTGGCGCACAGGGTCCAAAGGGCTTCGCGTCATGTGGTGCTGGCATCAAGTTCTTCAAGGCTAAGAAGGCGTGGCTACCTGTAGCTCAGGCCAAGGCTGGAGACATCGTGTTCTTCGACTGGGAGCACGATGGTGAACAGGACCATGTCGGCATTGTTGTCTCGAACGACCCTGTCAAGAAGGTCGTGAAGACCATCGAGGGCAACACCTCGGACACCAACCACAGCAACGGTGGCACGGTGCAGGCCAAGACTCGCAACTACAGCGTCATCATGGGCGTGGGCCGTCCTGCATGGCCTGTTGCGAAGCCTGTGACCAAGCCAGCCGCATAGGAGGACCATGAAGAAACTCGCACGCTTGCTCAAGCGTAGATCAGTGAACAACGCGCTTCGCGTCTTGGCCTTCGCTGGCGGTGCTGGTATCGCCTTCCTAGGTGCTGGAAACATCATGGGTATCGACGCTGTCACTTCGGCTGCGTTCGGTGCTTCTGGTGCTGTCCTAGGGCTTGTGGGTGCACTGCTGTTCCTGTTCGCAGGTAAGGGCGATGTCCCTCAATCCGACTTCGACACAGCCATGAACAGTGCCATCGAACAGGTCCGTTCGAAGACCGAAGACAAGAAGTAACCTCTCCCTCTCCCCCAACAGAAAACCCCCCTCTCCTCAACTGGCCTTGAGGATTGGGGGGTTTCTGCATTCTCCGTCCCACGGGGGTGGGGTTTATAGGACGGAGAACATCTTTGGGTCAGTCCTTGGATGGTGGAAGAACCTCCACTCGACCCCAAGAGCGGACCACGATCCGTGAGGCGTCACCGCCTGCCAACCTCAACGCAGTCTTCCACACGCCAGGTTGAGCGATGTTGCGAACCTCCACTGGTTGAGCCTTGTGTCTTGCTGCTTTCGAGGGATTAGAAGCGCGGAGACGGCGTCCCACTAGGTCAGCCCTTCTTCTTGAGGTGAGCAGTTGCAGGAGTAGTCACGAGCTTGGTGACCTCCATGCCCTTACGGGGCTTCGTTGGAAGGTCTACCTCGGTGCCTACCTCCATGACGGCCACAAGGGGTGCTGCGTGCTCTTCACACAGGTCGACTGCCCAAGCCTTGCTGTCACCGTCTCGCCACAGTCTGTAGGCATGCGCGGCTTTCCTGCAACCCCCATGGTCAAAGTCGCAGGTCAGAACAAGTTCCTTAGCCATGGTCTGCCTTCCGCAGGGGTAGAACATTTGTTTGAGGCATGCTAAACATCGGCTTCCCTGCGTATGCCTCAAGCACCTTCTTCTGGTCTAGGTCGATGCCGAGGTAACCCTCTGTCTGCCACGAGTTGGCGTGGCCGAGCATCGTCTGCACTTGCTTCAGTGCCCCGTCGTAACCAGCGGACACCAGAGAGTCAAAGAGTGCACGTGCCCCTGACCTTCGGAGCGTGTGTTCGCCCTGACCTTTTACCACAGTGTAGCCAGCACGCTTGAGCACACGCTGCACTATGAGGTGAGGCTTGTACACGGGTCGTGCAAGATTCATCGTTCCCGTGCCGGCCACCCACTTCCAATTGTCATAAGGGTTGTGGCACATGTCTTTATTGCGTGCGCAGATCAGGTGATGCTCGGGCTTCAGGTCGTAGCGTTCGGCCAGCCACGTCAACCAGGTGCGCATCTCTGCGCCGAGTTCTGACGAGATGGGCATGGTCTGCCACTTCTTGGTTTTGCGACGCCACACTTCGATGCGGCTCGATTGCAGGTCCACGCACGACATCTTGAGCGCTTGCTGTTCGCTGGACCGCAGAAACAAATACAACCCTGTAGCGATGACGATTCGCTCTTGAGGGTGCTGGCAGGCGTTGAACAGGCGAGGCCATTCGGCATAAGGAATGCGGAGGTGCTGTAAGTCAGGGGCTTTCCGCTGCTTGTAACCAATCATGGGGTTGTTGAGTGGACTCATGTGCCGAGCGCCTCTTGCCCACCCAAAGAAACTTCTGTAAATACCGATCTTCGTATTCCTTGTCGTTGGTGCCCAGTTGTAATGGTTGAACACTCGGTCAACGTGCTCGGAGCGGATGCTATCAAGTAGCAAGTCACCGACCACTCGGGTGAACAGTCCAACCGTTGACACGTGCGCTCGTATGGTTGACGGCTCAAGCCTTCGGGCCGTCAGGTGGTCCGTGTATCTCTGCAAGGCTTCGCTGATGCGCAGCTTCGTAGCCATGTTCCCTCTCTGCTGGACAGCGATGGCAACATAGCACAGGCAGAACTTGTGACAGGCTGCTTTCCTTCTAGACGAACTCAGCCATCGGCTCTGACCTGCACTGATACCGCCATCTATCTTCGACCGTTCTGGTTGGGTACGACACGCGAACGCAACACGCCCAACGCAACATGACACAGATGCGTCTGCGATGCTAGGTTCTCCGCCGTCAGCCTAGCCCGAGGGAGGCATGGATGCCTGCGCCACGAGTTCTGCCGCCCACAGATGAACTCAAGCGTCTAGTGACTATGGGCATGACCCACCAGCAGATTGCCGACTACCTTCTGGGCAAGTACGGGATGAAGGTATCTCGGTCATCGGTTTCGGCTGCTCTCAGTAGAGCAGGGCTAACAGAGCGTGAGGGGATGAGATACAAGCAAGAATTGCCTTGGCGCATCAAGGCGGAGCACCTGACACAGTACCCAGCACGAATGCTCAGGTTGCTCGGCCGGCGCAGGGCCGAGGTCGAACTAACGGACGATGAAGAGAATCGACTGGATGCCTGGTTGGAGGCGCTTGAAGAACGTGAAATTGTAGTTGCCTACGCTCCCGAGAACGGAGGGTTCATCTATGTCGACGCAGACGAGATTGGAGATGGCGAAGATGGGATTCCGATCCGCAGACGATTCATTCGTCCCGATGAGTTTCCCGATTCTGGAAGCGTTTCTGGAGACGTACACGAGGCAGATTAGGGTTGGTGATTCGGAGGGTATGTGTGGCCCTCGATTCATCACAGTATTGGTGCGCCCGTTTACGGCAGGCGAAGACGCTGTCATGGCTTGGGTGCGAATGCAGGATGACACACGCCTCTACGACATCGTTCCCCTGAGGGATGGGCGTGACTTCATCGTCTTCGAACGGCAGTACCTCATGCAGACGTACGAGGATGCTTATCGGGAGTGCGAGGCCTACAAGGCCGCCATGTCTCGCGTGATTCCAAAGCAACATGTACCTACCGACACGCGCAACAGTTCTGCGCTCGTGTAGTGTCAGGTTGCATTAGTAGGCTCTTTGTTGGGGGCGAAAAGCTCGCTCCCTTTGAAGGGACAACTAATGAACCTAGATGCACTGCTGGAACCACTCCCAGCACGCAACCAAGAAGCATGCAAGGTCGGTCGCATTCTCGCTGACCTACAAGACCCCTACAAGACTGCGCTCATCAACCTGCTGGACACGCTCTACGCAGATGGTGGGCTTGCCGATGAGGCTTTAGCCGCTCGGATGAACGCGGCAGGTCTGCCCGTTGGCGCAAAGACCGTCTACAAGCACCGACGCAAACAGTGCACTTGCCCTGAGCAGGTGACCGCATGAGCGAGAAACTAGACGCTCTCCTAGCAGTTGGTGCAGACGGCAACACTCTCGATGTGAAGCGTGGCAGGAAGCACACGCATCCCCAAGGCTGGACGCCAGGCCTAACTATCGGTGCAGAGCATGGTGTGCTTGTCACCGAACCACTACCAGAGGCACCAAGTGACTGGGACGCTGTTCTTGCTGAGTTGCTTCCTGACGGTCTCGACCCTGCTCAGTTTGCGATTGACGGGTCTTCTGTTGAGGTCCGTGCGTGGGACGGCAATGTCGGCATGGGAGAAATCAAGCGCTTCTACTACTTCAAGGCACGCATCAAGAGACGTGGCTCAGACCCCGTTGGACTTGACCTTGATGACATTGTTGCCGTTGCAAAGAAAGCCAAGCCACGACCAGTTGCCGAGCTAGACGGCGAGCGCACCTACTTCGTGCAGATCACTGACCTTCAGGCTGGACAGGCTGACGGTGACGGTGTGGCCGGCATGGTAGCGCGTGCGTTGCAGATTCCTGTGCTGGTCAAGGAGGACTTGGCGTTCCTCAAAAAGTCTGGCCGTCCTGCCAGCAAGATCTTCATTCCCATCACAGGTGACCTTGTCGAGGGCATCAGCGGTTGGTATGAGATGCAGACGTTCTCGGTGTCGTTGGACCGCCGTGAACAGGTGAAGTTGGTCAGACGCCTACTGACGGAGATTCTCGTTGAGGTTGCGTCGCTCGGTCTGCCTGTACATGTGGCAACCGTACCTGGCAACCATGGCGAGAACCGTCAGAACGGCAAAGCCTACACATCTCTTGGTGATAACGATGACGTGGCGGTGGTTGAGCAGATTGCAGAGGCGTTCGCGCTGAGTGAGAAGTTCAACCACGTCGCGTTCTCGTTCCCTCACAAGGAGCGCCTGAGCCTCACGGTCGAGGTCGAGGGTTGGATTGTGGGCTTGACCCATGGCCATGTTGCTCGTGCGACTGGCACACCGTCAGCCAAGATTCTTTCTTGGTTCAAGAACATGTCTGTAGCTCGTGACCCGATTGGTGATTCAGACCTGCTCTTCACAGGCCACTACCACCACCTAATCTGCCAGCAGTTGGTTGGTGACACTTGGCTCATTCAGGGCGGCGCTCTCTGTGACGCTTCAGCGTGGTTTTCGCAGACCGCTGGGCTTGTGTCCGACCCGTGCATCATCAAGGGCACGATCACTCGCACTCAGAAGGTCGAGTCGCTCATGCCGTACACGTGGGACAGAACCGTGACTCCAGCGGAAACCATCTAGCTGTGAACCCAGAGATTATGAAAGAAGCCCCTGAGTATGTCGTGCTTCAGGGAGAAGAGAAGGATAGCGAATGGACTATTGGTCCTGGTTACTTGCCGGCCTAGGCATAGGACAGATAGTCCTCACAGGTCAGAAGAAACGCATTGGTTGGCTTGTTGGGCTTGCCACCTCGTGTTGTTGGGTGGCTTTTGCTTTGACCACTCACCAATACGGATTCCTAATCTCATCGGCTGTGTTCGGCTCGATACACATCCGAAACTGGATAAAGTGGGGGCAAGATGGTGCTTGATAGTGAAATCAAGCTCGCTGAGAAAGTAGCGTGGCGCATCGGTAGCAAGTGGTCGGCTGTAGAGATTGACGATCTGCAACAGCATCTGTTTTTGTGGATGCACGAAAACCAGCGCAACCTTGACCGTTGGCGTAGTCAGCCAGGTGACAACGGTGCGCTCTATGTGTCGCTTCGCCGTGAGGCGGCCAAGTTCTGTGCACGCGAGCAGGCAGCGCAGGTGGGGCAGCCCATCCACAAGGACAACTTCTACACGCCGGCCATGGTTGAGCGTGCGTTGCCGTACATCTTCGAGGACATCCCCCAGACCACTGTCACTGAGAACCCTGTCACGGGTGAAGCCGTAGGATACTCGGACAAGTTCGATCAGGCGATGACGATTCTGGTTGACATCAAACAGCACTACTACGGTCTGAACCCTGAGATTCAGCAGGTGCTCGCATGGCGGTTCCGTGACGGTCTCACGCTGG
>JACCDQ010854055.1_pt1 | contig 33045 bp, 39 predicted proteins | sample 7446031 | NCBI WGS metagenome assembly JACCDQ01 (sample SAMN15323442, study PRJNA562643) | freshwater metagenome | isolation source: river surface water | place: USA:Blue River Watershed | collected 2017-08-17 | reverse complement strand
TCGTCGGACGGCCGCGAGCACGACCTCCCGGTCGGCACGGAGCTCGGGACTCGCGTGCTGTAGCGCAAATCCGTTTTGTCTGACGGCCGCGAGCACGACCTCCCGGTCAGCACAGAGCTCGGGACTCGCGTGCTGGAGCTCACGCCCGCCCCGTCGGACGGCCGCGAGCACGACCTCCCGGTCGGTACGGAGCTCGGGACTCGCGTACGCTAGTGCAAACCCATCCTGACTGACGGCCGCGAGCACGACCTCCCGGTCAGCACAGAGCTCGGAACTCGCGTGCTGTAGCGTGTGTCCGAATTGTCCGACGGCTGCGAGCACGACCTCCCGGTCGGCACGGAGCTCGGGACTCGCGTACGCTAGTGCAAATCCGTTTTGTCCGACGGCTGCGAGCACGATCTCCCGGTCAGCACAGAGCTCGGGACTCGCGTGCCGGAGCTCACGCCCGTTTCGTCGGACGGCCGCGAGCACGACCTCCCGGTCGGCACGGAGCTCGGGACTCGCGTACTCTAGTGCAAACTCATCCTGACTGACGGCCGCAAGCACGACCTCCCGGTCGGCACGGAGCTCGGGACTCGCCCACTGCAGCGCGCGCCCATTTTGTCCGACGGCCGCGAGCACGACCTCCCGGTCGGCACGGAGCTCAGGCCTCACGTACGCTAGTTCAAACCCATCCTGACTGACGGCCGCGAGCACGACCTCCCGGTCGGCACGGAGCTCGGGACTCGCGTGCTCACGCCCATTTCGTCGGACAGCTTGTCGGGTTCGACAGTACGGGCAATAGTCTTGTATCACGAGCCACTTTCTCAGACACTCGCTGTGGAATGTATGACCACACGTTGTGATCACAGTAGTCGTGTTTTCATCGTCGAGACAGATAGGACACATGTCGGCAGCGCCGTAACGAGATGACATCTTCTAACAGGCTTATCTGTTAATTTTGCAACAAATCTTCAAATTTTTTTTTGCCAGTAATGTAATCAGAGGGTCTGACGTGAACTGTACATATACTGTAAGGGGTGACTCGGTTCGCATCACGTGCAGACGACGGCCGTCGTCTGCACGATATCTGGCGGGGTCTGTTCCGGGATCAACATGTGACAAACGGGATAAAAACTGAAAAGACTTTCCTTAAGACTAAAAAATGTCCAGGGATCTCAATCCCAGCCGTCAGTCGTATTACACTGTTGCAGTGTCCCCGCTCGACGACGCTCTGCGAGTATCGGATGAAATTGCACAACGGGTGTACCTGTATTCCTTGGCGCAAGATCAAAAGTACACGCCGGCTTGGACACCCGGGGTTTCCGGGTCGTCGTTGCCCGCGGAAGACCCACTACTCCGGTTGAGTCCAGTTATGAACGGTTCCAACGTAGTCGCCAACGTCAACTCGCTCGGAGTGCCCGAGTTTCTGAACGTAAACACAATCGATTCCAGATATTACACAATTTCCACCGCCTACAGCCCGCGCATGATGTGGAGGGCGCTATGATTTTTTTATTTTTCACTGCGCGGACCGGCGGTCGACACGTGACGACAACATGTCTGCCCCGGAAGGTAACGAGTTTTTTCGTTGGGAGTTTGACCGGATCCAAAAGATTTTTGGAAGCGTGCGCGCTTGTGCCACTGATGTGTGCGAGTGCGAGTTCAAGGAGGACGAGTCGTCAGACCACTATAGATTTTGGACGGCGTTCAACGCTCGCCAAGTGGTCCTCGAGTACTATGAGCACAAGCATTACCTCCAGTTGGCCTTTAAAACCTATGGCTCTCATTTTCCAAAAGTCACGCAGGCCATTATTGATCGCCACGACGTGTCCAAATTATCCTTCCTAGAGGTTCTCGGGTACACTGACAAGTTTGTACACGGGCGGAACAGCACCCTCTGGCTTCTGGCCCTCCACCACCACTACATGTCTAATTCCCACCATCCCCAGTTTTGGGTCCACTCTAACGGCCAGGAGAATGCTATTCATCGGCAGGAAGACATGTCCCCGACGGCTCTGCAAGAATCGGTTTTGGACATGGTGGCTGTCGTGTGGAACAAAATCAAGAAAAATGATACCATCGGCTTGTTTAGCTTCGAGGACAGGTATCTCGAGAGGTACACCCCGGAAGACGCGGAACGCGTCCGCGTGATGGCAAAGACAGTCTTGTACCACGACGCCTTAAAATAGTCGTCGTCTGACAGTTGTGTGGCAGCTTTGGAAACGGGCTGCGACAGATTTTAAAACGAATGGTTGTACGCGAGAGTCTGAAGTTTGTAAACCACGTCTAGGTACTCTAGATAACGAGTGGTCCTCAATTCCATGTGTCGGATAAACTCGGACACGTCCTTGAATTTTCGGGCAGTCAAAATCGAGTTGACGTCTCGAGATTTTACGCCCCTCTCCTTGGCGAGATGGTGTACTCTTTCAATCAGTTCCAATATATCCTTTCTGTTGGGCTTGGCGTTTCCCTTTCCGAGAATGTCGATATTGGCAATCTTGTACACTGTTTTGTCTCCCTCCGATTTCTTCATCAAAACCTGATCCTTGGACGTCGCCATTCCGCGCTTTTTGCGCTTCTTTTCTGTTGTCGACAGAGGGACGGCCGCGGCGGGGGCGGCGTCGGGCTGGAGTTGGACAAATTCCCAATTTCCCGAAGCAGAGCTCAGTCTTCTGACACCCTCCGTCAGTTGCACGTGCTGCAGAGTGTGGGTCTTGACCTGGTGGGTGGGGAGTATCACGTGGTTCATCGTCGCCCCGTCGTCTGTCAAAAAGAATTTTCCCCGTTCCATCTCCTCTGTAAACTTGATCATTTTGGCATCACCGTCGGAATGACTCTTTTCAAAGAGCCATACTTTTGAAAAGATGCACAACTTTTTGTACTCTTCCGGATCGCGGCTGGACATTACCTTGTCGAGTATATCCTTGTCTATTGTTAGTCCGTACGCCGCGTCCCCGTCAATCATATGGGGGCTTTTCACTAACCTCACCGGCTGCAAGATGCTCGCAATGGCCTGACTGTCGTCTTGGGCGTTTGCGTAATCTACATAGAGCACGTCGTAGACTGTCGCTATGGGTCCGTAGAATCCCCTGTTGTTAAAAAACCGCTCTCTGCTGAGCATAATGTTCAGAGTGTACCTGTACACCTCGCCGGGAGTCAGAGACCACGCCTTTGCGTGGTCTTTGATCAGCTCGGCGATGCTAATGTTGCTCCGCTTGAGCAAAATGTCCTCAAGCATGTTTCGGAATCTATCGCGCGCGCTGTCCGACTCGAAAACGAAAAAGCTCCCGCCGCCGCCGTCGTCGTCCTTGGTTTTCTTCTCGCACGCATAGTTCTCGGAACAGCGTTTGTAATTACACTCGACCCGAAAGTCGTATTTTGGCTGGCTGTGGAACTTTTGATTCGCCACGCAATCGACAGCCATAATGTCAAAAACGTGCAAGACCTGCGCATTCTGACTCTGCTTTGTCTCCATGGCCCTGAGACGATTGAAATACGGAAACTGTTCGCTGGCGTTGTTTTGAATTCCGATGTAATGGTTGAAGATCTTGACGGTTGCCTCTTCCGGCGTGTCGAAATTGGACTGTCCGCGGAGAACTCGAGCGGTCGCCTGTCTTGTGGCCACGTCCGACCACTGGACTACGGTGTGAACCTGACGACCGTTGATCAGGTTGTAGCCCTGGCTCGCGACTTCGCTTCCCACAATCAGGCGCAGGTACTTGCCCTCTCGATTGTTCTTGTGTTGAAATATCTTTACGACGCGGTTGAAATCTGTCGTGACTCCAAACTTGCTAGAGGTAATCACAAACCTCCTGTACGCAGACCTCTCGTCGTCCAACTTGTCCTGCGTGACCTCGCGCATTACCCGATCTAGCATCTTGGACCCCTCGAGGCGAATAAACCTGAAATACGGGAGGATGAACGAAAACAGTTTGTTTCCCGTCGTCTTTACAGTCGAGTTGAAAAAGAAGACTGCCTCTCGCCTGCGACTGTTGTCTTCCGGAGGATCCCACACGCCCATGAGTTCGAGAACGTTGTGGTACAAGATGCCGTGCGTCCTCAGGAATTCTCTGTCAGAAAATAGCCCCTCGTACGATTGTCTGATGGCATTGTTTCTAAACTGAAGTTTATGAATCCCGTCTTTGGGGTGATCTTCCTCCACGAGCACGTCTCCAAACGCCTGACCTCCCGGAAACACAAACAAGAAATCTTCCTCCGCGTTTCTGCCCTCGGCAGAGGCAGCTCCTGCGTATTCTGCCTGATCTGACCCCTCCGGCATGAGGTCCAGGTAGACCATGGTGCGACTTGTCGCGCCTTCTCGATACTTTTTGGTCGTCCTGTTTCTCTTGTAATCGTAATACCCTCCCATGACACGCTCTGGTACCTCGGGTGAAATCATCTGAAAGGTTGACACTTTGCCTCGAAAGCGATCCTTGATCAGGTTTACGGCGTCCGGCTTGAGGACGCCTCTCCGATCAAAGAATCCCTTTGGACTCGCTAGAAACTTGTCCTTTCGTTCGAGCATGAGATCGACAATCTCAAACAACTTTGTATAGTGGTCCGTGATTGGCGTCCCGGTGAGCATCAAGAGTCTTTTGCGTTTGTCGGGAAGAACGTGACGCTCAATCATTCTCGAAAACTTTTCGTACAGGTCTACCTTTTTCAGCGCGGCGGGCTGCTGGCCTCCGCCGTCCTTGCGCAGGTCTATCTCGTGCACTTCGTCGATAATAATAAGGTTCGCCCTGGCAAAGTGGTTCTCCTTGACGCCGTTAAAGGTCAAAAAGGTAATGTTGCTCTCTGACTTTAAGTAGGACAGGATGCTCGGGAGTTTGGGATCTGTCGCATACAGTTGTTTGGCCGTCTCGATGATGAGATCGGAAATGTTGGCAATGTGGTTGCGATTGGGACTGACGATAAGACACTTTGTCGCCGGAGAGTAGTAAAAGTGAATCAGTATCACGGCCAGGGCGGTTCTCGTCTTCCCGCTGCCCATGGAATGCTTCATCAGCAGCGTCCTGTACGGGGTGTACGGCGACATGAACAATTGGATAAACTTTTGATATCCGCGCAACCCGTCGACGTTTTTCATCGTGTCTAGACGAAAATTATTGTCCTCGTACAATTTCCAGCTCAGGTCCGGCGTCTCGGCACTGGGGAAAAAAGGAAGAAGTCGATCTACGAATTTCATTTTTTACACCAAAGATTCCTCGGCCGACAGATGAAGGGTTTTTACGACAAACCATAGCCATAACAATTCTTGCACGTTTCCGCCGTTCTTCTCATTTAGAATCAGCGCCTCTCTCGCACTCAACCGTCTTCTCGGCACCAGAGTACAATTGTCCCCAGATGGCATTTCTTTTGAGTTAAAATCTTAAAGTCAAAAAAATGAATGCGATCGAACGAATGAGCGACGGACCCGTAAAACGCGAAGAGGCCGAGGTTCTACTGTCTCGAATGTCTACCGAGGAGCATCGTCCCAAAGATGTCTACAAGGCGCTCATCGAAGAGAGAAACGTGAACAAACTGTGCGGATACGTGTGTTGCGGCAGTCCTCCCGCCGGAAAAAAACAGAGTATGTTTTCCACCGACCCGACGAGACGCCCCGACAAGTTTTGCGGGAGCGTGTGCGAACAGTCTAGCAATAGCGTGCACCGGCAGCTCGGGCGACATCGCTTCATTCGCCTGCCAATGTTGTACGATCTCGTCGGCGAGTTTTCAAGGCTTACGACGGCGACGGCGACGCCGATCGAGTCTGACTTTGCGAGATTAGCTATCGTAGGAAACTGGCTGGGGAGGCGGGAGATCTGACGGGACTCGTAGGGACTCCATCGTGGGTCGCAGTATCTGAAGCCTGCGGTTAAAGTTTTGGTAGTCGGTCGGATAGACAATGCCCGCGTTGACGGGGCCCGGAATGTACGGGGCGGGGCGTCGACTGATGGGAAGGAGGTCCCAAGGCGACAGTTGGTTGTGCACTCGGAGAGAGTCCACCACTTGTGCGTACGAAGACTGCGAGAATCTCTCTGGCACGGGCAAGATGACCTCTCCGTACCCAACCGGAGTTTCCATGTACCTGGCCTTGGACAGGTATTTGACGTTCCTCGAGTGCTGGTGGTCCACATTTTGGAATGGCGTTAGACCGTCCACTTTACAATATTGATCAGAGTCGCACTTGAATCCTTGCCATACCAATTTATCGTTTTTCACAATAGTTGGAAACGTCGGAACGCAGTCTAGGAGAAGACTCTTGTCTTTTGATCTCGTATTATACAGTCCATACATTTTACGAGTGTAATTAAAAATGGAGGGGGCGGAGAAGAAAAAAACAAGGACTCCAGGATGTCGAGAGTTCTCGATAGACGACAGTGTGAACCCATTCACTATGCGAAAGATTACTAAAAACGGAATCGTTTACAAAAGGCTAAAGGAAGAGTGCTCGTCTGTCGCCGCGAAAAAGAAGGCGGCGCCCGAGAAAAAGAAAAAGGCTCCAGCGGCGGCGCCCGAGAAAAAGAAAAAGAAGAAGAAGGCTCTGGCGACCATCATCCCAGACGAAGCCTTTGCGGGATGGAAAAGGCCGCCGCCACCCGAGAAAAAAAAGAAAAAGGCTCCGGCGGAAATCATCCCAGACGAAGCCTTTGCAGGATGGAAAAGGCCGCCGCGGCGACTACCACAGAGGGCGGTCGCCGCGACATCTAAACCTTCCAGGGGTATGATGTTGAATCCAAAAACAAATAGATATATCAAGATAGGAGGTAAGACACACAAAGAATTGATGGCCGCCGTAAAAATGCCACTAGTGCTCCCGCCAACGCCGTCGCTGGCTGCTGCGGCATTGGAAGACGACGACCTTTTCTTCGAACCTGCGATTACGTCTACCCCAAAGAAGAAGAAGAAGTTTGACGACGACCTTTCCTTCGAACCTGCAATTATGTCTACCCCAAAGAAGACCTCTAGAGTTTCAATGTCTGCTCCTCCTCGGCTGCCGAGACAGTTGGTGTCGAAGTATCTCTTTCCCCCTCCCGAAATAGAGAGGAAAATGGTACGAGCAGCATCGTCAGACAACAGTTTGTTGCCGTCGTCAGACAACAGTCCGTTGCCGTCGTCAGAAAACAGTTTGTGGACGTCCGATGACACGTCGAATGACGTAGCGGGAAGATTTGTGTCGTTTATCGCCACTCCGTCGTCCAAAAAGGTTTCCTACTTTGACAAAGACACCAACACTATACAAACTTTCGATGTCAACAGAGATGACTACGAAGCCGAACTCGAACATCAGAGGAGACAACTACGTAGTCGCAACGCTGCTGAGAAAAAATTATCTGCCCGGCCGTCAATGCTACAAAGACTATTCACCAAGTTTGCGCCATCATACTTATAGCATGTTCGACCCGGAAAGGATAAAGGCCGAATTTGAGGACAACATTGCACGCAGGGAATTTCTTCACAAATTGTTCAGACTTGATAAAACGATAATCACTCAAATCATATCAACAGTAGACGACTGGTCTTTTTCTTCTTCCAAGGCACGCAGTGTCTTGGAGGAGTTTGTTCGAGCCCATCACCCCGTCGTGTACAAAGTCAAAAAAATGTGCCACTGGGGTCGCGCCAATCCCTCGCTCGTAAAGGACTTGGGCTATCTGAGTCTATTTATGATGAGAGGACTAGATTTCACTTCGCTCATGGTGCCCACGTCAAATCACGATTGGACGATGGAATGTCACAGGGTCTACCGAGGCCGACGCCTGGCTTGCTCTGCTATGCAATTTGATATTCAGGTCGTCGATTGCGACTGTTCGGACGACCCTCCGTCTGTCGTAGACGAGACTGAAGATAAGTGTTTTTCGCAATTGCTTGCGGCGGCGTGCGCAAACTCGCCCGTCGTCTGCGGGAGGTCGCTTTTTAGTAGTCTCGTGAGACCCCTTGCGTCATCGTAGCTCTGCTCTCTGTATCGCCGATGGGACTCGTACACAGAGTGGTTGTCATAGATGTCGTACAAGACAAACCCATCGACCCGACACCTGCCAATCAACTGGCGGGCGTCGAGCACGTTATCCAGAATAATCATCGCGGCAAAGGGATCTACAATGTCGAAACCCTCCCCGATCTTGGAAGTGGTTCCTATGAGGACGTCGGCGCTCTTGTCGTAGGTAGTCTTTGAGCCGTACATTACCGTCACCCTGAAACATTCCGACAGATGTGATTCCATCTGTCGAACGGTATTAATGTATTTCGTCAAAATCAGAGTTTTCGGTTTGACGAGACTCGACACGAGTCGTTTTAAGTGCTCTGCGCGCTCCTCGTTTTCATTGAGCCACTTGTTCATGCCGGTGTAATCCAGAGATCCGTCGTACTTTTTCATTGTGGGGCACTCAAATGGCAGTCGAATAAACTGGACCTGAAACTGTTTGAATACAAACCCTTTGATAATATAATCAAAGTACACGTCGTAATAAACTTTGGGAGACACAACAGCGGTTCCTTCTTTGATGCTGTCGGGCGTCGCGCTGAGACCCAGAAGGAATCGATACCGGATACACCTACTGTTTTTCGCATTGACCAAGCGCCCGAACACAAGCTCTCGGTTGGAATGGCATTCGTCTATAATGACAATGTCAAAGTACTCGCTCTCGGTAACCCTATTGCAATAAGATCTCTCCATCTCGACCTTAATGTTGACGTTTCCGAACTTTGCGACGGCCAATGTCCACTGTTTGTATATTTCCTTCCTGGGTACGAGGACTAGCGCCGTCTCGAGGCCGGCTCTTCTGACAAACTCGACAGCGACAACCGTCTTGCCAAAGCCAGTACTCGCGTGGAGCAACACGCCGCCGCAACCTCGTTGGTGAAAACGTTTCAACAGCCGGTCCATTACTCGCGTCTGGTGCGGCCGGAGGGTCGCCATGTTTTAGCTATTCCTGCAGACAGGGGTCAAACACTCGATCGGTGACGAGATCGACAAAGGCTTTGATCCTGGCGGCGGAGATGTCCTCGTCCGTCGGGGAGAATAAATGTAAACTTTTTCCGTTGCGAACGTACCATTCCACCGGATCGTCGCAAGATTCCAGACCGAGTTTGTCGTAGAGACTCAGGTAGGCCGGAAGCCTGCCGCGGGTGTTTATCGCGACACCCATCAATCCCGAAAAGTAATGACCGACCCTCAAAACCTGCTCAAAGCTTGGCTCATCTACGGGCGGATTCAGGTTGATCCACTGTTGTACAAATTGTCTGACAGGCGTTCCCGGCTGTAGCGCGCATCTCATCTCATTGACGAGTTTGACAAAGAACCACACGTGTGTGACCGTCTCGCTGCTCAGGCGCCCGTTTGGCGAAAGGTCGCACAGGTGACGGTATAGCCCGTGGGTTTTTTCAAACAAAGCGGTGTTGTAATCGTGCACCGCGAGCGCGTTGGCGTGATCCTTGGGTTTCTTGGCCAACTTGACTTGAACAATGTCTTCGTAACTCATGGACATGTCAGCTCCTACGGGAAGTGACTCCATTTTACCTTTGTTTTAATCCCTAAAGTCCTTGGCGAAAAGAAAATGCAGGTTCAATGGTTTTTAGTGTATAAGGAAGTGATATTGTTGGCAATCTGCGTCATCTATCTCGGCGTGATGATTTACAGAAATTGGGGGAAGAGGTACGTGTTTGTCGGACTCGACCAGGAAGCCATTGATAGGTTTTCGGTCAAGACCATGTCCGGAGAAGCAAAGTGCCGACAAATTATCGAGGAGTTGTTTGGACTCCCGTTTCCAAAGACGAGGTCCGTCAAGGCTCTGAGAAATCCGGCCACCGGAAGAAATCTCGAACTTGACTGTTACAACAGTACAATAGTAACCCCACTTGGGGTGGGCCTGGCCTTTGAGGTCGACGGCGCGCAGCATTCCACGTTTGTCCCTCACTTTCACCAAAACAGAGAAGGGTTTGAAAAGGCCGTAAAGAGAGACAGGCTCAAGGACAAGCTGTGCAGAGAGGCCGGAATTATGCTCATTAGAATACCCTACGACGTGGAAGACAAGCGACAGTTTATCGAGGGGAGACTTCGGAGTCTTGGCCTATGGCACTATCTGTAATTGTGTTTGGAGACATGTGACTTATAATCATGCGAAAAAAAGCCCCCGTCGCATGCTCAGAAGCGTGGCTGATGCAGTCGAAAGCAGCTTCGTGGATCTCGGGAAACATTTCCATGTTATACAACAGTCTATCAATGTGCATCTCGAGGTCTACTACACTGACATTGTATCTCAAGCTAGCAATCCTACAAATTTCCGTAATCCGACAACGCTCGGCGTCCGCGTCACTGCCGGCAGAGGCGTCGTCATCGTTTTGACATGGATTGAATTCTGCGCCAATATCTGTATTCATCGTGAGAATCAAAGAGTTTATTCTTTTGATGTCGCGTTAATTGTTTCAAAAGGTTTGCATTCATTTGGGAAATTTGTTCTTTGTCTGCCGGATCAAAGACACCGATTCCGAAATTCTTTCTCAGTATGGATTTCACGACAGTCTCGTTAGATGCCGAGTCAGTGTCCCCGCGAAACGCCTGAGTTGCCTGCGAGTGGGCGTACCCTGCCCCGTACTGCGGTTGTTCGTCCTCTGATTCGGATGATGACGACGACGACGGTACAACAACGTGTCGTTTCGGGCGCCTGGGCTGCTGTACCGGTCTCTGCTGCTGCCGCCGCTGCCGGTCGTCGTCACTGTCGTCAACCACTTGGTCTTCGAAACTCGATGCCGGTTCAAGCATTTTTTTATTATTCCAAATTTCTGGAGATGCTCTGAAACACGTGTGTTACGAGAACCGACATGTTCGAAGGGATGTACTTGGATACAATGTAGTAAAAAAACAGAAATTCGACAACCCCGAGGGCAGCAATGATGACCAGCGCCCGGCCCAAAAGGGTCCCCATCGGGAAGCAAAAGCAGCACGACGCCCATATCACAATCACGATCAGCGCCATGAACCCGCAGATTACGCCAGTCATCGAGTAGAGCCACGTGTTTTGGAGCGTCGTCGTTTCGGAAGGTCCGCTAGTCTTATCTATGATCCTCTGCCAGTCGACGTGTTGTATCAGGTACAATGCTAAGGGATCGGCATTGTCTAAATTTTGAAAGTGATCCCGCGCGCTGTTGGCCAGCGTTCGGAATGTATCTTTGAACGTCTTTCTTGTCAGAGTAGACACGTACACCGCGTGCAATATGCTAAGTATAACAAACAGCATTATGGAGTGCAAAATGACCAAGAGAAAGTTTGGGCTGTGGAGCATGTCGCACACTTTCATTTTAAAATGGGCAACATTCTGTCGTGGGAACTGATGGCAGATCTTTGTATTCACGTTGCTCTGGCGGCCACGGCTCTCTCCGTCATCTTCTTCTTTTACGTGAGTCGTATAGAGGAGAAGATCATCGAGACTCAAATCGACTCCATAATTGATCATTACATGTCGTTTTTGGATTACACGCCAAGCTACCTCAAGGGCCACTTGCAGACGCTCTTTCGCCAGCTCGACGTCCCCGACATGTCTGCCGGAGATCAGCAGGTTTTACAGAACAACAACCAAATAAAGAGGATGGCAGCGATTGCCCTGGGCGCGGGGTGCTCTGTGTCGATCGCGTTCGCCATGTTGATCATGTTTGTCTTCAAGTTGGACGTCACCAAGCTCCTTATTCACAATTTCATTATCATCACAGCTATCGTCGTCGTCGAAATGCTCTTTACGACGTTTGTCGTCCAATATTACATTTACGCAGACGTCAACCTGCTCGCCAACACGGTCGCCGAGACTATGTCTTCTGTGGTCTCGGCGACCAAGCCGGTAACGGTGGACAGCATCGACGCCTCCATAAGGACTCTAGGGCCGTCGGCTTACAATTTTTTACTTTTTTGAGTCTGTCTTTTGTTCACAAACCCAACCCAACATGGCGGACGAAATCAATTTCAACTCTGAGCTCGCGCAATATCTGCGCGTGTCTTCGGGTTCTCAGTGGACCTCCGAGAGCCTGCTGACCCTGCTGATGGCCAGGCTGACTTCTGAGGCTCGCATTGCGGGAGACAGGGTTTTGTGCGGAAACAACCCCCTGCTGAGCTCCGCCTTTTTCGGGGCGACAGAGGTCAGGAAGTGCGACCTCCCCATCCTCTTGCGACAGGCCATGATTATTCCCACTTACGATATTGTGATTCTCGGCGCGCCCAGGAAAATGTCCAAGAAATCAAAGATCAAGTACGTCATGGACAAGAGACTCGCAGACATCATGGGGTTGAAGAACAGGACGGGAGTCTACGACGACTTGTATCGACAGTTTGTGGAATATCTCGCTAATACTCAGATAATGTGGGAGGACCGTTTTATACTAAAGGATCTGGAACTAGCGTCCTTTTTTGGCATGAGGTCCATTTCGCACGCGCAGTTAAACGGATGTCTCCACAAGGTAATTGACCGAATCCCATCTTTGCGCAGCAAGCGCAAGTTGGAGTTTTAATGTTTTTTTCGCAGTCGCTCGCGCGACTGCCAAAACCTGAACTTGTTAACGTAAGACTTTCTTTTTCCTCTTTCCGGCAGCTGGCTTTTCAGAGGAGACGTCGTCGCGCTCTGGTGGCTTTTCAGAGCTGTCGCCGTCGCGCTCTGGCGGCTTTTCAGAAGAGGAGCCGTCGCGCTCTGGCGGCTTTTCAGAAGAGGAGCCGTCATCGTCGCCGTCGCGCTCTGGCGGCTTTTCAGAAGAGGAGCTGTCATCGTCGCCATCGCGCTCTGGCGGCTTTTCAGAAGAGGAGCCGTCGTCGTCGCCGTCGCGCTCTGGTGTTTCCAGAGGCTTTCCTCGCAAAATGGTTTCAAAGTCGTTATCTGACATTTGAAAGGTGCTCACGAGTCCCGAAGATCCGGTAATGTACTTTTTAAATGCGTGTTGTTTTTTGGATTTTAGCATTAGCGTAATCATATAACTCTTGTATCTTAGAGACCTCTTGGCCAGCACGACACAATCGGCTCCGCTTCCGTCTTCAAATATTTGGTATCCGGCCTCTATGTGACTAGACATTGCAAACACGTACACGAGATCGTCAATGACAATTCGCATACTATTCTTCATGTCGCTGGAAATGTTGTCCTGATTAATGTCAATGACCCTTTTTCCCTTCTCGAACGCGGTGCGATAATCGGTTTGGATGAGCTCTCGCAGAAATCGAGTTCTATCCAGATTCATCAGGCTGCCGACGTACTCGTTGACCCTGCGCTGCGCAAGGCTCGGACAAGTGTTGGACGCTAGGTACAGCGCCTCGAGCAACTCGTGATCAATTCCGTTTGCCGCCGCCTCCTTCAGAGCTCCGCTCCAGTAAGGATACCAATTCTCGATGGTGAAAAACTCGTCACCGGCAGAGTCGTCCTCCTGGTTACGAGTCACCACCACAGTCTGGTTGAAACACACCTTGGGCAATCTCTCTTTAATCACGTCAATGGGATAAGATGTGCTCAGAAAGAGCATTATTTTTTCGCCTTTTTCTTCCGGAGGATAAAAGTCGCGAGGGCACATGACGAGAAAGTCGTCAAACCGCGTAACGTTCTCGTCGGGAACCGCCCTTAAAAATTCAGAAACACTCACAATCATGTGATTCAATATGGTGTTTTCATAATAGATGCGCATTTGTTTATCTGCGCAGCCTAAGTCTTCTTATTAACTGAATAATGTCTGGCGTCGAGACAAATAGCACGTAGAGTCCAAACACTGTCACCGTCACGATTTCGGCGATAACGTAGCCATCGTTCCACCACGATTTCGCGGTGTACAGTTTTCCGTCCGGACCGGTTACGATCTTGGCCTTTTCGCTTTCGGTTCCGCACTTTTGAACAACAGTATTTCCGACGATGGTGGCTCGCTGTTGCGAGCCCTCGATACTGTTGTACACCGAACAATTTACCGTGTCGGGGCACGCCTCGGCCATCAGCACCGTCGAGTGGTATCCGGACGTCTCGCACCTCCTGTCCCAACACTTTGGATTGTACGATTTCAACTGGGCCGAATATTCCTCCTTTAAGAAGGGATCGTAGCACGCGCATATCGGCTTGTGGACATTCTCAGGGGAATTGCACCAGGTGTCCATCGCGGTGTCACACTGGCCTGGGTTGGAAGCGCAAAACTGCTGGCACTCTTGCTTCCCCACGTTGGCAGAGTTGTTACAGTAGTTTGCTTTTTTCGCCAAACATTGCGTGGGCGATTGGGCGCACCACGCACTGCACCGCCCGTCGTTGAACAGGACCGTGTCTTTGCAATAGTCAAGCATGGGATTGTCGCACTGAGGCGCGCCAATCACGAGATCGGCAGGATCGCACGTCAGGTTGCCCACGGTGTCATGTCCCGTGACGCAGCATGTGGCCGTGTCGGCCAGGTATCTCACTCTCTTGTACTGACCCTGCCCGCCCAAGATGGGACAACACGTGCCGTCGCACCAAGGGCTCGTCGTCAGATTCCCCGGACTGTCTGAGCAATAATGGCAATAGTTGCCGGCTCCCGAAAACTCGTACTCGCCATTCTGAGGAATCTTGTCGCCGAGATAGGCCTGTTCGCTCCCCAGGAGCGCGCATCCGTTTTTAATTGTCTTGATTTCTCCGATTTTATCGTTTGGATTATTCTGCATCGGGCTGACATATTGTCTCGACCCTTTCCCTCCCATTTCTTCTTTAAATAGTGATGATTTGGAGCTTGTCGTTTTCGTCAATGATTCTCGCGCAAACATCTCTGACACCAAAGCCAACCATATAGTTTAGGACATTGCGCTCGAGAGGACTCAGTGGCGGCAGCAGGCCGAGCTCGGGGTCTTCTTCTTCGGGACGGAGGTCTGCAACAATCAACTTTTTCCGTCCGCGCCGCCTGGCGATGGGAAGGCTCACCATTCCCAAATTTGTATACAACGGGTACACGTACGTGTTGTGTACAATGTCCACACAGAGATAAAATTGCAATAGTGCAACGAACCGCTGGACGTATTGACGGATCATTTATCGTGAACGCTGCAGTTATATATAATAAATGGGTAGGGACTTGCCGCCCCTGAGAAACCCCCCGCCCCTGAGAAACGACCCGGTTGCGGCGGCGCACCTTGAGCGGCAACACCGGCGCGCCGACGAAGAAGCGGCGCATCTTGAGCGGCAACACCGGGAACTTCGTTGGCTCGCCGACGAAGAAGCGGCGCATTCCCGGCAACGCCGGGGAGCGGCGCGCCTTGAGCGGCAACACCGGGAAGCGATCAGACGTGCTGACGAAGAAGCGGCACGCAGGCATATAAGTCTTGTGCAACGAGAGATTGCCCAAAAGGCCGCCGAAAAAAGAGTTTTGGACCGTCTCGCAGCGACAACCTCTGCTGGCCAAGGGTGCATGTGCGACGGCGGAGACGACGACGACCTCGCCGACCTCGCACGACGACGTCAGTATCTTAAGAGATATCCGCCGCCGGCGGCAGCACCAAAGAAGAAGCCTCTCTCGAGGAGGGCGCCCGAACCGCCAAGATCTGTGATGGTTCCACGACGACGCTCTGGCGGTGCTACCAACTACTTTTGAAAAAATATTCTTTCCAACAGATCGGTCTGATCTGTTGGACGTTTTGTCGTTTACAGCGTGGGGAACCCGAAAGAGCCGTTGGTAACTCGACCAATGTTGTGACTCTTGGCGATGAGGATATGGTTCCACGATTGGGGCATGGGGACGACGTTTCCAGACTGGTCCGTCCAAGTGATGGGCAGATCGTTGACGTCGAGCGGGTTCAGAGGGTCCGCAGACTTGACGGCCGACGGCGACATTAGGTAACGCATGGACACGTTGGCAAGTTTTGTATAGTTGGTAGAACCGCAAGGGTTGAGGGCATTCGAGTGCAGGGCGTACGACCACATGTGGACCCCGGGCTCTTCCGGGATACAGTCGGCTTGGATGAGTCCTGTCATGAAGGCGTAGAATTCCGACCCCATGTCCAGACGCATATAATTTTCGTACACGAGCTGAGCGTTGAAAATGGGATCATCTCCATCGTACCCGGGCTGGGTAGAGTAATTAGACATTTCCCTGCCCGAGGACGTGGCCTGGTTGGCGATGCTGGTGTTTTCGGCGGCAAAGTAGAGCGCAATGACGCTGTTTGAAATGCGAATGTCAAACGTGTGGGATCTGCCCGCGTTGGCAACGTCTGTAAACGAAATGACTTGTATTTGCTGAAGTTGATGCATCAGAATGTCTCGAGGAGCCGCGGCAATCTTGGCTCTCTCGTCGTTGTGCACCATGGCATACATACAATACGTGGCCGGGTTCTTGAAGGAGGGCTTCACGCCGGGATTTCCATACTCCTCAATGTCATTCACCGTGGCGATTCTCGTGGTTCCAATGCCTCCGGCCTGCCCGGGGTACACGACCACGACGTCAGACAGGTTGCGGAACTCGTAGTTGATCCTCGTCTCGTTGAAGGGGAGCGCGGCGACGGGCAGAGCACGGCCCGAGTCGACGCTGAACCAAAACGGGAGATAGACCTGGATGGGCGTGCCCGACCCTAGCTTGACGCCCTTGGCAACGGGGGTATAATTGGCGGCCACGTCTCCAATCATGTTTCTGTATCCGACGCGCTTGCTGGCCGGAATGTTAAAATGATAGTTCATGTCGAGCCAGTTGTGCGTGTACTCTTGAGCGACGAGCTCGTTGTGAGTAAGAGTGATTCTGTGAAACAGGTTGTGCCCGAGCTTTCTGGTGTACCTCAGACTGGCGTGATCAAAAATGGTCGGGTCGTTTTTGAGCGAAATGTACGGGAGTTCCACTCGGAACCAGCAGTGCAGAGCGTAATCAGCCGTGCGGTTGATGGTGCTCGACGTCTTCATGCCAAAGTTGGGCGTAGCGGTATCTCGCAGTTGGATGGGAACCAGCGAGAACCAATTGCTCTTCTGGACGGTTCCCACAAAATAAGTGGTTGCCGTCGGACCTCCGTACAGAAAGCCATCCAATTCTGAAAATGCTGACAAATCTACGAATGTAACTTGGGCGCTTACTGACATTTTTTTAAGGGGAGAAATTTTATATACTCGTGGGGGGGAGAGCGAGATTGAAAATGGAAGGAAAGATCAAAGCAGTCAACTTTTTCAAAGCACAATATCCGCTGAGATACCTCATAAGCGGGTACGACAGCAATGGATCCCGGCACGGACTGCTTGTGCCCAGAGACCACGGGCTGGTGGTCTACTGCCACTGTCTCGACAGCCAATATTATACCGAGGAATGTATGGAGTCTGTCATCAAGTTTCTGAAGCGCAACGGCGTTTTTGTCTGCGACGCCGAGATGGTCAGTAGAAGATTGCTCTACGGGGGCATCCCGGCAGATTGTTTTCGATTTCGCGTGTCCAAGGGTTTTGAACAAATTAGATATTTTCGCGAGAAGGGAATATCCTGTCACATTCCTTGCGTCTTTATCAACGACGACATTGAGGAACGACTGCAATACACCAATCGGCGGGGTATAAAGTTTTGCGGCTGGTTAAAGTTTTCGGCCTCGTCGACCGTGACGGGATCCGACGGATTGATTTTTTCCGTGGTCGAGCCCGACAACATCTGGCCGGTCGAGCCCGACGACGCCGTGTGCGACGCCCACATTCCGTATAAGATTGTCATGTTTGACATTGAGACAGAGGGACTCGGCGGCGACGAACCCGAGGCCGTCAAAGACGACAACGACCGAAGAGACAACATATTTCAGATTTCTGCCGTCCTCGACGATCGGGGGCGCGAGATTTCTCACACAATCTTTTCGGCGTACCCCGTGCGCGAAGACTATATTGTCAGCGACGAACTTGGCATCGACAGGGTGAATGTCGTCAACTGCGGCTCGGTGCGGGAACTCTTGATTGAATTTTTCAACTACATTTCAGACACGGACCCGGACATTATCGGCGGATACAACATCTTGAGTTTTGATTGGCTGAGGATCCTCACTGAGGCAAAAAGACAAGGGCTCAACGAGAGTCTGTGGTTGCACAGCGCGCGGTGCAAGGAGTTTCGGGACATTATCGGGTTTTACAAAAACAGGGTCGTGGACAAGGAGTGGAAGAGCGCCGCGTACGCCAACAACAAATTTCTGTACGTCGAGATGGAGGGTCGTGCCAACATGGACATTATGATGTTTGTCAAGCGCAATTGCGAGCAGATGCCAAATTATACCCTGAAGGCAGTTGCGGCCAAGTATCTTCCCGGACAGCTCAACAAGCTCGACGTCTCCTACAAAGAGCTGGAGATTGTGTCTTGTTGCCACAGGGAGATCTCCAGGCAGCAGTCTGCAGGGGGCGACTTTGACGCCCTGAGGGCGACCCTGTCCAGGATCGTCGCGCCCTACTCGCACTTGAGGTTGCTCGGGAGGTTGTACAACAAGCTCTCCGAGCGAGACCTGACTCTCGGAGACCTTCGCGAAGAGATGAAATACCACGCCTCGGAAATTGCCAGATATTGCATCGTGGACTCTAAACTGTGTCACGAACTGGCTAAAAAGTTGGACATTACAGGGTTTTCCGAGCAGATGGCGAACCTCGTCAATATCCCGCTAGAGGACGTGACGACCAGAGGTCAGGTTCACAGGGTCATGTCGATGTGCTACGGATACCTGGAGCGCAACGGACTGGTGATGGACAAGCCCACAAGCAAGTACGCCGAAGTGGGGGGAAAGATCACCGGAGCCACGGTGCTGACCCCGGATGTCGGGTACCACAACGGCGTGCTCGTCATGGACTTTGAGTCTCTGTACCCCTCCATCATACAACAATTCAACTTGTGCTTTACGACAATCCGAGACTCGCCAAGTGAGACGACGAGAACGATCCACGCGCCCGAGGGCACTTTTCACTTTGAACAAAAGGTCAAAGGAATCATGCCTCTCATCATGGACGAGCTAAAGGGTCAGCGAAAGGCGATCGTGTTGGCCATGAAACTGATGCCAGACAAGGACTCTCACAAGTACAAGATGATGGACGCCAAGCAAAAGGCCATGAAGATTGTCGCCAACTCCGGGTACGGTTTCATGGCTGGCAGCACGGGGAGACCCATGCCCGCCGTCGCCGTGTGCGTCACCGCCAAGGGGCGCGACAATCTGATGTTTATCCGCAACGCGCTGTGTCGTAGGGGATGCAAGGTGATTTACGGAGACACGGACAGTTGCATGGTGATCCCTCCGACAAACGTGGTCTCGTCGTGGCCGTTCATCTCGCACTCTACGCCCGAGACCATAGTAAAGATCTTGAACACGATTCCAAACGTCTCCAGGACGGAGGAAGGTTGCATATTTTACGACGGAGACGACATCGACTTGTTTCGTGCCGACCTCCAGACCAAGTTTGGATTTCACACCTCGGACCGGAGACTGGACGTATCGCGAGCGATAGAAGACAGGTTGGTAAAACTGTCGGCGACCCTGGCGAAGGACGTGTGCGACGAGCTCAACGATCACGAGCGGTATGTTTTACATCAGCGGCTCGAGTTTTCGTCGTTGTGCGAAGGTCCTTTCGACTATGACGACGTCGACGCAACGCGCCGAGACCCCCCAGAAGGCATGGCCGAAGACGACTGGGACGCCATCAGGTACTATCGAGAGGGAAATCTCCCGCAGCGGGAGGCGTTTGTCGAAAAGTTTGGACCTTTGAGCGGCGCGAGGGTTCACATCCTCAGAAGATCTCCCAAGAACGCGGCGATTTTTGTCGACGGCAAGTGCGTGGCAAAGGCGTATGTGCAGATCGTAAGGACAAAGTTTGTACTGTGTCCGGAGACTTGCAACGAGCACTTTTTCCTACAGGGGAAGAAGAGCTACGTGACGAGACCCTACGGTTCGACCAAGCTCAAGATGAAAGGTGTCATGGCAGTGCGGCGAAACTATGCCAACGTGGAAAAGGAGATCTTTTTGCGAATCATCAGGGACCTCTTTTCTGCCGTCGGCGTGGACACCCTCGACTCCTTTGCGGACGCGTGCCAGACCCTTTTTCTGTCGACGCCCTGCGCTCAGATGGACGATTGCAAGTGCGACAGTCCCGCGCCGATAAGCTCTTATGTCATTTCGGTGTCGTTTGAGACACTAGAGAGATATTCGGTGAAGCTCAAGGACGACATCTGGGTGGACTCCAACGGAGAAAATTTCGAATACAAGAAGAACAAAAACGACGACCGTCTGACGTTCAAGTCCAAGATGCTAAACGTTGCGCTCGCCAAGGACATGATCCACAGGGGCGAGACGCCAGACAATAGTCGCATAGAGTATGTTTTCAGCGAGCCTTTTTTGAATGCTAATCGCAACTGCAAGAAGAAGAGCGACACCGTGACTGACTTTTTGGCATTCTTTGATAATCGACACGCGGTAAGAATTCGCAAGATTGAGTACATCAAGCGTCTGACCGGTCCGATACAAAAGATTGTCGACATTGTCAGGCTGCGTCCAAAGCCATTAGTTCCAAATGTCCACGTGTTTATCCTGGCTCAGATGCTCACGAGGCTGACCGGGTCTACGGTGAGCGCTCCCCGCGCGAGCGACCTGGCCAAACTTGTCGTAACCCAGACGGGCGGCGGCACTCGGACGCTGTCGTTTGACGAGACGGACCGAATGTTTCAAAAACATTCCATCCAGCCGCACGAGCTCTTTGACGGCGAGTGGAAAAAGAAACTGATGCCACTCAGATACGACCGGGCAAACTTTGCGCCGGCAATCGACACCGACGACAGAACCGAGATTGCCGAGCAGTACGAGGAACTTCTTTCCCAGGAGAAAAAGTACACGCTGACGACGACCGCAAAATTGGATCACTTTTACGCTCAGATTGCGACTCTGGCAAAGGCGATCCTTTCAAAACACGACAGTCCGCCCGAAGTGATGACAGTCGCGAGCACCATCAACTCTGGGAATGTCATTGAAAAGTACGCCAACGCAGTAAAGTACAGCGCGCGGACTTACCATCTTTCGCTTTGGTTGCACGGATTTTTCAAGAAACTCAGAGCCGACATCATATCTGAAAAAATAAAAAACAAACACCTGAAGAGGCAACTGCTACAACAAAACATGATGTACGTCAGCGGACAGCACAATGACGACGACGACCACCTTTCCGCCTGCGACAAGTTGGTCCTCGGATACGCGCTGGAACCGCCCGATGCCTACAGCGGCGGCGTCATCTTGGTGACCAAGGACGGCTGGGCGGTTTGCCCCGACTATGCCCAGGACGTTCTCAATACATGCAAAAGATGGAACCACAACAATGTCGACAGAGTGCGGGTATCGCTAAACAAGGCAAAGCTCGCGACGCTAACCAAGTTTTATACCAGCCTCTCCAGTTTTGTAAAAAAGTATCTCGACAGCTGCGACATTTCGAGCTGGCACGCCATCAGCCTGGGTCACGAGTTTTTGGCGGCGGTGGCGGGCGCCGCCAATGTTCGCAAGAAAAAACGGCCCGACGATTGCATGAGTGTCTATGAACATTTTGAATCGCGCACGAATTTTTTGGCGACCTTGGCGGCTCGCGTCGCATTCGGTAGACGTTTTCTAGTTTAAGTCTTTTTTTGGCAGCTTTTTATACGGAGCTGCCAAATTACAACAGTTACAGCGACAGGACAGCAAACTCTCCGTCATAATTGGTATAATAAATATATCTAAGTTGGCGGAGGTTTTTTAGCGTCGACACGCACCGATCGCAGGGTTTCGAGTACACAAACTCATCTTTGGCAGACAGCCTGCAGACGTATAGATCGTACGTTTTGTTTCGCCTCATTTTGCGCGCGACTGTCATCTCGGCGTGGACAGTTCCCCGGTTAAACCCGTATTGCGTTTTCCCGGTAGACACCAGCGCCGCCGCGTGACGAAAGTTATGGTGACTTTGCATAGCCTTCTTCTTCAGTCTCTGCGGGTCCATGTCCTCTGGAGGAGGTGAGTAGAATGTGTCTGGAGACGTGAGAGAAACGTAATTTATACATCGGTGTCGACTCAAAGAACGATTCCAGGGAATCGTAATACAATACCTGGATCTTTTGGTCCTCTACAGGATCTGACGCTCGATAGACGGCCTCATCAAAGTACGCCTTGACGCAATGTTTTCCCGAAGGTCTTCCGACACAAAAACAAATAATCTTGGATGACGCGGCGGGGGGGACTACTGCCGCGGAAACCAAGCACACAGTGTCCCTCACGCAAAACGGGCACGTCCGTTTGGTCCACCTCCTCACACAAAGGTCACACAGAGGCTGTCTGCAACATCGGGTTAGCGAGTTCGTCCTGTCCTTGTAGCACACCCCGCACTCTAGCTCCTCCGCCGCTGTCGAACAGGAGGACGGCTCCAAGATCAGATTTGTCAGTCTTTTGCACGCATAAGGGGAACACGTGTCAGGGATGACGTTAAATCCCTCTATTTGTTTTGCGGGCAATTGTATTGTGATGCAAATCACGAACGGGTCGCTGGACTTTTTGTCGTCGTCGTTGTACACAGAGTACGCCAAGTCAGAGTAAAAGTCAAAGACAACAACGTCGACACTGTCTGCGGCGGACCGCAAGAAATCCCGACCGGAAACCACGCTACTTGAAGCCCACGAATGATCTGAGATTATCATAACATTGTATCCCCGGTCTGCCAAGCGTGCCACCAGTTTGTGTTTGACAAAGGGGCGAAGGACATAAACGCCCCTCTCGCGACGGCTCGACACGAGGTCCGGAATGGCCCACATGGCGTCTGGATGCATTTTGATTTTACGTCACGTGTCTTAAAATCAATTTTTAACTTATAAAAATGTCATTTGCCCGCAATATTTTGAACCCGAACGATATTGTATTGCAGCAATATCACTCCCAATCGAAGCGGGTTTACAGAGACGGCGAGATGTGCTACGACCCGTCTACCCACCATCTGATGCTCCGAATCAACAACAAGTGGGTGTCTTACAAGTCTATACCCATTGAACAACAGGCTGCCGCTGACGCCGCGGCGGCGCCTTCGGCTCCCGCCGCCGCCGCCGAGGACGATACCGACGACACCGCCCGAGGGGGGTGCTGCCCTTCGTACAAGACCATTTATCCGGAGCTCACGGACGCCACGGCTCCGCCTCCGCCTGGGTACGAGTACCTCCCCACCGATTCCGGCGTCGACATTCCGGGCGCGATTGTCCACACGGTGAAGCACGAGGTGGTCGTGCGGTTCTCAGACCTTGCTACCGCCAACGGCGGAAGCATCCAGAACCTTCTCAAACTGGTCGAGTACTGCTCCGGCAGCAAAAAAAAACTAAGAAGGGTCATAGTGTTTTCGGGAAACTCGGAAGCCTTTACAGATTTCACGGCCGAGGTGCACAACCTCTTGGGGAAGAAGATGGTGCACTCCAAGAGATCGAGTCTCACAATTAACGTCTAAAACGAATTGAAATGGCGAGGAAGATGTATTCAATGTGTCTGAGTGTGGCAGAGGATTTGTCGTCCATTGTCTATTTATCTGAATTACACAAGACAATTCTCGCCTTTGGTTACCGATACCTCAAAGAGAACATGACGCAAGACGAGTTGTTTCGCTGCATGATTGACCTCGACTGGGAACGTGTCACGCTGCCCGATATCCTCGATGCAGTCTTTGTCGCCAATCAACTCAACTCCCCGACTTTGGACATCCAACTGAGAGAGATTTGCGACAGTCTCCAGGAAGAGGACAGACTTCTCGTCACAAAGTTTATGGAGGACATTAAGAAACTTGCGCTGGAACATAAAAGAACATTGGATAAAAAATAAAATGCTATTGCTGATTGGGCTCGTATTTGCCATCGTTCTGGCCGTGTGGCTCGTCTTGCGTTACTATCGCGCACCCTCGTCGTCGCCCTCGGCAGCCTCCTCTGCCACACCGGAGGCGTTTGAAAATATCCCAGAAGAACGCCTCAGCGACGACGAGATGCTCAGCGCGCTGCGGCTGGCCGCTAAAATCATTCGCCCAGACCTGGACGAGAAAATCGTTATCACCATAGGGAGCAAATCGGAAACGTTTGACAAGAAAGACATCAGGATATGTATTCGAAACGAAGATTCAAAAATGTACCCCTTTAAGGTTCTGATGTACGTCCTCCTCCACGAGATGGCGCACGTCATCACGAGCACAATGTCGGGCTACGGAGATATCCCTCACGACGATAGGTTCTCCGATAGTCTAGACTTGCTGGTGAGCCAGGCGGAGCGAAGGGGCTTTTGCGTGCGTAGAGAGGACGTTCCTTCGAATTATTGTACTTTGAAAAAATGAGCTTCATCGTGCCAATGTATAAAAAAATGCCACAATCGTCCTTTCTCGCGGCGACGTTGTACAGAGACGACCGTTACGGTCTGGTTATAAATTACAATGGCAAAAGCCGCGTCCTCGTGCACGACGACGGCAGCGCCCGCGATCTCGGGTGGTCTGTGATGCGCGATGAAAAAAAAATCATTTTCACACCTCACGGCCCAGTTACGCCTGAGTCGACGTCGAACCTGGTAAACCTGGTACGGATCTTGTGTCGATCTTCGGCGCGAGGTCTGCAAAAACGCAGGGATTTGTGTCTGGTGATCAGGACAAATAACGCGGACGTTTTCTCTTCTCTGGCACATATGTGTCAGAGAGATGCACAAAGGTACACCGTGTACTTTTTTGATGCGGACGGTGCCGGAGGACTCGGCGCGAGGGTTCACATAGGAGTGAAAAAACTATCGTTTGTGTAACGTCTTGCAAGTCTTGCAGATTTCTATGGTGGTCATTCCCTCATCGGCGGATCGCAGTTGTGCGGTAAGGATTTGCAACACGGTTCCGCAACGGCGGCACCGCTTGCCGTCTGCGACTGCCGCCGCCGCGGCGCCGCCGTCCTCGGTCGCCGCGAGTTTTGCATGTTCCAAAGCCTGACGCTCCAACTCGGTAATCATTTCTCTTAATAAAATGGCGCTAGACCTGGGTGCCGCTGGATACACGGGCAAGGCCGTGTCCTATCTCAAGCTCGCGTCGTCGCCTTTGCCTTTCCGGGAAACCGACAGACTCGTCGAGCACGTCGATACACCCGAAACATTCGGCCTTTACGCCACTCCGGTTCCTATGCCCACTCCAAATTACACGAGGATGAACGTCAGGGACGTATACCTCGACAACGAGCTGCTTTTTCGAAAATCAATGTACGGATCACTGTTGCAAACGCAGTATCAACGTTATGCCCACACGCTCAATCCGAGATACATACTCTAAGTTTAAAAACTTTTGATAGTCTTTACGACTATCAAAAAAAAATCCCCCTCAAAAGTTCGAGCTGTTGTTTTTCACATGACTTAACGTAAAGGCCTTCCGCATTCTTTTGGAGGTTCTTGGAGGAATTTGTTCGCCCGACAAACGGGCACGAGTCGGTGACCTTTATACGTCTCAGTATGGGTGAACAGTGAGATAGAAAGATGTTAACAATACAAGCTATTATGCAGAGAACTGGCCAGGGCAGAACAGCTGAAAAACAGATTGCACCACCCGCTGGCCGCATAAAGTCTTGCAGTATAACGCACTGCAAGAATAAAAATACCTCATAGAATACGATTTACGACCTCGTCTTCGTCAGCAGTCGGCGGTGTCAGCGTCAAAATTCTGAGTCTTCCGTCTTTTTCGACGGCAAAGGGGCGTTTGGGTCCCCACGACTTGAACTTGAACGGTTCGCAGATCCACCTATCCGGAAACCGCCACGAGGGACTATTCGGTTGAAAACTGTCTTCCAAAAAACTCTGTTCACCAGTCACTGTCCAAAACTTGTAATTTTCGGGCCTTGTGTACGCCGCGATGGCTTCAAAGAGAAAACCTCTATTATCCAACGGACGTTTTTCCAAAATGTTTTGGCAGATTTGTCGATTCATCTCGATACTAATCTTTGAGGCCGATCTGTGATTCAGTGAGAACTCCAGGTGGGCATTGTACTCGAGACATTTTGATTCAAAGTATCCGAGTCCGTCGTAGACTTCTTCGAGACTTCCCACGCAATATGTCTTAATGTCTTGGTACGTTTTTGCGCACACAAAGTGGACCAAGAAACAGGCGTCCTTGGGTTCCCCCAAGCGTCGGAGGATATCCGTCTTGATACCCTCGTCCAAAACGCTGATTGTAGACATGTTTAGCTAAAAGTTCACGAGTCCCTTTTCAAATATATATTTAATCGTCACACGCCCGCTCACCTTAAATTAAAATACTTTACGAAAATGTTTCGTTTTTTTCTTTGTCTGATGTTTGCTGCCATAGTGTCGTCGTCTGGCATAGACTTGGACGACTTTGAAAAGTGGAAAGAAACATTTAAAAAGACGTATCCGAGCGCAGTGCACGAGATCTTTGCATCAAAGATCTTTCGCGAAAACATTCGGAGGATCCGGGAGCACAACATTGCCGCCGATCTCGGGCTGTTTGATTTCAAGTTATCGCTCAACGGGCTAGCCGATCTCCTCTCTGGAGACCTGCACGAGCACGCCAAGGGTCTTCTGCCTGTCGTCGCGCGGGCCGCCGAATCTAGGCTCGAGTGCCACGGGTCACCGAGCCACATCACGTTGCCGCCGAGTCTCAACTGGACGGCCCTCGGAGCCGTCACGCCCGTAAAAAATCAAGGTCAGTGCGGCAGCTGCTGGGCGTTTTCGGCAACAGGAGCTATGGAGGGACAAATGTTTCGAAAGACGGGAAAACTCGTCAGTCTGAGCGAGCAGAACCTTGTAGACTGTTCCCGCTCTTTCGGAAACGGAGGTTGCAACGGCGGTCTTCCGGATTACGCTTTTAATTACATCAAGGCAAACGGCGGTATCGATAGCGAGACGTCTTATCCGTACGAGGCGCAGGACAGACCTTGCAGGTACAGGCCGTCCATGTCCGTGGCCAAGGACGTGGGATTGGTAGACATACCCCGAGGTGATGAAGTTGCCCTAAAGTACGCCCTCGCCACCGCGGGTCCAATATCTGTCGCCATCGACTCGTCGCACTCGTCCTTTCAGTTTTACAGATCGGGAGTGTACTCGAATCCAGCGTGCGACAGCGAATCTCTGGACCACGCGGTGCTTCTCGTTGGATACGGGACTGAAAACGGCATTCCCTATTGGCTGGTGAAAAACTCCTGGGGAACAGAATGGGGTGATCGCGGATATGTAAAAATCAGGAGAGATGCAAACAACATGTGCGGTATAGCCACTCAGGCCTCATACCCGCTGGTGTAATGCATTTTTTTATTTTGTAGTCCTGGCAGGACTACAAAACAATTTCGACGTCGCCGCCGCGACAACTCGCCCGATGCTGTTCCTGAAACCCGGGGGCAAAGCGTACTGACAAGGGACGTGACACGGGGACACGACAACACGTCCGAGACGGGAGGACGTCACTCACGCAGGAACGGGGACTCCTCGCTATGTTCTCTCCAGTCGTGCCGCGGATCGTGTAACACTGAACACGGAAGAAGGCGCGTCATTTTTTACAAAACCCTTTTCAAAAATCCGACGACAAAAAAGGTCCACCGCGACTAGAAATCTTGCCACCACCGCCGCCACTATGAGCGAAACTGCAAGAACGCTCGTCTTTTGCCCGGGGAGTATAAGAACGATTGAAATTTCCAAGAGGTCTCTGCCGCCCGCAAGACTGTCAAAACGCGAAACCTAGTAGATGCCAACTTGTGACAACTTTTTATACTTGGCGTCCAACGCGGCCGAGAACGCGCCGTCCAATCTGAGAGAATCCTTGTCGAACCTGGATTTTCCAATGATGGGGATTTCGGGATAAAACGTGATTGGGATGTCTCCCCTTACCGGATCTCCATCGAGCTGTTGGAGATTCTTAAGGGTGAGGACGGGTAGACTTTTTTGGTACAGCAATAAACTGGGGTCGATTACTCCAGGCTCTGCGATGGGGAGACCGGCGCTTGTTGTCGGGAGGACAGAGTCAAGCGCAGCGATTCTTTGCAAAGTTTGCTCTTCGTTCCAAGTGCTGGGTGCCACCATAAAGGACGGTGTGGCCCAGGCGCCCCTCTGACCAAAGACGTATTGCTCAGATTGTTTTTGGTACGTCGATCCTTGAGAGCGATACATTTTATTTATTGTGTTCGGAAAAGTATCGTCATGCAATCCCAGCAGTTTTCGCGCGTAGTAGAATTTTTATTTTAACGAGTCGAATTTATATATTACCGGCATCATGTCGTCCCCGTCTCTTACCCATTTCCTCATCAAGATTGACCCGATTGGCAAATTCTATCCTATGTCCGAGGGCGACTACTACAAAATTGACCCAGACAGCTTCCTGCACAAGGCGGACATAAGAAAAAACGTTCTCGACCGGTCCCAGTTGCACTATGCTTCAAACTACCTCAAAATCGAGACAAATACTACCACCGTCAGGGTTAGGACGAACCACAAGGGGTCTTTTTGGACGCGAACTGTCGTTGACGATTTTAGCGCAGTTCTTCCGAACCCGTGTTTTCAAGTTGACTTGCCCTTGCCCGCCAAGTCGACAAAACCTTTTCCGATTGAGCGTTTCATAAAGCTGATTAACAGATGTGTGCAAAAAGCTACCGCTGACGACAAAGCCGCTGGCGGCGACAACGACGACACCGACAAAGCCGCTGGCGGCGACGACATAAAGAAATCTCATAGGACGGCTCGGGACTGGCCAGAGTCTAATGACGACGACAACAGTGACGACAAAGGATTTGTTTTTGACGAATCTGACGACTTGAAAGCGAGTGTGGCATTTGCGCAGACCCCATTTTTAAAATATCTATTTGACTGCCGCAGAAAGCTGACTTGCAAAAACCTGAGAGAGGTGGTTCTCGATTACATTGGTGGGTTTGTTCCGGCCTCGGCAACGTTTTTGAACGAGGAGCCACTGGACGCGGTTATCACAAAGTTTAACCTGGTGATGAATCCGTTGTCTGTATGCAATCACTGCCCGATTTTGCGCAAGTTTTCCCAGGTTGATCTTTGGGTGTTTTTGAAGAGAATGGGAATCCACAAGGAGATTAACAGCGGTACCATCGAGGACAATGAAGTTTACAACGACGAAGAAACCTTGGAAATCTTTGCCGCGTCCCTAATCACAACATGCAGGCTATCGCGATTGCTCCTGACAAAACGGAGTTTTAAAAACTCTGTCAGAAAGTTTGCTGAAAGCATTGCTCTGGACTCTATGGATTGGAAGAAACTGCGTTATGAGCACGGCAGGGGGGAACAGGATTCTCCCGGATGGTACGACGACTGGGACGACCCTTGTGACTGGAATTCAGTTTTTTGGTACTACCGTCCAAAAAAGGTGTATGCAAAGGCCCTCAAAGAGTTTAAAGAACTGGAGGGTATCGAGTCTATCCCGGGGTTGGACCACAAACCATTTCACGTGCCCAAAGAAGAATATGTCTCTAGAGTGGACCTCGCGATAAACACCGGGATTTTGAATAGGGTCGTAATCACCCTGAACGACTCATTTGTGGACCAAGTTGCTTCAGGTTGTGCCAAAGACTTGACATCAGAGTTCTACGACAAGTTGATCTTGGGCAAAGACGGCAAGACACAGGCGGTCTTATGTATTGAGCCATATCCTGGCAAAGGACCGAATATCATATGGGAATAAGTCTTTTTTCACAGCTTCGCGAGAAGCTGTCAAAAATATAAGTGTTCAACCTCCAGTGATCAATTTGGTGATGGCTTTGACTTCTTCCACGGTGGGCAAAAACTTTAGACTCACCAGAAACAAGAGAAAGATTGCGACTATGGCAAATATTACGATAAGTGTAAAGAACATGCCCAGCATTTTATAATATTCTTAAACAAGCGTTTACGACTTCGCGCTGAGAAGGATTAGAGTGGAAAAAGTCACTCATAAGTTCGTACATGGAATAGTCAGGTTTGTTGTTTACGAGACCGTCCAGCCATGTCAGAATAAAGGGTAACAGCGGAATGTTCTGATTTAGCAACTGCTCTCTCAGGGATTGGACTTTGACTGTCTCGAGTTCTTCCTTGTAATGGCTGAGAACGTATTCGATTGGATTATTCTGGGATTTTGCTTGGGTTAGGATTTCCTCGGCAGAGTCGACAGCAGACTTGTCGTAAGATAAAACTTCGGTGATGAATTTGATAAACTCTGTCTTGTAAGAACTCAGAAACTTTCTCAGGTCGTGATCTTGGGCAAATTCGGCCATAGGTCCCGAGATTGATGCTGCAATCATTGTCATTAGAGGTCCGGAGTCCCCGTCGAGGTTCCCGGGAAATGCACTCATCATGCTAAAGATGCTATCAAGTCCAGAGGGCCCGCGGTCATCCGCGTTTGCATCGTACACGCCTACAATCTCCCGATCGGAAGCCTGCTCCAGCTTCAAAAGCAGACTCTTGATCAAACTACGACGCTTATTCTTTGCATTCTTGTACGACGCGCCAATGTCCACGCCAAAGAGTTTGACATCTTTAATGTCTACACCCATGACACGATCTCTGACCTCTTTGCGAATCTCGTTCTCACTCTTGTCCACGGGCAGTCCTTCTATCGCCGTTTTGGTGACAAACTCGTGATACACTGCGTTCAGCATTTATATATATTTATCCATCGTTAAATAAAATGGCCAATCGCCTCAATGTTCCCAGGAGCGATCTGAGACCGTTGACGAGACGACCGCAAGAAGACAGGTGGGCAAAACTGAGAGACGACCATCGCGCAGACGAAAGATACCTTGACATGGTCAACAGTCAACGCTTGCAAGACATCAAGGATCGCACGGACGATTTCAGGCTCGCAGAGATCGAACGATGGAGAGAAGAACATCCGGGCGAGCCGCTTCCTATATACCTCCGCCCGCGCAGTTTGCGTTGGGACGAATATCGTCCCGAGGACGAGGTAGGTGCCGAAAACGACTCAAATAGAAAGCGATTTTTTGAAAGTCTTAGCGACAAAAACTTTCAGAGGTGCTACGCTAACGCTGTGGCGGATGTAAAGATCATGGAAGAAATAATGCGGGAGGCGGCGTCAAAAAAAAGTTACCGCTTTCGATAAATCTCTACAAGCGTTTGAATTACGAATTTAGTGTAATTGACAAACGCAGATCCAAAGATGCTCAACGACACCGGTGGCACCTTGCGATGAACGAAAAGATTTCCGACGATATTTTGAGAAAGCGCACAAAGCGCTAAAGGTTTTTCGTTGCCGTCAGCGCTGCCGTCGCCAGAACCTGAAATACCACCTTTTTTTCCGCGGGATCCCAGCGCAACACTGTCGTGCTGTCCCTGGTATCGACGAGGTACTTGAATAAAAAGAGTTTTTGATCCAGCGTGAGGTCCTTGTCCATTTTAGGCGCTGCTGTATAAGAGGGTGTACAAAATGATAAATACGAGCACAAATATCGTCCCCATATAAAAAAAAGAATTCAACATTGAGCTATCGAAAACGGCCATTACGCTCCGAAGCACAAACATGTCGCTCACTAAAAATAGCAACGATACTGCCAGAGTGGCGACGAGTAGTTTTAGTAGTGTTGCAATGACTTGCCTAGAACGCGAAGCGTCCACGTTTGCCGGCGCCGCACCGCAGAACCTTTGCATCAGATCGGGAAGCCAAGTCTCTTCCGCGGCAGGGCTCTGTAGGGTAAATTTTACCTGAGTGATGTCATCACTGTCTGGTATCATTTTTTTACCAGCGTGTTGTTTAAAGATTTTTCGTACACCATGAGCATGGGGGAGAGGATTGTTTCCAGATGCAATTCGTCCCGAGGCTCCACAAGGGCGATTGGCGTATCGCGGACCGCGGCTAATTGATTTGAAATACAGACGCAGCACGGGGTTGTATCTCGGACAAAGGGTTCGACGTCGAGAGATAGATCGTTTGTGGTAAAATAGGTAACGTACCAGCGGTATACATTGACAAACACGTCGACGTCTTTGCAGTCCAACGTGCATTTTCTCCCCGGTATCGTCATTCTCGACCATTCGCGTATGTCATGGTCGGTAAACCGCTTGTACAAACAATCCTGACCGCCTTCCCCGATGTCTACGTTGGTTGGAAAAAAGTCGTTGCCGCACATGCAACAAAACAAAAGCAACTTGTCGGCATCAATATACTGATGCTTGGAGGTTTTGTTCCTGAAGAATAGCGTATTGAGTTTCTGTATGTCGACAAACATGTAATACTTTTCGTCTGACGGATCGATGACAACATCCACTCGCCCCCCGGTCTGCATTTGGTATATCTGACCCAAAATGATGGCGTCAGAGTCCACCGAGTACACGACAACGTCCCCCCTGTCGGGTATCTGTCTTAGCAGGTTAAATATCTTTTGTTCTCCCTCCCCTCGAATTTCCGAGGAATAAATGAAAACGTTTTCTCTATCCCTAAAATGAGCTATGAGAACTTCTTCTATATACCTCATGACAGCAGTTTTTGGTAAAATGAGGGACATGAGCGAGCATTCGCGTCTTCGTTCTTCTTGCGTCTTAAACTTTGGACGCGGAGGTACGCCATCAAACACAATGTGATAGTTTTTTGACTTGAATTTGTACTTGATTAGTTGTGTCTCGTACTTTTTGATGATTTCATTTTTGAGTTCTTCGCTATTCAAGTCATTGTACTTGCGCACAACGTCATACAGACAGCAGTTTCCGTCTATAAAGTAATGGCTGTATTGCTTTAGTGGAATATGCGCCTTTGTTCCAATTAGATTCTTTACACAGTTGTTAAAACGTCTCACTCCCATGGCTAATGGCTATAATTCATTTCGTAATTTGATACGAATAAACTTTTTCAAAATGTAAGGATTACATTTTGACAGTTGGTTTAATGTTGATTACACTTTATTCCTGATGATGGGCGCTAGATTGGCATAAATTCTGCCACTCTGCTGTCTGATGCGCCTGGCAGATCTAGTTTTCCCAATACATTTCAATACAACGACGAGAATGCCCGCAAGCATGTAAACGATATTTAGGACAAAGCTCCCGTATAGCAAAAATCTATCATACTCCTTGTGAATGATTTCGACACCACAGGAGGGAGAAAGTGTGGCAGGAGTTTGCGGCGGCGTTACACTCTGGGTAGGAGCCTGGGTAGGAGCCTGGGTAGGAGCCTGGGTAGGAGCCTGGGTAGGAGC
>JACCDQ010189195.1_pt1 | contig 33055 bp, 27 predicted proteins | sample 7446031 | NCBI WGS metagenome assembly JACCDQ01 (sample SAMN15323442, study PRJNA562643) | freshwater metagenome | isolation source: river surface water | place: USA:Blue River Watershed | collected 2017-08-17 | reverse complement strand
TGAAACATCAATGACCTCGTGGTCGTATGACTTAAGTCGAATGCGGATTTTCTGTCCGGCCATGCTGACTCGCTCCCATTTATTTATTTACCAGTCCGACCCACGCGGTCGGGTGTGTCGCGAATCAGAGATTCGAACGCACCCTTTGTGGGTTGGATACATTTGTGTTCAGCTGCGGCCGGCCCGGACATCGTCCGTTCACAATTGCCTGCAGTGGATCGCGCCAGATAGCGCGAGTTCTCATGAACTTGTCAATCTTGCCACACTCGGGCGTGTCAATGCAAATTAAATATCGCCCTGAGGAGTATCTTTTTACGATTTAAAACATGGTGTTGTCGTTTTGGGCCGTTTCCGGTACCAATTGCAACACATCCCAGTGCTCTACTACCTTGCCGTCAGCCAAACGGTAAAAATCGGCAACGGCAGCCTCTTTTCCGCCACTCGGAAAGGCCCGAACGTGGACGACAGCCAAATCCCCGTCAACCAGGATCTTTTTGATCTGAAAATTGGCATTTGGGTGGGCAAACTTCTCGTGCAGCGCCAAAATGGCCGATTCTCGACCATTCGGGATAGTTGGATTGTGCTGTATATAAATGTCTGGCGAAACGTGTAACTCAAATGCCCGCCGAACATCCCGCTGATGGTAGAAAATCTCGGCAAATTCGGTGATTATGGCCCGATTTGCCTCGGTTTCGGCCGCCATTGGAGCCTCTATTCCTTAGAGAAAGCGGCGTCGAAGGCTCCGGCAGGCTTTTCCCACAGCAAATTGCGGACGAAACCGACGGCTTCTTCGGCTCCGCGAAGGCGATCCATGCCGGCGTCTTCCCATTCGACCGAGATCGGGCCCTTGTAGCCAATGAATTCGAGAGCTCGGAAGCTGTCTTCCCAAGGCACATCGCCGTGCCCGGTCGAGACGAAGTCCCAGCCGCGCTGCATGTGTGACCAAGGTAGGTGTGAGCCCATGACTCCCCTGCGACCGTTGCCCATGCGCATGCGGGTGTCCTTGCAGTCCACGTGGTAGATGCGGTCGGCGAAGTCCAGGATGAATGCCACCGGGTCAAGTCCCTGCCACATCATGTGTGAAGGGTCCCAGTTCAGGCCGAAAGCCGGACGGTGATTGATTGCCTCGAGGGTCTTAACGGTCGTGTAGTAGTCGTATGCGATTTCGCTCGGGTGTACCTCGTGAGCGAAGCGCACTCCCTCGGCGTCGAAGACATCGAGGATTGGGTTCCAGCGGTCGGCGAAGTCCTGGTAGCCGGCGTCTATCACAGACTCTGGCACCGGCGGGAACATCGCGACGTACTGCCAGATGCTCGAACCGGTGAAGCCAACCACGGTGTCTACGCCAAGTTTGCGAGCTACGCGGGCTGCGCGCTTCTGCTCTTCTGCAGCGCGCTGGCGCACGCCTTCTGCATCGCCGTCTCCCCACATGTAATCGCGAAGGATTGCCTGGTGACGGAAGTCGATTGGGTTGTCGCAGACAGCCTGACCACTCAGGTGAGTTGAGATGGCGTAGACATTGAGGTTGTACTTGTCGAGGATGTCCCTACGGGTCTGAAGGTAACCAGGATCTTCCTCGGCACGCTTAAGGTCGAGGTGATCTCCCCAGGTACAAATTTCAAGTCCGTCATAACCCCATGACGCTGCCAGTCGAGCTACTTCCTCGAACGGCAGGTCGGCCCACTGGCCGGTGAAAAGAGTTACTGGATGATTTGACTTTGTCATTCTGGTGATCCTCTCGTTGAACCTAAAATTACATGAACTTCTTCATGAAGTCTTGCTGCTGCTTTACAACTACGAATGGGTCGACCTGTCCGATGTCTGCGAAGGCGTGACCTTCCCATTCAGATGAGATGTACCCGTCGAAACCACCTTCAGCAAAAATGCGAGTGTGCTTTTCGTAGTCGATTGCCTCAACCGATCCGTCATCATTCATGTCAAAGAACTTGGCGTGAATGTGAACCACCTGGTGCATGATGTCTTTCCACTCTTCAGGAGCGATGTGACCGTTCATGTTGAACGCCATACGACCGAATGGGCCGAGGGTGTTTGCATCGATTCCGCGGCTAGCTAGGTAATCCACGAATCCTGCGATGCGCTCTGGGTTTGGTGCGTCTGAAGCCCAGAATTCAAGCGCCTTCTGGATCGCAGCCTCGTCTAGTCCGCGGTCGCGGAAGGTCTGCAGCATGCTGCGACCCATGGTGTGCATTGTCGATGAGAAGTCAGGCACGAACCCGAGAAGCGGGCTGTCCAACTTCGCATAGGTCTCACGAATCTTCATGATCTTGTCGGTGTTTGGCCCCTCAGGAGCGTGGATCTCGTAGCCGAGTTTCACGTTCAAGCGTTCCGCGTGTGGCAGAAGCTTGGTTAGCAATTCGCCTGATGCACTCTGGATCTTGATGGTCGGGAACCCCATTTTTGCTCCAGCTTCGATTTGCTTGAGCACAAAATCGTATTCCTCATCAAGCGACATCTCCTTGGCGCGGTTTCGACCCATGTCCAGGTTGGTGCCGTACATTGACGGAACGAATCCGTACTTATCTACGTAACCCTTCCACTCGTTGATAAATGAATCCGGTGTTTCTGGATAGGTGCGCACGGTCTGCGATGCCATGATCTCAACACCTGGGCCAATGCCCATTTCAACAACGCGCTTCAGCATTGAATCGAGGTTATATTCACCGGCCGCCCATTCAGAAGCGAATGAGTAAAGAGTGACGCCGAGTTTGAACTTTGCTTTGGTCTGTACGTCGTTCATGATTTATGCCTGCACTTTCAAAGTGACTACTTGGTGGACGATGTTAGGTAGGTAGAAGCCAGGCTTGATCTGCATGTAGGGCAAGCGCATTTCTACGTGGATAGTGATTTCGTGATCTTCACCGACAACACCAGCTTTACCAAGATCCATGTCTAGGTAAGCGCGGTCCTGCATGAACCAAAGAGTCTCCCACTGGTTCGGCACTTCACTCATCGGCCAAACGTTTTCGTTTAGACGGAATGAGAGCTTGTCCTGAGGAACTTCAACGCCATCAACCCATACGTTGATTGAAGTCACTGATGAAACCCATAGGCTGCGGTACCAAGGCACGGTCAGCGCAAGCGATAGTCCGTTCGGAATTGCAGCAAGGCTCTTCTTGCTGAGGAGTGTGTCGTGAGTTGCCATTATGCCTTTGTCCTTACTTCGTAGCCGTAGCCAGCCATGATTTCGCGAATGCGCTTTTGGTGTCCGTCGACCTCGTCGAATGGACTGCTCCAGTCGTTCCAGTGGAAGCCCTCGTACTCGCTTGAGATTGATCCGGTGTAGCCGGCATCTGCGTAGCACTTGAGGATGTCGACCAGCGGTGTGGTTGGCTCGTCGCCATCGACCATTCCGAAGAACTTGCCGTGAGTGTGCCAAACGAGGTGCATGATGTCTGCCCACTCGCTTGGGTCTGCGTGACCAAATAGACCGCAGTGGTTGATTGCGTAGTCGATTGCGGTCTCGCCGTAACCGTACTTCGAGACCAGTCCAGCAACCTGACCCATGCGCATGCCCTGGGTACGGCCATCCTGTGGCGCACCCTCTGCGTGGTGTACCTGCCAGAGGTCCAATAGCTCTTGAATCATTTCCTCAGGCACGCCGGTCTTGCGGTACTTCTCGATCAGGCTAGGTGGCATGCCAACGGTGGTTGCACCAAAGTCAGGCACGAAACCGAGGTAGCCCGAGTTCAACTTCTCGTAGCGCTCCTGGTGCGCCTTCATCTCTGGGTGACGAGGTGAGTGGTGCGAGTGAACTTCGATGCCTAGCTTGACGTTGTACTTCTCTGCGGTTGGAAGTAACTTCTCCATGACATCAGGAGTCATAGAAATCTGGCAACGCGCTACCGGGAAGCCAAGCTTCGAGGCAAGCTTGATCTGCGCAGCCATGTAGTCGATCATTTCGTCTTCGCTTAGTAGTCGATCACGACGAAGTCCGAGGTCAGCGTTGACTGCAAGCGATGTCGGAATAAATCCGAGCTCCGCAACGAGATCCTTGAACTTACCGATGAAGTCGTCACCAGGGTTTGGGAAGTTACGAATGCTTTGGAAGCCGATTACCTCGAGACCAGGGCCCTGACCGCGACGTGCGACTTCGCGCATGAGTTCTTCCATCGTGAACTGACGCTGGTGAAAAACACGAGTATAGGAATAAAGAGTTGTGCCTTGTAGGTGGCCGCGCTTTAGCTCAGACATTAGTTTCCAATCTTCATAGTGGTACGGAAACCTTCGTGAACCAATAGAGTTCCGGCTCCGGCATCGATGTAAGGAATGTAGATTCCAAGACCCACGTGAATTGCGTGCTCGGCATCGCGGTCTAGCTTGGCTACCTGCTCGTCGGTGAGAGTGCCAGAAAGAACTGCGGTGTCGGTCACAAACCACCAGTCTTCGTAAAGCGGAGGAAGCTCGTCCTCGCGGTAGTTGGTGCCGTTTATAAGCCAGTGGGTGCTTTCCTTGTCGATAGCCATGCCATCGATGTCGAGCACAAGGTCGCACACCGAAGACAGAGGTAGAGCGCGATACCAAGGCATTCGCACACCCACTGACAGGGTGTTTCCATCGAGACGGAGTGAATCCTTCTCGATAATCAGGTCACGCATCATTTTGATACTCCTTTGTTAACTGCCCTGGCTGCCTTGATTGCAAAGGCCACCGAGGTGGGGGTTGGGTTGCCAGCAGTTTCCGAAGGGATCACTCCGTTGCCACCGACATAGAGGTTTTGGAAACCCCAAACTCGTGAATCTTGATCGCAGACTGATGTGCCGTCGTCGATCGTGCCCATGCGGACCGTGCCTAGGTAGTGCAGTGAGCTTCCCGGCGGCATTGTGATTGCGCCATTTCCTAGTGGAGTGCCGATGGTGTTAAGAACACCAGACAAAATTTCTTTGGCTTCAGCGAATCGTCGGTCGTCTTCTTCGTTCCACTTGTAAAACAGAGTTGGCTTTGGCATTCCGTACCAGTCCAATTCGGTTTCAGAAAATTCAACGCGATCTTCGAATGTAATTTGCTTCGGCACAAACAAGCCGACGCCAACAAAAGCACCCGGGCGAGGGTTCTTCGGTTGTGTAAGTGGCAAAGGCGATTCATCCATCTGCATAATTTGGGCATGCACCGGGAAGGTTTCGCGGTCGTAAGGAATCCAACTAACACCGCTGTAACTGGTTAGGCTTCCGTACTTCTCTGGTTGAGCACCTTCTGCCTTTACATCTTCTGGGAGCTCTGCAAGACCGAGCACCTGACCGTGGTCGTTCAAGTAGTGGCCAAGTGCGTGTGGGCGAATTCCGCTCTTGAACAAAAGCTGTGGGGTGCGAATCGAGTCACCGGCAACGAAAACTGCATCGGCGAATACCTCCGAAGTTTCACCGGTTTTCATGTCACGGATTTTTACTCCGCTGACTGTCTTACCATCGTGAATCAAATCGGTAACCAGAGTTTCGCTAATCAAGTGGAAACGCGGAGAGTCGGTGATGTCTTCGATGATGACATCGGTACCTGTCCACCAAACCTTCTTGTCGCGAATCTCAACTGCCAGCGGCATTGGTTGCACGAAGCGATCTGCCGCACGACCGACGTTGTATTTCGCACCAAGAATGTCGCGTAGCTGCTTGCCGAGCGGATACTTTTCGAACGCTGACTGTGTCACCTTGAGTAGACGCCAGGCGTCGTCTAGGTCGGCCTCGTACTCGGCACGGTCGACAAACTCAGGAATCTCACCCTCGCCGAAGCGGGGGCAGGCACAGGTCCAGTGCGCACCCATTCCGCCGACATTTGAAGACATCGCCGTCGCTGGCATCTGCGAGTCAGGCTTGCCGTCTTCGACGAGGAAGGTGCCCGGGCGCGCAGTAACCACACCGGTGTGCATCTGCCGGGCATCCATTGGGACGCCGGCCTTCGGGCCTTGGCTCGCCGCTTGCGCGGCAAGCATCTCTTCCTCGCTGTCAAGGCTCCGCACGTGACGACCAAGTGGGTGAGTGGCGGCTGGGCCGACCTCAAACATGGTGATCTCGACTTCAGAATTCAACTCGTGAAGCTTCTTGGCGAACGCTGATCCAATCGGGCCCGAACCGACCACGATTACTTTAGACATTGCTACTCCTTGCGGATTTTTGCAACATCGACCCAGCTGCCAGTTTTCACTGACTGCATTACTGCGTCGATAATTTGAGCAGCTCGGTGCCCGTCATCAAAAGTCGCCATGACCTCTGATTTCGCACCGCCCTGTACGCCGCGATATGCATCTGCGACGAAATCGTTAAAGCAAGTTTGGTATCCCTGTGGGTGTCCGGCAGGAAGTGAGTTACTGCGAACTGCAACTGGAGAATTCTTTGCTGGGTCGCGCTTGACGATGCGGTTGTCCGCAAGCCCGCCTACCCAACCGGTCTCAGGTGCCTGCTGATCGAAAGAGTAAGACTCTTCGGTTCCATCGAATGAGAACCAGAGTCGGTTTGAGTAGCCTGCGCTGCACTGTGAAATGACGGTCGAGCCCATTGCGCCCTTGTCGGTTTCAAAAGTAACCAGTGCACCATCTTCGGTGTCCATGCCGTGCACGTATGACATAGCTGCGGTCAAGCGAGTGACACGGTGACCGGTGACGAATTCCATTAGGTCGAACCAGTGCACACCGATGTCGCCGAATGCGCGCGTCGGACCACCAGCGGCAGAGTTGCTGCGCCAGTTCGTGGTCATGGTCTCGGCAAGCCAGTCCTGCAAGTATGTACCGTGAAGCATCCAAAGTTTGTTGGTCTTGTTTTCCTGAAGACGGTTGCGAAGCTCAAGCACCATTGCGTTGTAGCGGTAGACAAAAGGCATCGCAGTAATCGCGACCTTGTCTTTGAGTGCGAAAAGTTCGTCTGCTTCGGCGAGGTTCATAGCCAGTGGCTTCTCCACGATTACGTTGATGCCGCGCTCGATGGCAGCCTTTGCCTGTGGCAGGTGGAAGGCGTTCGGAGTGCAGATATGGACGATGTCTGGCTCGGCATCAAGCACAGCCTCGAAGCTCGAGAAGCCCTTAGCGCCGCGGAATTCGGCGGCAATGTCGTCGGCCTTGGCCTGAGAACTGCCGGCAAAACCTATCAGGTCCACACCGGCAAGCTGTGCGGCCTGACCGTGTACGTGCCCCATAAAGCCAGTGCCAATAATCGCTGCTTTCATCTTCGAAAGTTCCTTAGCTCTTAATTCCGCCGGAGAAGCCCTGGATGAACTTCTTCTGGAATACCAAATAAAGAATAGTCATCGGCAACATCGCAATAATCAAAATTGCGAACACCTGGTTCCATTCGGTGACAATTCCACCAACAAAGTTGTAAATCACAAGTCCAAGGGTTGGACTATCAGATCCGGCCATAAAAATAAGTGGAGTGAAGAAGTCATTCCAAACAATGATGCCGGCCATAATTGCCACGGTTCCAGTTACTGGAGACAGCAACGGAAAAACAATTTGAGTGAATGTACGGAAACGAGATGAACCGTCGATGTACGCGGCTTCTTCATATTCATGCGGGAGCGTACGAATAAATCCGGTGTAAAGCATGATCGATAGCGGCATCAACATACCGATGTAAATGATTCCCATACCCCAAGGAGTTCCAAGAAGTCCAAGTGCCTTTGCGCCGATGTAAACCGGCACGAGTCCAAGCTGCGCTGGCACAACAATTGCGGTGAGCACCAAGTAGTACGCAGCCTTACTTAGCTTGCTCATGCGGCGAGCAAGAATGTAAGAGGTAACCGAACCGAAGAAAATCAAACCGGTCACGGCAATGGTTGTGATAATCACGCTGGTTAGGAGTCCGCCGAAGAGTGCTGGACCTTTTTCGCCGAAAATAACCAAACCGAATGACTCCAAGCTTGGCTTGACCACAGGCACGTAGCCAGGCACACCGTGAACCTCTTCAGGTCCCTTAAGTGCAACGTTGATGAGGATGTAAAGAGGTGAAAGCACAATAAGTGCGTAAACCCATACAGAGATTTCACGAAGGAAAGTCCACTTTGTGTATCTGAACATTACTTATTCACCCCTGATCGGTCGCGAGTGAGGTAGGTCTGAATCAGAGCCAACATCAAAATAACTACGGTGAAGACCATAGAGATTGCTGAGCCGTAGCCGTACTGCATGAACTCAAAGGTCTTGTGATAAATCTGTGTCGACAAGGTCTCGGTTGCTCCGAAAGGTCCACCGCCGGTCATGGCAACCACCTGGTCGAAGATCTTCATGCCCTGAATAATCGAGAGCGTGGTCGATACCGCGATAGCCGGCTGAATCATCGGCATAGTCACCGAACGGAAACGGCGCCATACGCCAGCACCATCGATAGCTGCCGCCTCTTCGAGTTCCTGTGGAACAGTTGCCAATCCTGCAAGGTAGATGACCATGGCGAAACCAATGTTTTGCCAAACTACAACGATAAGAATTACCCAGATGGACCAAGTCGCATCTGCGAGCCAAGTCTTTTGCAGATCTGGCTGACCAATGGCAACCAAGAATTGGTTGATTGGTCCTTCGATGTAAAAGATGAAGCGGAAAATATATGAAACCGCAATGGTGCTCAAAATAACTGGCAAGAACAAGAGGGTACGAAGCAGGTACCTGGTCTTCAAGCCACGGTTTAGTGCGAGAGCTAGCAGAAGTCCAATTACGTTTGTGAGAACAAACGAGAAGATTGCGATAAAGAATGTGTTCCCGATTGAGGACGTTACGTCTGTGTCATCGAGAATTTTTGTGTAGTTGTCAAGTCCAACCCAATTGAATTCACCAATACCTTCGTAATCGGTGAATGAGTACATAAAACCGACACCGGTGGCAATGTAGTGAATTGCAAGAATCGCTGCGAGAGCAGGAAGTGCCCACCACCAGTATCCGTGTGTGATCAGTTTCTTAGGGGTTGCAGGCAGAGACCCGGGCTTGCGCCCGGGCCTCTCCTGTACTGACTGTGACATTGTTTTTACTTATTGCCTTACTAATTACCAGGCTGAGTCCATTGCCTTTAGAACCTTAGAGATTCCAACTGCGCCGGTCATGGTTCCGATGGTTCCTGCTGCCATGCGAGCAGTTACCTCTGGGCTGGTGAATAGGGTGTAAGGGATTGGGTAGGTCTTTCCAGCCTTCACCAGTGGAGCAAGCAACTTGTAGTTGTCTGGTAGTGCTTCGCCACCCTTTACGCTCAAGCTTCCAGCGGTGTCGGTGTATGCCTTCTGGCCAGCAACGCTAGCTGCGAAGTTCATAAATACCCGGACTGCTGCTACGTTCTTGGTACGAGCGTTTGCTGCCCAAGCGTAGTCAGATGAAACTGGTACGCGTGTGTCTGCAGCCTTTGCAGCTGGGATTGCAACGGTCTGGATGTCCTGACCCTTTAGTGGTGGTACGAAGTTGCGGAATACCTTTGAGGTTCCACCCGGTACGAATACAGCGTATGACTTCAAACCGAAGAAACGTGCGTCGATTGCGTCGCCGAATCCACCAGCCTCGTAGCCCTTCTGGAAGCAGCCAGCCTTGTCCATAGCGATCTGGTTCTCGAAGTTAGTTCTCCAACCCACGCTGTTTGCGAAGTCAAGCTTGCCAGCGACCTTCTTTAGGGTGTCAGCGTAAGCCACACCACCGGTTGCTGCGTTGATTAGGTTCTGGTTTGGAACAGCTCCACCTGCAAAACCGAAGAAGCTCTTGCCGTTAGCCACTGCAGTCTTGCACTGGCTTAGTAGCTCACCAAAAGTCTTTGGCCAGGTTAGTCCGTCTTTCTGCATTAGCGAAAGGTTTGCAACAACCACACCGACGTTCTTGTCTACTGGAAGACCGTAGGTCTTACCACCGAACTCGAAGTTTGCACGCTCAAGAGCAGGTGCGAACTTGTTTGCAGCAGTGCCTGCTAGGTCTAGTAGGTACTTAGCCTTAGCTAGCTTCTGAAGGCTGTCTACTTCACCAGCGCCACCGGCGACCTTGAAGATGTCAGGCGCGTTGCCGGCCTGAAGAGCGGTCTTGATTGCCTGCTGGTAAGTACCGCTGACTCCAACTTCTTTGTAGTCAACGTCGTACTGTGGGTACTTTGCCTTGAATGCGTCTACAACGCTGGTCCAAGCGCTCTTACCCTGCTGGGCAGTTACACCCCAGATAGTAATTGTGGTGGCTGCGTTTGCCGCTCCACCCAGTGCGATAACCGATGATGCGGCTAGCGCGGTAGCAGCTGCTGCTGCTACAAGTTTTCCGCCACGCTTCTTAATCATGGGGTTCCCTTTCATGACATCTTTGTCGAACTACGGGTGTAGATCTATTTCAGACTTTACTTTCAAACATTCGGTAGACCCCTCGTCGTTACCTGTCTGTTACCACAGGTCGGCGAATAGCCACTATTTGCTTTATTTGCCTTTGAGCGCAACCTTTGGCATAGTCACGGCGAGGGCCAAAATCAGCAGGTAAACCACTGCCGAATTCAGGAAAATCGGGTGGAAGGCATCCACATAAGCTGCCTGCACTTGGCTCCGAAGAGGCTCGGCCAAAGCCAGCACATCGCTCGGCTGAAGTGAGATTCCCTGAAGGTTTTTTGGCAGTGCCAGCCCGGCCAGCGCCGAGCTCACTCCAAATCCGAAAATACCTCCGGCCACAGTAGCTACCACTGTGCTGGCCAGATCTCTCGAGACGATTACTGTCGAAGTCACCGAACCCAAGAACTTGGATTCGCTAAATGCCTGGGCAAGTGTGACGGTGAACTGACCGAAGAATCCCACACCTAGGCCGCCAACGGCCAAGCCAATGACAACCACCCAAACTCCGAGTTCTTGGATTAGCAGATATATCGCGAGCATGCCAAGAGCCGACAAAGCTAGGCCTGATAGGTAGAAGTGGCGATAGTGCCCGTGCTTGCTCAGACGGCGTGTGCTGAAGAGGTTTGCACCCAAAACTCCAGCAACCAGTGGCACGAGCGAAATTCCGGCGATCCAAGCCGGCACCGCATAGGCCATCTGAAGAAGTGTCGGCACGTAACCAGTTAATGGGAAGATGCTTGCACCGCCCAAGGTACCGATCAGTAGCACTGTGATAGCGCCTCGATTATTAAAAGCACGCAATGGAATAAGTGGGCGTTCCGACTTCAGGCTTCGCCAGATGAATGCCACGATCGCGATTAGTGCCGCCATGCTCAACCAAAGTGTGACACTGATGTCGCCGTTGAAGCCTTCGGTAATTGCATGCAATGCGAATACCAAAGTCGTAGTGGCGGCGATGAACAGAATCAGTGTCGATATGTCAAATAGCTTGCCCTCGCGAAGACTTTCCTTGCGCGGAAGCGCTGGAACTGCAAGTAGCACGGCAATTAATCCGATTGGGATATTTATCCAGAACACCCAGCGCCAACCGACGGTGTCGGTCAGGATACCGCCGAGCACAGGTCCGGCAACAGATGCGACCGACCATACAGCAGCCATCGGCGCCAAATACTTTGGTCGAGATCGCTCTGGAATCATGTGACTCAAGATTGTGACAGGAAGCAAACTGAGTCCCGCGCCGCCCATACCCTGCAACACGCGTGACGTCGAGAGCATGAAAATGTTCACGGCAAGTCCGCAAAGAATCGATGCTACTAAAAACAAACTGACCGAGAAAATAAACATCTTCGCCGAACCAAATTTGTCTACTAGACGACCATAGATTGGCATCGATATTCCGGTGGCAAGTGAATAACCGGCAATTACCCAGGAGATGTTTTCGATTGCATCAAACTCGGCGACAATCCTCGGAAGAGATGTTGCCACGATAGAAATGTCGAGCGCCGAAACCAGCGCAACGAGAATCAGACCCGCGTAGAGCCGAACGAAGTTTTGCGGTAATCCGCGCTCGGCTAGCTTGCTAATTAGTTCAACTCCGAAATCAACTTATGCGCCCCGCGCACTGCGATGGCCACGCTGGTTAGCGTTGGGTTTACACAGTTGGCGGTTGGGATAGTGCCGTTGCCACCTAAGAAGAGATCCTCATATTCCCAGACCTTCGAGGTGTCATCGCACACGCTGGTTCCATCATTCTTAGGTCCGATGCGGAAGGTGCCCATGTAGTGCAGGCTGGTGCCTGGCGGCATCAGACGCGGCATTCCCATACCAGGCACGAATGCGCCAAGTGCGTCTGCGGCACGGTGCATGAAGACCTTTACGTCTTCCATCTCTTTGATTTCGCGCTCGGTGAGTTCGTACTGGATGTGAATGTTTGGGAAACCGCGGTAATCGAGTTCGTTGTCGTCGAATGTTATTGCATCCTCGTAGCGAGGGAACTTGCGCCCTCCCCAACCGGCCATCGCGAAACCATACTTGTGATCCTTTAGCGGACTTTCATCCGGCAGCGGGAAAGGTGGCTTGGTCACATACATAATCTGCGCAGAGTATGGGTGCTGCGGTTCGATGAATGGTACGCGAGTCACACCTGAGACTGGATCTCCTGGCGACAACTTCGCCAATTCCTTTTCGGCTACGTAGTCTTCTTCGCTCGCATACTTCGCAAGCTTTTCGCCGTCCAGCGCGATTGCACTGAAGCACACCGGGTGCTCGGTGAGGTAGTGACCGAGTGCCTTAGGACGAATGCCTGAGTACCAGAGCAACTGTGGTGTGCGCACCGCATCTGCTGAAACCACGACCTTGTCTGCGAATAATTCCTTTTGTTCTCCAGTGATTGCGTCTTCCATCAGCACGCCAATTGCTTTGTTGCCTTCGAGCAAAATCTTTCGAGCCATGGTCAGCGACTTCAAAGTGAAACGCTCAGAAAGTGGATTGCCCTTCTCAATCAGTGGACCAAAAACAAAATCAGTTCCACCCCAGTGCATTGTGCCGTTTGGTTTTTCTTCGGCAGACACCGGCAAGAAATAAGGGTGCACTGTATCGGTTGAGATGTCTTTAAATTCTTCGGTGAGTGCGGCACGAATCGCGGCACCGATTGGAGACTTTTTGAATGGCGTCTTGTTTGCACGAAGTAAAACTTCTGCGCGTGAAATCGACTGCTCCCAATCGGATTCGCTAATGAAGTCGATCTTTTCGCTGAACTCTGGACGCGGGACTGCGCAGGTCCAGTGCGCTCCCTGACCACCCACATTTGTTGAGATTGATGCCATTGGAAAACTCTTGGCGTGACCGCTACCCGGACCACCGAAGTCAACAAGGTGAGTGCCCTGACGTGCGGTCAGGGTACCCTCCTGCAGGTAAGGAAGCCCGAGCTTAGCTCGGGTTTCCTCATCAGCCTGAGGACCCTGCGACATCGCACGTGCCTTGGCTCGCTTCTCATCGTCCTTGATGTTCTTCACCGATGCACCCGGAATATCGGTCAGCTGTGGACCAAGCTCAAGCATGGTCACAGTTGCGGTTGGGTGCGTCTCGAGAATCTCTCGCGCGTAGGTGGCACCAATCGGGCCACTTCCGACGACGACGATGTGTGGAGCTTTAGACATGTGCTTTGTTTTCCTTAACTAACTATTAGAGAGTACGGATGTACTTAATTGCCTCGGTGGTGTCTTTTGAAGGGTAGAACTCAAGGCCGATTGGGTCTCGGTAACCTGAGGCATCGACCGCCTGGATTACTTTCTCCCAGTTCACGTCACCAGTGCCAGGCTCGTGCCTACCATTGGTGTCGGCCAACTGAATGTATCCGATCCAGTCGATTTCGTTCTTGAGGATGCTAAGCACATCTTCACCTTCCACTGATGAGTGATAGATGTCATACAACAGCTTGAAGTTCGGGTGATTAAGTTTTTTCGCGATGTAAACGCCGTCAGCTGTGCGATCGAGCAGTGCACCAGGGTGGTCGACGCGAGTGTTTACTGGCTCAAGTACCAATTGGATGTCGTGTTCGGCTGCAATGTTGCAGGCTTCTTTGAAAGCTTCGACAAGCACATCGAGGCTTGGTGCGCGCTTGCGGCCCGGGAATCCCATTCCAGAACCGAGCACAACTCGAGGTGAACCAAGTACTTTGGCGTTTACGATTGACTGCTTCAAACCGTCATAAAAGACGTTGAGGTCCACAGGGCCAGGTTGATTGAAAGTGAATCTTGGTTCTGCCAGGCAAGAACTGAATTGAACGCCAACTTCTTTGGCTACGGCAGCTAGTGATGCTACGTCTTGAAGACTGCTCATCCACATCTCGACGTATTTGAAACCATCGGCCGCAGCCGCGCGAATGCGATCTTCAAATTTCTCGTGCTGGGTGTAAAGCAACTCGATGTTTGCTGAGTAAATTGCCACGGCAAGTGCTCCTAATGAAACAGCACCCTGCCAAAACGGGAATCACCTTGATTACTTGGATTCTAGCAATGCACTATGCAATGCTCCCGCCAATAGTCGGCATCAGAAATTCCGATTCTCTTGCGCTTACGAAAAATCAAAAAAACGGCCACACTCTCAACTACCAACTCAACGAGGAGAACCAATGACAGACCTAGCTAGCCTTCAAGCTCAAATCGATCAGCTAAAGCACGAAGTATTCGTGGCTAAAGCCCGAGGCGATGTCGAGAATGTCTTCAGCACCTACCATTATCTGCACAACGCCTTTCAAGATGAAGCGATCAAGGGCATGTGGGCAAAACGCGGTACCCCTGGTATGCGCGCGATTTACACCAACAACGGCGAATACACCGACTATGACAGCATCATGGAGTACCACGACAACCGCCCGGCGCCTAAAGGCAAGCTCATCTTGCACATGTCAAACACTCCTGCAATCGAAGTGGCTGCAGATGGCAAGACCGCCAAGGGTGTCTGGATCATGAACGGTCTAGAGTCAGGCCTTACCGAGATGGAACACGCAGACAAAATGCCTGAGTTTATGTACTCACCGCAAATTGTTGACGGCAAGCGAGTTTGGGCGCACTGGGTCTGGTGCAAGTATGCTCTCGACTTCATTTACCAAGATGGCGCATGGAAGATTCTGACTTTCCGATGCTACGAAGTTGCGCGAGCGCCGTTCGAAGAAAACTGGGTTTCATTCGCTGGCAAGAATGAGGCAGCCTTTGCACTCGACATCAAGTACTTCGGTGAGGGTGGAGAGGTGTTCTTTATGCCTAAGACCAATCAACCGATTGTCACCGAGCACTGGCCATACAAGACTCATGAGACGCAATTACTTTCACCTGAACCACCAAAGCCACACGCAACTTTCGAAGACACTTTCCGCTAAAAACTAGCGAGGTTGCAACGTCACATTCGGCAAGTCCGGAGCTGGAATCCATTCACCGATTTCATCTTCGAACTTGCCGAATCGCTTTAAGCCAGTTTCTTGATTCAGATGGTGGTTCCATTGCTCGCGCTGCTCCACAATTTCTTCATTGTTTCGAGCGATGAAGTTCCACCACATCAGGATCTTCTCGCCGAAGGGTTCACCACCGAGCATCAGCACTATTACATCGTGGTCGCCGGTTTCGATAACAACCCGTGATTGGCCGGGGTCGGTGTAAAACAAACCTGAGGTCATAACCTCCTGCCTATTCACCAGCGCAGAGCCTTCAGCCAGCATGAAACCATACTCGAAGGCCAGTTCAAGTGGCAGCTCAATCTTGCTGTTGGCCTTGATCCTCAGTTCGGCTCCCATCATCGGACTGAAAGTCTTGGTTTTGGCGGCTTGGCCAAGGAACTCTCCTACAAGTACCGTCGCGATGAACCCATCCTGCTCTACCTTGGGCAGATCGTCCTGATGCTCAAACTCGGGGGCTGTGTCGATATGCTCCTTTGGCAGTGCAACCCACAGCTGAACAGCGTGCAAACGCTGCGGCCCCTGCTGGGAAACCTCGGAATGCGAAATGCCAAAGCCGGCGGTCATCAAATTGAGCTGGCCCGGGTTGATTTCCTGCACGCTCCCGATCGAATCGCGATGTTCGATTTTTCCTTCGATCAACCAGGTCACAGTTTGCAGTCCGGTGTGCGGGTGGGCGGCCACCACCATGCCGTCGGTTTGTTCTGTCGGTCCAAAGTGATCGACGAAACACCAAGGACCAATCATCTTGAGTTTGGCGTGCGGAAGCGTGCGTCTGACCGCGACACCAGTTCTCGTGGTGAGCTTTACTGTGCGAGGCTCGATCAGAATTTTGGAACTCCTTCTATAGCCACAGTAATTCAAATAGTAGGTACTTGGGACCGATCAATTGTCGAGTGGAATACTTGGTCGCATGACTCCACTGCCCCGCATAGTTCTCCACGAAACCGGATACTCGTTTGAAATCAATGGGCAGAGGACCGTGTTGCTTGGCGGCCAGATTCACAACTCGTCTAGCTCGAGCATCGAGTCAATTGACACCTCCTTCGCCAAGGTAGCGTTGCTCAATTACGACTTTGTAATCTCTCCAATCTCCTGGAAGCAGTTCGAAGCAGTCGAGGGAAAATTCGATTTCACTCTTCTAAAACACCAATTGCGCGCTGCAGAAAAACTCAACCTGAAACTCGTTCTAATTTGGTTCGGAGCATTCAAAAATGCAAAGTCAAGTTACGCGCCAGCCTGGGTTAGGTCAAACCCAGAACGTTTTCCCCGCGCGCTGAACGAGCCAAATGGACAACCGAGTGAAAATGCCACGCTGTCTGTATTTAGTCAAAACCTACTCGAATCAGATTTGAGCGCATTTAGCCAACTCATCAAGTTCTTGAAGCTCAAGGACAAGAAGCACACTGTCATCATGGTGCAGATTGAAAACGAAATGGGTCTGCTCGGTTCAAGTCGAGATTACAGCGCAGCTGGTCAGGCGGCATGGAACGCTCGAGGTATCGCGGATACTTGGCACGAGAATGAAAAATTCATGGCCGAAGCCTTCGCTCGATACGCAAACACATTGGCTAAGGCTGGAAAAGAAATCAAGCAATTACCGATGTATGTAAATGCGTGGCTTGGACCTCAACCTGGACAATCGGAAGCCGGGCAATGGCCAAGTGGTGGTCCGAGTTCGCTCGTGCTAGATACCTGGAAGAAGTTTGCCCCGGACATCGATATCTTGGCACCTGATATTTATGAGCTCGAGGCATTGCCGATTATGGAACAGTATGCTCGAGCAGACAACGCGCTCTTCATTCCGGAGAGCAGGCACGTTCTCGGCAACCTGTTCTGGGCTCTCGGACATCACGCGGCAATTGGTTATTCGATGTTTGGGGCTGAAGACGGCAGGGTTGGCAACCAGATGTCGAAGGCCTATGGGATCTTGCGCGAAGCAAAGCACACCGTGGCTGAAGCCCAGGCCGCAGGACGCATCGGAGCGTTGCTCATGCGTGAGCCTACTGCCGAGCTAGCGGTTCATTTCGGCGATCTAACCATTGAACCTAAGGACACCCTGGCCGGTCTAAAGCGCTTCGTTGAGGTGGCAGGGGTTGACCTTCTGATCAAGGATGCCGATCTTCCGTCAGAACTTGAGGACCTAGATGTAGTAATCGAATCTCCGGGTGATAGTCGACCTAGCGGAATCGTAATTCAGCTGAGCGACACCGAGTTCTACTTCATCGGCAAGGGTATAAACCTGAGTTTTAGTCAGCCTGGTTACCGCATTGAACTCGACGATGTCGAGGAAGGTCGTTTCGAAAACGAAAAATGGATTCCGATGCGCAACCTAAACGGCGACGAGCGACTCAACATCGTTCCACTTCACGAAATTGCCTGCGTTAGAGTGACGATTCAAAAGTTCAAACTGAACTAACGTTTTTCGCTTAAGCGTTCCAATATCTTTACGTGACCAGGCTCGAGTTCATCGAGCGAACGAGCACCTAGTAGTTTCATGGTGCGAATCATCTGACCCTCGAGAATTTCGATCGTCTTGTCAACACCTTCGCGGCCACCGGCCATAAGTCCGTAAAGGTAAGCGCGACCGATCATGGTGAACTTTGCGCCCTTGGCAATCGCGGCGATGATGTCTGCTCCGTGCATGATTCCGGTGTCCACGTGCACTTCTGCATTCTTGCCTACTGCTTTCACGGTTTCCGGAAGTAGGTGAAACGGAATCGGGGCGCGATCTAGTTGACGACCACCGTGGTTGGAAAGAATGATTGCATCCGCTCCGGCTTTCACAGCGAGCTTTGCGTCGTCGACGTTTTGAATTCCTTTGACGACTAGGTTGCCCTTCCACTGCTTGCGAATCCACTTGAGGTCTTCGAAGGTTACGGTCGGGTCGAACATCTTGTCGAGCAGTTCGGCAACGGTACCGTTCCAACTGTCGAGAGATGCGAACTTGAGTGCATCGGTGGTGAGGAAGTTGATCCACCATTCTGGACGTGGAAGTGCGTCGATGATGGTGCCTAGGGTTAGCTGCGGAGGAATAGTCATACCGTTGCGCTTGTCGCGCAGGCGAGCACCGGCAACCGGTACGTCGACCGTCAGCACCAATGTGTCGAAGCCAGCCTTCTCAGCGCGCTCGACCAGTGCCATACTGCGGTCGCGGTCTTTCCACATGTATAGCTGGAACCAGTTGCGACCGTTTGGTGCGTACGCTGCGACTTCTTCGATTGAGCGGGTGCCCATTGTCGAGAGCGTGTAAGGGATGCCGGCCGCTTCTGCTGCCTGACTTCCAGCCTGCTCGCCCTCGGTGTGCATCATGCGGGTGAAGCCGGTCGGTGCGATGGCAAACGGCATGGCAACCTTCTTGCCGAGTACGGTGCTGGAAAGGTCAACATCGCTCACGTCTTTGAGAATGCGCGGCTGAAACTCGATGTCTTCAAATGCCTGACGTGCACGGGCTAGCGAAATCTCCTGATCTGCGCTGCCGTCGGTGTAATCGAATGGTGCGGTCGGGGTGCGACGTTTTGCAATTTCTCGAAGGTCGTAAATAGTTAGCGCCTTATCGAGGCGATTCTTTTTGAAGTCAAAGCTTGGGGCTTTGAATCGCATCAGCTGAGCGAGATCCTTTGGATTAGGAAATTTGCGCTGAATTTCTCCCATGATTGTCCTTACTTGCTGACCACGTGTGCGTGAGTTACGTCGATGTCGAAAACGCCATGGCCAAGAACTTCACCATTTAGTTTTGCTTCACCGTTTACCAAAATTGTCGAGCCTTGTGAAACTGGAAGGTTCAACTTAGCTTGCACGCCAAACGGCACGGTCACCTTGGCATGAAGTTTTGAACCATCCAACTTCCAGTCGATTCCATATTCGCCGTAACCGGTTTCGATTGAAGCCTTCGCCCATTCGATGCTCTTGGTTGGGCGGGGTGCAATACTTACCTGCTCGTACCCGGGAGCTAGCGATGTGAGACCAGCTACGTTGCGGTAGACCCAGTCGATTACTGCTCCATAGGCGTAGTGGTTGAATGAGATCATGCCAGGTTCGGTTCCCTCGGTCTCTCCACCGATTCCTCCATCCGACACACTGCCATCTGGTTTGATCGCTTCCCAACGCTCCCAGATTGTGGTTGCTCCGACGGTGATTGGGTATAACCAGCTACGAATCTCTTCGCGGAGCAGCATGCTGTAAGCCTCTTCGAAGTGGCCGTTGCGCGACATTGCATCCATGATTACCGGAGTGCCAAGGAATCCAGTCGAGATAGCACCCTTGTCTTTTCGAACTAGGGCAGCGAGCTCGGAAGCCACGGCCTCCCGCTCGCTCTCTGGACAGATATTGAACTCGAGGGTCAGTGAGCAACCCGATGTGGACTTTCGGGCCTCTGCCCCAAGTAGGTTCCAGGTGGCTTGGGCCACGTCGTCTGCGAGCTTGTGATACTTGGCGGCGTTGTCCTTGGTTCCCACGAGTTCTTCTGACTTGGCCAAAAGGCGTGCGCTCTGAGCAATGTAAACACTGGCCACGAAACGCGAAGATACCTTCGCGAGGAATGGCTTGTCTTCAGGGGCGTCTGGATCGAGCCAGTCACCTAGTTGCATTTGGCCATCTGCAAATACATTGTCTACACATTGCGCAGAGAAGAAGTCGACCCAACCGCGCATACTGTGCAACTGGTTTCTCAGAATCTCGACATCGCCAAAACTCTGATACTGCGCCCAAGGAATTACCACGGCCGCATCGCCCCAACCGGCTGCACCATTATCTGGGAATGGGTTTCCGTGTGGAAGTCGTGGATATTGCAATTCCAAAACATCTGGCACAACGTGAGGGACTTTTCCATTTTCGTGCTGTTCCAGTGCGAGGTCTTTCAACCAAGAACGGAAGAAAGCATTTTCATTGACAAGAGTGTTCGCAGCATAAATGAACGCCTGTGCGTCACCGGTCCAACCGAGACGTTCGTCTCGCTGTGGGCAGTCTGTTGGAATCGAAACGTAGTTGTCGTAGAGCGACCAAAGCACGTTGCTGTGGAGTTTGTTCAGCAGCTGGTGTGATGACTTGAACACTCCACGATCTTCGTTGTCAGAAGTAATTGCAATCGCAACTGCCTTGATGACTTTCGCGTCGGTGATGACATCTGCATATTGGAAGCCGTGGAAGGTGTGCTTCGGCTCGAGGTCCTGCACGCCATCCTTTCCAAGGATGTATGTGTCAGTTGCCTTAGCTCCGCGCAATGGTGCGGTGTGCAGTGTCTTGTTCGGAAGCAGGATTTCGGCGTGACGAACCACAACCTTGTCGCCGCGCTTGCCATCCACTGTCAGGCGAACCCAACCCGAGATGTTCTGAGTGCCATCGAGATTGACTCGGTCTGCCTCTTGGCGCAGGGTCATTGGGAGCTCGGCCTTGACACGCACCGGTGGTGCCGAAAGCGGCTCGAGCACTGACTTGCTGATCTTGCGTAGGGTAACTGGGCTCCAGGCCGAGTCATCGAAACCGGGCTTGCACCACGCTGGCTGCGCCATCGTGAAGTCCATGGTGGTGCCGTCATAAATCGATGCGAAGCGCACGCCACCGGTGGCAGTCTTCCAGTTGCTGTCGCTGGCAATTACTTCGCGAGTGCCATCCTCGTAATCGATTTCAATCTGACCCAAGAACGAGGTGTGCTCGCCGTAGTTGTCAGTCAGGTTAAAGAAGCTCATCTTGCCTCGGTACCAACCGTCGGTGAGGAGTACTCCAAATGCATTCTCTCCCTCGACAAGGTGATTGGTCACATCATGAGAGTCGACCAACAAGCGGTGCTGATAAGGAGTCCAACCCGGAGCAAGAATGTGGTCGCCAGCCTTGGCTCCGTTGATCATCACATCGTAGGTGCCATGCGCGGTTGCATAGAGACGTGCCTTTGCGACCGGCTTGGTAACGGTGAAAGTTGTTCGAAGAAGAGCGGCAGGGTCTGTGGCTTTGCTTTCGTCGCCGATTGCGTGACCGATTAGTTCTTCACCATTTAGCAATCCCGTCTCATGAGTGAAGGTTTCGCTCCAATCCGACCATCCACTCTGTGTTTCGATGCGTACTCGGTGGAAAGAAATCTCGCGGCTGACGCTCGGAATGTGAGGTGCCTTAATGAATTGCGAGTTGGAAGACTTAGCCTGATCACTCTTTAGCTCGACGGTGAATTCTGAATCCAGAGCTGACTGAATTTCGTATGCGGTCTGGGTCTCACCGGCCTTAGCCCCGAAGACCTTCCAACTAAGTTCGAGCATCCCTCCCGGCAAGCCGATTAGCTTTGCTGGGTACTGACTGCGCAGTTCGATTTTCATTTATTCCTCGTTCTTCTTTGGACGGAAAAGCTTTGGTTGGAAAGTCTTGGCGATGAACTCGCGCTTATCGGCAATCTCAGTTTGGGCCATCAGGTTGCCGATTGCGGTGGCTTCGACCGGCCCGGCAAGTACCGGGATGCCGCATCGGTCGGCTGCTAGTTGATTGAGCAGCTCGTTCTGGCTACCCCCGCCAACGATGTTGAGCTGGCTGATTGTTCTGCCAGTTAATTCTTCAAGTTCTCGGATGGCTGCGGCGTAGGCATCGGCTAGGGATTCGAGGATGCAGCGGGTGATCTGCGCAGGCGTCTGCGGGGCTATCTGGCCGCGACGAGTCACGTGCACCTGGATGCGTGATGGCATGTCTCCTGGTGCAGCAAACTCTGGATCGGTGACATCGATGCGAGCAGCGGTGATTTCATATTTTGCACCCTCGAGAACATCTTCAACTTTGAGACCCCAGGTGCGCAGGCTCTCCTGCAACAACCAAAGCCCGCTGAGATTCTTCAAGAATCGAATCGTTTTGTTGAATCCAAGCTCGTTGGTGTAGTTCGCCTGCGCTGAGGCATCACTGAGAATTGGAGTCTGAAGTTCCGATCCAATCAGCGACCAGGTGCCACTCGATAGATACGCGCCGTTTTCGTCGAGCATCGGCACAGCTAGCACAGCCGACGCTGTGTCGTGCGATGCGACTGCCTTGACTAAGGTTCCACGTAGTCCGTCATTCTCAAATCCAACGAGCGGACCGTAGTTTTCGCCAGGCTGAATAAGTTCAGGCAACAAGGAAATAGCGATATCGAGTTGGTTGCAGAGTGATGTGTTCCACGCGCGACTCTTTACTCCAAGCAATCCGGTGGTCGATGCGTTAGTTACTTCAGCTCGTCGAACGCGAGTGAGAAGGAATGCAATTAGATCAGGCATAAGCAAAACGCTCGTCGCCTTTTGCAAAAGTTCAGGATTCTGCAATTGCTCGGCCGTCAATTGATACAAGGTATTAAACGGCTGATACTGCAATCCGTTTTCTTGGTAAAGCTCAGCCTGAGAAATGGTCTCGTGCACCACGCTGGCCCCAAGCAGATTGCGTTCGTCGCGATAGTGTCTCGGAGGTGCAACGAGGTTGCCTTCAGCATCGACTAGTCCGTAGTCCACGGCCCAGGTATCGATACCGATTGACTTGACCGTTGTGCCGCGGGCAACCGCGAAATCGCCGAGTTTGCCAAGCCCCTCGCGGATAGCCGACATCAGTGCATCGAAGTCCCAGTAGAGCTGGTTGCCTTTGGTGACGGGCCCGTTGGGGAATCGGGCTACCTCGTGCAGTTCCAGCCCGGCATCGCTGAGCACACCGGCGATGACGCGTCCGCTAGACGCGCCAAGGTCGATTGCACCCAGGATCTCGGTCATGGTTACCGCAGGAACGCTGCCGCTACGCCGGAGTCCACCGGAATGTGCAGACCGGTGGTGTGACTTAGTTCGCCAGCGGTTAGTACGAAGACTGCGTTAGCCACATTCTCCGGAACTACTTCGAGCTTCAGTAGCGTGCGCTGTGCGTAGTACTTGCCTAGGTCGTCTTCCTTCACGCCGTAAACCTTGGCGCGCGATGCACCCCAACCACTTGCGAAGATTCCAGAACCGCGAACTACGCCATCGGGGTTGATGCCGTTGACTCGAATACCGTACTCACCGAGTTCGGCAGCGAGCAGTCGCACTTGGTGTGCCTGGTCTGCCTTGGTCGCCGAGTATGCGATGTTGTTTGGTCCGGCGAAAACAGAGTTCTTGGAAGAGATGTAAATAATGTCTCCACCCATCTTCTGCTCCATGAGGATGCGTGCTGATTCGCGCGACACGAAGAATGAGCCTCGAGCCATCACGTTGTGCTGCAGATCCCAGTCGTGCTGAGTGGTCTGTAGCAGCGGCTTTGAAATCGAGAGTCCAGCATTGTTCACGATTAGGTCGACTCCACCGAAAGCAAGTACGGCCTCGTCAAGCGCAGCCTTGATCTGCTTTTCGTCAGAGACATCGATCTTCACGGCGATGGCAACGTCTGAGCCACCGAGTTCTTCTGCGACAGCCTTCGCGTTCTCGAGGTTTAGGTCGGCTATGACAACGCATGCGCCTTCCTTTGCCACGCGCTCTGCGATTGCCTTACCGATACCAGAGCCGGCACCGGTGATGAAGGCCACGCGCGATGCCAGCGGCTTCGGCTTCGGCATGCGCTGAAGTTTGGCCTCCTCGAGCGACCAGTATTCAATGTTGAATTTCTCGGAGTCTGAGATTGGGCTGTAGCTAGAAATTGCCTCTGCCCCGCGCATCACGTTGATGGCGTTGATGTAGAACTCACCAGCCACGCGAGCAGTCTGCTTATTGGCGCCGAAGGAGAACATACCCACGCCAGGCACCAGCACGATGGCCGGGTCTGCCCCGCGCATCGCCGGTGAATCCTTCTTGGCGTGCTTCTTGTAGTAGGCGGCGTAGTCGGCTCGGTACTCGGCGTGCAGTTCAGCCAAGCGCTCCTTGACCTTCTCGATCGGAGCATCGGGAGCGAGGTCTAGGACCATCGGCTTAACCTTGGTGCGCAAGAAGTGATCAGGGCATGAAGTGCCCAGCGCGGCAAGTGCCTTGAGCTTGCTCTTGCTCATGAAATCGAGCACAGCTGCGCTGTCGTCGAAGTGTCCAACCTGAGGCTTGTCTGTCGAAGCGAGACCGCGAATGAACGGGGCAATCTCCGCTGCGCGTGCCTTGCGAGCTGCAACCTTCAGCGGCTTGAACTTTGCCAACTCTGCACCGAAAGGATTCTTCTTGCCGTTCTTGGCGATGTACTGCTCGGCGGTCTTGATGATTTCGAGCGAGTTCTTCTCGGCCTCAGCGGAAGTCTTGCCCCAAGAGGTAATTCCGTGACCACCGAGAATACAGCCGATAGCCTTCGGGTTTTCCTTTTGAACTTTTGCGATATCCAAACCAAGTTGGAAACCAGGACGACGCCAGTCGACCCAAACCACACGGTCACCAAAAATCTTCTTGGTCAGCTTTTCGCCATCCTTCGATGTTGCGATTGCGATTCCTGAATCAGGGTGAAGGTGATCCACGTGTGCGGCATCGACGAGCGCGTGCATAGCTGTGTCAATCGATGGAGCTGCGCCACCGCGACCGTGCAAACAAAAATCGAAAGCGGCAACCATTTCGTCTTCGCGCTTTACGCCAGGATAAACATCGACGAGTGCGCGCACGCGATCGAGGCGAAGCACAGCAAGACCGGCTTCCTTCAAGGTTCCAAGGTCTCCACCTGAACCCTTTACCCAGAGCAACTCGACCGGCTTACCTGTGACCGGGTCGATGTCTGTACCCTTGGCCGAGGTGTTGCCTCCGGCGTAGTTGGTGTTCTTTGGGTTGCTACCCAGCTTGTTTGACCGAGCGAGTAGCTCGGCGACAGTCTTGTTTGGCATTACGCTCCCCAACCCGCCTGAGTACCGCCAACGCGAGACTCGGCAATCTTCTTTAGGTATCCACTTGCGTTGAAGGCCGCGATTGGATCAGCCGCAATCCCCTTCGACTCACGCCACTGCTCAAGGATTGGGCGCACGTCGGTGTAGAACGCGTTCATGAAGATGTCGTTTGCACCGAGCACGTCGCCGGCCATCTGTGCCTTCTCCAAAGCAGCGGTGTCGACGAGCAGTGCACGGGCAGTCATCGCCTGCACGTTTAGCACCGAGCGAATCTGACCAGGAATCTTGTCTTCGATGTTGTGGCACTGGTCGAGCATGAATGCCACACCAGATGCTGCGCCATAACCGCCACCGCGAATTACTTCGTACATGATACGGAACAACTGGAATGGATCAGCCGCACCAACAATCAAGTCGTCGTCGGCGTAGAAGCGCGAGTTGAAATCGAAGGCGCCGAGTTTGCCGAGACGAAGCAACTGCATCACGATGAATTCAATGTTGGTGCCAGGAGCGTGGTGTCCAGTATCGAGACATACAACTGCGCGATCACCAAGTGCACTCACCTGCGCGTATGAGGTTCCCCAGTCAGGCACGTCCGTGTGATAAAAAGCTGGCTCAAAGAATTTGTATTCGAGAACCATGCGCTGATCTTTTCCAAGTCGCGCGTAAATCTTTTGGAGTGAATCGTGCAAGTTATCCTGACGACGACGCATGTCATCCTGGCCAGGATAGTTAGAACCGTCGGCCAGCCAAATCTTCAAGTCGCGTGAGTGAGTCTCTCCCATCACGTCGATGCACTCGAAGTGGTGATCGATTGCCTTGTTGCGAACCTTCGCGTCGTTGTGCGCGAGTGAACCGAGTTTGTAGTCCTCGTCTTGGAAAGTGTTCGAGTTGATGGTGCCGAGTGCGACACCTAGCGACTCCGCGTGCGAACGCAGCTTGGCGAAGTCATCGACCTTGTCCCACGGATAGTGCAAAGCCACGGTTGGCGCGATTCCCGAGTACTTGTGTACCTGCGCCGCGTCTTCGATCTTCTCGAATGGGTCACGAGGCACACCAGCCGATGGGAACACACGGAAACGAGTACCCGAGTTACCGAATGCCCAAGATGGCAGTTCGATGGCCTGGTCGTTTAGCTTGGCAAATAACTCTGCGTTGGTCATTTTGCGCTTTCTGCTCGATTTATTGAAACGTTTCAATACAATAGCACAATGAGCAAAAATGCGCCAAGCATCCAGGACGTAGCCGCGAAGGCCGGCGTCGCCCTTGGCACTGTCTCCAATGTGCTCAACAACCCTGATCGAGTCTCGGCCAAGACCCTGGCCAAGGTGCAAGCTGCAATCAACGAACTCGGCTTCGTGCGCAACGATGCCGCGCGTCAACTTCGTGCAGGCAGCAGTCGATCGATCGGCCTGATCGTGCCAGATGTGCGCAACCCGTTCTTCACCGACATTGCTCGTGGTGCGGAGGATGCCGCTAAGAAGCAGAACCTGAGTGTGCTACTCGCCAACTCGGATGACGAGATCGAACGCGAGCATTCGATGCTCTCAGTTTTCGAAGAACAGCGAGTTCGAGGCGTATTGGTCAGCCCAACCGGTGATGACCTGAGTTATCTCAAACAGTCACAAGAACGCGGCACGCGAATCGTATTGGTCGACCGCAAGTCAAAGGATTTCTCTTCAGTTTCAGTGGACGATGTCGCCGGTGGATACATCGCAGTGAAGCACCTAATCGAATGCGGTCGCAAGCGAATTGCATTTGTTGGCGGACCACTTAATCTGCATCAAATTGCCGATCGACTTGCCGGTGCAAAGAAGGCGTTCGCTGAACACCCTGGAGTAGCTCTCGATGTGATTGAGACCGCAACACTCTCGGTACAGAGCGGTCGCGCAATTGGCGCTGAACTTAAAACTTACGACGGAGTTTTTGCGGCAAACGACTTAGTCGCAATTGGAATCATGCAAGCCTGCGTCGTCGACGGCGACATCAAAATCCCGCAGGACCTGAGTCTGGTCGGATACGACGACATCGATTTTGCATCTGCCGCCATTGTTCCTTTAACGTCAGTTCGTCAGCCGAGTGGAGAAATTGGCGAGGCAGCTATCAACTTGCTTACCAGCGACAAGAAAAAGAACATCGAGTTCCAACCAGAACTCGTTGTGCGAAGTTCTACTCGCTAACTGAGCGGTAATCCCATTTCGCAAGCAGTTGCGAAGTGAACGCAAGCACACCTATCACGCGACCGGTCATACCGCCGGCCACTTCGGTGGAGATGTACCGGCCATCCAACGCTGCCAACTCGTGCTCGCTACCGTCTTCCAAAATCGCATAAGCCCTTAGCTTGTCCGGACCAATTGGGTCGGTAAATCCACCCTTCATGGCTTCGCTGGTGAGCTTGAGGGCCCTGACCTTGCCCTCGACAGAGCCGATCTCAAAGCTGTGATCGCCAATAGTCCACTGCACCCAGGCTCGCTCAGAGTCGCGAAGCAGTCCGAGGTGGTGTCGACCATCAATGCCGACCCCGATGCCGCCCGGGCCTTTACCGATTAGCTCGGCCACAAGTTCAAAGTGACGAGTGGTCTGACGACGAGAAACAAAACCATTGAAGACAATTCCATCTGAAGTCTGTTCTGTGTTTTCCTTAGGCCACGAGCCGACCGAGATCCACTCCTCCGGCAAGGTTGAATTGCGATCTAGAACTTCGTGCACGACTTTTTCTTGCGCCGGTTGAATTGGAGCAACAAGTGTCGGCCAACCATCGACCCACTCGATTTCAACCGCACAGGTTTCTCGTCCCATGACAAACCACTCAGGCGATGCACCTTTAGGTCGAGTGCCGTGGAACACCATCGCCCAAGTGCCGTTTGGTCGCTCGACTAAATCTGCGTGACCGGTTTGTTGAAGCGTGTAATCGGTGCCTCGGTTTGAAAGCAAGATTCCTTTTGGGTCACCTTCGAATGGTCCGGTGATATTTTTTGATCTCGCAATCGAAACAGCGTGACCGCGCTCCGTGCCACCCTCAGCAATCAGAATGTAATACCAGTCGCCAATTTTGTAGATGTGCGGACCTTCGGGGAACTTACCGCCGTTGCCTTGCCAAACCAAATACGGTTCACCAAGCAGTGCGCCGGTTTCGGTATCGATTTTGACCTGACCTAAGCCTCCGAGGGCGAGCGCCGCATAGGTCATGTAGCAATCGCCGTTTTCATCCCAGAATAAATCTGGGTCGATGCCTGCAACCTCAACGCGCACTGCTTCGCTCCACGGACCCTCGACCGAATCTGCGGTCACGAGCAACTGCCATTTACCATCGGTCAGTGTGGTGATCATGTAGAACTTGCCTTTGTGAAACCTGAGCGTTGGGGCAAAGATGCCACCGCTGTTGATCTGCCCATCGATGTTCATCTGAGCTCTGGAGTGCAGGGCGTGGCCGGCAAACTCCCAGTGCAGCAGGTCTTTCGACTTGTGGATCGGCACGCCTGGCGCGTACTCGAAGGTGGAGTTGGCTAGGTAATAGGTGTCTTCCACCCGCACGATTGAAGGATCCGGGTAAAAGCCAGGGATGATTGGGCGTTCCAATTCCTTGAGGGACCAAGGGTACTGAGGCTTGTTCATTTCTCTCCTCGGATGATTGCGGCCATACGGTTCAGGGCTTGGTCTTGCACCGGTGTCTCGCTCGGCACTTGATTAAAGAACGCGTGTACTGCCCCGGCCATGTTCTGTTCTTCAACTTCGACCCCTGCCTCCCGAAGTTTCTCGGCCCATGGCTCTGCGCTAGCGCGCAAAAGGTCGAACTCGGCATTGAAGAAGTAATGCCTTGGCAGACCTGCAAAGTCAGTTGCGTCACCAGGCCAAACGTAAAACTCTTTTGTCTTTTCTGGCTCCGGATCGAGCCACTCATTGTGGCCTTCCATGCCGCGCTGCGGTGAGCCGAAGTGTGCATCAACTTTTTCCTGCAGCTCTCGAGGTACTTCTAATTTGTCTCGATGCGCAATTGCATAGATTGGAAATACTCCAGCCAGCGGAATTTTTCTGTCACGCATCATCATGGCAACTGAGCCGGCGATACAGGCGCCCGCACTTGCTCCGCCAATGAAAACTCGCGCAGGGTCGAATCCTAGATCGGAGCGGTTATTGATAGCCCACTCGGCCACAGACAATGAGTCGAGCTGCGGAACCGGAAAACGAATCTCATCGGTGCAAACTCGATAGTCAATTTGAATTACGAGTGCGTTTGCCCGCTTCGCAATCTCGTAACTCGTGACCTGTCCTTCAGGCATGTCCATGTTGCCGCCAATAAAAGCGCCGCCGTGAATCCAAATCAATAGTGCCGGATTGGTTTCAATTGATGCGGCTCGGTAAATCCTGAATCGCACGGGTCCAAGAGATTTCTCATCGACCGATACATCCTGCGGTACCTGATACCTGGCGAATGTTGCAGCAGAATCTGCTTCGCGCGCTGCTGTCATCTCTTCAAAAGTAAATGGCGCGTTATCGAATAATGGCGACGGTGACATAGGAGCAAGTCTGCCCTAGTCGGGACAGCTAGAAGTATTAGTTAGACGCTGACCGTAATCGTCTCACCTGATGGCACGGCAATCTCTCGCCCATCCGGCAGTCGAATCAGCCCGGTGGCCAGTGCTGGAGCGGTGACCTCGACCACTATCGCACCCTTCTCGCGGCGCCAACCTGCAGAAATCTGGCCGAACGGGGTGCGCAGGCTGGTGGCTGCATCGGGCACGCGGTCATCGAAGGTGGGCTCCACGATGAATTCCTGATAGCCAGGACGAGTCGCCTTTAGACCACAAACATTGTGATGCAGGAAAGAAATCACCGCACCCTTTGAATAGTGGTTGAGCGACATCTGCGGTTTGCCTTCTTCGGTGATGCCGTCCCAGAGTTCCCAGACCGTGGTTGCTCCCTTGTTGCGCATGTAAAGCCATGAAGGCTGCTGCTCTTGGAATAGCAGATCGAATGCCGTTTCAGCTTGTCCGTTTTCGGCGAGCACCGGCAGTAGATAAACGGTCGATAGGAATCCGGTGGAGAGTCGATTATCGTTTGCTTTAATCAGTGAAGCTAATTCCTGCGCGACAAATTTGCGATTTTCCACCAAACCAAATTTGAGTGCACGCACCATTGCTGCCTGGGATTTTGTTTTCACTGCACCGTAGCCATCCAGAAATTCCAATTGCCAGGCGGCACGAATATTTTGTGCGAGTTCGTCATATTTTTCGGCAAGCGCTGCTGGCTTGGCTAGGATGCGACATATCTCTGCGAAGTCTCTGCAGCTGCGATACAAATACGCCGAGGCCACTTCGCTGCGATCAAGCGATGTGAAATTGAATGGATTGCCCGCCGGCACGCCTGGTTCAAACCATTCTCCCCAGTGATAGCCGGTGTCCCAAAGATATTTCTCGTGCGGCTTAGGTTCGCCGACTCTATCTGCGTGGCGTCCTCGTTCAGCGGAGTCGAGTCCGTACTGAATCCACTTCTGCATCGCCTCGAAGCATTCCTCGAGCGCTTCGGTCTTGGCATACGCGCGATAAGCGGCGAGCGGAGCATGCACGATGACGTCGCCCCAGCCGGATGAACCATTCAAGATGTCGATGTGTGAACCCCAGGCAGCACTCCTGGTGGCGGGTGAAATGTTGGCAATGCGCCCGTCTGGGTTCTGATCCAGCACCACATCGGCCAACCACTTGCGGCTAAAGGCATCCACGTCATACAGGTAGGCCGCAGTATCCACGAAGATCTGCCAGTCGCCGGTCCAGCCGGCCCGCTCCCTGGTGGGGCAATCGGTCGGGAGGTCAACCGCGTTACCCAGGAATGACCACTCGGCGGCATCGTGCAGCCAAGACAGGCGGCGATCGGAAGACGTGAATGTGCCTAGCTTCTCGAAGTCGGTGTGTAACGCCACCCCAACCACGTCATCCGCGGTGAGTTCACCCGCGAAACCTTCAACTCGAACGTATTGGAAACCGTGAGTGGTGAACATCGGCTCAAAAACATCGCCGTCGATGCCGGCAGATATCACGGTGTCAATTTGATGATCGCGAATCGGCTCGGGCATGATCGGAAAAAAAGCATCCAGGTGCGTAGTGTCGAGGTTGCCATCGGCACCGACAAACTCTCCGTGAATCAGAGTGGTCTTATGTCCAGCCGGTCCGAGCTTGTTAAGCCGAGTCCAGCCAGAAAAGTTCTGCCCGAAGTCCACAATAAATGCGCCGTCGCTCAACCTGTTGATGCTCTTCGGCCTAAACTCGTGAGTCTTACGAACCGGCGGTGCAGTTGGTTCAATCAAGTTTGCGGTCACCGTGATTTCTTCGACAGCGCTCCAATTGCGTGCAGCCAGCAAGCGACGGTCTTCGTTTTGACCCAGAAATAAATCTGCACCGAGCACATGCGATGGTGACGACTGCCAAGTGGAATCGGTGTGCACTACCCCGCTGATTTCTGCAATCACCGCGACGTGATCGCCGAATTGCAAGTCGCTGCGCATCATGTCGGCAGCACCACGGAACCAGCCATCGCCTACCAAAATCTCGAGATGGTTTGCGCCATCCCGAAGGTCGACCTCGTAAGTTTGAAACTGAATGCGCTGGTTGTACTGAGTAGAACCAGGAGTCAACTCATCGTTGCCAACCCGCACACCGTTCAGGTATGCCTGATACAGCCCCTGAGCCGAAACCCGCAGCACCGCTGTGCCGCCTGATGCAGTAAAACTCTTGCCCACCCAGTAAGCCGGACGTTCACCTTTCGGCTTGAACTCGGGCTCGACCACCTTTACCCAACGGGCCTTTTCGAAAAACTGCAAGCTAGTGAGCCTTGATCCAGCGAGCCATCAGGTCATAGGTGTGATTAGCACCGGCACTTTCTGGCCCCAAACCAAGATAGCCATGTAAGACGTCCGGTTCTATGAATTCATCCACCGATACTCCCGCTGCCCGTAATTGCTGAGTCCAGAGTTGACCAGTCATTCGCAGTGAATCGCGTTCGGCATGCACAATCAAGAAAGGTGCTTGACCCGAAAGGTCATTACTCTCGGCCGGCCAAACGTGATACTTTTCGCCGTTTTCCATTCCCTCGACTAGCCATGGGTTATGCAATTCTGAAAACTCTGAGGTGAAGTGGAAAACCCCTTCTACCGCTTTCCGAACTTCGTCATTCATATCTGGAAAATGTGAATGTGCCACCGGATAGATCGGTAAGAATCCTGCTGCTGCCACGCCTTGGTCGCGAAGCATCAATGCCACCGAGCCAGTCAGGCAGCCTCCCGCTGATGCTCCCCCAACAAACAGCTTTTCCGGATTGGCATTCCACTGATGTGCATTGTTCCGTGCCCAAATCACGGCATCGAAACCATCAACTTGGCTGCATGGAAAACGTCGATTCGGATTCGCCAAACGATAGTCAACTGAAAGCACCACGGCTCCTGCACGGGCAGCAATTTCTGCTGATGGGTACTCTGCCTCACCCATATTTATATCGCCAAATATGAATGCCCCACCATGAAACCAAACAAAGAGTGGCATCGGAGCGGCGACATCCAGAGGTTCATAAAGCCTCGCCGGGATTTGCGTTTCGCTGCCTGGAATCATAATGTTTGTTATGCGCAAATTTCCCGGCCGCACATAGGCGGCTAGTCTGGCCACCTCCTCAGCTTGCCGCTCCTCGAAGTCTGCCGGTGGGCCGTCTGGAAAGGCCGGAGTTTCTTCACCCATTGCCATGAATACCTCTTCGTCGAGTCAATAAGGCAAGACTAGTTAAAGGCAGAATCCCCCGGCCATAAGGCCAGGGGATTCCAGGTAGTAATTATTGAAATTACTTGGTGATCTTGGTCACGGTTCCTGCACCTACGGTACGACCACCCTCACGGATAGCGAAACGTAGACCCTCTTCCATAGCAATTGGCTGAATTAGCTCAACTGACATTTCAGTGGTGTCGCCAGGCATAACCATTTCAGTACCTGCAGGAAGGGTGATAACACCAGTCACGTCAGTGGTACGGAAGTAGAACTGTGGGCGGTAGTTTGCGTAGAACGGGTTGTGACGGCCACCCTCATCCTTTGAAAGGATGTAGACGTTTGCGTCAAAGC
>JACCDQ011147259.1_pt1 | contig 33093 bp, 26 predicted proteins | sample 7446031 | NCBI WGS metagenome assembly JACCDQ01 (sample SAMN15323442, study PRJNA562643) | freshwater metagenome | isolation source: river surface water | place: USA:Blue River Watershed | collected 2017-08-17 | reverse complement strand
TTACCGAGTGCATATTTTTTACCTGCTGCATAGCGAAAGGAAGCCAGCGAACCGAACCATTTACCTGAGCCGTTTACAAAACTTTCATCATCGTTGTAGGAATCCTGAAAATAGTTACATGCGGCATTAATGAACTCATTAGAATTCTTTGATGAAGACCAATAGGGTCTAATCGGTTGACAGCCCAATGTATATCCATTTACAAAAATGATCATGCGTTGATTTTAATGCTGGATTAAAGGTAGAAAAAAGCGGAAATTCCCTTGTTTAAAAGGAAAAAATTAAAATTATTTGGCGATTTTGTTTGAAAACAATAAAAAAGGCGTATCTTTGCACCGCATTCGAACATTCGTGTATCGATTGAATAGAGTGCGAGGTGGAGCAGTTGGTAGCTCGTCGGGCTCATAACCCGAAGGTCGTCCGTTCGAGTCGGGCCCTCGCTACAAAGAAAACCTGAGTCATTTGACTCAGGTTTTTTTATGCCGTAAACTGAATCAAGCCGACGGGTTGAATGAAGGGTTAAGGCATAAAAAAAAGAGTTGCGAAGCAAATCGGTTTTCTTTGTAAAGCTCCAAAAACGTCCATCCGAAATGAAATGAAGGATATTCGGGCCTTCACTACGATTAAAGAACATATATGTATCAAAATACATGTTTGTCATCTACGGACTAATATTTTGAATCAAATTGATCGATTTTTAAGTAGTGACAGGTCTCGACCTTATCACTGCAATGTCGAAAGCTATAACACATTATAAACAAGCTGATTGATAAATAAAAAGTTTTATCTTCGCCACATGTTTAACTATTCTGTGCCACTTAAATTGATTTATAAGCTTATATTGCTTGTGAGTATGCTCATTCCAATGAGCGACAATTGTAATGCGCAGAAAATAGCGGATCTTGCACGTTCAGGCACTGTTGAACAAATGGAAAAGTATTTGAAGAAACATCCAGATCAACTAAATTGTCTAACTGATCACGGCGCAAGTCCATTTTTATTAGCCGCTTATAATGGAAATAATTCAGTTGCATTGCTTTTAATGGAAAAAGGAGCTGATTTGAACCAATGTTATCCTGAAGGTTCCATTCTTTATGCCTTGGTCTATAAAAACAACCTTGTACTTTTGGACAGTGTTTTATCCAAGGGAGTGAATGTGAATGACACCTGCAATTTTGCCCAATTTGGCTATCCGCTGCATTTAGCACTTTCCCTTCATCGGTATGAAATTGTTGAACGCTTTATGGAACATTCTGCGGATCTGAAGGTCATCGACCAACAAGGTCGAACATTTGATCAATTACTTGCTATTTACAATGATCCAAAATATGTTGAAATCTTTAAACGATATGAAAAATAACTTTTTAAGTCTTCTGCTAGTTGTCGCTTTCTTTCATTTTAGCTTCGGTCAAACTTATTCTACTGGTGTTGTTTCGTTGAGTTCCACAGCTGGTCTTGCAATGACGGCAAAAATTGATGTAAATACCCAGGTTACGTTGACTTTAACAGGTCCTGCGGGAAGATGGTTTGCACTTGGATTTGATGCTGGATCTATGGCGCCAGGAACGGATGTCGTTGGTGTTCATTCCTCGGGAACATTAACAGCCTTTGATTGTAATTTAACTGGTTATGTGGCACCTTCAACGGATGCACAACAAAATTGGACCATCACTTCTGATGCTGTGAATGCTGGTGTTCGAACGATTATTGCGACTCGTGCTTTGAATACAGGTGATGTCAATGATTATGTTTTTCCAGCGGCACCAACTTCTATCAGTTTGATTTGGGCGCGTTCAAATACAGCCACATTTAGCTATGCGTATCACGGAAATGCCAATCGTGGAATTGCAACAGCCAATTTTACCTTGCTTACTCCACCAGCTGCTCCAACAGGATCAGCAAATCAAACGAAGTGTGCTGGTTCAACGGTATCTCAGTTAACAGCCACGGGAACGTCCATTCAATGGTATGCGGCAGCTACAGGTGGAAGTCCACTTCCTTCGAACACTGTTTTAGTGAATGGAGCAACTTATTATGCTTCACAAACTGTAAATGGTCTTGAATCTACAAGTCGTTTGGCAGTTACCGTGACTCTTAATACGATTCCAGCGGCGCCATCGGCAATCAATGGATCGCTTGATTTTTGTTATAACGCATCAAGTCAAGCCTATTCAATTACTGGAGTGACGGGTGCAACGTCGTATGTTTGGACGAATCCAGCAGGTGCAACTGGAAGCAGTACTGGAACATCACTTAATTTGACATTTGCTCAAAGTTTTCAAACAGGTACCTTATCAGTTAAATCGGTCAACAGTTGTGGACAAAGCGCCATAACAAGCATTACACTTCATCAGCATCAGCCTTCCAATCAAACGTTGGATGTTAGTACATGTACGCCTTATTTGTTTAATGGTCAAACCTTAACGCAAACAGGAACCTATTTGTACCAAGGAACAACGGTTTGGGGATGTGATTCTACCATTACCTTGAATTTGAATTATGGGACTACAATTACTAACAACATAAGTGATGAAGCCTGTGGTTCTTATGCGTGGAATGGTCAAACGTATTTTTCAAGTGGAATTTACAATGATACATTTCCATCCGTTAGTGGATGTGACTCAGTGGTAACGTTGGATTTAACAATTCATCCGATTGATGCACTTGTCATCGATTCAACAGTTTTGGATGTTTTCACTTGGAACGGAATTGATTACACAAATTCAGGAACTTACACGCAGAATTTCACGTCGACGTTTGGTTGTGACAGCTCGGTTACAATTAACCTAACGCTGCAATACAGTGGGCTGGAAGAAAGTGAGTTGGCCTTGACAATTTATCCAAATCCTGTAGGGAATTCTAAACTATTATACATCAAAGGACTTAACTCACCAGTACGATTTGAATTGATGAATTTGCAAGGGAAAGTTGTTCAGACAGGTGATTGCATTGACAGTATAAAAGTGAATGAAACCTTAACGTGTGGAATTTATTTCTTAACAGTTGATCAGCGCAGTTATAAATTGCTCCTTGAATAGAACGCTTGTTTGATAGCATTCTTACAATAACTCATCGAAAACAAATTCATTTGCCTAGGTAGATTTCATTTTTTTTCGTAGCTTAGTGCTATGCAGATGAATAAACCAACAGGTACAAAATTGATTCAGCCAGGGTTAACTAAGGAGCAATCCTTGAAAACCTTGGTGGAAAACCGTACGGTTCATTCATTGAATAATTGCGAACTCAACTTGTTTGAGACCTACCAAGAATCACATTTGGTCCCGCTTAAATTCAACGATTTGGTAGTGACCAGTATGCTCCGAGGAAAAAAGGTGATGCATTTGTTTGACGATCCAGAATTTGATTATTTACCAGGTGAGACAGTCGTGATTCCATCGCAAGTTGAAATGAAAATTGATTTTCCCGAAGCAGCGTTGGACAATCCAACACAATGTTTGGCTTTGGCTATCGATCATCAGAAAATCAAAGAAACCTTGGATTTTTTAAACGAACGCTATCCGAAAGAGGGAACTTCGAATTATTGGAATTTAAATCACAACGATTATTTTTTCTATAACAATGCAGACATGGCACTTACGATTAATAAGTTGATCCAAGTGTGCATGAGTGAGCAACTAACAAAAGATATTGTTGCCGATTTAACCTTGCAGGAATTGTTGGTTTACATCATTCAATCGCAGACGGCGAAAGCAATCGATTTAGGTACGTATTCAGATGGTAATGCTGCACTTTCACATGTGGTGAATTATATCCGTGAACGTTTGTCGGATCGACTTACCATGAAAGAATTGACCGATACGGCTTGTATGAGTCAAGCATCGTTTTACCGCTATTTTAAGCGTGAAATGGGAATGAGCCCCATTGAATTTGTGTTAAAGGAGCGCGTGAAATATGCTAAATCACTGCTGAAAAATCCAATGATTCAAATTAACCAAGTTTGTTACGAGGCTGGATTTGAAGATGCCAATTATTTTACACGCGTGTTCAAAAAGATTGAAGGCATCACCCCAAAGCAATACCAGCAGTGTTTTCTTAAAAGTTAATGATTCTCCAACACGCGAATTGGTTCTAAACTGATTAATTCATCGTAGGTGAACAGGCGCGATTGTACAATAAAGCGCACACCCATTGGAATTTCAAGTGAAAAACTTGAGCCACGACCTTTTGTTACGTGAATTGTTAGATGCGTGAATTTCCAATATTCAAATTGGTCTTTGCTCATCCAAAATTCACAGCCAGCAATTTCTCCCAAGCAAACATCGCTTGCACCTAGTTTAAAATCTCCTTTTTCAAAACACATAGGCTGAGAACCATCGCAGCATCCACCACTTTGATGGAACATAAGTTCTCCATGTTTTTTCTTCAGTTCTTCCAAAAATAATTCGGCCTCAGGGGTAATATCAACTCTTTGGTATAGCATATTTTTTGTTTTAAAAAGCCTGCGAGGTTGGCGTCTCGCAGGCTTAGGTTGGATTCATTGAAATTCACATTAGTCGGGATCACTCAACGACAAGTATCCCGACTAGTGTCAACTTTTGGATCAAAAGAATCCTAATTTGTTTTTATCGTAAGACACTAACATGTTTTTAGTTTGACGGTAATGACCTAACATCATTAAGTGATTTTCTCTACCGAAACCAGATTTTTTGTAACCTCCAAATGGCGCGTGAGCTGGATAAGCGTGGTAGCAATTTACCCAAACGCGTCCTGCTTGAATTGCACGTGGAACTTGGTATAATTCGTGTGCGTCACGTGTCCAAACACCTGCACCTAAACCATACATTGTATCATTCGCAATTGCAATCGCTTCTTCTGTCGTTTTGAACGTAGTAACACAAACAACTGGTCCAAAAATCTCTTCTTGGAAAATGCGCATTTTGTTGTGACCTTTGAACAAGGTTGGTTGAATGTAATATCCACCTTCTAATTCACCGTCCAATTTTTGAACATCTCCACCGCACAATAATTCTGCTCCTTCTTCAACACCTAATTTCAAGTAAGATTGAATTTTCTCGTATTGGTCGTTTGAAGCTTGAGCACCCATCATTGTAGTACTGTCTAATGGATTACCCATTTTAATTGCTTTTGTTCGCTCAACAACTTTACTCATGAATTTATCATAGATGCTTTCATGAACTAAAATACGTGATGGACACGTACAAACTTCACCTTGGTTTACAGCAAATAATACTGCTCCTTCAACTGCTTTATCGAAATACTCATCGTCGGCATCACATACAGATGGGAAGAAAATATTTGGTGATTTCCCCCCTAATTCCATTGTTACTGGAATTAAATTCTCAGATGCATATTGCATAATCAAACGTCCAGTTGTTGTTTCTCCAGTGAATGATACTTTTGAAATACGAGGTGATTGCGCCAATGGTTTACCTGCTTCAGGACCAAAGCCTGAAACAACATTGATAACACCTGCAGGAACGATATCTTTAATCAATTCCATGAAACACATGATAGAAGTTGGTGTTTGTTCAGCAGGTTTCATAACAACCGTGCATCCTGCAGCCAAAGCTGGTGCCAATTTCCATGTTGCCATTAATAAAGGAAAATTCCAAGGAATGATTTGACCAACAACTCCTAACGGTTCATTAATACAAATACTTACCGTGTTTTCGTCGTGTTCAGAAATTGTTCCTTCTTCAGCACGGATAACACCAGCAAAATAGCGGAAGTGATCAATACAAAGCGGTAAATCCACATTTACTGTTTCGCGAATTGGTTTCCCATTGTCAATTGTTTCGATTACAGCCAACTCATTCAAATTCGCTTCTAATACATCTGCAATTTTATTTAAAATGCTAGAACGATAAGTTGGTGATGTTTTACTCCACGTTTTAAATGCTTCTTCAGCAGCATCCAATGCTAATTCAATATCTTCTTTGCCCGAACGAGCAGCTTTTGTAAATACTTTACCATCGATTGGCGATGTGTTTTCGAAATATTCTCCGCCGATTGGAGCAACAAATTTTCCACCAATGAAATTGTCATAGTGCGACTTGAACGTCGGTCTTTTTGATTCTGTACTCATAGTTTTAAAGTTTTATGTTACAAATGAATGATAATCAGCAGATAGTGAATAGCATTAAAAAATCAATTAATAGCACAATTCTATCAAAGACAATTTTGCGTCATTCAAATTGGTTCATTTTCGCCACTTTCATTTTTTTTGCTGAAACTTGTTACTTTTGTGGCTCGATTCATTATCGTCAAAACAAGAAGCTATGAACAGACAAAAATTATTTTTCGCAATCATCCTTTTAGGAGTTTTTACTGCTTGTCAATCTAACAAAGAAGATGGGCAAAAAGAACAGACAGAAAAAGTTCAAAAAATAGACAACGAGACTGAATTTGAAAATCGTATTGCAGCGATTGAAAATAATCCAGAATTAACTCCCGTTCGAAGTTTGTCGTATAACAACAATGCTGGCTCAACGGCAGAAGCGATTGGCTATTTGGATAAAGATCAAAAGGAAGTAAAAATCGAAGAGAAATTCTCGTACGCTGAAACAGGCAATTATGGGACGAATACATTTTATGTGGAGAACGGAAAGCAGTTTGCATCTAAAGAAGTGTATTTTGAAAATACTGGGACAAAACCAATGTTTGTTGAACGCATTTCCTTTTATGAAAAAGGAAAAGTGATTTTTACAAAAGAGCGCAAAGCAGAAGTTGAAGACGATTTGATCAATACAACTTTCCAAGTTGTTCCAGCAAAAGCGTTATCGGTTGATCGTGCAATGCAAATTATCAATCAACAAGGTCCGTTCGAAACCACATTCCAAGGTTTTGCTGAAGGTGGCGGAATGAAATACCTATTGGTCGGAGAAAATTCGGCTGACGGTTACGCATCTTCTTTAGCGATTCAATACCAGGAAGGCGACATCGTGAAATTGATGAAAAACGAAAAGAAAATGATTGGTACTCCACTTGTTGTAAATCATGAGGTGATGACTGATAATACAGGACTAACATTCCAAGTGCTAATCACTGTTAAAATTAAATAAGAATCAAGTTCATATTGACAAAAGTTTAATTCGTACTTGTGTAATTAAGCTTTTGTTAAATCTCTTTTTCCACGTTTTTTTTAAGCAAAAAGTACTCAATTTTGTGGTGTCAAAAATGACCTGCAACGCGCGAGTAGTGTCATCTTAACAGTTTGAAATGATTCAACTGAACAGGATTTGTGCCGTTCAAAAAGCAATAGAAACCACTTAAAAATTGTTTTTGAATAGAAAGTAACAAATCAAGCTTTCAGAAGTCTCACCTTCAAACACTGATTAATGAACAATTAAAAAGTAAAAAGATGAAAACAAAAATGCTTAGCCTAATGATGTTGTTGTTTTGTGCGAATATCACGTTCGCTAACACAATCGAAGAAAAGAAAGAGAAATCGAAAGAAGACACTTCCGTTGTGAAGGAAACAGTCTTCACGATGAAAATGAATCAAGAAAAAGAAGAATTACTTGTAGAAGTTATTGGAAACTTTGATCAGTATTCGTCGGTATCAGTTACGAACACAAGAGGATCAGAATATTATTTTCAGTTTATACCCAATGAGCAAGGAATAATGACCTTTGATGTATCGAAATTAGAAAAAGGATCTTACTTCTTGGTACTCAATACGAATGAAGAAATTCGAATAAAACGCTTTGTTATCAATTAACAAGGCGTTTTTTATATCTACCAACAAAACCACTAAGCAAAGAATCGTGCCGTTTGACATTTTTAAAGTTTTCACCTCGAATTGATTGGTTAAACTTGCAATTCGTTTGAGAACTTAAAATATGAAAAGAATAGTACAACTTTTAGTTGCTTGTTTTCTTCTGGTTTCGGTGCAAAGTAGTTTTGCACAAACCATGAAAGTTTCAGGTATTGTCACCGACTCTACAGGTAGTCCATTACAGAACTCTATGGTGATGGCGGTTCGTGTGAAAGATTCATTGTTATTGGGTTTTACACGTTCTGATAAACAAGGAAAATTCCTTTTAACAGGTTTCCAAGTTGATACGTTCTCCTTAGTTGTTGCACATCCAAAATGTGACGATCGAACGTATTATATTTTTGGAAGCAAAGACAACTATGAAATCAATATTCCGAATGTTCGTATGACTCCAATGTCAAAAGAATTGCAGGAAGTTGTGATTTATGCGAATAAAAATCCCATATACTACAAAGGAGACACGTTAGTTTATGTAGCCGATTCATTCAAGGTGGCTGAAGGCGCGGTTGTTGAAGATTTATTGAAAAAACTACCAGGAATTAAAATTGATAGTGATGGAAAAATTACATCGCAAGGACAAGAGATCAATAAAGTGTTGGTTGACGGTGATGAGTTCTTTGGAACAGATCCAACAGTAGCAACCAAAAACTTAGGAGCGGATGGAATAAAAACCGTTCAGATTTACGAAAAAACCGACAATGAAACCATTGGGGGATCTGAAGAGAAAATAAAAGTCCTCGATCTCAAACTCAAGGAAGAAGCTAAAAAAGGATATTTCGGACGAGTTTCTGGAGCCTCCGACATGGCATTAACGCCTTTAAGTTCTGATTATGCAGGATCGATTCCTTTTTATGAAGGGGAATTATTATTGAATAAATTCAATTCGAAACAGAAAATTTCAATCTTTGCCCTGGGGTCGAATACACCGCGTTCGAATTTTGGTAGAGGTGATTTGAACAAGTTCGGATTGTCAAACGAAGATGGTGCAAACAGAAATTTCTGGGAACCGAATAATACGTCAAATACCAATGGTATTCCACAGACTTTAAAGGCAGGAATTTATTATTCAGACAAATTTGGTGAGAAACAAAATACAGAATTGTTGTTCAATTATTCCTACTATAACGATCGATTAGATGCACGTTCATCAAGCCAATCGCAATACTTCTTATCGGATACAACTTATTATACGAACGATTCAACGCGCAATTATTCAACCAATGAAGCGCATAAAATGAATTTAACCTTATCCAGTCAGTTGGATTCGTTGACATTGTTGGAATTTAAACCATCTGTTTCTTTTAGTAAAGCGTATACGAATAATGAAGACTTCTCATCGTTCATCGGCGAAACAGGAACAGAATCTTTATCAACGGTGATTAATAATAAAAACAATTCAAAGGGAATTCAAAGTAACAATACGGTGCGCTTGTATCGTAAATTCAAGAAGAAAAGACGTGAATTAGAAGTGCGCTATGACTTGAATATGACCAATAATAAAACAGATGGAAATTTATATTCTTTGTCAGACTATAAATTACTTGCCACTGCAGACACAACCGATCAAAAGAAAACAAATTATAATTCTTCTGCGAGTCACTATGGTACTGTTAGTTATTATGAGCCGCTTTCGAAAAAGTTAAAAATTAATTTCAACTATTTGTTTGAGTATGGTATCTCGAAACAAGAGAAGGAAACCTATGATAAGGTCGACTCACTTTATACGGGATATCGAGCGGATTTATCAAATACCTTCGACAATACACGTATTCAAAACCGAGCAGGAACGGAGTTGATTTATGAAACAGGTAAACACATGGTTTCAGCCGGTGCTTATGTTCGTAACATCACGATTGATAATCACAATTTGATTACTGATTCAATTGTTAACCAAAACATCAACAATATCCTACCGAAATTCAAATACGAATACAAGCCAAGTATGAGTAAGCGTTTCACTTTGAATTATACCACAAGTTCAGCTCAGCCAACGATTAATGATTTACAACCGGTGCAAGACAATTCAAATCCAAATCGCATTCAGATTGGGAATCAGAATTTGAAACCAAATTATGTGCACAATGTAATGGTGAATTTTAATACCTGGAACGCACTTTCAGGAAAATACATTTGGTCAGGAGGAATGGTGGCATTGACGAACAATGCTTTTGGAACCCAAACTACGTATGATGAATTTGGTAGAACAAATACCATGACAATCAACGTTGATGGAAACATTACTTCATCAGTTTGGGCTGGTGGTGGCTATCCAATTTTGAATAGAATGATTGAGTTCCAACCTTCCGTTTCTGCATCATTTAATCGCTTCAAAAGTATGATTGGATCATTGGAAAATGTTACAGATAATTATGCTGTTACTCCTGAAATGCAAATCGATTTCCAATGGGATTCCTTGGACATCAATTTATCAGGAAGTTATTCCTACAACAATCCAATAAGTTCATTGAGTTCAGTTTCAAATACACCTTTCAGCATTCAAGTTTATTCTGCAGGATTTGATTGGAGATTGCCACTTGGATTTACAATTAAGGTTGATGGAAAATACACGAAAAATGCGCAACCGGGAGAAGGATTTTATGACACTGAATATTTTGTCTTGAATGGAGAAGTCAATAAAAAGTTCCTTAAAACACAGAATTTGGTGGTAGCAATTACAGGGAATGATATTTTAAATCAAAACATTAATGCGCGAAGAACAGTAAGTGGAAATGCAGTAACTGATTTCAGAACCACCATTATTTCACGTTATTTCTTATTTAAAGTAACCTACAGATTCAATAACAGAAAAACAAAAGAAGATGACTTTAGAGGCATGCACTAAGAAACTAATAGCAGTTGTTGTTCTAGCTCTGCTATCGTTTAATTCATTTGGCCAAATGAGTTCAGGTAAAATCGTATTTGAACGTAAAACCAATTTGAAGAAACGCTATGGCGATAATCCACGCATGAAGAATATGATTACGGAGGAAAACAAATATCGAATTGAAAATTTCGAATTGTACTTCAACGATTCTACTTCCGTTTTTCGACCAATTGAAAGCGATGAACCAGAACAAGGGATGATGAAGTATTTCACAACGCACAATACGGTTTATCAAAATGTGAATCAGCGTGAGAAGTTTATCGTAATGGATTTGTGGGGAAATCCTGCATACATCAAAGATACAATTGACAAACGTGATTGGAAAATTACTGAAAGCAAGCGTGTTATTAGTGGCTACAATTGCCGAAAAGCAATTTGGAACATGAATGATTCAACACGTATTTACGCTTGGTTCTCAGTTGATGTTGTTCCTTCAATTGGTCCAGAAGGATTCGGAGGTTTGCCAGGAGCAATTCTTGGTTTAGCGACTGAAGATGGAAGTGTAATCTACTTTGCTAAATCTGTAGAAGCGGTAGCTTTACCAGCAAACGTGTTGAAATACGATGAAAAGGGTAAAGATGTTTACACGGAAGATGCGTTAAAGGCAATTTTAGCAGAACGTATGAAGCAGTGGATGAAACCACAAGATTTGGAAGCGATGTTCTCGTGGTTATAACAAAAAAAATTAGCTTATAAAAAAAGTCCAATTTCATAATTGGACTTTTTTCGTTTATTCATTTTCTGCAACCACCGCGGTGACTTCAGGTAAATGTTGTTTTAGTAAATTCTCAATTCCTCCTTTTAGTGTTGCTGTCGACGAAGGACATCCTGCACAAGAGCCTTTCATAAGAACAGATACAACTCCATTTTCGAAGCCACGGAATTCGATTGCTCCACCGTCATTTTCAACCGCTGGACGAACATATTCATCCAACAAGCTGCGAATCGCATCATCGTATTCTGAAGGAGCATAGACTTTTTTCGGTGTTTCATCAACTGCATTTTCTTCAGCAGGTTTTGGAGCCGGCATCTGGATCAATACATCCTTTCCTTCAGCAATCCAAGATTTAACAAACTCACGCAATTCCATGGTAATGAAATCCCACGGAACATTATCTGTTTTTGTGATTGTAATAAAATTGGCAGCCATAAAAATCTTTTTAACGAAAGGAAAATTAAATAATTCCTCTGCCATAGGTGAATAGCCTTTTGCTTCCGCTTTCGACAAAAATTCAACCGATTCTCCCGTAATAAGTAAGTATTTATTGGCAACAAATTTCATTGTTGATGGATTGGGAGTCATTTCGACATAAACTGTTACTGGTACATTATTCATTTGTCTGTGTTTTGTACAAAATTACGTTAAACTTCCAATAATAAGTCAAACATTCTTTTTTATTCAAACAATTAAAGACTTACATTTGTTTCGTGAAATTGATAAAAACACTTCTTCTATCACTGCTGATTCTCTTCACTTTTGTGGGGAATATTGGTATGAGTGTTTTCACGCATTCGTGTGAAGAGGATGGTGTTTTTCGCTCTTATTTCGTTAAGCTCGACGATCATTGTGACGAACACAAAGAGGAAAAAGTTCCACCATGTTGTAAAAAAGAAGGTGCAAGAACTTCCGTAAAAAAGGATGATTGTTGTTCAGACAACGTTGCTGTTTATCAAGTTAATTTCTCCTATTTCTCTGAGTATTCTCAACCCATTCACTTAATTGCAAATGCAGAATTAACTAGAATTGAATTTGAGTTCATTGCAGCTTTAGCAATCCGCTCAACTGAACTTCCAAAAACAATAAATCCACCACCTGTTCTAAGTGGAAGGGATCTTCTCATCAAACATCAAGTTTTTCGCATATAGTACCAAAATGAGTTAACGTAAGTTATTCATTTAATGGTATTTAATATGATAGAAAAAATAAGTGTATTCTTCTTTCTTTTCATTAGTACGTGTGGCTTTTCACAAATGAAAGGTGTTGTTCATGGCATAACGGATGAAAAGCAAGAGGTGCTCATAGGAGCAAAAATACGTTTGTTACACGCGAAAATTGGTGTAACAACAAATGAGGAAGGTCAATTTGAATTAATCCTTCCGAAAGAATTACCAGATACCTTGGTTGTAACGGCATTTGGTTATAATCCAGACACAACAATCGTTACAAAAGATGATCGTTTTGTGGTCTTGGAAATTAATTTATTGTCCGATAAAATGATGGATGAGGTAATTGTAAGTTACCGCAAAGGAACGCATACGATTTCGCGCCTCAAAACATTGCATGTTGAGGAAATCGGTGAAGGTGAATTACGCAAAGCAGCGTGCTGCAATTTGTCGGAATCGTTTGAAACAAATGCTTCTGTTGATGTCAACATTACGGATGCTGTTTCTGGTGCGAAGAAAATTCAAATGATGGGTTTGGATGGCGTTTACACACAAATTCAATTGGAGAATATTCCTTATTTGCGAGGACTTGAAAGTTCCTTCGGATTGAATTCCATTCCAGGAACGTGGATTGAGTCGATTCAAATCACAAAAGGAACAGGAAATGTTGTCAATGGCTATGAATCCATGGCTGGCTTGGTGAATTTGGAAGTGAAGAAACCAACAGAAATGGAGAGGTTTTATGTGAACGGTTATGGCAATATGTTTGGTCGCGCCGAATTGAATTTGAATGCAGGCCATATATTGAACGAGAAATGGAGTACGGGTTGGTTTGTTCATGGTTCGGGAATGTTTGGAGAGATGGATAACAACAGTGACGGTTTCCGTGATGTGCCAAAAGGGAATAACCTCGCATTCTTAAATCGTTGGGCGTATCAAGGAAAAAAGATGGAAGCTCAATTCGGTGTGAATAGTTATTTGGACATCAAAAACGGTGGACAGATGGGCTTCGATCGAAGCGTAAATGATGGTAAATATGGTGTCCAAATCGATTCGAAACACTTGGATGCATTTGCTAAAACAGGTTTCTTTTTGAAAAAACCACATACTTCACTTGGTGTTGTGTACAATGTAAAGTACCAAGAAGTGAATGCGCAATTTGGTAATCGAACATTCGATGGAACTGAAAAACGTGGTTACATCAATGCGATTTATGATGGCTACTTTGGGACAACTTTGCATGGAATAAAGCTTGGGGCAAGTGGTGTTTATGTTGATATGCAACAACAAGCAGATTCATTGCAAAGTAACCGCATCGAAATTGTTCCAGGATTATTTGGAGAGTACACGTATGCTGGACCGCGCTTAACAACTGTTATTGGAGCAAGAGGTGATTATCACAATTTGTTTGGTTTTCAATTTTCTCCGCGTGTGCATGCTAAATTTTTGCTAACGGAATTCACGGATTTACGTGTAACAGCAGGAAAAGGCTGGCGTGTTCCTAACTTCATGATTGACAATATTTCCTTGTTGGCCAATGCAAAAACGTGGATTGTTCCAGCAGAATTATTGCCTGAAATTTCATGGAATTTTGGAGGCTCTATTGTGCATGAGTTCAAACTATTCAAGCGAAAAGGATCTATTTCAACCGATTTTTATCACACACTTTTCCAAAATCAGTTGGTGGTCGATCGTGATGCAAATTTTAACCAAATCATTTTCAAAAACTTAAGTGGTCAATCCTATTCCAATAGTTTCCAAACAGAGTTAAGTATTGAACCGTTGAAGAATTTTGAAATTCGTTTGGCCTACAAATACTTGGATGTAAAAGCAGAGTATGCTGGTGAAATGCAACAACAAGTAATGATTCCAAAACACCGTGGTTTTGTTAATCTTGGCTACATCACACGCGACAAACGCTGGGAATTTAATACAACCTTATCGGTATTTGGAACATCTCGTTTACCGGCCATAGGACTAACGGATTTACCTTCAGAAAGTGAAATTTATCCGATGTTAAACGCACAAATAACACATGTTTACAAGCGGTGGGATTTTTACATTGGAGGAGAAAATTTGACCAATTATATTCAGAAAAATGCCATTATAGATGCAACAAATCCATTTGGAAGTTCGTTTGATGCTACGCGCATTTGGGGACCGATAATGGGGATGAATATTTATGCTGGTTTTAGGTATTCAATTAAAAATAAATCAAAAAAATAAAAGATGAAAAATGTACTAATGATTCTGTTCGCTCTTATGTTTATCCAAGGAGTAAACGCACAAGAGAAAAAAGCAAAATTTGAAACAGTGATTATCCAAACATCCGCTGAATGTGGTGATTGCAAAGAACGAATTGAAGGGTTGTTGAATTATACCAAAGGAGTCAAATTCTCTGAGTTAGACGTTGAATCAAAGCGATTAACGGTCAAGTTTCAACCGGCAAAAATTAGTTTGGAAGCAATAAAACAAAAATTGGTGGATTTAGGTTACGATGCTGACGAGATGAAAGCGAATCCTGAAGCGCAACAAAAATTACCAACTTGTTGTCAACCAGGAGGAATGAAACATTAATTTCAGTAGGGATTTAATTTTTTAATTCCTTTTATGTTCCAATCTTTTTTTACTAATTTCGCACCTCTAAATTAAAAGATAATAGAATGTCATATTTATTTACATCAGAGTCAGTTTCAGAAGGGCATCCTGACAAAGTTTCTGACCAAATTTCAGATGCATTAATTGACAATTTCATGGCCTTTGATCCTGAATCGAAAGTTGCTTGTGAGACGTTAGTTACAACAGGATTGGTTGTTTTGGCGGGAGAAATCAAAACAAACACCTACTTAGATGTTCAATCAATTGCGCGTGAAACGATTAAAAGAATCGGTTATACGAAGTCAGAATATATGTTTGACGCTAATTCTTGTGGAATTATTTCAGCGTTACACGACCAATCAGAAGACATCAACCAAGGTGTTGACCGTGCAGTAGCGAACAACGATTTCGAAACGAAAGCAAATGCTCAAGGTGCAGGTGACCAAGGAATGATGTTTGGATATGCAACTGTTGAAACAGAAAATTACATGCCTTTGGCATTGGATTTAGCACATAAAATCTTGCAAGAGCTTTCTGATATTCGTAACAATGAGCCTGAATTAATTGCTTATTTACGTCCGGATGCAAAATCCCAAGTGACAATCGAATACTCTGATGACAATGTTCCTCAACGTATTGATACAATTGTAGTTTCTACACAACACGATGATTTCGCTGCTGAAGCGGAAATGTTGGCTAAAATTAAAGCTGATATTATTTCTATCGTAATTCCACGTGTAAAAGCGAAATTGAAACCAGAATTACAAGGATTGTTTAACGATCAAATTACGTATCACATTAACCCAACAGGAAAATTCGTTATCGGTGGACCTCACGGAGATACTGGATTAACTGGTCGTAAAATCATCGTTGATACTTACGGTGGAAAAGGAGCTCACGGTGGTGGTGCTTTCTCTGGAAAAGATCCATCTAAAGTTGACCGTTCTGCAGCGTATGCTACTCGTCACATTGCTAAAAACTTGGTTGCAGCAGGATTGTGTGATGAAGTATTGGTTCAAGTTTCTTATGCAATTGGTGTTGCAAAACCATGTGGTTTGTTCATCAATACTTCTGGAACAGCGAAAGTTGATATGACAGATGGTGAAATTGCACGTAAAGTGGAAGAAATTTTCGACATGCGCCCATACGCGATCGAACAACGTTTGAAATTACGTAACCCAATGTATTCTGAAACTGCTGCTTATGGTCACATGGGACGCAAAAATGAAGTGGTTACTAAATCATTCAAATCGCCAGATGGAACTGTAAAAAACATCGAAGTAGAATTATTTACTTGGGAGAAACTTGACTTTGTTGACAAAGTAAAAGCAGCTTTCGGTTTGTAATATATCGAAATGAAATCATACAAAACGCCTCAGCAATGAGGCGTTTTTTTTTGAACCTTTTTTCCATTCTATTGTTAAAGAGATATGATTATCAAACGCCTAAACGAGGATTCTTCTTGGTGGTGGGAAATTGATGGGTATTCAATCGTTGTAGATCCATGGTTTAGTCCTTCACAAATAGATTTGGCACCTTGGTTCAGTGAACAGTTTCATGTTACCCCACAACCTGAAGTTGGACAACTAAAAACTCCTGATTTTATTTTTATCTCTCATCCGTTTACTGATCATTGTAACAAAGAGACGCTTCTACAATTTAGTCCAGAAATACCAATTTTTGCACCGGCAACTGTTCTTCGAAAAATTAGGAAATGGAATCATTTCAAACGTATCCTATCTTTAGAGGAAGCACCTGTTCAGATTCGTTATTTGCGACCAACCTCTTTGTTTGATCTTGTTCACGGGGCTTTTTTAGTACATGAAAAAACAGGAAAATCCTTGATTTACAGTCCACACGGGAGTCAATTTGAGAACTTACCTACTGCTGACATACTAATAACAACTACCATTCGATATGATCTTCCATTTTGGCTTGGAGGAACAGTGAACTTGGGCTGGGAAATTGCTCTACACAATGCGGATTTATGTAAAGCTACAACAATCATACCTACGCACGATGAAAACAAAAGGGGAAAAGGACTTGTTGCTCGATTGGCTAAACGAACTGGAAAATTGGCTACAGCTGATTTAAGATTAAATGATTTGAAACTTGGAAGTGAACTGCGTTTGATTTAAATCCCCACCGCTTGGCAGGGATTTTCGCATTAGATTTTAACGCCAATTACACAAATGTCATCAACTTGTTCCTGTTTACCTTTCCAGTTTTGATAAGATAAGACAAGTTCCTTTTTCTGTTTATCCAAGGGCATTTCAGCGATAGAAAGAAGCAAGTTTCTAAAACGCTGACGGTTGAATTTCTTTACATTTTCTCCTCCAAATTGATCTGTATAGCCATCCGAAAACAAATAGAAAATATCTCCTTTTTGCAAGTTGAAATTGACGGTTTCAAATTCTTTGTTACAATTCAAACAGTAACCAATTGAGTCACTTCCTTTTTTAAATTCTACTAATTGTCCTTCTCGAATTAAAACCAAAGGTCTACCAGCCCCACAAAATGATCCGAAGCCCGTTCGTAAATTAAATTTACAGAAAACGATATCCATACCGTCGCGACGTGTTCCAACAGTTAAATTTTCATTAAACAAACTGGTTAATTCATTGTCCAATAATCGAATAATTGTTGCAGGATCTGAAACGCCTTCTAAACGAATGATTTGGCGCAACAAGGTATTTCCTGCAATGTTGACCAAAGCACCTGGAACTCCGTGGCCCGTGCAATCACCTACAGCAAAATATACGTCATCGTGGTGCTGATAAATCCAATAAAAATCACCACTCACAATATCTTTCGGCTGAAAAAGAACGAAAGCATCCATAAATGCATTCTGGAAAATGCGTTCATTTGGCAAAATAGATTGTTGTAAACTTCCAGCATAACGTATGCTTTCTTCCATTTCGCGCGATTTTGCTTCCAATTCGGCTAAACGCTTTACTAGGTTTTCTTCTGTGTGCTCCTTCGTTGAAACACAATCCAAGGGGAATGATGCTGCTTCCACAAGTGTGATGAATTAAGAAATTTGTTAAATGATTTTTCTGATTTTAATGAGAATTCAGGAACTCAGTTTTGGGAATTCGGGGTAATTAGATACCCATACAAATGACCATACAGCGATTATGCATTCGCCATTGATGGAAACAGAAATGGTATTTCTTGGTCATTTTCATTGGGGCAAAGGTAGTAAAGGATTTTGAATTGCCAATTGAAAATGTCAATTTGGACTTGTATACTTTTCAAAAAATAGTTCTCTGCAGATTATTTTATTTTATTTAATTGATGTACATTCGGAATAACTTTTACATTTCACGAAGACCGATATGAGAATTCAACTAAACCACTTCAGCTTAATCTTTATCTTATTTTCCTATCTTTCAGTTTCAGGACAAACATGCGAAAATGCCGACTTTGAGTATGGTAATTTCACCAATTGGACGGGTTTTACAGGTATGTGTTGCGGGATGGGGATTACAACACCAGGAATTGTGCCTGGGCGTCACACGATTATAACAACAAGCACATTAGACCCTAATACAAACAATGTTATTTCAACAATGCCAACTGTTGGAGGAGGTGCATATTCGGTTCGTCTAGGGAACAGCAATGTTGGAAGTGAAGCGGAAAAATTAAAGAGATCATTCACTGTTGGACCGGCAAATCAACTCTTTATTTACCAATATGCATTGGTCCTTGAGGATCCATCTGGGCACCCTCCCAATGATAAGCCCAAGTTTGAGGTTAAAATTTATGATCAAAATGGAAACATCATTAATCCATATGAATGTGGGTATTATGAGGTGACTGCCGGACCTGAAACGGATACATGGGGGCAATTTAATGAAGTTCGTTACAAAGATTGGTCAACAGTTGGGATTGATTTATCTGCATATTTAGGTACAGTAGTTACAATTGAATTCATGGTGCAGGATTGTGGTTGGGGAGGACATTTTGGGTATGCTTATTTGGACGCGTCATGCGGATTTCTTGATATAGAGGTAATTGGTTATTGTGAAGGTTCAACTTCGGTTACATTAGTTGCACCTGATGGATTTGATCAATATTATTGGCCGCATTCAGGAGAAACAACACAGGTTGTGACAATTCCAACTCCTATGGAAGGAGATAGTGTGATTGTAGAAGTAACAAATCAAAGTGGGTGCTCAACGAGTATTCTACATGTTTTTGAAGAGCTTCCTCTTATAGATGCATTAGCAGGAAATGACACATTAATTTGCGTTGGACAAGAAACGACACTATGGGCTGGTGGAGCAGGAACCAATGGCAATTACAGTTGGTTTGCAAATGGGATTCCTATTTCGAATGATCAAAATATTACTGTGTCACCTTTGGTTGATACGTATTATGAATTAATTGTTTCGAATGCGAATGGTTGTTTTTCTCCCGATTCTTCGGCAAATGTTTTTGTAGCTGTGGATGATACACTTTTGTTTGAATTGCCGAACGATACTGTTATATGTTTGGGGGATTCAATTCAAATATCTGGCCCTATAGGTAATTATACTTATTTGTGGTATGCAATGAATACTACAAATGTATTAGGCAACACACAATCAATCGTTGTTTCTCCTATCGATTCAATGACTTATTTTTTACAAATCAGTAATTCAACTTGTAGTTATATTGATTCTATAAATGTAATTGTAAATAATGCTGCATTTCTTGCAGATACTCTAATAAATGATTTTTGTATTGGTGATTCATCACTTACTTTAATTGGACCGGGCAATTATGCAAACTATTTATGGAGCAATGGAAGTGTTTCGAATCAAACCCAAGTTAATCCATATGTTGATACTTTGATTCAACTCAATTTAACAACACCTTACGGATGCTTAGATTCAATGATCTATGTAACGCATGAATCCATCCCGCCAATTCCAGTTATAAGTGTTTCGGATGATACATTATGTGCAGGCCACACGTTAATTTTAAGTGCGATATCAAGTGGTACAGATTATTTATGGCAATCGATTCCAACTGGTTTGTATTCTTATGGGAGCAGTGTTACTCTTTCACCAGAGATGACAACAACCTATGTTGTTCAAGCTTTTTCATCTGTTGGATGTACGGATATTACTTCATTTGACACCGTCACAATAGTTGTCGATACGACGGCAATGTTTGAATTAGGACCAAATTTACAAATATGTGAAGGTGATACAGTGGAACTTAATGGGCCAGGAGGTATGTTGGTATATGAATGGTATGCAAATGGTTCAGTTTTTTCTACGGACAGTTCAGTTTTTGTTTCCCCTACATCAACGGATTTCTATTTTTTAACTACGTATTCACCAAGTTGTAGTTATTCAGATTTTTTGACCTTAAATGTAGATGAAGTTTCAACAATCCCATTAGATGTGTTTAGTTGTATAGGAAATAATGTGCTTGAATTAAATGCACCTAGCGGATACGTTAGTGTTTTCTGGCCACAGTTTAATAATTCGGATGCTGTAAATTTTGATTATAATCCACAAGAAAATCAACTCTTTATTGTCTATGCTACAGATCAGTATTCATGTGTTGACACGTTTAATTTGATAGTAGACATTATAGATTCAAGTGAATTAACACCAATGATTGACCAGGTAATATGTGTTGGTGATCAAATAACCTTAACCGCAATATCCAATTATTCATTTGATCAATTTGTTTGGACACCAATTCCTTCAGGACTTAGTTTTCAGGGTAATCCACTTGTTATTAGTCCAAATTCGAATATTTCATATGTAGTTACGCTTTCGAATCAATATAATTGTGTTGAACCACCAGCCATTGATAGTTTTACAGTATTTGTGAATGATGAGTATGTGATTCCACCAATTGATCCAATTGCGGCTTGTCTTGGAGAATCTTTATCTTTGAGCTCACCGAATTCTATTGGAAATTTTAGCTGGACTTATGCTAATCAACAATCCTCAAATAGCATTTTTAATTTTACTGCGGAACAAAGTGGGTTGATTAATGTAATAGTTCAAAATGGAGTATGTTCGGATAGTCAACAAATTCCAATTACCGTTAACACTCCTTCCAGCTATTCCATCTCAACTTCATTGCCTCAATTATGTGCTGGAACATCTACCACTTTATCTGTAAGTCCAAGTAGTTTTAATGATGTGACATGGTCGCAAAATGCCATTGATCTGGGAAATTCGGCAACACTTGTGATAACGCCTGAAAGCAGTGGTTCTTACATTGCAAGCATTATAGATTTGAATAATTGTATGTTTGATACTTCTATTTTTATTCAGGTAAATTCGTATCCAATTGTTGATTTAGGTCCTGATTTAATTGTTTGTAAACAAACGTCCATGCAATTACAGTCTGCAGCTAATTTGTCAAATGCATCCTACCTATGGTCAACAAATGATACTTCAGAAACAATTAATGTTACAAATTCCGGCACGTATTGGTTGATTGTTAACAACAATAACTGCGTTGCACAGGATTCGATTTACGTGGAATTTAATCCCATTTCTTTTATTGATCAAATACCGAATGTAATTACACCAAATAATGATTTTGTGAATGATTTGCTGTCCTTTCAATCTTCGAATCTTGCTGAATATCAATTGGTCATTTTGAATCGTTGGGGTAATACTATTTTTGAAACTGATAATCCTACAAATTTTTGGGATGGAAAGAATGGAGATAGATTTGTGGATGATGGTGTGTATTTCTATAAAATAACCTATCGTTTAATTTGTGATGAAGAGGTGAGTGTTCTACACGGGAATATTTCTGTGGTCAAATAATTGAAAACAAAAATCCCCACCAATTGGCGGGGATTTATTATTCTAGATGCATGTTTTCTTATGCTTCAATCGTCTTATAACTCTCAACACTCGGACAAGAACAAACTAAGTTTCTGTCTCCGTAAGCATTGTCAACACGACGAACTGGAACCCAGTATTTAAACTCTTTCAAATAAGGAACTGGATAAACAGCTTCTTGTGGAGTGTAAGGGTAATTCCAATCTTTGTTGATGATACAATCTGCTGTGTGAGGCGCATTTTTGATCAAGTTATTTTCTTTATCCGCATGGCCATTTTCGATTTCAGCAATTTCTTTACGAATTGTTTTCATCGCTAAAATGAAACGATCTAATTCTTCTTTGTCTTCAGACTCAGTAGGTTCAATCATCAATGTACCAGCAACTGGGAAAGATACCGTTGGTGCGTGGAATCCGTAATCAATCAAACGTTTTGCAATATCAGCTACCTCAACATCAGAAGTTTTCTTGATTTCGCGGCAATCTAAAATCAACTCGTGTGCAACTGTTCCATTTTTACCTGTGTAAAGAATGTCGTAGTCACCTTTCAACTCTGCTGCAATGTAGTTTGCGTTCAAAATTGCATTTTCAGTTGCTTCACGTAAACCAACCGCTCCAAGCATTTTGATGTAACCGAATGAAATCAACAAAATCAGAGCACTTCCGTATGGCGCTGCAGAAATAGCATGAATTGCTTGCTCACCACCAGCTTTCACCAATGGACTTCCTGGTAAGAAAGGTGCTAAATGTGCTGCAACACCGATTGGTCCCATTCCTGGTCCACCACCACCGTGAGGAATTGCAAATGTTTTGTGTAAGTTCAAGTGACAAACGTCTGCTCCAATGTTTCCTGGATTTGTTAATCCAACTTGTGCATTCATGTTTGCGCCATCCATGTAAACTTGTCCACCATTGTCATGAACAATCGAAGTGATTTCGCGAATTCCTTCTTCGTAAACACCGTGTGTAGATGGATAAGTAACCATTAAACCAGCCAATGAATCTTTCAATTCAGTTGCTACTTTTCTTAATTCTTCGATATCGATATTTCCGTTTTCATCACATCCTGTAACAACCACTTCGAATCCAGCCATAACAGCAGATGCAGGGTTTGTACCGTGGGCAGATGAAGGAATAATCATTTTTGTGCGTTGGAAATCGCCACGTGATTCATGGTATGCTTTGATCACCATCAATCCAGCGTATTCTCCTTGCGCTCCAGAGTTTGGTTGCAAAGACATAGCAGCAAAACCTGTACAAGCACATAAATCAGCTTCTAATTCACGGAACATTTCGTGGTATCCTTCTGCTTGATTTAATGGAGCAAATGGATGCATGTTTGCAAATTGAGGATTAGTGATTGGCATTAACTCAGATGCAGCATTCAATTTCATTGTACAAGACCCAAGTGGAATCATACTGTGTACCAATGATAAATCTTTGTTTTCCAAACGTTTCAAGTAGCGCATCATTTTAGATTCTGAATGATAACTATTGAAAGTAGGATGTGTAAATACAGCATCTGAACGCATGAATGAACCACCTAAATTTGCATGCAATTCAGGAGTTACCGCTGGAGCAGATTTCGCATTTACTTTTGCAAATACAGCTAAAATTGTTTCAACGTCTGCAATGGTATGCGGTTCGCCAAAACTGATTGTTAACTCATGATCATTGATGTAATGGAAGTTCATGTGATTATCTTCTGCAATCGATTGAATCGCTGAAGCTTGAATTCCTTTTACATGCAAGGTATCGAAATAATTTTCAGAACCTAATTCGATTCCCATAGCTTTCAATCCATCTGCAGTTTTTGCTGCTAATGAATGAACATTTAATGCAATTTCACGCATTCCAGCTGGACCATGATAAACTGCATACATACTCGCCATTACAGCTAACAATGCTTGAGCAGTACAAATATTTGAAGTCGCTTTGTCTCTTTTAATGTGTTGCTCACGTGTTTGAAGCGCCATACGCAAGGCCATGTTGTCATCAGCATCTTTTGAAACACCAATGATACGACCTGGAATGTTGCGTTTGTAATCTTCTTTTACAGCGAAATAAGCAGCGTGTGGACCACCGTAACCCATCGGAACACCGAAACGTTGAGAAGAACCTAATACACAATCAGCACCAAGTGAACCAGGTGAATTTAAAATTACCAAAGCAAGAATATCGGCTGCAACAGCAACTTGAATTCCTTGTTCTTTCGCACGTGTAATGAATGTTTTAATATCTGTGATCGTTCCTTTTGCATCTGGATATTGTACCAAAGCACCGAAGAACATTCCGTCAAAAGCATAGGTGTCTGGATTACCTACAACTAATTCAATTCCAAGGTTTTTAGCGCGACCTTCAACAACATCGATTGTTTGAGGGAAGGCAGTTTCAGCAATAAAGAATTTATTTTTTCCTTCTTTCACGTCACTTCTAGAACGAGAATTCCAGAACATGATCATCGCTTCAGACGCAGCAGTAGCTTCATCCAATAAAGACGCATTCGCGATTTCCATTCCAGTCAATTCCAAAATCATTGTTTGGAAATTCAATAATGCTTCCAAACGTCCTTGAGAAATTTCAGCCTGATAAGGCGTGTATGCCGTGTACCATCCTGGATTTTCTAAAACGTTACGCAAAATAACAGAAGGAACAATTGTTTCGTTGTATCCTAAACCAATAAATGATTTAAAAACTTTGTTCTTGTTCGCAAGATTGTTTACGTGGTTCAAGTATTCCTGTTCGCTCATGGCGTCAGAAACGTGTAATTCACGATTCAGGCGGATATGTGCAGGGATTGTTTTGTCAATTAGTTCGGCTACTGAATGTACTCCGATTTTTGCCAACATAGTAGCTTTTTCAGCTTCGTTTGGACCGATGTGTCTTTTAGAGAAAGCGCTCATTCCTTACAATTTGAATTTGAGGTTACAAATATACATCGAATCGACGTATTTTTAAGGAATAACATGTGAAAATTAAAACGGTTTACTAACAACACAAAAAAAGAGTTGAAAAGTCTATTTTCCGTTAAAAATCGAAATTTAATTTCGGCTTCCGCGATGGTATCTGCGCGTGTAGTTTCTGCTAAATTTATTTTTACGCCCCATATAACGACGCGAATTGAACGTGTCTTTGTTGAAGTAGTATGGAAGTCCAATTCCTAAATAAATTTCATTCGACATTCCTTTCGTTCTTGAAAGCTGACCAACATCGAAATTGAAAGAATACCCTAAACGAATGCGTTCTGCGAAAATGTAATCAAAACCTGCAATCAATGAGTTTTCACTTCGATATCCAAGACTAAAGCCAAGATTGTTGGTTATTCCACGTAAAACCACATCTAATTGAACTGGTGCATTTTTAACTACTTTAGCTTGAAGAGATGGGTTGAAAATAAAACGATCATTTATTTCAAAATAATATCCAGCAATCGCCATGTAATGCCACAAGGGTGGACGGAATCCTTTTTCTTTACCAACCAAGCTGTTTTGCATCAGTTGAGGAATACTCGCACCGATGTATGCTTTTTTAGTTCGGTAATAAATGCCAAATGAACCGTTGAATTTGAATGAAGAGTAGCTTTGAGCAAAAGCAGGATCTTGTACTTGAATTGTTTGTGCCGAAGCATAGTTCCAGGCTACATTATCAGCACCAAGTCCTAATCCAAACGCCAGGTATTTTCGTTCATCAAAAACTAAGCGATAAGCATAATTCACAGCAAAAGAACTGGTTTGGTTTAATCCAATACGATCATTGTAAAAATTGACTCCAACGGCCATTTCATCGTTTAGTTCGTATGCCGAATTAAAACCAACAGTCGTCGGAGCACCATCAACTCCAGCCCATTGATTGCGGTAAATTAAATCTGCTGTAAAATGTGCATCCGTTGCCAATGATGCAGGATTGTAGATAGATTTTGCAAAATTATATTGAGAAAAACGCACAGTATTCTGACTGTACGCGAAATTCATCATGAATACACAACTTAAACCAACTAACAAACGATTCATTTTCATAGTTTTAAAGTTGTGAATCCATCAAAATGCTGACCATGGATATCGAGTGAATAAAAATAGGTTCCCTCAGGAAGTTTTCCATTTCCTAAACAAGCGTTACCTTGACATGTTCCATCCCACTCATTTTGATAGTCATTCGCTTCGAATACTTTATTTCCCCAGCGATTAAATACTATTAGATGTGCATCATCATAATTCGTTAATTCTGGAATCACAAAGTTGTCATTGTATCCATCATTGTTCGGGGAAAAACCCGTTGGAATGGTCAAACGAATCACAAAAACCCAAATATCATCGCTACGCATACAGCCATTTGAGTTCATTGAATTCACTGTAAAAACAATTGATTGATCACCAGAATAAGTTGCATTTTGGCTGTCAAAATAGGAAAGATTCGTGACTGGTGTCCAAGAGTAACTTTCGAAATTATCAGGCCCAATCATGGTGATTAAATCGCCAGGTTGCATGTAGAATGAATCTGTAATTTCTTGATATTCTATAGTAAGAGTTTGGATTTGTTGGCTCAGTGTTTGAACACAAGCACCATTCGTTATAGTCACCGTATAAGTTGTAGTAATTCCTGGAGATACGACAATCGTCGAACCACTTTCACCCGTGGACCAATTGTAAGTTCCACCGCCAGATGCTGTTAAAGTTGCAGGTGAGCCGTTACAAACTGTTGTTGTAGAAGTGTTTAAAGAGAAGTTTGGCACACTAATTTGAATGGAAGCATTTCCAGCACAGCCATTTCCGTCAATAAATTGACACGAATATGTTCCACTTTGATTCACTAAAATTGTTGGGGCACTAGAACCATTACTCCAAAGATAAGAAGTGAAACTAGGAGTTGTGCTTAATGTTGAACCTGCGCTTCCCGGACATAAAACAAGACCTTCACTCGACGCAATTGTACCGGAAGCCGCAGGATAGATTACAACGTCAATTGTTGCCGTTGAGACACAACCAACACCGTCAACTGCAGTTACAACATATTGTCCAGAAACAGTAGGCGTCAGACTAGCAGTTGAACCAGTTTGTGGTCCAGTCCATGCATAAGCTAAAAAACCTGGGCTCGCATTAATCGTTCCACCAGCTTCAGGGCAAAAAGCTACGGAAGAACCTTCCAAAATCGTTACATCCACCGTACAGGCGAATGAAAGAAATGAAAAGAAAGCAGTGAATATATTTACAAGTAAGGTTTTGGTCATTCTTATTCTACGTAACTCAATTTTAACATGTTAGAGCTTCCTAAATCCTCCAACGGAATGGATGCAATATTAATAACTAAATCTCCTTCTTTCAACAATCCTTCCTTTTTTAACAAATACTTGATGTCCGCAATTGTATGATCGGTACTAATTTGTTTATTGTAGAAGAATGCTTTTACACCCCAAACAAGGTTCAATTGTGTTAGAATTTGTTTGTTACTTGTGAAAACGTAAATTGTTGATTTTGGACGTTGAGACGCAATTTTATAAGCTGTATAACCCGAAAATGACATCGTTAAAATGGCATCTGCTTCAACACGTTGTGATAAACGACACGCATTGAAACAAATTGAATCGGTAATAAAGCGCGCTTGATTTTTATCAGGAATTTCTTCTTTGTTGTAGATTCCATCAAACTTCTCCATTTCCGTCACAATGTTCGACATTGTTTTGATCACATCAACAGGGAATTTACCAACAGATGTTTCTCCTGATAACATTACTGCATCAGCTCCATCCAAAACGGCATTCGCGACATCATTTACTTCTGCACGCGTTGGAGTTATGTTGGTAATCATGCTTTCCATCATTTGTGTTGCTACAATGATTGGTTTGGCATGAATGATACATTTATTTATCAACATTTTTTGAATGATCGGAACGTTTTGATACGGAATTTCCACACCAAGATCTCCACGGGCAACCATTAATCCATCACTTTCTTTGATGATCGCATCAATGTCGTCAATCGCTTCAGGTTTTTCAATTTTCGCGATGACTTTTGCCTTACATTTTTTATTTGCAATGATGTGTTTTAATTCTATGATATCGCGTCCTGAGCGAACAAATGACAAGCCAATCCAATCCACATTTTGTTCCAAGGCGAAATCCAAGTCGATTAAATCTTTCTCTGTCAATGAAGGCATTGAAATGCGTGTGTTCGGGAAGTTCACTCCTTTCTTTGAAGAAAGAATTCCACCGTGAACAACTTTTGCTTTGAATTCCGATTTTCCATCTGTTGAAACAACTTCTAAAGCTAATTTTCCATCGTCTAACAAAATGCGTTCTCCAGGTTGAACATCTTGAGGTAACTTCGCGTAATTGATTGAGAAACGTTCTGCAGTTCCTAGAATTTTCTCTGTTCCAATGGTAACAATTGAACCATTGATTAACTCAACACCATTGTTTTCCATTTCATTTGTACGAATCTTCGGACCTTGTAAATCGGCTAAAATCGCCACATTTAATCCTGTTTCTTCGTTTAATTCACGAATGGTTTTAACTACAGCTGCATGGTCTTCGTGTGAACCATGGCTAAAATTCAATCGGCAAACGTTTAAACCAGCGTAAAACATTTGACGTAACACTTCTTTGTCGCTTGATGCTGGACCGAGTGTTGCAACTATTTTTGTTTTTTTCATATTCTAAATTTCTTTTCGGGTTCGTTCACTCAATTGAAAACCAAATTTTCAGTTGAATCGAATTCTTCCGGGTCGAAGGTGTAAACTCCTAAAACACTTGGGATTTGTCTCAATTCCGAAACGATATCGTCCAAGTCCCAAATGTGATTCTCGTATAAAAATAAGAAGTAATCGACAGCTGGTTTCTCAGGAATCAAAAATTTTCCTTGACTCTTGTTTTTTATTAAATAATACTCGATGAGGTTTTCGTGATCTTTGAATTCGTACATCGAGTGGCTTGAAATTTTAACACCTTTTTTGTTCACCACTACAAATTCCTCATCGGTTTTTATCAACTGAATGGAAAGTTGTTCGTTAAGTCCCCACGCCAAACGATAATCATTGTGATGTGAAAGCAGCCCAATCATATCAAAATCATATGCTTGTTCGACCTGTAATGTATGCTTTTTAACTTTCGACATTGTCCTTTCAAGTGCAGGTCAAAAGTAGTTATTTTTTAACCAAGATATACTGAAAAAGGGATTGCTAAAGTAAAATTGATGTAAACGTAACATTTCAAGCTACTAGCGAATTTTAAAAAAGGAATTTTGCTTAATACCTTGAAAATCTATTATTTTAGAAAGGAGAACTTATTTGGAATGAAACTTTTTAAGTGAAAGCGCTGAATTTTTGCTTGCATATTTGATTATTTTACTATTTTTACGGCATATTCGAACATTAAATAAAAACAAAATGAGCGTTTTCGGTATCGTATTATTTCTTTTAATTGCTGGAATGGCATTCTGGATGCTATTATTTTTAATGGGTTTCATCCTTCCATTTTGGATCACATTAGGCGTGTTCGAGCAAATGCGTCCGAAAAGAATTTTTGAAGAAGCAGAAGAGCATTAAGTTGCAGTTCATATAGATTTTAAAAACGCCGCTAGTGATAGCGGCGTTTTTTTGTTGTAATCGGCAGGGACAGGTCGCGACCTGTCCCTATTGAATGATGGGAATTAAAATATTATTTGAATATTATTTGTTGAACTAAAGAATCTGCTTCGATTGTATTACCTGTTAAATCATCACCCTGGTAACACGGAAATACAATTTTCTTGATTCGTTCATGAAATAAATACGCATTTTGGCGGTTACGGCGTTCCACATAATTTTGTTGTTCCGTTTTTAGCCAGGATAGTTCATCTGCGACGCGCATTGGTTTAGTGATACGATTGGAATTCAGCTGTTCAATACTGGCATTTACTTTTGCTTCGCTCACGTGTTCGAGTTGAATTGTTCCTAAATTCCCTTTATTCAGTTTTGATCGCTGGAAATAGGAATAGCCTTTTTCAGAAATGGCGACGATGGCAAGATCATAAATAATAGCATCATTTAAGGCATATGAGAATTTTCCATTTGTACCAGAAATACGTTGGTAGCTATTTAATTTGGAAGGAAATAAATACGCATTGATTAGTTCATATTGTTCTGGTTTTTCAACATTAAACGAAAAATCGTTGTATTGAATAAGTGCTGTTTTTCCAGTTTCTTTATCGTAAAATTCTCCTGTTTTACGTGCAAGCGTTGTTTGTAAAACAAAACGGTCAATATTCGAAACAGATGCATTGGTGTAAATTACTGCACCTAATGTTCGTCCCAATTGCTTTCGTACATTTTTATGGTTCAAATTGTACTCTTCACTAAAAGCTTGATTTTCGCGTTGAATGGTTCGATTTCGTTCTTTCATTCGCTCCTCATTCACATTCTTGTCCCATTTTTCGCGACGTTTGGCTTCTGTTTTTCTGTAATTGTTCACTTCATTTTGTAAGGAAGCAATACCTTTTTCGTAAAATGCTTGCAATCCTTTGATGTGCGGATTATTTGGGTTCAATGCGCCTATGTTTTCTGCGGCAAACTCTTCAAAATTAGAATAGCCCATTTGTATAACTTGACGATCTAACTCAACCATGGATTTACCCATATTCTTGGTGTAGACTTCCAATACCTTATTGTTGCACGTTCCGTGAATAGCTTGCATGCGCTTTTCGAAATCATGTGTTGCAAGAAGGGTATTGTTGAATTTAGGTTTCCAGAATGCGAGGACGCTGGAAGGAGGGATGTGAGAGTAAAATTCTTCTGAATTCGATTTTATTTTTGCCCCATCAACATAATCAAAAATGGCATCAATTTCTGTATTGGAAAGTGACGGAAAATCTGAAGATGCAGCAGGTGTTTTGTACGAGACATTTCGGGCATAAGGATCTTCACTTGCTGCTTTTTCCCAATTTCGAACCCATTGATAAATTGAATTTGGTTTCGCACCACCTTTTGACCAAATTTCACGAATATTTGCTAAGTTCGGACCTGTAGATTCTCTATTCAGTGCATGACACATTGAGCATTTTTTCTCAAACAAGTATTTCCCCGATTTTTCTTCTACCTGCGGCGATACAATAGAACTACTTATCTCCTCCTCACAACTCAAATACAAACTATCTCTGAATTTTTTGCTTTTGCTCAATTTCATGGTATTCAACGAATCTTCATATCCTGGGGGATAGAAATTTAATTTTGCCATGTCGATTGGAACAGGAATTTTGGCCAAGGGTTGTGGATTCACCCAATTGATGATGCCATTTTTGTCAGTATCACCCGAAAAGAGCTTCATTCCATCTTTGAATTCATCTACTGGAACTTGAACGTAAATGCCCGTTTTTGGGTTGATGGTCAATAATTCACCATCTTTGGATAGTGCTTTAAAACTGAACATTCCTTGTGTCTCGAGCAATTTCCCATTGGATGTCGTGCTCAATCCAGCTTTTACGATTGTTGCAGCATCAAGCGCTTCTTGAAATTGAATCAAGGCGGGTTCTGTGTATGGTTTACCATTCAATAAAAATGCACTTTCAGGAATGGAAATTAAAATACCATTTTTTGAAAGCATGGCGGTGTCTTTTCCGTTCCAAGCGAAATACTCAGGCGCCAAATTGGAAATCAAGGTGTTTTTATCAACTTGCTCGATTAAGTCCTTAAACTCTGACAAATCTGCTGTTTTCGAAGATGAACTTTTGTATATAAAATAGCTTAACGCGCTGATTATAACAATTCCTGCAAGTGTCAATGCTGACCATTTTATAGTTTGTTGAAGATGAAATCCTTTTGCGCTTTGTCGAACTTGCGTTCGAATGCTCGATCGTTTTGCGGCTTCAATGATTGTTTTCTGAAAAGCAACTTCTTCTTGCAGTTTAGAATCATTTTTTAAGCGTTCTTCGAATACTTTCTGATCTGCTTCGGTTAATTCTCCCGCTAAGTAATCCGCAATAATTTTTGTTAGTTCTGGATGCATGACAACTGTTTAAATGTGAATACTTGTTGTGGAATTCTCAATCGAAAGGGCATTTTCCTTTGCTTTTTGTAAGCAACGGTATTTTTGCGCTTTCGCAACTTTGTCATTTCGCAAACCAATCTTTTTAGCAATATCAACCATGCTCCAGTCCAAACCATAAAACAATTCGAGCAATTCGCGGCATTGTTTTCCCAACTGAAGAATTGCGCTTTCAACGGTTTTGATTTTCATCTCTTTTTGAAACCAATCATCATCGAGTTGTTGAATTTCGGGTTCTAAATCAATTGTGGGATGATTTTTTTGCTTGCGAGCTTGATTGTACCAAAGTAATTTGGCAGTGTTGCGGACATACACAAATGCATCAACTGTTAAAACAAAGTTTTCATCTTCTTTTTTGCGGCAGTAAATGATGAGCGCTTCTTGAAAGATATCTTCAGCATCATTTGCTGGGCAACCAAGCGCTTTTAAAAAGCGTTTCGCCTCAGGCCATTTTTTGTACAAATGTTTTAATTCGAGTTGAATTGTGTTTTGTTGTTTCATTCCAAACGTTTATTACAGATGTCGGGAAAATGGAAAGGTAAACATTTGGAACGTAAATTTTTTTAATCCTGGAAAACTTTAGCGCCTTCTGAGCAGTTTTGGCAAATATCAATTTGATTGCGACCCGTTAGAATTGCTTGTCTGAAATTCTGGTATTTTTTATCCTTCCAAATCGTTTTGAAATTGCTTGTTTCGATTGATCCCAAAACGTGTTTAGCGTCTTTATCGAAACAACATGGAACAACTTTTCCGTCCCATGTCAAAACACTTCCCGACCACATGCGCCAACAGTGATTTCCAGTTGCATATTTCAATTTGTATGTTCCGTCGGCTTGACGTTTGTAGCGTGAATATTTTTCGTTTTCAGGAATCAACGGATTTCCATTTTCATAATCGTATACTTGAGCCGTTTTAATGCGTACTTCATCAATTCCCATTTCATTTCCTAAGGTGAAAATGGCTGGAATTTCATGTTCATTTGGTTTTACAGCTAAAAACTGAAAGATTAAATGAGGTTTAGCGGAAGCTTTTGCTTTCTTAGCTTCAATCAACAATTTACTCGCTTCAATCACCTTTGCTAAATTTCCATGAACACGGTAGTTTTCATAGGTTTCTTGGGTTAATCCATCAATTGAAATAATCAAACGATC
>JACCDQ011042860.1_pt1 | contig 33103 bp, 25 predicted proteins | sample 7446031 | NCBI WGS metagenome assembly JACCDQ01 (sample SAMN15323442, study PRJNA562643) | freshwater metagenome | isolation source: river surface water | place: USA:Blue River Watershed | collected 2017-08-17 | reverse complement strand
TGCTCCCCGATTTCAATTCAAGGGTTTTATATTGTGCATTCAATTTTAAAGAAAGAAACAAAAGGCCAAAAAAGAATAGGGTTTTCATCATGTAAACTTAAGGTATAAATCACTAACTTGCTTGTCAAAATTAAGCAGTTATGAAATACATTTTACCTATTTTTCTAGTTATTTCACAAGTACTTTTCGCACAAATCCCCAGCTATGTCCCAGTGGCAGGCCTGCAGTGCTATTACCCATTTAACGGCAATGGAAACGATGCCGGTTCACTCAACAACCACCTCACCAACAACGGTGCAGTGCTCACGACAGACCGTTTTGGCAACACAGATGCTGCCTATAACTTCAACGGCAGCACACAATACCTCATCCGCAATACACCCAGTTTTACTTTTAATCCGAGTTCAACATTTACGGTCTCATTGTGGCACAACCGCAATACGAGTTCAGTAGTTGGCATACCGATTATGCACGCTTCAAATGCGGCAGGCAACTTCATTTGGATTTTTCAGACCGGCGCCACCAATATGCAATTCGGAACCAATAAGCAGCAAGCAGCCTGGATCTGGGCACAGAGTACCAGCACAACCAATGCATGGACGCATATCGTCTTGGTTTATAACGCTGGCGCCATGACACTTTACAAAGACAATGTTGCCGTAGCCACAGCTACCTTTACGCATACAGGCGTAACCAGTACAACTTTGCCGCTTTACGTTGGTAGAGGAATTGGAGGTAGTTATTTCAATGGCAAAATTGATGACATCGGCATATGGAACCGTTGTTTGTCAGCTTGTGAAGTCAATGACCTTTATACGGCATCCAATAGCCTTACTACGGTAAGTGCAGGTCCAGACTTATATGCTTGTAATGGTGGTTCAGTTACGCTCACTGGAACCGGTGCGAGTACCTATTTATGGGCGCCAAATGTGAATAACGGGTCTACTTTTACACCGAGTATCAACCAAACTTACACCCTTACAGGATTTGACGCCAACGGTTGCTCCGCATGGGACCAAACCAATATCCTGCTCGAACAATTCAGCATCAATGCCGGCCAAGACCTCAGCATTTGCCAAGGCGATAGCGCCGTACTTACGGCAACTGGTTCGCCAAACATCATCTGGAACAACAACGATGTGAGCAACGGCATTCCTTTCTTCCCGCTGAATAGCGGTTATATAACTGCTTTTGCAACCAGTGCCAACGGTTGTTTGGCCTCAGATTCTGTCTTGCTCACCATCAATCCAGCCCCGCTTATTGATGCTGGTCCTGACCTGTTTACTTGCCCCGGAGACAGCATCACGCTATTAGCTACTGGAGCCAACAACCTCGTTTGGAATAACAGTATCCCTAACGACACCACTTTTGTTCCGTTGGCGAGCGCTACGTATGTAGTTTCAGGCGAAGACAACCTTGGCTGTACAGGCTCAGACACACTCCAGTTGTTTTACGGAACATTCCCCGACCTCAACGCTGGCCCTGATCAAAGTGTTTGTTTTGGACAAGAAGTGACGCTCACTGGTACAGGTGGTATTTTCATGTTCTGGGACAACAACATTCCCGATGGAGTTCCTTTTATACCACAAACGAGCGGCAGTTATGTATTGAATGGTGCAAGTAACGAAGGTTGTTTGGGGACCGACACCGTTTTTGTTAGCGTCAATGCAGCGAGTAGCAATACCATCAGCGCTGCTGCAATTGACAGTTACACCATCAACGGGCAAACCTACACGGCTTCCGGAACCTATACACAAATCCTGACTAATTCCGTTGGTTGTGACAGCCTACTCACCATCAACCTCACGCTTGATTTTACAGGTTTGGCAGAAACCGAACAGCTGTTTAGCCTCTTTCCTAACCCAGTCAAGGACATTTTTGTAATTGCTGTGGCTCCTGAACTAATTGGTCAAGAATTGGAAATGAGGAATCTCGAAGGGAAACGCGTACTTTCTCAATTGATGCTAACAGCCAATCAAGCAGTCAATATTCAAGCACTGCCAGCAGGAATTTATTTCCTTCAAATTGGTGAAGGGGTTCATAAAGTGTTGGTGGAGTAAGGAGTCAAACCACCCAACTTATCTCTTCGACGTCAGTGGATTGCGCAAATTGGTATAACCCACCAAGTGCAAGCGCACTACCCCAACGGGCAATTTAGCCTTCACGAGCACCGGAATTCTATTGGCATCGGCCGTGACCCAAAACTGAACATCTTCTTCGTCTTTGAAGTAGCGACCCGTCTGGACTAGTGGTACGAATTTGTGGCATTTGAACTTGCCTTTTTCTGTATCGATGACTTGATCTGTGATGTACTTGATTTTAAGCGTAAAGACTTCGTTGTCCATGAAAATTGGAAAACTGAAGGTTTGGCCCTTTTTGGCGCCTTTGAAATCTAAAGTACGGGCGTAGTAAAAGGCAGAAATCATGTCTTGGGCGCCCATCGGGATTTTAAAGGTCTTGCCTTTATTGGTTTCTACAGTTTCATTTTGGTGATGAAAAGTGTAATCCTGACTGATTTTATAACCGCCTTCGTCTACGCGCCGCTTGAAAAACCAAGGCATGATACTGCGCTGGTCTAAGTAAGATTCATAGGTGTCGTCTACATGAAAAACGTTGTCAAAAGTATTGATTGAATACCCTTTGGCAACGGCATGATACAAGGGGCGACCGTGTCCTTTGCGGTCGGTCCATTTGAGATAGAGCGTGGCTTCGCCAGCGTCAATGAGGCCATAAGACAAGTGGTAGCGCAATTTCTCGCCTACTGCAAAAGCATCGTTGTCGGTAACAGGGAAAACTTCTTTACCGCTACTGGAGAGCAGCGTGAGTAAGAACAGCGTCGAGAGGGTGTATAAGAGTGCTTTCATGGCAGTAGTTTTTCAAGGCCAAGCAAAGCACATGCCAAAAAAATCCTACTCGATGATCAGGATGTAATTGTTTTTCTTGCCCTTGCCTAGCAACGCATAACGCCCGTTGATGAGCTCAGCTGCGCTAAGGATGAAATCTTCGCCTACTTTTTCTTTATTGACGGAAATGGCATTGGCTTTGAGTTCGCGGCGAGCTTCGCCGTTGGAGCTTAAGAAACCTGTTTTGGCAGCCAGCGCATCGATGATGCTGATGCCAGTTCCAAAGTCTGCAGCAGAGACGGTAGCTTGTGGAACACCTTCAAATACGGCAAAGAAATCTTTCTCTGAGAGCGAACGGAGGTCGTCGGCAGTGGATTTGCCGAAGAGGATATTGCTTGCAGCAATCGCAGTTTGTAGCGCAGCTGCACCATGGACACGCGTGGTGATATCTTCAGCAATTGCTTTTTGCAGTACCCGCAAATGTGGCGCTTCGGCATGAGCCGCTTCTAAGGCTTCAATTTCTGCTTGGGTTCGCAAGGTAAAGATTCGGATATAGTTAGCGGCATCTGCATCGGATGCATTGAGCCAGAATTGATAGAAAGCATAAGGGCTTGTCTTTTCTGGATCGAGCCAAACTGAACCGCTTTCTGTTTTGCCGAATTTCGTTCCATCGGCTTTCTTGATCAGTGGCGTCGTGACCGCATAGGCCTCTCCACCTGCTTTGCGGCGAATGAGTTCTGTACCGGTAACGATGTTGCCCCATTGGTCAGAGCCGCCCAACTGAAGGATGCAGTTGTGATGTTTGTTGAGGTGGTAGAAATCGTAGCCCTGCACCAATTGGTAGGAGAATTCGGTGAAAGACATACCGGTTTCGAGGCGCTTTTTAACAGAATCTTTAGCCATCATGTAGTTGACTGAGATGTGCTTGCCGACGTCGCGGATGAAATCTAGAAAAGACATGTCTTTGAACCAGTCGTAGTTATTGACCATTTCGGCTGAATTGGTACCGCAGTCAAAATCTAGAAAAGCCTCGAGCTGTTTGCGCACACAAGCCACGTTGTGGTCTAGGGTAACGGCGTCTAATAAGTTGCGTTCTTGGCTCTTGCCCGACGGATCGCCGACCATTCCTGTGGCGCCACCAACGAGTGCGTACGGTTTGTGACCGGCGCGTTGGAAATGCACAAGGGTCATGATTTGAACGAGATGCCCAACATGAAGAGAATCTGCAGTTGGGTCAAAGCCGATGTAGCCAGCGGATACTTTTTTGAGAAGGGCTTCTTCTGTTCCGGGCATGATGTCGTGGATCATGCCGCGCCATTGGAGTTCTGCTATAAAGTTGCTGGGCATTTTATTTCGTTAATTCTTTGAATACTTCTTCTAGTGTTTTTTGCTCGATGTTGAGTGTCAAAATGAGCCAATCCTGTGCTTGCGCGTATTGAGCAACCTCTTTGCGGAGGTCAGTGTTGCTGAGTGATTCAATTAGCCAACCGTTATTGAGGGCTTCCACCTTGCTGGCATTCGGGATCTTTTTGAGTTGTGCTGCGCTGACTTTGTTGTCAAACTCCACATAAACCGTTTGGTGTTGGAGGTCTTGTTGGAGTATTTTGGCGGTGTCGTCGGCAACAATTTGACCTTTTGAAATGATGATCACGCGGTCGCAGATAGCCTCTACTTCTTGCATGATATGCGTAGAGAGCAACACGGTTTTTTCTTTGCCGATGCTGCGGATGAGTTCACGGATTTCGACTAACTGATTGGGGTCCAGACCGGTGGTTGGCTCGTCCAAAATGAGCACTTCAGGATCGTGAATGATGGCTTGAGCGAGGCCCACCCTTTGGCGGTATCCTTTTGATAATGCACCAATTTTTTTGTGCTGCTCGACGTCTAGGCCCACGGCGTGTATCATTTCGGAGACGCGCGCTTTGAGGTTTTTGATTTTGTAAATACGCCCCACGAATTCGAGGTATTCGCGCACGTACATATCGGTGTAAAGCGGATTGTTTTCAGGCAAATAGCCGATGATTTGACGGGTGTCGAGTTTGTCGATATCTACTTTTTTGCCGCAAATATAAACCTCACCCTCACTAGCAGGCATGAAGCCCGTCATGATCTTCATGGTAGTAGATTTTCCGGCTCCATTTGGACCCAGGAAAGCGACAATCTCCCCTTTTTTAACAGAAAAACTGACGTCGCGAACGGCAGCTTGTTCTCCGTAATATTTATATAGGTTTTTGACTTCTATAGACATAGTGTGCGAAGTTACTCAATTTTTCAAAGAAACGTTTAATGCACTACCCTGCGGGAGTAAAACGCAAAAAAGAAAGCAAAGATGGTGAGGCCCATTTGGGTTTCGAGGCCGTCCTCGATAAAAAGCGTCAGGATGAAGGTCAGGCCAATCAGGATACCTTGTACTTGTCGATATTGCAATTGCCTTTTGACTAAGAGCAAGAGTAGCCCAACAAACAAGACCAAACCGAAGAAGCCAAGATTGAGCCAAGTGGTGAGGTAATAATTATGCGGGCGCAAACGGCGGTCTGGACGCAATTGCGAGCCGCGCTCCTCATAACGACTGTGCATCTGGTCGGTAAGGTCACCAATGCCTACGCCAATGAGCCAATGATCGGCAATGAGTGAGGTAGCGTTTCGCCAGTATTCGATGCGCTCCAATAAAGAATGATCGTTGGGATTATTGCTGTGGTGAAGTTGGTAGCGCAAACCAAAAAGCCGTGCACTCAGACCCCCCTGTGCTTCCCGGATATCGGCAAAGCCGAGTTCTATCCAACGGATTTCTTCCCGACTTAAGGCGGCTACACCCGAAGCTGCTGCACAACCATTTTTACTGAGCACAAAACGCTCAACGGTGGAGGCCAACAACTGGCCCCTCAAATCTCTCCCCTCAAAAGGCAAAGTAGAGCGTTTTTGCCATTCCTGAGCCATTTGCACAGGGTTTGGAGGGCAGGTTTCTCGCGTCTCTATTGGTTGAGCCAAATAATACACCAAGCCAAACAATAAAACCAAACTCAATGAGCCCATTCCAAGCACCCAGCCCCACTTTCTCCTTTGCAATAGAAAAGAAACAGCATGGCCCATCAGCACAACTACAACTGTCAGGACGCCAGATAAGGCTTGGCTATCGAGGGTGTAGAAGATGAACCAAAAGGCCAATAAAACATACCACTTTTGCTGACGAATACGAAATAAGGTAAAGGACAAGCCCAGGCCAATTAAGATGCCAAATCGAATATGTGAACCAAATAAAGACATCTCCCTGATGTCCACCAAGTGGAGTTGCTCGGCAAAAAAATGATAAGAGATGCTATTGACCAAAGACGTCAGTAACAAAGCACCTAAAAAGAAACTCCAGAGCCCTTCTATTTTTCGGGCACTTGGTAAAGGTCGGACGGCAATGATGATCGGGATGAGCAGTAAACTCGTGAAGCGACGCAATTCGTCAAAACCTTCTTTCCAGTTGTCTGACCAAAGTAAACTCAGCCACAATAGGAAGTAGAAAAGCAAAAGGAGGTGAACCAAACGGTTCTCTTTGAGGCGGCGGTAATAGGTCTTGAAGTCGGCTTCTAACAAGAGATTCAAGCTGCCCAACAAGAGCCCCATGGACATCAAAAACTTGCTGCAGACCATCCCGACCACAAAAAAGAGGAGCGTGAGGTAATGGAGTCTTGTATGGGCTTTGGTCCCGAACCAGCGTTGCAACATGTGTTTACTAACGCTTAATTCTTCAAAATAGTATTGTACTGCGCAGGGGCTTGTAAAATTTCTAATCCTTTGCGCACAACTGGATCTGCTTGTAATTGTTGTTTGGCGCGCCCTTCTTGGTAGTAATAGCGCGAAATGATCTCATCTTCGAGGACTTCGCTGATTTCTTGCTGAAATTTATCGAGGTCGCGTTCTTTTGACGGGGTTACCTTTTCCAACATTTGATTGTACTGCGCAGAAATGTCTTCAAAATAACCTTCTTTTTCTGCTGTCTCTTTCATTTTTCGCAGCGCCTCTTCTGAAGCAGTGGTGTAGTCAAAATCGGTTTGAGCCATCACATAGGCCTTGAACTGCGCGTATTCTTCCGGACTCAGCTTGAAGTTGCCAGCGGCTGCAATTGTTGGATGGGCAGCCGCATATTGCGTAGCATAATTAAAAACATGATTTTTGACTAAGAGCATGGCGGCTAGCCTGCTCAGGTCTTCAAAAGCAACTTCGATATCGGGCTCGATACCGCGGCCGTCGATGACGGGTCTGCCATTTTTGGTGTAAAAGGTTTTTAGTAAGGAATCGGCGACCTCTTTGGCTTTTTCACCATTCTCTTTGTCGTAATATTCCAAACGTTGCACACAGCGGCCCGAAGGCGTGTAGTATTTGGCAATGGTGATCTTGATTTTGGAGCCATATTTGAGGTCGTAGGTGCGTTGCACCAATCCCTTCCCAAAACTTGTTTCACCAATCACAACCGCGCGGTCGAGGTCTTGAAGGCTACCGGCTAAAATTTCGGAAGCAGAGGCCGAGCCGCCGTCGATGAGCACCACGAGTGGCATGTTGGGTGCAAAAGGTTCTTCGAGGGTTTTGTAGGTGCGGTTTTCTTCGGCCACTCGGCCTTTTGTAGTCACCACAACTTGGTTCTTAGCAACAAAAAAGTTGACGATTTTTACGGCTTCAATGAGCAAACCGCCCCCATTGCCGCGCAAGTCTAAAACCAACTCTTGCATGCCCTGCGCCTGTAATTTTTCTATGGCGCTTTTGACATCGGCCGACGCCGTTTGGGTAAATGAATTGAGTTTGACATACCCTACCTTGTTTTGCAACATGCCAAAATAAGGCACGTCTGGCAACTTGATTTCGTCGCGGGTCATTTTAAAACTCTTGTTACCCTCGCCATTTCTTTCAACAACTAATTCAAACGACGTTCCTTTGGGGCCTTTGAGTGCATCTGAAACCTCTTCGGTTGTTTTTTTCTCCATGCTTTTACCATCGATACTGACAATTTTGTCGCCAGCTTTGAGGCCAGCAACTTGCGCGGGTTTGCCTTCGTAAGGCTCTGCGATAAAACTGAAATCGCCCATTTTGCGAATCAGGGCACCAATGCCGCCGTATTGGCCAGTGGTCATGAGGCGGTAATCTTCGATATTTGATTCGTGGTAATAAACAGTATAGGGGTCGAGTTCTTTGAGCATGGCATCGATGCCTGTTTTGGCTAATTGACCATTTTTGGTTTCATCGACAAAATAGAGGTCGAGGTGCTCATAAATTTGGTCCATGATTTCCAAACTCTTGAGCGTTTCAAAAGAATTGGTTTGGGCATAGCCGAACTGAAGACTCAGTAAAAATGCAAAAAAGAGAATAGGTAATTTAGTCAGTTTGATCATGGGTTGATTTCTTTTATAAGTTGGTCGAGCACTTTACACAACTTTTGTTCCAAAAGTTGATAGTTCGGACGTTCATCGGAAACAAAAGTTAACGAAAACACCATTTTTTTATTGTTTTGTTGGAGGGCCGCTAACAATGGCATTTTATTTTTACGCAAGACCTCGCGCATCAAGCGCTTGATATAATTGCGGTCGTGGGCTCTTTTGAAGCGGCGTTTGGGCGCTGAAAACAACACTTGAAAAGCCTCGCTTGGTTCTGCCTCAGGGTCAATTGCCTCGGCGATATACAATACGCGCAGCGGATACGCTTTGATGAGCGCACCTGTTTTGTAAAGCGCTTCAATCTTTTTGAGACTACACAATTTATATGCCTTAGGCAAACTTTCGTCGGTATGTGGTTGGCGTTTAGTCAAGGCGCTGATCTGTAACTTCTTCGTAGTCTGTGTAGTCGTCGGGGCCTTGTGTAGGTCCGGCCTGAGGTGGTTTTGGACTAAAGGCTTTAAGCAAGCGAAAAAACACACTGAGTACAAAGAAGAAGCCGAGTACTTGAAAGATAAAGCCAAGTAAAAAGGCCTTTTCGAGACTGCGGATATTAGACTCAAACCAATGAGAAATGCCATTCTCAGATAAATACGGGAAGAAGTAAAGACCTGTAAAGGTAAGTGCGGCCAACACCAAAAGCAGGATTTCTAAGTTTTTAGAATAGGGACGCTGTTGGACGGGCATCTGAAAAGCACCTAAGAACTGGAGTTGTTCTTGCTGCTTTTGAAATTTACCGAGTAAATAAAGCATGAGAATAAGACCGCCGGGCAGTAATTTTTGCCAATTGAGCACATAAGTGGGTTCATTGGGTGCATATTCTAGACAATACGCAAAAGTAATGTTGACCAGCAAGATATACTTGATCCCTTTGAGGATATACTGCTCTGCCAAAAATGGAGGACGCATGCCCGTGAGCATTTTGTGGGTCAATTCTAGAAAGAACCATATGAAATTAAAAATGGCAAAACGTACACCAAGCTTGAAAAGGAGCGCAAGTAAAATCATAAGCCGAAGTTACGAAGTTTCGTTAAGCTGCCTTGAAAGAAATTGCCATCGACGTATGTATTGATGCCGTGAACGACCATTTTTTCCGAAAATTGATAAAAAGTCCAGGGGAGGTGCTCGACTTTACGGTGTGGGCCGTAGGAGGCAACCCAAAGCGGATACCCGTTTATACTTCCTTTGAGATAGCGCTCATAGAAAAAGCGACCCGTGTAAACGATTGGTTTGCAGTGATAGTGCTGCCCAACGATCCGCAGCCAATTTTGCACACCTTTGCGCAAGTTTGCCGCTCCAAATGGCGACATCTTTTCGACATCCAAAACCGGCGGAAAATCGCCTTTGCTCAGTTTGACTTGCCGGATGAAATTTTGAGCTTGCTCCGTGGAATTCTGAAAAGGACGGTAATAATGATACGCCCCGCGTTGGAGCCCCACTCTTTCTAATGCTTGCCAATTTACTGCAAATTGCGGATCCAGACCATCGGTCCCCATTGTAGCTCTTGCTATGGCAAAGCGCAGGGGGTGTTTGGTTAAGAGTACTTCATCCCAGTTGATGCTGCCTTGGTACTGTGATACATCAATGCCAAAACAATAAGTTTGATCGTCGGCAATGGCTGTTTCTGAAAGCGTTTCGGCTGTTGCATTGCGCAGTACAGGGCGCAGTAGGTCAATGCGGTCATAAAAACGGATGAAAACAAAGACATAGGCCACAAAACCCAATGCCAATAACCATGGGAGATACGGACGGTTGCGACGCCATTTTTTTTTCGTCCATATTAAAATGGCCACAAAAAAGAGAAACACACCCAATACATATTGCGGATGATTGAGTAACCAAAAAACGACGGGGCGCAGCAAGGACATGGGCAAAGATACTAATCCAAACACTTACACGGTGGGTCAATGAGTACTTTGGTATTGGGCAAGCGACCAAGCAGCTGCTTGGCAAAAACAGTTCCGTACATCACTCCTTCAATATTGAGCATGCGCAAGTTCGGCAGCAGAAAAACACCTTCGCCAAATTGTTCAATAGCGTTGCCATAAAGGTCAAGGTATTGCAGTTGGGAGAGTGCACTGATTTGGTCAGGTAGCATGCGCAGCGCATTGCGTTCTAAGGATAAATCAAGTAACATTGGTAACTGGCAGAGCACTAAAGGGAAGTGGTCTAGTTTGTTTTTGCCTAGTTTCAGGTCCTGAAGCTGCGTAAATGCCTTCATTTCATCCGGAAGAAAAGTCAACTTATTTTTAGATAAATCAAGCGATTCAAGCGCCACAAACTCAAATAATTTTATAGGCAGTGTATCCCATTTGAGGCCCGAACAATCTAGTGTGGTGACCGTTCTGGGGTCGAGTTGTAAAGCATCTTGCCATTTGACTGCTTGTGCATTTGCCAGCAGCGCAAAGTTTGAAAACAAAAGGAGTAAGCAGAGTTGTCGAAGCATATATCTAAGGTAGTAAAAAATAAATAGTTCGACTACAGATAATTATTGTACTTTTAACAATATCTAAAACAGCTTACACTACTATGAAATTTCTTTTTACACTCACAATTGCCCTCTCTGCTCAACTTTTATTTGCACAAGCTGGCCCTATAGATTTCGAACCTAATGGCTTTGGCGCCAACTGGGCCTGGACTACTTTTGAAAACGGAAACAATCCACCAGTTCAGATGGTTGCCAATCCGTCGCCAAGTGGCATCAACCTATCGACCACCGTTTGTAAATTCACGGCACTCGTGAACGGCGCTCCTTGGGCTGGTTTTGAATCTGTTCACGGACAAGGCATTGGTCTTTTCAATTTAACAGCTGCCAATTGTCAGATCAAAGTGATGGTCTACAAATCGGTTATTAGTCCGGTTGGGCTCAAATTTGCAACGCCTTCAAATGCTTCTTCTGGCGAGATCCTCGTCTCGAATACACTTGTCGACCAATGGGAAGAACTCACTTTTGATTTTACCAATGTATTGAGTAACCCGACTTCTATTGGCATCGACCAAATCATCCTTTTCCCGGATTTTGGCCAGCGTTCTGACAACAACGTGTGTTACATCGACAACATCAAATTCTCGAATCAAGACGGTTCGCAATCTTTAGCGCCTATGGTGCCTGCACCTACGCCAACTTATCCTGCTGCTTCGGTTATTTCGATGTTCAGCAACCCTTACACCAATGTGACGGTAGATACATGGCAAGCACCATGGTCACAAGCACAAGTGACAGACCTACAGATCCAAGGAAACGACACCAGACGCTATAGCTCGGTCAATTTTGCTGGTATTGAAACACTTGGTGGCAACCAACTCGACCTCACCGACATGACTCATTTCAGGCTCGATTACTGGACCGCCAACATGGATCCCTTTAAAGTAAAATTGGTCGATTTTGGAGCGAATGGGCAGTATGCAGGAGGAGACGACAGCGAGAGCGAACTCAGCTTTCAGCCGGTGGCTCAAACCTGGAACACCCTCGAAATTCCACTCAGCCAGTTCACTAACCTCAACAGCCTGAGCCATTTTTCACAACTCATCTTGTCGGGTTCGCCAGCAGGCGCAGGTGTGGTATTTGTGGACAACGTACTGTTTTTTGACGAGAACCAGAGCAACTTAAATGAAATAGCTGCTAACCACTATTCGATAGCACCGAATCCGAGTTCGGATGTCATTCAGATCAAAGGATGTCAGCACCAAACAAGTATCGAAATCTACAACACGCTTGGGCAATTGTGTTTGGCTACGGAATCTGCCACAACAACTACACAAATCGATATCAACGCCTTTAAAGATGGGCTTTATATTTTGAAGCTGCGCGACCTACAAACAGGTCAAACACAAACTTATCGCATCGAGAAAAAGTAAGACCGGATTTGGCTTTCGTCTGCTTGCAACTGCTTTTTGAGCGCCTCTAAACCTGCAAATTTTTGTTCAGATCTGATGCGCTCATGCAAACTGAGTGCGAGGTAAGCCTCATAGATATCAGCTTGAAAATCAAAGAAGTGGACTTCTATTTTGCGCTCCACTTTGGCTTCTTTGATGGTAGGCCGCCAGCCAATGTTCATCATGCCGTAAAGTTTAACACCATTGTATTCGCTCGACACCGCATACACGCCGTCGGCAGGCAAGATTTTTTCGGCCTCTGTGAGTTGTACGTTGGCCGTTGGAAAGCCAATACTGCGCCCATTTTGAAGGCCTCTTGAAACGTGCCCCGACACTTGATAAGGCTGGCCTAAATAAGCATTTGCTTGCGCAATCTGGCCTTGTTCTATTGCTTTTCTGATTTTAGAAGAACTGATATACACTTCGTCAATTTGCTCGACTGGAATTTCTTGGACTTTAAAAAACCCCTTGGCTTCATAGCTCCGCAAGAATGCCAAATTGCCTTGGCGGTCGTGGCCAAATTGGTGGTCGTAACCGATAATGACGCTGTGTGCATGAAGCCCCTTGATCAGGACCTCCTCTACAAACTGAGCGGCGGTTTGCTGCGCCAGTTCCGCATTGAATTCAAGCACCACGACGTGATCTAAACCAAGCGCCGCAAGCCTTGCGAGTTTTTCTTCTTGGGTCTGGATAAGGCCCAAAGGCTCATCAGGAAATAAGATGCGGCGTGGGTGTGGATGAAAAGTGAGCAACACAGAGGCCAAGCCTTCCTGTTTTGCCTGTTCGCAAACAGTAGAAAGAATTTTTTGATGACCTAAATGCAGGCCGTCGAAGGTCCCGATGGTGAGGACCGTTTCTTGGTTTTTTGGAAAAGAAGCTAGTTGCTTGTGCAGCTCCATTAGAGGATAAGCATGGCGTCTCCGTAAGAATAGAAACGGTACTTTTCTCTGACCGCTTCTTCGTATGCTTTGTGCATGAGTTCATGGCCCATAAAGGCGGAAATCATCATGAGCAAAGTGGAAAGAGGCGTGTGGAAATTAGTGATGAGGCTGTCTGCAATGCTGAATTCGTAAGGCGGGAAAATGAATTTGTTGGTCCAGCCATCGTAAGGCTTGAGCATGCCGTCTGTAGAGACAGAAGTTTCAATGGAGCGCATAGAAGTGGTGCCGATTGCACATACCCTGCGCTTGTTGCGCTTGGCGTCATTGACCATTTGCACGGCGCTTTCCGGTATAATGACTTGCTCAGAATCCATTTTGTGCTTGGTGAGGTCTTCTACCTCGACAGAACGAAAAGTTCCAAGACCGACATGGAGTGTAAGCTCTGCAAAATTGACACCTTTCAATTCCAATCGTTTAAGTAATTGTTTGGAGAAGTGAAGACCAGCCGTTGGTGCAGCAACGGCACCCTCAACGCTTGCAAAAACGGTTTGGTAGCGCTCTTCGTCTTCAGGTTCTACTTCTCTTTTGATGTATTTGGGAAGGGGTGTTTCACCCAACTCAGTAATTTTTGCTTTGAAATCTTCGTAAGGGCCATCGAATAAAAAGCGAAGGGTGCGTCCTCTTGAAGTGGTGTTGTCAATGACCTCAGCCACAAGAGAGTCGTCTTCGCCAAAATACAATTTGTTGCCAATGCGGATTTTGCGCGCAGGATCTACTAAAACATCCCACAAAAGGCTTTCGCGGTTGAGCTCGCGCAATAAAAACACTTCGATTTTGGCCCCCGTTTTTTCTTTGTTGCCGTACATGCGGGCAGGAAAAACGCGGGTGTTGTTCATGATCATGACATCACCTTCGTCAAAATAATCGAGGACGTCGCGGAACATTTTGTGCTCTATGAGGCCAGTGGAACGGTGTACAACCATAAGGCGACATTCGTCACGGGTTTCTTCTGGATAATTGGCGATTAATTCTTCAGGGAGGTTGAAGTCAAAATCAGAAAGTTTCATTTTGCTCATAGGACGTTTTTTGAATCCCTGCTTTCAAGGGAGCGCAAAGATACAACATCAAGACCCCCCATGTCAAGTAATTGCCCAACTATTTCTAGAATTGGAAGTAAACAAAGGCTTTGAAGGTATCTGATACGGCTTGATACATGATGAAAACCGACACGGCAAAGGTGAGCGCCTGGACGGGCATCGGCCATTTTGAAAAGAACAAAACGGTTTGGTCTTTCCATTTTTGGGGCAACCAATGCGATAAAAAGCCAAGCAGCATGAGGTAAAAGACCCCTTGGTACGTATTCCAAACTATCCACCAGGTAGCGCTCGTCCAATTAAATTGTTCGGTAACGATCGTCAAGAACTTTAAGGGCTGGTCGGCTTCAGGCAAACGGAACCAAATACGGGTAAAGGTGATGAAGGTCAAGGTCAGAAATATACGCCATGCCCGGACCGACCAATGCGTTGCGTTTTCATACGGGCTGATGCGCTTCCAGTAATTATAGATCACCAACGCTGCACCATTCATCGCGCCCCAAATCACAAAATTCTGACTCGCACCGTGCCATAAACCGCCAACGATCATTGTAATGAGCAAGTTCAAGTCGCGGACGGCAAAAGTTCGAAAAGCAGGCCAAAATTGCCATAAAATCAAATAGACAACAAGCAGTACGCCATAAGTATACCAGAGCTCAACCCAGCCGGTGATGAAATACAAAAAGCCTAAAATGACCGCCGTCATAATGGCGGTGCCCCAAGATCCTTTCTTGTTTCCGCCGAGCGGAATATAAAGGTAGTCGCGCAGCCAAGAACTCAAAGATTTATGCCAACGACGCCAAAATTCTGCCACAGAAACGGCTTTGTAGGGCGAATTGAAATTCTCCAATAAATTGAAGCCCATGAGTTTGGAAACACCAATGGCCATGTCCGTGTAGCCCGAGAAGTCGGCATAAATTTGCAGGGAATAAGCAAACATGGCGATGAGACCAACAAAACCAGGATACGCATCTGGTGCATCCAGCACTTTATCAATGAAATGCACGGCTATGTAATCTGCAAATATGAGTTTCTTGAGCAAGCCTTTTCCGATCATCCAGAGCGACCACGAAAAATCGTATTTACTCAGCTGATACGGTGTGTGAATTTGCGGAATGAAATCGCGGGCACGCACAATAGGCCCGGCAATGAGGTGCGGAAAATACGTGACGTAAAAAGCATAATCAAAGAAGTTTTTGGCAGCCGGAATCTCTTTTCTAGAGATGTCCACCAAATAAGAAATGTTGTGAAACGTAAAGAACGAGACGCCGATTGGCACGAGAATTTTATCGACAAAACTGCCCTTGCCAAACCATTCGTTACCAATGACCGCAAACTGATTGACCACATTGTAATCGGTACCGAATTGTGCATTGAAGGCATCGGTAAAAAAGTAGGCATATTTAAAGTAGAACAAGCCGGCCAAATTAACGATGAGCCCTGAAATCAAAAATCCTTTATTCCATTTGGGTCGGTCTAAGCAACCAACGCCTCGGCCGATCAAATAATTGAACAAAAGCATAAAGCCAAGCAACAACACAAAATTTCCGGAGGTTTTGAAATAAAAGAACAAACTGACTGCCGTCAAGAAAATACTGCGCAGCAAATATCGCTTGTGGATCAAAACAAATACGGCCATAACAGCCAAGAAAAACAACCAAAAATCAAGTCTTGTAAACAGCAAGCTCTCTTGATGTTGCCAGGAAAATAGTTCGTGTATGCGATTCATATCAATTGCGCAAATTTTGTAAACTCGTGAGGTTTTTTTGAAAAGCCTCAATCAATAATGTACCCTTTAGGTGGTAACCTGTACCTGTAAAGTGAACGTAATCAGCTTGCATCAGGCCCGCGTTTTTCCAAGTTTTGGAAGATCCCAACTCGCCCATGATGCCGTAAAAATCCCAGACAGCCATTTGGTATTGCGCCGCGAGCTGAAAAATCACATCCCGCTGACGAGCCGTATTGCGATTGGGGTATTTACGCATGTAGTAGTCGTCGTTGGGCACCGTTAGCAAGATGGCGCAATTTGGATTGCTCTGCAATACCTGTAAAATCATTTTCTCCAGGTTCGCTTTATAAATCTGGGGATCAAAGGCCTCGTAGCTACAATGTGCATCGTTGGTGCCCACCGAAAAGATAAACAAATCGGGGGGGCGCAATTGCAAATCTCGACTGAAATTGGTGTTGGCTAAATACGTGGGCAAACTAGCGCCGTTGATGCCAATAGCGGTGTAGGTAATGCCTGGTAAATCATTCAAAAATTCGAAACCAAAAAGTTCCAGCGTAAAGGGTGTTGTGCTGTTCTTGACAAAAAGAAGGTCTAGGGAATCGAGGTGGTCGGAGAAGCGAATTTCGGTGTACCCCATTGCTGGAAAATGCATGAGCTCAGTCACTAAAAGTTCTTGATCGCCAAAGTTGAGTTCGTAGGGAAATTCACCGGTGTTATGGTAAATGCGCAAGCGGTCATAAGGTGGTTTGACGTTCGTGCGCAAATGCTTGAAATTAATAGTAATGAGGGAATCGCCACAAGAAATAGCGGCGCCACTGAGGCCGTAATCGAAGTCTTCTGGCCGCTGATTGACGCTGCGAAAACCTTTCCAAGTGTTTGGGGATGAAAAATTGTAATTTGAAGGGTTATTGGTATTCGCCAAATTAAAAGGAAACACCAAGCCGCGTTCGCCACTCAATCCCGGCCAATTCGATTGCAAAAATGTGCGAAAGTCGTGTGAATAGATATCGGCCTGCAAGTGAGAGCCGCCAATATGGTAAAAATTGAGCTTGCCCTCGCCCGTCTCGATCATTTGGGTAAGTGCTTTGTTGAGGTGCAGCCAATTGGGGCTTTCGGTACCAAAAAATTGAAATTGATTGCATTGTACCTCGACAAAAGGATAATTTTTGGCAATTTCTTGCTCCACGGCGCTGAGTGAATCATTGTTGCAGAGCGCTGGATATTGTCCAAAAGCAAATAAGGGTAAAATAAAGAGCACTAAAAAGCGTCTCATTGTTCGCCCCCCTTCTTGGACTGCCATTCGGAATAAGCAGCGCCAAAAGCCTCAAAAAAGTACTGGGAAGCAATGCTCGCGCCACGAGGGCTAAAATGGACGTAATCTTTTCCAGCTAAGCCCTGGGAAACCCATGCCGGCATTGAGTTTTTACCGCCCATGGCCGCGTATAAATTCCAGAATGCCACCCCGTTTTCAGCGCACATTTTCTGCATGCGGTCTACGGTGTAGGGTAAATACGGATAGGTTTCAAATACGCCGTCGTGGAGCCTAGACATGTCGCTAGGGCCAATTAAAATGATGGCGGCGGCGGGTACCAATTTCTGAATATAATTGATGCGGTTCTTGAGCGCGCCAATGTAGTAACGAACACTGCTGCTGTCGCGGAAGGCGTGTACGGAATTGCCGCCAAATTGCAAGATAAATAACTTGGTATTGGCTTCGCGGTGCATTTGTGCGAAAATACTGGCGTCTGAAGAGCTGAGGTCGTGGCCAGAAGAGCCGCGCATGGCCACATTATTGACCTGTACGCCTACATCGCCATCTAAACTAAAACCAGTGAAAATGGGGCTTTTGGTAGAGGCAAACACAAAGCGTAATTTGCCGGGTGTGTGTCCAAAACTAAGTGGCAAAACGTGCTGACCACCATCGGCGACCAATGAGTCTTCGTGGATAAGTTTATCGTTCTCGTAAATCTTGACCGAACAAGGTGCATAACAACTGTTGTAATAACATTTGACCTGACTATAGGTGCGGGCCCGCGTAAAAGCTGATGGCGAAGGTGCGATTTCTACCCAAGCTTCGGTTGGCGTTTCTGTAGCACCGCTGACATCAAATGTAGCGGCCGATAAAAGCGCACCATAACGGCGAGAACTCATTTTAGGTGGCCAAAAAGCCGTGTAGCGCTTGAAGTTAGGTGATACTTTTTGCTTGAAGCTTTGTGTATTGTACACGTTGTAGGCTGGAATGAACCCAGGGCCTATGCCGCCAAATTGTTGTTGGATGCGTTGGCGAATATAGCCGGTCATGCGGTCGCCTTCAATTTGGGAGTCGCCGTAGTGAAAGATACTGATTTTCTGCCCCTCGGCAGCACCTTGAAGCGCGGCAAAGAAACGGTAAAGTTTGGCTGCTGCACTCCCACTCATTTGCAGCGGATTTGCAGACTCGCTGGCCAAAGAACCGCCTTCCGGAAGGCCGGTTTGGCCCGAGCTTTTTCCGATGTGCTTGACGCCGTCGTTGATGTCGGTGGTATCTACAGCGGCCACAATTTTATCGATGTTCTTTTTGACTTGTTTTTTAGCTACCCACACGCGCTCTAGCGGCAAAAAGCGCCAATTGACACCCAGCCACTTGACACCTTCTTCGGGAATAAGTGCACTAGGAATGCACAAAAGTGACAAGACTAGAACTAAAAAAAGCAGAACTTTGTAAGGGCGTATTTGTTGCACGTTATGATATCTTGGGCAAATATAGTTCTTCTTTAGTCAAATTTTAAGCATATGGCCAACCAACTCGGCAACGAAAGTTCACCTTATTTGTTACAACACGCCCAAAACCCCGTGCACTGGGTAGCTTGGTCAGCAGACGTTTTTGAGCGCGCAAAAGCCGAAGACAAAATGGTTTTGATCAGCGTTGGGTATTCGGCCTGCCATTGGTGTCATGTCATGGAGCACGAGTGCTTTGAAGACGAAGAAGTTGCAGCGCTCATGAACACACATTTTATCAATGTAAAAGTGGACCGCGAAGAGCGCCCAGATGTAGACCAAATCTACATGACGGCTGTACAGCTCATGACCCAACGCGGAGGCTGGCCACTCAATTGTTTCACGCTCCCAGACGGCAGGCCCATTTACGGCGGCACCTACTTCCCCAAAGAACAATGGATGCATATTCTCAAATCTTTGGCGCACACCTATGCCAATGATAGAGCCAAAGCCATAGACTACGCCCGACAACTCCACGAAGGCATCCAGCAAGCAGAACTCATTGCCGCCCCGCAAGAAATTTCGGGCTTTGAAGCCGAAAGACTCCACGAGTTGGTTGTGCGCTGGGCCCGCAGTTTTGACACTTTTGAAGGCGGAACCAACAAAGCGCCGAAATTTCCGCTGCCCAATAACTGGCTTTTCTTACTGCGTTATGCGCAGCATTTTGACGAAGCTAAAATTGAAAAGCAAGTGCGCCTGACGCTCGACAAAATTGCCTTGGGTGGCATCTACGATCAAGTAGGCGGTGGCTTTACGCGCTACAGCGTAGACGTATTGTGGAAGGTACCACATTTTGAAAAAATGCTCTACGATAACGGACAACTCATCGGACTATACGCCAAAGCGTATACAAGCTATCAAACCCCACATTACAAAGATGTTGTTTTTCAGACCTTTGATTTTCTCGAACGCGAACTCCGCTCTGATTTAGGCGCCTATTACAGCGCACTCGACGCAGACAGCGAAGGAGAGGAAGGAAAATTTTATTGCTGGACACCCAACGAAATAGACCAACTGTTTGGTGCGCAGGCCGAGCGTGTGAAACGCTATTACCACATCAATCAAACGGGACATTGGGAAGAGGGCAAACACATTCCGTTGCGCAAGCATACCGACAGCGCTTTTGCCAAATTAGAAGGTCTAGATTTAGCTGCATGGCTCACACAAAAAGCGCAGATCAATGAGACTTTATTTCGCGAGCGCAGTCTGCGCGTGAGGCCGGGCCTAGACAACAAACTGCTCGTCAGCTGGAATGCCATGACCGCCAAAGGTTTACTGGAGGCTTACCGCGTTTTTGGCGAAGACGCATTTTTAATTCGGGCCCTCAAGATGCTTTCTTGGATCAAGGACGTACAATGGGATGGTCAGCAGCTTCTGAGGGTGAATACAAATCAGCAAAAAAGTGTTCCTGCATTTTTGGAAGATTACGCCCACACCATAGAAGCTTTGAGTTTGGCGTATCAGTGCACAGGCCAGCTCGATTTTTTAGCATTTGCCAAAACGCTTACCGAAAAGGTAGCCGCTGAATTTCAGCATCCGCAAAGCAAAATGTGTTATTTCACGGCGTCGGATTCTACGCTGATCAGCCGCAACATGGACCTCCACGACAACGTCATTGCCTCGAGCAATTCAGTCATGGCGCATGCCTTTCTAACAATGGGCTTTTACTACCAGAACCAAGACTGGACAAATAGCGCCCAACAAATGCTTCAAAACATTTACGACGGCATGGAAACCTACGGTTCGGGTTATTCCAACTGGGGCCTGCTCTTGTTCAGACAACTTTACCCAGAAAAGCACTGGCATGTACTCAATAATACAGCGCCCATGGAAGTTTTTCAGGCCACCAAACAAATAGATTGCATGCTTTCTTACCACCAAAGTTTACCCTGCTCCAAAATATACACAGCTGATGCCATCTCGGTGTGTGAATTTGGTAGTTGCCAAAGGCCTGTCCAAACCGTCGCGGAAGCTTTAGCGCTTTAGCTTAGATAATGATAGACTTGCGTGCAATGGCGCGCTTGACCGCAGCAACAACATCTGGTGTGTCGATGTGGTATTTTGTCATGAGTTCCATTGGTGTACCAGACTCTCCGAAGGTGTCATTAACGGCAACGTATTCTTGCGCAACCGGGTACTGACGGCTCAAGACTTGAGAAACAGCCTCGCCCAAACCACCGTTCATCATGTGCTCTTCTGCCGTAACAACACAACCTGTTTTGCGCACGGACTTTAAAATCGCAGCTTCGTCGAGTGGTTTAATGGTGTGCATATTGATGAGCTCAGCTGAAATACCAATGGCATGCAATTCTTTGAGGGCCTCGATAGATTTCCAAACTATATGACCACAAGCAATAATGGTAACGTCGGTGCCTTCTGTTAATACATCTGCTTTTCCAATCACGAATTCAGCATCAGGCTTCACAAAAATGGGCATCACCGGACGGCCAAAACGCAAGTAAACTGGGCCTTCGTGAGCTGCAATAGCAATGGTGGCTTGTTTGGTTTGGTTGAAGTCGGCCGGAACAATGACGGTCATGTTGGGCAACATGCGCATCATGCCGATATCTTCGAGCACTTGGTGCGTTGCGCCGTCTTCGCCGAGCGTAAGGCCCGCGTGTGAAGCACATATTTTCACATTCTTTTTGGAATAAGCCACCGACTGACGAATTTGATCGTAAACACGGCCAGTAGAAAAATTGGCAAAAGTACCCGTAAAAGGAATTTTACCGCCGATGGTCATGCCGGCTGCAAGGCCAATCATGTTTGCCTCGGCAATACCCGCTTGAAAGAAACGCTCAGGGTGCGCTTTTTGAAACGCATCCATTTTAAGAGAGCCCGTCAAATCTGCACAAAGTGCAACTACATCTGGGTTTTGTTCGCCAAGCACAGCTAAACCTTCGCCAAATCCCGAACGGGTGTCTTTGTTTCCGAATACTTCAAATTCCATTTTTATAAAGTTAAATTAGTGATTTTAAGGGATGTAATAGTGAATTTCTTTTCTCTCGTGTAGGTGCTTGAGCGCTGGTCTTTTTCGCGATAAACAACTTTGAAAGTACCTGGCTGCAAGCGGATATTACCCGTGGTTTGGTTGAAGGGAAGGTCGCAGACCCACTCCCACTGACCCGGATTGCGCTCATAAAACACTTGACCTAAAATGCCTTTGGGCACTTGATATACGAACTGACCAGCTGCCGCTATGTCGATGCTCGTCAGTTTGGATTGCTCAATTTTGACTTCTTTATAAGTGCGCGGAAGCGTTAAGATTTCCAATTGATACGTGCCAACCAAATATTTTTGAATATCGCCGAGTTGCTGTACGTGCAGTGTTTTGGCGCCTTCTGTTTGCAAGATGCGGGTTTCGAGTTGCGTGCCCGCCGGACTCTTCACGGAAGTGACTTTGAGTTGCCCCTGCCCTGCTGGTACCTGAATGGTGTTGTGCGTATGTGGCAAGATGGCAATGTTGTTTTTCAAAATCGGCGGAACAGTAGCCACGCGCAAATCATAGCGCAAAGCAGGGTCGAGCACGAGGGTGTCGGGCAAACCTTTGCGGTTGAGGGTGTGAACGAAAGTGTATTTTAAGTTGGAAGTGCCCGCCTCGTACAAAAACATACTGACGTCAGTTTCGAGTGGCTTGGCTTCTACGGTATTGAGATTGATCTGAACGCTAGTGTTCAAAAGTGCTTTAGACAAAATATTGGAGAGCACGTTTTCAAAAGCGGCCTTGCTCTCGGCGTCGGTGTAGCTGCCGATGCATTCAAATTTGTCGAGGTAGCTGAGGTCCATGCCGAGACCAATCACAAATGGTGTGACCTTAACGCCCTTGTCTCGGAGTTTGCGGGCAATAAGACAAGGGTCGTTGTCGCAAGACTCAAGGCCGTCGGTAATGAGGATGATAAAGTTGCGGGCGAGTGTATCCGGAAAATCTGCAGCTGATGCTTCTAAAGACCGTGCAATTGGCGTAGCGCCTTTGGCTTGTAGACCTTTGATTTTGATTTTGATAGGATCGATGTTCGCAGGGCCAAAAGGCACTTCTAGCTTGGTGTCTTGGCAGTCTTGATAGGTGTTGGTGACGTTTGACTGATGACCATACACACGCAGGGCTAGCTCTAAATTCGGGACACCACGCAAGCTTTCGACACTTTTGGTCAGGACTTCTTTGGCGGCAGCCATGCGGGTTTGGTTATTCCAATCGAGGTTCATGGAATTGGAGGCATCCAAAATAAAAAGAATGCGCGTAGTGGTTTGGGTCCAGCCAAAACTGAAAAAAGTCAGGAAGAGGAGGGCCCAAATTGCTTTCACTAGTAGTCTCCGAGGGTTTCTGCGAGTTGGTCCAGCGCTACTTGCAACTGCTCAGGGTTAGGTGCAACACCGTGCCATTTGTGTGAGCCCATCATGTAGTCAACACCTTGGCCCATTTCGGTTTTCATGATAATGACTACTGGTTTGCCTTTTCCTGTCATGCTTTTAGCTTGTTGCATGGTGCTGCGGATGCTGTCAAAATTGTGGCCGTCCATGTGCAAGACTTCCCAGCCGAATGATACCCATTTTTGTTGGAGGTCTCCTAGCGAAAGTACTTCGTCTACATCGCCATCGATCTGACGACCATTGGCGTCTATGGTAGCAATAATGTTATCTACTTTATTGGCCGCGGCGTACATAGCTGCTTCCCAGATTTGACCTTCTTGTAGCTCGCCGTCGCCGTGCAATGTGTAAACCAAAGTAGCATCTTGGTTGAGTTTTTTGATTTGTGCGGCGCCAAGCCCCACAGATAATCCTTGGCCAAGTGAGCCAGAAGCCATGCGAATACCTGGTAAGTTTTTGTCGGTTGAAGGGTGGCCTTGAAGGCGTGTGCCCAATTTGCGAAAAGTACCTAATTCGGCAGCAGGAAAGTAACCTGCTCTTGCGAGTACGCTATACCAAACAGGTGAGATATGGCCGTTAGACAAAAAGAAAAGATCTTCGTTTTTGCCGTCCATCTGAAAATCAGCTGGATTGTGCTGCATTTGCTCAAAATACAAATAAGTAAGGAAGTCTGTGCAGCCAAGTGAACCACCGGGGTGGCCTGAATTGACGGCCGAAACCATTCTGACGATATCTCTTCTTACTTGTGAGGCAATGCCTGCCAATGCTATGTTTTCCATGATAAATAATTGAACTTTTCGTGGCACAAAGCTACGTTTTATTAACTTAGCCTTAGATTTAAAACTTTGAACATTTGATGTAACTTTTCAACGAGAAGTTACGTCTTCAACCGAATTCTACCCATTATGAAATTATTTTACACCCTATTTTTTGTCCTCCTAACCCTTACTAGTTGGTCTCAAACGGTCGAGTCTCAGCTTAGCAAAAGTTATTCCAAAGAAGAAATTGCGCAGTTCAAAGCTGAAAACTCCTTGCCGCTATACGAGTACGCACTTACGCATGCTTGTTACCTCATCACTGCACCCCAAGGCAAAGACATCTCTCAGTTTGACGTACTTGATTTACCTGCGAAGGCAAGTGAAAAGCCACTCAATTTTACTTCATTTGGCTTTAAAATCCTCGATCGCACACAATACTTCAAAGTGGCGAATTCCGACCAAATCTTAGTGGTCAAGTCTAAAAATGTTCTTTCACTAGAAATGCAAAATCAGAAAAAATGAAACATTTCTTACTCAGCATAAGCGTTCTATTTGGTCTTATTTCAGGCCTCAACGCACAAGTTACCCTCACATTAACAGGTCCAGACTATGGGCAAACCAACCCGCTCAACTGTTCGGGGATTGTACCAACTGGCGGCACCAACTTCATAGACGGCACAGGTAACTACGCGCCCAACATGAACGAAACTTTAGTGCTTTGCCCAGATCTTACCCAAGGCTCCAAAGTTTCGATTGCTTTTGCCACCAACATTGGCTTTGAATGGGACGTCCACCCGACAGACACACTCTATATTTACGACGGTCCGTCTATTGCTTCACCACTGCTTGGGGCTTACAACAGTGGCACCAATCCTGTTGGTCTTTTTGCACAGGCCTCTTGGAACAATCCAACGGGTTGCCTCACCTTGCGCTTCAAATCAAACGGCGCAAACGAAGGTACCGGTTGGGTAGCCAACGTTGCGTGTGGCAATCCACCTCAGCCGATTGTTGCGCATGTCGAGGCCTTCAAAAACGGCGGCGGTAGCAACATCATGAACCCCCTAGACACCGGTTTTGTAGACCTTTGTCCTGGTGATAGCGTCTTGCTCAAAGCACTTCCGGCGTTTCCACATTCCTTAGAAAATACCAATACCGGTTATTCGCAAACCAACGCCAACTGTACTTTCGTCTGGACCATCGGCGGCATTGGCCAATTTACCGGAGACCAAATTTGGTTTACGCCAACAGCCAACACCGGTTATTACGTAGACCTCGCGGTTACCGACCAATTCCCGCAAACCATTCACTCCAACTTCAAGGTACGCGTTTCTATCCCTCCTATTTTTGCAGGTACAGGGCCATTAGAAGACACCGTTTGTTTGGGTCAAAACTCTTACCTCGTTGGTGGGGTTACACCACAAGACACCGTCGGTATTGAAATCCCAGGCGGTACCTTCCAAATTGGCGGCACTTTCGCAGGCCTTACTTTCTTGCCAGACGGTGCAGGACAAATGTATCAAACGTCTATTCCAATGTCTGGCTTTGACTCCACGGCTGTTATTACCTCAGGTGCCGACATCGAACAAATTTGCTTGGACATCGAGCACTCCTACATTGGCGATATCGAAATTGCGCTCACATGCCCTAATGGCACCACTGTTTCTTTGATGAATGCCTACAACCAAACCCCATTTGGGTGGGCAGAACTCGTTCCTGGCGGCTGCGGCAACGGCATCAGCACCTTCTTGGGCAACGATACAGACATCGATGGTGGCAACCCAGGCTCACCTGTTTGGAGCTATTGCTTTTCTACAACCAACAATACCTTCAATACCATTTGTGCAGAAAACGCAGCGGGCAATACCGTCATCAATGATTACGGCTTCCCGTCCATGAATCCGAATGGCGTGTACCTTCCCGACGGCGATTTCAACCAATTTGCAGGCTGCCCAATCAACGGCAACTGGACCATCTCTGTTCAAGACAACCAAGGTATCGACGACGGCTATATTTTCTCATGGGGAATTTATTTCAATGCCTCTCTTTATCCAGAAAGCGAAGGTTACCAAAACTATGTGGTGACCGAAGGCTGGTTGTCTGACCCAACAATTATTTCCGGCCAGAACGATACCCTTATCGTAATTCAACCGAGTACTCCGGGTATCACGAACTATACCTACAACATCACAGACAACTTTGGTTGCAACTACGACACCACTGTTTCATTTGTTGTTTTGCCACGCCCTGCCATTTTCTCTGACACCGCCGTTTGCAACTACAGCTACTTTGTAGGCAATACCCAAGCATACGCAGGCGGTCAGTGGTTTGCTTTGGATACAGCAGTTCATTTTATCCCAAATAACCTTGTAGACAACCCCGAAATCATGACCTACAATATGGGCGGCATCTTCCCTGTATTTTTCATAGACAACGCTTGCCAAGACACCGTCGCGGCGAGTATAGAATTCAGGCCTTATGTGTATACCGCCATTTTAGATTCGGCCATTTGCCAAGGGGCAAGCCTATGGCTCAATCCTTATGTCATCAATACACCACCTCTTCAAAATGGCTATAGCCCGCCTATCAACGGACAATGGTGGGACGGCAGCACAGAAGTGCCAAGACTAGCCACAGAAGCCGGCAATTATATTTATACCGCTCAAAATTCATGTAATACCATAAGCGACACCGCCAACATTACATACAAACCCTGCGACATCACTGCGCCAAACGTTGTTGTGTTGTCTTCACTTACAGGCAACGATGCTTTCTTTGTAGACTATCAAGGTATCGCTACATTTAATTGTACTATTCTGAACCGTTGGGGAAATGTTATCTTCGAATACAGCAACCCAGCTGAAAAATGGTACGGAAAAACAGCTGCTGGCGATATTGTTGAAGAAGGAACCTACTTCTACCGCATAGATGCGACCCTTGATGGCGGTATTGAGCTTCAAAAACACGGATTTGTCGTGTTGAAGTACTAACATTGCTTATTTTTGTGGCAAAACTTTACATATGATCAGTTTTGCCGACGAAATCAAACAAGGAATTCCCTCAGCACTCCCTGCGCCAAAAGCCTGGGATCCAGCCATCAATCATGCGCCAAAACGCAAAGAGATTTTAAGCCCAGCTGAAAAAAAATTGGCCATTGCCAACGCCTTGCGTTATTTCCCGAAAGCACAACACGCCATTCTCGCTGCAGAATTTGCGCAAGAGCTTCAGACCTACGGTCGGATTTACATGTATCGCTTCATGCCCGAGCATCCTATTTTTGCGCGGCCAATAAGCGACTACCCCGGAAAATCAGCTCAGGCTAAAGCAATCATGCTGATGATTCAAAACAACCTCGACCATCGGGTTGCACAACATCCGCACGAGCTCATCACTTACGGCGGAAACGGAGCGGTTTTCCAAAACTGGATCCAATACCGCTTGGTGATGCAATACTTAGCTGAAATGACCGACGAACAAACATTGGTCATGTACTCTGGCCACCCCATGGGCTTGTTCCCTTCACATCCGAACGCACCGCGCGTGGTAGTGACCAACGGCATGATGATTCCCAATTATTCCAAACCAGACGATTGGGAAAAATTCAATGCACTTGGTGTTACCCAATACGGCCAAATGACAGCCGGATCTTATATGTATATTGGCCCACAAGGAATTGTACACGGCACCACCATCACCGTACTCAATGCAGTGCGCAGGTTGGCTAAAAACCGACACGACATCCAAGGTAAATTATTCTTGACCGCTGGTTTAGGCGGCATGTCTGGGGCTCAGCCCAAAGCGGGAAACATAGCTGGCGTGATTTCAGTTACTGCCGAAGTGAATCCGAAAGCGGCACACACGCGCCACGAACAGGGTTGGGTCGACGAAATCATTTCAGACCTAGACCAACTTGTTGCGCGCGTCAAAAAAGCACAAGCCGCTAAGGAAGTGGTGTCGATTGCCTACTTGGGTAACGTCGTTGACGTCTGGGAAAAATTCGACCAAACAGGCGTTCATGTCGACCTTGGCTCCGACCAAACTTCGTTGCACAATCCTTGGGCTGGAGGTTATTACCCAGCTGGCTTAAGCTTTGAGCAAGCCAATGACATGATGGCCAACGACCCAGAACAATTTAAAACTTATGTTCAAGAAAGCTTGCGCAGACATGCAGCAGCCGTCAATAAGCACACTGAAAGAGGCACTTACTTCTTTGACTATGGCAATGCATTCTTATTGGAATCTTCGAGAGCTGGTGGTGAAGTCATGGCAGCCAACCATATCGATTTCAGATACCCTTCTTACATTCAAGATATTTTAGGGCCCATGTGCTTTGATTTCGGCTTTGGGCCATTCCGCTGGGTTTGTGCGAGCGGCAAGCCCGAAGACCTCGAAAAAACCGACGACATTGCCTGCGCAGTGCTCGAACAGATGATGCAAGAAAGCCCAGCAGAAATCCAACAACAAATGGCCGATAATATCCAATGGATCAAGGGTGCGCAAGAAAATAAACTAGTGGTTGGTTCGCAGGCCCGCATCTTATATGCCGATGCCGAAGGTCGTATGCGCATTGCCGCTGCGTTCAATGAAGCCATTGCCAAAGGAGAAATAGGTCCAGTTATTTTAGGTCGCGATCACCATGACGTATCAGGGACAGACTCACCTTACCGCGAAACTTCAAATATTTATGACGGTTCGCGCTTTACAGCAGATATGGCCATCCAAAACGTCATTGGAGATAGCTTCCGTGGTGCTACTTGGGTGAGCATTCACAACGGCGGCGGTGTAGGCTGGGGCGAGGTCATTAACGGCGGCTTTGGCATGTTGTTAGACGGCTCTGCGCAAGCACAACGCAACCTCACCAGCATGCTCCATTGGGATGTCAATAACGGAATTGCCAGACGCAATTGGGCGCGCAACGAAAACGCTACTTTTGCAATCAAACGCGCCATGGAAGCGGAGCCACTTTTGAAGGTAACGCTCCCGAATTTAGTAGATGAGCGACTATTAGAAGATTTGTTCTAAAAACATTAAGACCACAAAGCAACAAAGCGCTTTATTTCAAGGGAAAAGCTGTTCTGAGCAACTCACCTTTGCTGGTAGGCATCTCAAAATGCAAGATGTCTGCAATTGTTTTGGAGATGTCTGTCATTTCGGCTTCTTCCGTCACCACAACACCTTTTGGCGTATCTGGCCCCAAAACCAACAGCGAGATATGGCGACAGCCCTCGCAACGACAACCGTGATTGACAAAACCCGAGCGCACACCATCTAAGTGCCTACCGTGGTCATTGGTGATGAAAAGGGTGGTCTGATTGCGCAACTCAGGATTCTCTTGGATCATTTGCCAGAGTTTGGCCGCATACAAGTCGGTTTGGGTAATAGACTCCAGGTATTTGTCCCAGTTGTTGGCATGGCCATACACATCCACTGCCAATAAGTTGATGAGCATGAGTTGTGGTGGATTTGCTGACTGAAGCAACTCAGTGGTTTTGGCAAATGTTTTGTCGTCGCGGCCATAACCCAAACCATTACCATTGGGCCCGCAATAGGTGCTGGCCACAAACTGGTTGTTCCATTTTTTGTGTGAGGTATTAACCAACACATCCAATTTCCCCTTGCTCGCCACAACATAAGCCGCTGAAGAATCTTTACCCGTTGCTTTCAAAAAGTACTGAAAAATATTTGGCGCTTTTGGCAAGGCTGTACCTGCATTGGAGATACGCTGATATGTTCCTGTTACAATTGCGGTGTGGCCAGGAACCGTATAAGTCGGGCCGTTATTTTTGAAGTTGGCATAAAAGGTGCCCTCGTGCTTGAGTGAATCGCAGAGAATAGGGCTGTATTTGCAGGTGGGCTCGCCATACGTTTCTGAATATCTCGGGCCATCGATGACCAAAATATAAACGTATTTAGTCTTGTAGTTCGTTTGTAAATTTTGGGCATTGGCTTGCGTATATAAAGTCAAGCACAGCAGCGCCAAGAAAATAATCCTTTCCATCGGCTAAAATTACACAGAAAACCCTAAAGTGCAGGAATTCTTAGAAACGCTGCAATTTCAATACCGAAGCAGCATTGTTATGACCAGAACATTTTAAGATATAAAAGCCAACACGAGGCAAGGTCACTTCTTCGGTTGACTTAGTTGCAGAAAAGCTTTGTAGCAATTTGCCTGAGCCATCATATAACTCAAGTAAATCATTGGCTTGTAAACCATTGATTTGAACACTTTCTGATGTCGGATTCGGGAACACCTCAATGCGCGTAACATACATGTCGTTGGTACTTGCCAGACTCGCATCATAAGAAACCCGTACCGGGATATGCTTGGTGACCGTTTGCGCAGGAAAGCCGTTGTCTGTGGTCTGAATTTCAATGTTGTAGAGGCCTGGCTGAACACCTGTAGCATCAAAAGTGAGCTCAAAACTTGTGAATTCATTGCTGACTGCAGTTGTTTGATAAGTCAGGGCTGTAGGTGCGTCGCAACTGATGCTTGTCGATAAAATTTGTCCAATTTCTGGTGTGCTAATACCAATTGTAAAATCAACTGCATTTAAACTTTTGAGGGTGTCTCCGGTATAGACATCGATGGTGTCGCAAATACCGCTGCTCATGACTAAAGGTGGTATATTTGAATTGGAAGAGGCTAAATCAAAATAAATTTCTTGGCCATCTAAAAAATCGACTTGGTCATTGTTGGCATAAGGACCATCGAAGGTGACACCACTTGCATCAAATTGCCCGACCTGAAAATAATTAATTCCGTTACCGATATTCACTCCAACAGTGGCTGGTGAGCCGCCAAAACCATTAGAGCCACCTGAAGCAGAACCTGTTGTCCATTGCATGTCACCATAGCAAAACGACACATTATTGGCGCTCGGAATGAGTGTGTCGAGGCCATCAGAAATGATCAATTGAAACGTATTGAGCTTGTCTTCCATCATGTTAAAGTAGCCGACGTGGTCCCAGATAACAATCAAAGAATGTGCATTGACTTTATACCAAACATTACCTCCATTTGTAGATCGGGTGTCTACATCGGCCCAAAACGGCGCAATCATGTTAAAGGTTGGATCCGGAAATGGGTAAGCCGTAAAAGTATTATATGGTTGCGAGAAGGAAATGTTTCCGTTGTTATTGATGTACAGGCTGTCGTAGTTAGTGCCATAAAAACTGAAGTTAAAGGGCAAAGCGATAGTATTTGAATAAAGGTCATCGTTAGGCAACATGGCTAACTGAAAAGTTGAATCTAAGGGAAGTAAGCAATCGCACAAGCCAGATTTTTCATTCGGCTTTCCTTTGTAATGTTGAAGGGGCGCGGAAATGTTTGGTGCTGTTAATTCAGCGCCATGTAGCGCATTGATTTGTTTGCGCACTTGATACGTTTTGGAATCTATAGTAACTTGTTGTGCCAATGTCCATGACATAAAAAGCAATCCACAAACGAGGTAAAACAGACGCATAACTTTGTTTTTTAATGAGTTGAGTGTGAAATTAATCCAATAATATTAAAATAGAGATAGTTAAGGTGCTAAAATTAGGCCCAAACGCAAACATGCGCTGAATTTCTTTGTTTAAAATCTTGCATGCAATACCATTAAAGTGGTAAATTTGCAGCAAACAAAGTGTTTTATTTATAATTAATCTAAATAAAAACGAGATGTTAACCGTTACAGATGCTGCCAAAAAACAGTCGCTACGTCTCATGGAAGACGAGCAAAAAGAAGGTTACTTTATCCGAGTAGGGGTACAAGGCGGAGGCTGTTCAGGTCTCATGTACCAACTCACTTTTGACAACCAAGAAAACGAAGGTGATATGTCCTTTGAAAACAACGGGGTCAAAGTTGTTGTCGATAAAAAGAGTTACCTCTATTTAGTGGGTACAACCCTAGATTTTTCTGGTGGTCTGAATGGCAAAGGTTTTGTTTTCCAAAACCCAAATGCCGATAGAACCTGCGGTTGTGGTGAATCCTTTTCTGTATAACGATGTCAAACTACACCGAAAACGAACTGGCACAGGACCTCGAAAACCAAGAATATAAGTTTGGTTTTGTCACGGATATCGAAACCGATACGGTTCCGATTGGTCTCAACGAAGATATCATTCGCCTGATTTCTGCCAAAAAAAATGAGCCGCAATGGCTCCTAGACGAACGCCTCAAAGCTTTTGCAATTTGGAAAAACATGACCGAGCCCGAATGGGCCCATGTGCACTATCAAAAACCAGATTTCCAAGCGATCGCTTATTATTCTGCGCCCAAACAAACCAAGAAATACGAATCCTGGGACGACGTCGATCCAGAGCTCAAGGAAACCATGAAAAAACTGGGTATTTCTATGGAAGAGCAACAGCGCCTCACCGGCGTGGCCGTCGATTTTGTCATGGACTCCGTTTCTGTGGCCACTTCCTTCAAAGCCAAACTCAGCGAGCTAGGCATCATCTTCTGTTCCTTCTCAGATGCGGTTCAAGAACATCCCGAACTCGTCCAAAAATACATGGGCACCGTTGTGCCAAGTACCGACAACTTTTACGCCGCACTCAACGGCGCCGTTTTTACAGATGGCTCGTTTTGCTACATACCCAAAGGCGTTCGCTGTCCTATGGAACTCTCTACCTATTTTAGGATCAATGCAGGCGGTACCGGGCAGTTTGAGCGCACGCTTGTAGTTGCAGATGAAGGCGCGTATGTTTCTTACCTTGAAGGATGTACGGCTCCTCAGCGCGACGAAAACCAATTGCATGCAGCCGTAGTAGAACTCATTGCCCTTAAAGATGCCGAAATCAAGTACTCAACCGTACAGAACTGGTATCCCGGAGACAAAGAAGGCAAAGGCGGTGTATTTAATTTTGTCACCAAGCGCGGTATGTGCGAAACCAACGCAAAAATTTCCTGGACTCAGGTAGAAACAGGGTCGGCAGTAACTTGGAAATACCCTTCCTGCATCTTAAAAGGAGACAACTCCGTTGGCGAATTCTATTCAGTAGCCGTCACCAACAATTACCAGCAAGCCGACACCGGAACCAAAATGATTCACCTCGGCAAAAACACCAAATCGACCATTATTTCAAAAGGTATCTCTGCAGGAAACTCTCAAAACTCCTACAGAGGGCTTGTTCAAATTCATAAAGGCGCCCAGAACGCGCGCAATTTCTCGCAATGCGACTCCTTGCTCATGACCGACCATTGCGGTGCACATACTTTCCCCTACATCGAATGTAAAAATCCGAGCGCCAAAATTGAACACGAAGCCACTACCTCAAAAATCGGTGAAGACCAACTCTTTTATTGCATGCAGCGCGGCATCAGTGAAGAAAAGGCCATCAGCCTGATCGTCAATGGCTATTGCAAGGAAGTCCTCAATCAACTACCAATGGAATTTGCAGTAGAAGC
>JACCDQ010220104.1_pt1 | contig 33174 bp, 27 predicted proteins | sample 7446031 | NCBI WGS metagenome assembly JACCDQ01 (sample SAMN15323442, study PRJNA562643) | freshwater metagenome | isolation source: river surface water | place: USA:Blue River Watershed | collected 2017-08-17 | reverse complement strand
GTTCACGCCGTCGACGAACTGCTTGGCCGAGACCAGCTTGCCGTTAGCGCGGTCGAGCACGTAGAAGAAGCCGTTACGGTTCGCCTGCATGATGACCGGGGTCTTCTTGCCTTCGACCGGCAGGTCGGCAAACACCAGTTCGTTGACGCCGTCATAGTCCCACGCATCGTGCGGGGTGAACTGATAGTGCCAGACGATGTTGCCCGTCTCCGGGTTCAGCGCAACGACCGATGCCGAGTACAGGTTGCTGAACTTGCCGACTTCCGACGAGTCGTTGCCGCGCACGCCAGCCGACCACGGTGCCGGGTTCGACGTGCCGTAGTAGACGAGGTTGAGCTTCGGATCATAGGAGCCGATCAGCCATGCGGTACCGCCGCCGGTCTTGCCGGAATCACCCTTCCAGGTTTCGGCGCCCTTCTCATTGCCGACCGGGATGGTGTGCGTGCGCCAGACTTCCTTGCCGGTGTTCTGGTCGAACGCGACCAGCGCGCCGCGCACGCCGAATTCGCCGCCAGCGTAGCCGGTGATGACGAGGTTCTTCACGATGGTCGGCGGCGACGTGATGGTCGCGCCCTGCGTGTAGTCCATCACGGTCGAGGTCCAGACTTCCTTGCCGGTCTTCGCGTCGAGCGCGGTCAGCTTGGCATCGAGACGGCCGACGAAGATCTTGCCGTTGGCATGGGCAACGCCGCGGTTGTCGACGTCGCAGCAAGCGAACTGGTCAACGTTACGCGGGACTTCCGGCGAATATTTCCACTTCAGGTCACCGGTCTTCGCGTTGACGGCAATGACGTTCTTGGGACCGTAGGACGAGGTAACGACCAGCGTGTCGCCGATCAGGATCGGGGTGGATTCTTGCGAGCGGTTGGTACCGAGCTGCACTGCGTACTGAACTTTCAGGTCTTTGACGTTCGCCGGCGTGACCTGGCCTGCTGCGCTGAAACGAGTGTTGCCCGTGTCACCGCCGTACACCGGCCAGTCGCTTGCGGATGCCAGCGACGCCATGCCCAGCATGATCGACATGGCCAAAATATGGGACTTCAGCTTCATTCCTATCTCCTTGCTTATTTTTATAACAATTGTTCGTCCGGGACTCCCGGCCTCTCGACGGGCCGTGAAGTTTGGTCGTAGAAATATTGAGCTTCGAAATTCAAGAACAGTTGCATGAAAGGCATTTTTCCGGCGCGCACCCCCTTTATATAAATTCTTCAGGACCCGAACAAAATCACGGTCTGCTTCAGCTTCCAGCCACCGACCACCGGCCGGTTTCAAAAAAATCCCGCAGACCTCTCAGATCCGCGGGAAAGTCACCAAAGGAGATAAATCAGCGCCTGCCGGAATCGAGGAATCCCGCCAAATCGCCCGTCCGGCCAAAGCCGGACTTACTGCCATCGATATCCATTCCATCCCGATATCGCCCTGCCCCGGGGACGCACAGAGATGCTGCCGCTGCCCGTCCCCGCTTTAACGACTCCACCAGGGAAACCCCCGGCGGCTTGCCAGTTTTGAGTATTACTTTGTTGGAATACTCATCACTTATGCGGTCATCATACCAGTCGATTTCCGGCGAAACAACTACGCTGCATGACGCAGTGCAAGATGACCGGTTTCAGCGAATCGTTTTGTTAATTGGAAGGGTTGTCAGGTGGGCAGTCGCGGGCAAAGCGGCTGTTGCGACAAGGGGTCCCGGCTGGCACCGGGAAGGTGGATCAGGGGCTGACGGCGTTTAAAAAAATCGTCCCGGCGCATGCCGGGACCTCTGCCTGCCCGAAGGCCGGCGATGAATGTAAGGCCCGCCGGACGGCATTAGCAGCGAGCTCGCATCTCGCAGCCCGCATCTCGCAGCCCTCAACCCGCAGCCGTCACTTGCGGCGTCAGAGGCTAGCCTGCCCCACCCGCGCCGCCAGCGCCGCGTGCGCCTCTTTGCGCTCGCTGTAGCGATCGACCAGATACGGCTCGATATCGCGCGTCAGCAAGGTGAACTTGACCAGTTCTTCCATCACATCCACCACGCGGTCGTAATAGGACGACGGCTTCATTCGCCCTGCTTCGTCAAATTCCTCATAGGCCTTCGCGACCGACGACTGGTTGGGTATGGTCAGCATGCGCATCCAGCGACCGAGCACGCGCATCTGGTTGACCGCATTGAAGGACTGCGAGCCGCCGCACACCTGCATCACTGCCAGCGTTTTTCCCTGGGTCGGACGGATCGCGCCCAGCGCCAGCGGAATCCAGTCGATCTGCGACTTCATGATGCCCGTCATCGCGCCATGTCGCTCCGGCGAACTCCAGACCATCCCCTCGGCCCACTGGCAAAGCTCGCGCAGTTCGACCACCTTGGGATGTGTGTCGGCCGAATCATCCGGCAACGGCAGTCCGCTCGGATTGAAGAAGCGTGTCTCCGCGCCGAATGCGTTCAGCAGGCGCGCCGCCTCTTCGGCGAGCAGACGGCTGAACGAGCGCTGACGTAGCGAGCCGTACAGCAGCAGGATGCGCGGTGGGTGGGTCGAGCGTTGCAGCGGAAAGAGTGCCGCCTGGTCGATTGGACGGAAGCTGTCGGTATGGAGATTCGGAAGTTCGTTCATGCAAGCTTTCTGGAAATTCAAGTCAGGGACTGCAAGGATGCTCGGTGTTTGCGCGCACAAGCAGACACAGGCCTCGGTTGTGGAGGCCGTTATTCAGCGACATGGGGCCGCAATATTCACTCCGGCGATACGCCCCTGTGCACGCCGGCCTCGTACCAGCCGCGCGAGCGATTGACCAGGTGCACGACGACCAGCATCACGGGCACTTCGATCAGCACGCCAACCACGGTCGCCAAGGCCGCGCCGGATTCGAAGCCGAACAAGCTGATCGCAGCGGCGACGGCCAGCTCAAAGAAATTCGACGCACCGATCAGCGCAGACGGACAGGCCACATCGTGTTTTTCGCCGGCGCGGCGATTCAGCCAGTACGCCAGCCCGGCGTTGAAAAACACCTGAATCAGGATCGGTACCGCGAGCAGCGCAATCACCAGCGGCTGGCGCAGAATGGCTTCGCCCTGGAAGGCGAACAGCAAGACCAGCGTCGCCAGCAGTGCAAGGATCGACGCGTGGCCGACTTTTCCCATCACGCGATCAAAATAACTGTCGCCACGCGCCAGCAGCCAGCGGCGCAGCAGCTGCGACATGACGACCGGGATCACGATATACAGCCCGACCGACATGGCCAGCGTATCCCAGGGCACCGCAATACTGGCCACGCCCAGCAGCAAGGCCACCAGCGGCGCAAACGCAAACACCATGATCGTATCGTTCAGCGCGACTTGCGACAGCGTGAACAGCGGATCGCCATTCGTCAGCCGGCTCCACACAAAGACCATGGCGGTGCAAGGCGCGGCCGCCAGCAGGATCAGGCCGGCGATATAGCTGTCGATCTGATCGGCCGGCAGCAGCGGCGCGAACAGCTGGCGTATGAACAGCCAGCCCAGCAGCGCCATCGAGAAAGGCTTCACCAGCCAGTTCACGAACAGGGTCACGCCGATGCCGCGCATGTGGCGGCGCACTTCGCCGAGCGCGCCGAAATCGACCCGGATCAGCATCGGAATGATCATCACCCAGATCAGCAAGCCGACCGGCAGGTTCACATGCGCGACTTCCATCGCGGCCACCAGCCGGATCGCCGGCGCAAAAAACTGCCCGAATGCGATGCCCGCGACGATGCACAGGAAGACCCACAGGGTCAGGTAACGCTCGAAGAAATTCATGCGCTGCCCAGCTTTTTCAGTTCGGCTTGCAGGCTCATGCGGTCGAGCTTGTCGATCGGCAGCGCCGCCAGCAATTCAATGCGCCTGTGCAGCCCGAGCATCACTTCCCGGAAGGCGTGTCGCTTGGCTTCGTCGTCACCGCCGACTTGCGACGGGTCCGGGAAGCCCCAGTGCGCCGTGGCCGGATGGCCGGGCCAGACCGGGCACACTTCGCCGGCGGCGTTGTCGCAGACGGTGATGATGAAATCCATCGCCGGCGCGCCCGGGGCGGCGAATTCGTCCCAGCTTTTGGAGCGCAGCTTGGCCGCCGGATAACCGAGCTTGGCCGCAATCTCCGCGGCGAACGGATTGACGCGCGTGCCGGGCGTGGAGCCGGCGGAATAACCGACGAATTTTCCGCTCGGCTCCATCGAAGCCAGCGCTTCACCAATGATCGAGCGCGCCGAATTGTGCGTGCACAGGAAAAGGATGTTGTAGGTCTTCACGGGTTCGTTCCCTTGGCTTTTTTGGACGATGGAATACAGGGCTTGCCGCCGCAGCAGTTCTCGAGCAGGAAGCCGCTCAGCTGCTGCACCAGTGCGGCATTGGGCCGGTAGATCAGGTTGCGGCTCTGCCGCTCGACCAGCAGCAGGTTCGCGCGCAGCAGCTCCTTCAGGTGAAAGCTCAGCGTGGCGTTCGGAATGCCCAGCTTCTCCACCAGCTCGGAAGGCGTCAGTCCCGTCGCGCCACGCTGGACGATTAGCCGAAAAATGTTCAGCCGGGTTTCCTGCCCGAGCGCGAGGAAAGCGGCGATGGCGTCTGGGTTCTTCATATTTCCAATTATATGGAAACAAGATGACTGCATGGTGACTTTGCGGGCAAGGCGCACAGGGCAGCATGGAATACCCGATCAAATTCCTTAGCGAACCTCATCGACCATGCGGTACGGTATAAGCTTCCATAAATAAGAATAAATATTAAAAATAAGACAAGCTGGCGCCCGCACCCGGCTCAGGAAAGGGGAAGCATGATCAAGTCACTTCGTCTGCGATTGTCTCTGCTGCTGATCGTTGTCATGTCGGCCATCTTGGGCGGCTTTGAATTCTATGGTCACCGTGAACTGGTCGGCGAACTGAATCAGAACTTTTACTCGATGCAGGAAGGCAGCGCCGACAGGATCGCGCAAAGTCTCGCCGCGCCCCTCATGGGTTTCAATCCGGAGGCACTGGACAACATCCTGCGCGCGCAACTGGCCAGCCCCGATATGGTCGCCTTGCAAGTGGTCGACCCTGCGGGGAAAGTGATTGCCGGACTACGGAAAGACGCCAACGGAAATATCGTCACCGGCAAAGAATTGATGACGCTGACGCCGCTGACCTTGAAAAAGCCGGTGATTCAACCGAACAAGCCCTCGGAACCTGCCGGCTTGCTGCTGATCCAGTACACGCGCGACAAGCTGGACGGCACCATCGCCAGAAATCTCCAGCGACTGATTGTTCAAATTCTCGTCATCGATAGCGTGCTGATCTTGCTGTTCCTGACCAGTCTGCGGGAAATTTTTGGCCCGCTCGCCGAATTGCGCGATGCGCTGTTGAAGCTGGCGACACGAAACGGCAACGACCAGGTGGCCATGACTGAATTGCCGGAAAACGGCGATACCGAACTTGCCGAAGTGGCGCGAGGTTTTAACCTGACCTTGCGCAAGATCAGCGATGAATCGGGAAAGCAGCAGCTTGTTTTATCCGGCAAGGCCAATGCCGGCGAGTTGTCGCAGCGACTGCAGGACGCTGATGACTTCGCCAATTTCGGCGACCGCCTGCTGGAATTTCTCGTGCCCTGGGTCGGCGCCGACGTGGCGGCCTTTTATGTGAGCGACGATGGCGGCCAGAGCTTTGGCTGCGTCGCGGGCCGCGGGATCTCGCCGGCCAACTGCAGAAAATTTCGCGCGGACGAAGGATTGATCGCCGAAGCCATGTCCACGCGCCAGCCTGTCGTGTTCAGAGACATACCGGACGACCTGCTGCGCATCGATGCGGGACTGCTCAGCATTGTTCCGCGCACGATGACTGTGGTCCCGGTGTTCGGTACCTCAGGCGCCCTCGCCGCCATCGAACTGGGCTATTTGCACGACCCGAAATACCAGAGCGAGGTATTGAGCGAAGCCCTGCCCGTGATCGCGTTCAGCCTCCAGCTGCTGATCAGCAAGCGGGCAACACTGAGAGAACTGCGTGAGCGGGTCGAAATAGAAGAACGTACGCGCCTCATCATCGGCGCGGTAAATGACGGCATCGTCGGACTGGATAACGACGGCGTTGTCACCTTCAGCAATCCGTCGGCCTGGTCCATGCTCGGTTTTTCAATGGACGAATTCATTGGCCAGCCCTTGCATGAGCTGGTGCATCACCACTATGCGGACGGTCGCCTTTTCCCGCGTGAAGAATGCGCGATGGTCCAGACCGCTCAGGACGGCAAGCCGCGAACAGTCGCCTCCGAGGTGCTATGGCGTAAAGACGGCAGTTTCATACCGGTCGAGTATTTGACGACGCCGGTGCTGAAAAACGGCACGCTGGTCGGTAGCGTGGTGGTGTACCGCGACATCACCGAGCGCAAGAAGGCCGAGGAAGAAATCCGCCACATCAATTTCCTCAGCGACCAGGCGCTGGGCATGACCAAGGCGGGTTACTGGCATGTGCCGCTGGATGGCTCCGGCCTCTACAACTCGTCGGAGCGCGCGGTCAGGATTTTCGGCGATCCGCCGAATGAAAATTATCGCTATCGCATCATGGAAGAATGGGTTGCGAACATCGAAGCCGCCGACCCTGAGAGTGCCAGGGCCACGCAAAAGAATTTTGAGGATGCCATCAATGGCACCGCGCCCGCGTATGACTCGATCTATCCGTACAAACGCCCTGTCGATGGCAGGATCGTTTGGATTCATGCCTACGGCACCGTGCATCATGATGCGAACGGCAAGGCCACCGACATGTTCGGCGTGACGCAAGACGTGACTGAAATCATCCTTGCGCAGCAGGAGCTGGTCAAAGCCAAGGCCATCGCCGAAGAGGCCACGCGGGCCAAGAGCGATTTTCTGGCGAACATGAGCCATGAAATCCGTACGCCGATGAACTCGATCATTGGCATGTCGCATCTGGCGCTGCAAACCAACCTCGAAAAAAAGCAGCGCAATTACATCGAGAAGGTGCATCGCGCAGGCGAGAATCTGCTGGGCATCATTAACGACATCCTCGATTTTTCAAAGATCGAGTCGGGCAAGATGCATATGGAAGTGACCGACTTCCGGCTCGAAGATGTGCTCGAGCATCTGGCCAACCTGATCGGCCTGAAGGCAGAAGACAAGGGGCTGGAACTGCTGTTCAACACCGCGCCCGATTTGCCCACCGCACTGACTGGCGATCCTTTGCGCCTTGGCCAGATACTGGTCAATCTCGGCAATAACGCCGTCAAATTCACCGACCGAGGTGAAATCATCGTCGGCGCCGAGATCGTCGAGCAGTCCCTGACCGACATTACTTTGCACTTCTGGGTACAGGACTCCGGCATCGGCATTGCGCCGGATCAGTTAGGGAAAATGTTCCAGAGCTTCAGCCAGGCCGATGCGTCGACCACGCGGAAATATGGCGGCACGGGGCTGGGACTCGCAATTTCAAAAAGCCTGGTCGAAGCCATGCACGGCAAGATCTGGGTGGAGTCGGAACTGGGCCAGGGATCGACCTTCCATTTCCATGTGCGCCTGGGCTTGCAAAAGGAGCCGGTGCAACGACGCATGTTCCGCGCGGCCGAACTGCAGGGCGTACGGGTGCTGGTGGTAGACGACAATGCGTCAGCCCGTGAAATCCTCGCAACGCAGGCCAAGACCTTTGGCCTCGAAGTCGAAGTTGCGACCGACGGATTTGAAGGATTGCGGATGCTGGCCGAAGCGGAACAGAAGGAGCGCCCGTTTGACCTGGTCCTGATGGACTGGAAAATGCCCGGCATCGACGGCATTGAAACCATACGACGCATTCATGAAGAAAATCTGGCGAAGGCGCCGGCCGTCATCATGGTGACGGCCTATGGCCGGGACGAGGCGATGGGCAGCGCCGAGCAACGCGGCATTGTCATCAAGACGGCACTGACCAAGCCGGTGACACCGTCGACGCTGCTGGAAGCCATCGGTGATGCGCTCGGCAAAGGCGATCTGGTCGAGACGCGCAAAGACGAAAAGATCGACGCGAACGTCGACGCAATGAACCATCTGAGGGGAGCGCGTGTCCTGCTCGCCGAGGATAACGAAATGAATCAGGAGCTGGCCGTTGAATTGCTGCACCAGGCCGGCATGGACGTGGTCGTCGCCAATAACGGCCAGGAGGCGGTCGACCTGCTGACGAAAGACCCGCATTTCGACGGCGTGCTGATGGATTGCCAGATGCCGGTCATGGACGGCTATACCGCGACACGCGAGATCCGGAAAATCCCGGCGTTCAAAGAGCTGCCCATTATTGCGGTGACTGCCAATGCGATGGCCGGCGACCGCGAAAAAGTCTTGGCGGCCGGCATGGTGGATCACATTGCCAAGCCCTTCAATATCGGCGAGATGTTTGCCACGATTGCGAAGTGGATCAGCCCTCACGCAAAAGGCGGCCCTGCCCCGACAATACCCGCCGCTACCCTGCCCGATCCGTCAGTAGAAAATGGCTTGCCCGCGCTGCCGGGCATCGACACCCGGGCGGGTCTGGCCACTGCGATCGGCGATCCGCGCCTGTACGAGCGCATGCTCGTCAAATTCCGCGACAGCCAGCGCCATTTCACCGAGCTGTTTGCCGCTGCCAAGGTCGATCCTGATCCGGAAGCGGCGACCCGGGCTGCCCATACGCTCAAGGGAACCGCGGCCAATATCGGCGCCGGACCCTTGCAATCGGCAGCAGCCGAGCTTGAGCTGGCCTGCCGCGAAGATGCTTCTGCCGCGCAGATCGACGTGCTGCTGAAAAAAGTGGCCTCCGAACTGGCGGCGATTTTGCCCGGCCTCGACAACATCGGCACGGGCAGCGCAACGACCGACGACGCCTCCCGAGAACCGGTGCTAAGCGCCTCACAGCGTGCCGACATCAACGCATTGCTGGACAAGCTGCACGAGCTCCTCGCCAGCAGCGAAGCGGAGGCTGGCGAGGTAATCGGCGAGCTGCTGGAAAAATGCGCGGGCAGCTCACTGGCCAAGCACTTGCGGCCAGTCGCTTCGTCCATCGAGAAATTTGATTACGACGAAGCCCTCGCACAGCTTGCTGAAGCACGCCAATAAAATCCGGCGGAAGCCGGCTTAGAGCCTTTCTCGTCAGGTCGATGGCAAGGCGGCAGTCCCGCCGACAGTACAGACGTACGACAAGGGACTGCCAACGCCGCCAGCGGCTTACCGAGATAGGCTCTTAACCGAACTTGAAATGCAGATGAACAGATCATGAATCTCCTACCTGATTTGATCGACAAGAAAGTCGTGCTGGTGGTCGATGACACGCCAGACAACCTGACACTGATGAGCAGTCTGCTGAAAGACCAGTACAAGGTGAAGATCGCCAATCACGGCGAAAAGGCGCTGAAAATCGCCGCGAGCGAACCGCAACCCGATTTGATTTTGCTGGACATCATGATGCCCGGCATGGACGGCTACGAAGTCTGCCGCCGCCTGCAGCACGATCCCGCGACTCGCGACATTCCGGTGATCTTCCTGACGGCCAAGGCCGAAATTGAAGACGAAAAACTAGGACTGGAAATGGGAGCGGTCGATTACATTACCAAGCCGATCAGTCCGCCGATCGTCTTGGCGCGCGTGAAGAATCACCTTGCACTAAAGTCGCATGCCGATTTTTTGCGTGACAAAAATGCCTTTCTCGAACAAGCGGTGAAGGAACGCACGCGCGAGGTGATGGCGATCCAGGATGTCACCATCCTCGCGCTGGCGTCGCTGGCTGAAACGCGCGACATCGAGACCGGCAATCACATCCGCAGGACACAGTTGTACGTCAAAGAGCTGGCCGAAAAACTCAAGACCCATCCAAAGTTTTCAGCCCAACTCACCGATCCTTATATTTCCACCCTGTTCAAGTCAGCGCCGCTGCATGACATCGGCAAAGTCGGCATTCCGGACCGCATCCTGCTCAAACCCGGACGCTTTACGCCGGAAGAATTCGAGATCATGAAAATGCACACCACACTGGGCAAGGAAGCGATCGAGCATGCGGAAGCCCAATTGGGTACCAGCGTTGAATTTCTGAAGATGGCGAAAGAGATTGCGTATAGCCATCAGGAGAAATGGAATGGCTCGGGCTATCCGCAAGGCATTGCCGGTGAAGACATTCCGCTGTCTGCACGCCTGATGGCGGTGGCTGATGTCTATGACGCCCTGATCAGCCATCGTGTGTACAAAGAGGGCATGCCGCATGAGCAGGCCGTGCAGATCATGATCGAAGGTAAAGGATCGCATTTTGATCCGGACATGATCGACGCCTTTATCGATATTCAGGATCGTTTCCGGGAGATCGCCCGGCACTTCGCCGATTCGGGCGAAAACATCGAGAAAAAGCGAGCGCAGCTTGAACTGCTGACAGGCCAACAATAATAAAACGCAGCGCTGTCATCGCTGTCATTCCGGAAGGAAGCCGTGCGACCCCAGGCCCTCTGCAGAATTTCTGCTGCGACCGCATGGCAATGCAAGGCCTTGGTTCTGCTCGCGCTGCTGGTTTCATTTTCATTCGCCCGCCTTGCCCTGGCAGATTCTGCGAGCTGGATTGCGTTTGTCTCCGACCGGGCAGGAGCTGCCGACATTTTTACCGTGCATGCGGATGGCACCCATTTGCGGCGTCTCACGCGCAGCCCGTGGCTGGGCGTTCTGGGGGCACCGGCAAATCACTGGCCGCAATGACCCGGCTTTCAGGTCAGCGCCGCCCTGACCCCGACATCGCGATGAAACCGGCCCAGCAGGCCGATGGCGATGGCGGCAATCAGCGCGGGAATGGCCAGAGCGCCGAGAATGGCGCTGATATCGAAGTTCATCGACATCAGCCAACCGCCCGACAGAGAACCGACGACAGATCCGCTGCGTCCCGCAGCATTCGCCCAGCTGACACCCGTGGCACGGCTGCTGGTCGGATAGAACGCAGCGGCCAGTGCATTGGCCCCGACCTGGGATCCACTGATGCAGAACCCCACGCCGAACACGGCCAGCACGAGCAGCGCAAGATGGCCGCTGCTGGCGCCGCAAAGCATCACAAAACCTGCCCCTAGCGCATAGGCCGTCGCCAAAGTCCGGCTGGCGCCCACGCCATCCATCAGGCGGCCCAGCAGAATCGCGCCCAGCGTGCCGCCGATCTGGAAAACCGAGGTCACCAGCGAGGCCTTGCTGATCGACGCGCCGGCGTTGGTGAGCAAGGTCGGCAGCCAGCTGGAAATCAGGTAGATGATCAGCAAGCTCATGAAAAAGCCCAGCCACAGCAACGCGGTACCCCACGCATAGGCCGGCTGAAACAATTCAGCGACAGGCATCCGTCCGGCGGACTCTTGAGCGCTCAATACAGGCAGTTCACCGGCACGCGAATCGAGATCGCGCATCACTGCATCGATCTGTTCCTGCGGGCGCTTGCGCAGCACCAGAAAGCGGAGCGATTCCGGCAGCAAGATCATGAGCAGCGGCACAAGCAGCAAGGGCAGCACGCCGCCGAGGAAGAGCACGCCCTGCCAGCCGAAGTGCGCAATGATCTGCGCCGACGCCAGTCCGCCCAGTGCCGAACCGACGGTAAAGCCGCAGAACATCAGCGTCACGAGACTGGAGCGCCGCTGCGTCGGACAATATTCCGACGTCATGGTGATCGCGCTCGGCATCGCACCGCCAAGGCCGAGGCCGGTCAGAAAGCGCAGCAGCGCCAGTGTCTGCACATCGGAAGCCCAGACCGAAGCGATGCTGGTGAGCCCGAAGAAAATGACGGAGCCGACCAGAATCACTTTGCGCCCAAGGCGATCGGCCAAGGGGCCGAAGATCAGCGCGCCCAGCATCAGTCCGAACAGGCCGGCGCCGAACAGCGGTGCGAGCGCGGCAGCACTCAGCGACCATTGCGCTCGAATGGCCGGCGCAATGAAACCGATGGCCGCGGTATCAAAACCATCGATGGCCACCACCAGAAAACACAGCCAGAGGACCAGCTTCTGCTGGCGGGAAAAAGGTAAATGGTCCAGATAGGCCTGGACATCGGTCGTGACGCGCATGCATTTGTCTCCTCGCGGGCCGGCGTCATTGCGCCAGCCTCGTTATCAACCCGATCAAACCACCGACACGGAAATCGGCGTCAGCCCGTCAATGTGGCCCAGCATCGTTTCTCCGCGCCTGACGGCGCCGACACCTTCCGGCGTGCCGCTGAAAATCAGGTCGCCGGGCTGCAGCTCAAACAATGTCGACAGATTGGCAATCACTTCGCTGACGGACCAGATCAGGTGGCTGACATCACTCTTCTGCCGGACTGCGCCGTCGACCTCGAGCGTGATCTTTGCGTGATTCATCGCCCCCGTCTGATCGATCGGGTGAACCGGGCCGACCGGCGCCGAATAATCAAAGGCCTTGCCGATTTCCCACGGGCGTCCCTGCTCGCGCATTTTCATCTGCAGGTCGCGGCGGGTCATGTCGAGGCCGACCGCATAGCCGAACACATGCCCGGCCGCCTTCTCTGCCGGGATGTCGCGCCCTGCTTTGCCGATCGCGACCACCAGCTCGATTTCATAGTGATAGTTCGCGGTCAGCGACGGATAAGGGATGGCCACCGTGCGCCCGGCCGGCACCGGAACGACGGATTGCGGATCATTCGGCTTGCAGAAAAAAAACGGCGGCTCGCGGTCGGGATCAAAACCCATTTCGCGTGCATGGGCCGCATAGTTGCGACCCACGCAGTAAACGCGGCGTACCGGGAACAGCTTGTCACTGCCCGCAATCGGCAGGCCGACGACATCGGCTGGCTTGAAAACAAACGTCATTTTTCCTCGCTTTATCGCAGTCAATCAGGATTCGGGCAGCTGCCATCGAGTCGCGCTCAGACGGCAGCCTGACGGCACAGGCCGTTATTGGCTTGCCAGGCAATTCCCGACATTCCAGCCATACAGCCACGCCATCGCATCGTAGAACCGCTCTGGCGACCTGCCACGCCAGAGATCGTTACGGACCAGGCGCTCCACACCCTTGGCGTGATAAATGCGCCCCATCTCACGCGCCGACAGCACGACCCGGGCCGCACGCGCCACACGCGATTTCTGGTACAGGTCAAAGGCCTTTGCAAAATCATTGTCGTGAACGCGCAAGGCTTCGCCGAGGGTCACGGCGTCTTCGAGCGCCATGCAGGCACCCTGCGCCATGTATTGCGTCATTGGATGGGCCGCATCGCCCAGCAGTGTCACTCGACCATACGTCCATTGCGCTATGGGCTCGCGGTCGGCGGTGGCCCAGCGGCGCCAGCTCTTCGGCAGATCAATCAGCTGCCGCGCCTTCTCCGAGATGCCCTGGAAGTAGCTCTTCACCTCGTCGATGCTGCCGTCAGTCACGCTCCACTCTTCCTGCTTGCGGCTGTGGAAGGTCACGACCACGTTGTATTGCTCGCCACCGCGCAATGGGTAGTGCACGAGATGGCAGTTCGGTCCGACCCAGACACTGGCGGCATTCCACTTGAGATCGTCGGGAAATTCGTCTTTGTCGACGACAGCGCGATACACCACATGCCCGGTCACGCGATGGCCGTCGCCGACGTATTGGGCGCGCACGACCGACTTCACGCCGTCGGCGGCAATCAACGCAATGCCTTCGTGGGTGCGCCCGTGCTGGTCCGTCACCATGACCCGGGCGTCGTCCTGATCGACTCGATCAATGCGTGTATTGGTGAGGAACTCGACCATGCCAGTGTCGCGCGCGCCCTCAAGCAGCGACAAATGCACGTCAGCCCGGTGGATCACCGCATACGGATTGCCGAAGCGCTGGCGGAAAGCTTCGCCGGTGGGTATCCGCCCGACTTCATATTCATCGATGGCGTCGGTCATCACCATGTAATCGGTATACACGGCACGGCTGCGCGCCTTTTCTCCGACACCGAGTGCATCGAATGCATGAAATGCGTTCGGCCCCAGCTGGATGCCCGCACCGATTTCACCGATCTCCGCCGATTGCTCCAATACCTTGACTCGAAGCCCGCGGCGCACCAGCGCCAGTGCGGCGGCCAGCCCGCCAATGCCGCCGCCCACGACCAGAACAGGAAGTTTGCTATTCATCGCTTTTGGTTTGTCTGTTGGTTTCAACGTTGCCCGGATGTCGTCGTGCTGTTCACTGGCGCACTTCGTAGAAGCCTAGCTTGCGATGCAACGGGGCTTCGTCGGCAATAAACAGGCAGGCTTTGACGATGATCTGTTTTTCAGCACGACCCTGGTGAAGCCCGGAGCACAGCAGGTATCGGCTTCATTAAGGGTGAATTGCTGATCGCCGATACTTGCCTCGGCTTCCCCTTCAATCACATGAAAAACTGCCGCGGGCGAGCGGACCGGCAACGCCAGCGTCTGGCCCGGACGCAGCATCAGGGCGGAGAAGCCGAGGATATTTTGCGCATCCTGTCCATTTTCCGGATTCACATACGCCACCTGGACGGCTTCGAGAGCGGGCTGCGATTCATTCAGCGCGTCAAGCGCCGCGCGCACCTCAGTCCACGGATAGCGCAGCATCGGGTAGCGTCGTTCGCTGCGACGGAACAAAGGCATGGGCACGACGCCGCCCTGCAGATAGCTGCGCTCATTCGCCTCCCCGGTCACCGCCTGCAGCGCCCCCTCGCTCACATACGACGCTTCGAGGTAGTACGCAAGCGGCAGGTCCAGCACGTCCAGCCACACCACCGGCGCGCTGCCCTCATGACCATGTTCATGCCACAGACCGGTCGGCGTCAGGATCAGGTCGCCACGACGCATCGGGCATTTTTCACCGTCGACGGTCGTGTACGCCCCCTCGCCTTCGACGATCATGCGTACGGCATTCGGCGTATGGCGATGGGCCGGGGCGACCTCGCCCGGCATCAGCAGTTGCATGCCGAGGTAAATGCTGCTGCTGGCCTGCATTTTTTCGAGGCCATGCCCGGGATTGGCCAGCACAAGGACGCGCCGTTCGGCTTTTTCGATTGGCGTGAGCTCACCCGCCTGCAGCAACAAAGGACGCAAGGCCTGATAGCGCCACTGCGTCGCACGTGTATGGGGAATCGGCTTTGCGGGCGGAAGCACAGAGCGCAAGCTCGGCCACAGCGGCACCAGGTTCTGTTGGGTCAGCGCCTCCCGATAATCCGCTGGCAAATCCTCCAGCCGCCCCAGCTCCTGCATTGCGATCTCCTCAATTATTTACCCCGCTCATGCATTGCGCTGCAGGGCTTATCAGGGAGCTCAATGTAGTCGCAGACAGTCATTCAGGCTATGCAATAATCAAAATTCAAATTATTCGATTTAAGAATAGTCATGAATGCTCAAGACCTGCGGGCGCTGCAGATTTTTTATGAAATAAGCAAGACAAAAAGCGTCAGCAAGACGGCGGCCAATCTCGACATGGGACAACCGGCGGTAAGCGTGACGCTGGCGAAGCTGCGCGATCAATTTCGTGACCCGCTGTTTGTCCGCGTAGGCAATCGCATGGAGCCCACGCCGTTCGCACAGTCACTGGAGTCGCTGGTCAGCAGTGCGCTGAATGCGATTGAACAGGTCTACGGTTACCAGCCGGCCTTTGATCCTGCGACGGTATCGCGCACCTTCCATATCTGCATGTCCGACATCAGCCAGCTGGTGTTGATACCGAAGCTGTGGGAATTCATGCGGCGCGTCGCGCCCGGCGTGAAGATTGCGGTGTCACCACTGACCGCGGACACGGGACGGATGCTGGAAAGCGGCGACGCCGATCTGGCCTTTGGTTTCATTCCACAGCTGGAAGGAGGATTTTTCCAGCAGGCGCTGTTCAATCAGGAATACATCTGCATGCTGAGGAATCATCATCCGCGCATCGGCGATGACCTGACACTGGCCCAATATGAGAGCGAAGATCACGCGATGGTGGATGCGTCGGGCACAGGCCACGGGATTCTGGACGAGACCATCCAAGGCCTCAATATCCAGCGAAAAATCGCACTGCGCGTACCCAATTACCTGGCCATTCCTTTCGTGATCGAGCAGACTGACATGCTGGTGACTTTGCCTGAGCGGCTTGGCGAAGTGCTGAAAGGACGCGGGCAATTCAAAGTGCTGCGCCTGCCTTTCAAGTCACCGAGCTTCACCGTCAAACAGCACTGGCATGAGCGGTTTCATCGCGATCCCGGGAATCAGTGGCTGCGGCGGGTGATCGTCGAGCTTCTGACGGTTCAACGGGCAAGAGCCCGGCAACCGGCGTGAATGACGCAGTCCGCTGCGGGGCGATGCGCGGAGTTGATAGAGCCTCTAAGGCTTGGCGGACCGGCCACGCTGCAGCCTTAGCCACAGGCCGCCCGCAAACACCACACTCACCAACACCAACGCCGATCCCGCGAGCGAGTAGTGCACGCCGACCAATCCTCCCATCAGCCCGACCGTAATGCCCGCAAAGGAGCGCAGGCCCAGCGACGACATGTTGTACAGGCCCACCACGCGGCCGCGCATGTGCTCGGGCGCGTTCAGCTGCGTCAGCGTCTGCGCCATCGCGCTGAAACTCAGTTCGCAGATTCCGGCGATGAACAACAGCAGGAGCGCGACTGCGTAATTCGCCGTCAGCGCAAAGGCACCGAGCGCTGCGCACCAGCCAATCGCAAATGCCCAGACCTTGAATGGACTGGCGCGCAGCTTTGCCATGCGCTCCAGCAGCAGTCCGGCCAGCAGCGCGCCGCAGGCATCGGCGCCCAGCAAGGCGCCATAACGCACACCCGGATCGCCGTGTCCCAGGTCTTGAGCAAAGCTCGGCATTTGCGCGTGATAGCTGTTACCGATGAAGAACGAAGCAAGGCCGGCCATCGCGATCATGGGCCAGAGGGCCGGCAGTGTCGACACCACCCGGATCGTATCGACAATATCGGCCACGCCGTTGAATGGCCGCTGCGGCGGCGCGCTGGCGTCGAACTTCGGACCGAAGCGATCACGCGCCAGCCACAGCAGCGTCGGCAGGTAGAACAGCACGTTCAGCAAAATTCCGTTTTCGGCACCGATCAGCAAGAGCAGCGCCGCACCGACGCCAGGTCCGGCCAGCAAGCCGAGGTAACGCGCGCTGGCGACCAGCCGTATCGCGCTGGGCAGAAGCTCGCGCTCGACCACGTAGTACAGCATCAACTGCGTGGGAATCAGCCAGATCACGCCGGCCACGCCATGCATTACCAGCAGCACCATCGCATGCCAAGTCTGCAGCGTGCCGCTGATGAAAAACCAGCCCCAGCCGAGCGAGCACAGCATGAAGAGCGCCATGCCGCACTGGATCATGCGGCGCGGATCGAAGCGATCCGTCAACGCGCCGACCGGGATCGACAGAAACAGGAAAGGCAACCAGTGCGACAGCACCGCAAACCCGCCGAGTTCGTGCGACTGGAACTGGCGGTACATCACCCAGTAGCTGATCACGTGCTCGACATTGTCGGCCATCATCGCGAGGATGAAGGTCAATAACAGCTTGCGAAAACGCGGGGTCGCGAGGGCGGACGGAGGCGGACTGGAGACAACGGGCGAAGCGGCCATGGAGCAATGCAATCAGTTGAGACAGTGCCCGAAGGATATCAGCCGGACATTCGACGACGAATTCCGTCATGGCGCAGCCAGCGGCCTGACGGGACAGGCTCTAAGATTTGGATCGGTAAAGCACCCAAGTACCGAGAACGATCAATGCCACCGTCCCAAGCCATTGGCCGTAAGGTGGGCTGGTGAATACGGCGGGCAGAAGGCTCTGATAAATGGCATCGACAGAAAAAGACATCGGCGCATAGTCGGTCAGGTGCCTCAGTGACACCGGCATGACGCTCTTGGGCACCATCACGCCGGCCAGCAGCGCCATCGCGACGATCACACCGCTGATCAGTGTCGGTGTATGCAGATATCCCTGCCCGCGCACGGCGAGACACAATCCCCACACGGACACCACCGCACTGGTCAACACGACTGAGAAACCCAGATACCCCCAATGGGGATGCAATGCCGGTGGCATGACTCCGGTCAGCCAGGGAGTCAATGTCTGCCAGGCGACGCACAAGAAAACAAACTGAAGCAGGTTGATGGCGAAATAGGCGAGCATTTTCCCGGACAGCCGTTGCCAGTCCGCGAGGCCCAGCGTTTTCAGCCGGAGATCTATGCCGCTGCTTCGCTCATAACTGATGGAAGACACAATCGGGAAGGCAACCAGCATCAAACCGAACACCAGCCAGCCGGAAAACTGCTGATAAAGAACGATGGTGTCATCGTTCATCAGGTATTCAATCACCCCCCGGCTGTTCAACGCGCCGATTTTCTTGTCCTGGCCGGGCACGTTGTCCACCCGTTGCACCAGCGGGCCGAAGGCGCCCATCGCTTGCGCCGCGGCGTCGGACGCGGACTGGTCTGCCAGCACGGAAATCACGCAGGCATTCAGGCTGGCAAGATCTCTCGGCCCCACATAACGACCGCGCAGTAACTCCGACTTGGCGATACCCTGCTCTGCATTGCCCAGGACGCCAAAGGCTATCCGGTCGGCCAATAATGCATTGACGAGATCGGCTTGCGTCGCAAACTCGACCGGCGATACGCATCCTGCGCGCACCCCGCGGCTTAGCACCGACTCAGCTTCGCGCGCCAGGCCCTGTACAAATCCGACGCGTACCGGCTGCGCAGCGCTTTGCGTCAGCGTCGACATGGAGAGGCTGACCAGTTCGAAGAAAAATATTGGCAGCAGCAACAGCCCGACTAATGCCCATCCACCCCGCGTGATCGTTCGGAGTTCAATCGCCGCGACGGCAAGAGTTCGCAACATGGCAATCGCCTTTATTTCCCGTTTTGTTCCGTCACTTCGACGAAACGATCTTCTTGCCACACGATCAAGCGGTCGCAAAAACCCGATAAATCAGACGGGTCGTGAGTGCAGAAGACCACGCCAACGCCTTTGTCGCGAATCCCCTTCAAACAGTCGCGCAGCGTGGCTTTGGAATGCTGATCAAGCGACGCACTGGGTTCGTCCAACAGCAGCAGAACCGGATCGCCCAATAAGCCGATCGCGATACTCGCCCGTTTCTGTACGCCCCCTGAACATTGGCGTATGAGGCGATGCCGGTACTCTGAAAGGAAAAAAAGCCGGCTCATTCGATCCGCAAAAGCACGGGCTTCTTTCAGCGACAGGCCCGACACGACGGCAGCGAAAACGAGGTTTTCATCGACCGTCAACATCTCATACAAGGCATTTTGCTGAGGCACGTAGGAAATGCGCACATCGGGTGTCGCGACGCTGAGCTTTCCTTGTGTCGGCTGAAGTACTCCGGCCAGCAATTTTAAAAGCGTCGATTTGCCGCACGAGTTGGGACCCACAAGACCGACGACCTGGCCCGGATAAAGACATAAGTCCAGGTCCGCGATCAATACCGCAGGAGCATCCGGGTAGGAAAAGCCTAGTCGCTCTGCTTTCATCATCCACGAGCTCGAATTCACGATGGTGCTCATGAACGAAAGGTAAATGGCTTTTTCAAGAAGCTGGACAGCAGCGAAGGCAATGCAAGGCCGCGGCAGATCAGGTTGAGCGCGACCGTCTTCACAATCAGCAGGGTGTCATAGAACGGCCGATAGTGACTTGCACGCAGCGATTCGCCATAGACAGCCTCAATCTCGACGTAGGCAAATTCCAGCCCTTGGCGCGCGGCAGCGATCAAGAGCGCGCTTTCAAAAGAAAATCTGTCGCCGGTTGCGTCGGGCTTATACATTTTCGCCAGATGCGCGAGCGGGTATACGCGGAATCCCGACTGCGAATCGACGATACCGCTTCCACAGACCCAGCCCAGCCAAAAATTGGCGAATCGATTGGCAAACAACCGGCCTGCGGGGGTGTGCATTCGGTTCTTCGTTCGCGAGCCAATGACCAGCCGATGGCTGGCTGCATGCGACAGCAATCTCGCAATATCGGACGCATGATGCTGGCCATCGCCATCAATCGTGACGACATAGTCATATCCGCGAGATATCGCCTCGGCGAATCCGGTCCGCAACGCATCCCCCTTGCCCTTGTTGGCCGGGTGATTTATCAGCACAACATCCAGGCCCGCCAGCTCGCCATCGGTTCCGTCGGTAGATCCGTCATTCACCACAATCAGCGGATAACCACAAGCCAGAACGGATTCAGCGACGCGCCGTATGGCCTTCTCCTCATTGAATGCGGGAATTAACACGACCGCGCGGGAAAATACGGCCACTTAAGTCATCCCCCCATCCACTGCAAGCACCTGACCGGTCATGTAAGACGAATCGGACGATGCCAAAAACGATATCACTGCGGCCACTTCTTCCGCTGTTCCCCGGCGCTCCATTGGCACCATGTGTCGGACTTCCTTATCTTCGAAAACACCCTCGGTCATTTTCGATTGAATGATGCCCGGCGCAACGGCGTTCACCGTCACGCCGCGCTTTGCTACCTCCAGCGCAATCGACTTCACGGCGCCGACGATGCCGGCCTTCGAAGCCGCGTAATTTGCCTGCCCCCGGTTACCGGCAATGCCGGAAATCGAAGTCACCGCAATCAGGCGGCCCCATCGGGTCATGACAATCGGCATCAGCAAAGGCTGCATGACATTGAAGAAGCCATTCAAATTGGCGTCAATGACGTCGCGCCATCGTTCCTCGGTCATGCCGCCGAAAAGTCCGTCATTCGTAATTCCGGCGGCGTATACAACGACCTGCGGCAGCTTTGCTTCGACAAGTGCCTCGAGCTGCTGGCGAACCGTTGTGCTGTCACGCACGTCGAAAAAAATCGTCGACGCTTTGCGGCCACAGGATTCGACGTCTTCCTGCAGTCGCTGAAGCGAATCAGAATGTTTGCGTGCATGCAGTACAAGGTCATAGCCATCCTGAGCCAATCGCCGCGCCGCAGCAGCGCCAATGGCACCACTGGAGCCGATGACCAATGCCGTTCGCGCCGGATTCACGATGAACTCCCGTGAAACACCGTAAATACCGTGGTAGCGATTGGCATTCCCCCGGACGACAACTCGCATCGGTATTCAGCGAGATCCGAATAAGAATGAACCAGGGTCCCGCTGCACGTGATGACCTGTCCGGGAAGAACGTGAGTCGCCTCGGTGGAAAAATCAAACTCGGCAATTTTCACAAGCATCCGTGGCCCGTCGCGCTCGTCGCCCCCGATTAATCCCCGATGAATTGCGCAAGATTGAGCGGCATATTCAAGCAAGCCAATTATCGGAACACCCCGTTCGCCACAGAATGGCGAATCTTCTGCAATCTCGAAAGATGTGGAGATGCTTGCATCGTCATGCGCAATCACCGTGTTCACCAGCAGCATGCGCCCGCGGTGCGGTACCAGACGCTGGATATCCTGCGTTGAAAGGCTCATCGTCTTTCCACTTGCAAACGCATCTGATCGCCCCGTATGCCAATCGTCTCTCCGGCCCGGCCGAAGAGATGAGACCGCAATAATGGCAACGCTGCCGCGGTCGGGACCGTGTCCAAGTGACTGATGTTTGGCGATATGAGGTCGCCATCTGAAACATTCGCCTTCATGACATGACGAGTTCCATTTGATTTCTCACACGAATCCGCGCAGATCAGAAACCCGATTGCCAACTCGGTATGAATCTGAACCAGTTCAGAAAATGGGGATTGCGGCGCAACGTCGTAAGCAATCAGCAGCACGCTGGCATTTTCGGTATGCGCAAGCGATACGGCGCTCAGAAGCGCCGCTGGAAAAGTATCCAGTCCCATGCTGACGCTGTAGCCGTCACCCCGAACCTTCTGGTCGATCGACAAATAGCCCAATGGCGCATTGTGAACGGAGTAAGTAAACGTCAACGGCGAAACTTCGTGCTCGGAGCTTATCTGCCGAAGCATGTCATTGCAGACGTTTCCAGTGCCCTCATCCGATGCGCAAAGCACAATGTCATGGCTGCCGGAAAAAGACTGCTGGCTTTCAGCGCACATTTGCTGATAAAGATGAGCGACGATCTTCGCGGCCTTGCTGGCCCGCCTGGCATCAGCGGGGCGCTGCGGTAGGTAACGGGACAAATCAATGCCGCCTTGAGCGATTTCTGCCCCCGTTTCCTGATACCGGATGAATTCCTCCACACCGCAAATGCCTGGAGCGAGTATCGAGGCCGCCGTAATTTTAAAATCCATGCTTACTGCTCGTGATGCCTGAAAATTGCAGAATAATTGTTCCCGCCAAAGCCAAAGTTATTGCACATGGCCGTGTTTACGGCTTTGGATTCTGCGGATAGTACCAGCCGCCGATCGACCTCATCGATAGGAGAAACCGCGCCGACATTTCCTGGCAGCAGGCCATGATCTATTGCCATCATGCTAATGATCGCCTCGGTAATACCTGCACCGCCGAGCGTGTGGCCAGTAATGCCCTTGGTCGACGAACACCGGGTATCCGCGCCCTGAAAAACCCCGGCAAGGGCACGCGCTTCGGCCAGATCATTATTTTGCGTTCCGGTTCCGTGGCAATTAACGTAATCCACGTCGGACGCGGACAAATTCGCCATGTCCAAGGCGCGCCGCATGGCATCCGCGGCACCCGCGCCGTCCGGACAGGGCGAGGACATATGGTAGGAATCCAGCGAGCCGCCTACGCCAGCCAGATACAGTTTTTCAGTCTCCTTGTGGAGCAAGGCAAATCCGGCGGACTCGCCGATCGAAATACCCGTGCGCGCCTGATCGAATGGCATGCACTTGCGCTCAGAGATTAACTGCAAAGCGTTAAATCCGAGCAAGGTGGAACTACAAAGGGAATCGCCACCGCCCACCAACACCGCATCGACGATTCCCAGCTGAAGCCATGACCGCGCCAAGCCGAATACCCGCAAGCTCGATGAGCATGCCGTTGAAATGACCATGGATGGGCCGACGCCGATTCCGGCATGCCTGCGGATGAAATCTATCGGCGAATTCATGGCATGCTGGTTGCGGTAGCTGTATCCGCTGCCCCAGGCGCCGTCCGTCATTCTCTTTCTGTACGCGAATTCGGTCGATTCAATGCCGGAAGTGGAGGTGCCAAAGACGATGCCAATCTTCAGTCCGCGGGCAATAAAGCTTGATAAGGAGCGCTTCAGCTCTGGGTCGTCGAGCGCCAGTGCGATCAATCGATTCAGTCGAGTGTCATACAGGCCGAAATCTTCGAAGCGCTGCGACTCAACTTCGCTGACTACGCCCGCCCAATAATCAAAATTCTGTACCGGCGCGTAGCTCTTGAAACTGAGACCGGTCTGGTCAGATCGAATCTGCGACAGCAACGCCCCTTTATCTGGCGCTGCCGGGGCACATAAACCGTAAGAAGCGATTCCGATCATTTCCATCCCAAGGCCTTACTCAAGACGATCCGGCCCGACTCCCCGGAGAGGTAATCAAACAGCAGGACTGTTTTACCTGAAATTTCTTGCACTGACACCGACCTCAATACTCGTCGCAGCTCTTTCGCTTTTGGATAAAAGCTGTAGCGATATTCACCCGCCTTGCCTGCGGAAGCACGCTCGACAGTGAACCAATCGGTGACGTCGTCAGGTTTGCCACTGATCACCGCCTGGGCGAGCGAAAACGCTGCCGCCAGTGGCGATTTGGGGTCATACGAAGTTTCTCGCAGGATGCTGCCGTCACTGGCAAGTACCCGAAAGCGAACTCCGTCGACAACATATCGCTGGTTAATCGGCGAGCGAATCTCTCGGATGAAAGTCGAGCCTTCTCGGTAATAGATCCCGCTGACCGTGGATTCTGTGATGCCATTCCGTGCCGTCAAAACCTCTTGAAACTCGACGCCAGAATCGTTGGCAAACGATGTCGACATCGCCACAGCCTGTGCGATGCACAGCAAAAGCATCCAGACAGCGCTGAGCCAAGCTCTAGTCATGACGCATTCTCCACAGCAGGCGGCTCGAAATAATCAAAGAAATTAAACCAATTAGCAGGATGCGACTGCGCCTGATGCGCCAGGGCCCTGGCAAAACGGCCGGCGACCTCGATTATAAATTTCTCCTGGGAGAGCAGGAAATCCTCTGGCCTGGTCAGTTCGGAAAATGAAACTTCATATTTTCCGGCGCCAATATACAACGCAAAAAAAACGAAAACAGGCGACTCAGCCTTGTAAGCAAGCACATAGGGCGACTTGGTGAGCGATACCTGCTGCCCCATGAATTCCACATTCACATCCGAACTTCCATTGCTTCTGTCGCCCAATATCCCCAAAACACCGCCGCATAGCAATCGATCGAACGCGCGCAGCATGGAGTCCGGTCGACCGGTTTCAATGACATCAAACCGCTGATCTGAAATTCCGGCAATGGAGCGCACTCGTGACGACTGATTTTTGTGCATGAGAACGGAAATTTCGATGTGGTGGCTTTCATTCAGGAAAAGCGGCACATCGAACGAGCCCAGGTGCGATCCGATCAGGACACATCGGCCTTCCCGCTCCAGTACTTGTCGGAACACGTCGTCGCCGCTCAGCAGAAAATTTGATGCGGGAAATCTGCGTGCGGCGAAATAAACACGGTCGAGCAGCGTGACTGCAAAAACGTAAAAGGTCTGGTAGACGCTCAGCCAGCGAGAATCGCCCCGGTTCAGATGAAACGATCGAATGCCGGATCGGGCGCGTCTGTCGAACAGGAAGAAATAGCCGGAAATCGGGAACAGCAGCAACAAACAGAATTGCCGACCGAGCGCAGCTGCAATCCACGCAATCAGTCGAATCAAAACCTCACTGCCGCCCTCGCGTCTGGTCTTCCAGCTCGTGCTACTCATGTTCCAACTCGATGGCACCGGAGCACAGGCGACTCTTCGCCGTCGCATGTACGACCTCAAAAATGATCTTGCCAGTTGACTTGGCAGAATCGTCAATCCAAATCTCAACGACAACCGCAGGCGGAATAATGGCTGAAAACTTCACGTGACTTAATTTTTTGATGCGCGCCGAGCAGGACACACCGATCGCCTCAACAACGCGTTCCAGAACGTGTGCGCCGGGGACGATAGGATTTCCGGGAAAATGTCCGTCGAGCAGCGGTGAATGCGGATCCACCGAGAATTCACTGAGCTTACGCTTCATGCGTGCCCCCGACGTCGGCGCACAGGCCCTCAAGAGCCGTGATATCCGGTTTGCCATTCGCCGTTCTCGGAATGGAATCCACCATCCGAATCAGCTTCGGGACAAACGTCAGCGGCGCATGAGGTTTCACTGCAGCGACCAGTTCAGCCCGGCTTATTGGCCGAGTTCCTGTATACACAATGGCCAGGCGCGGAGTACTCGTTTCAAAACCCGACACGAAGATCTCGCAATCCGCAACGGCGCCGGAATCAATGAAAATCTGACGCAAGAAATGCGTCGACAAACGGAGTCCGCCAAGTTTCAACACGTCGCGGCGTCGGCCAAGCAACTGAAAAGACCCATCAGATGAAACCTCGGCCACATCGGTTACGAGGCGAGATTCACCGGAAATGACGGAATGCACGCGAATATGATCACTGTTCGCCTCAATCCGATTACTGCTCAGCGACAGAAAATGGTCGGACGCCGTTAAACGACGTATGCCAATCGCACCGGTTTCAGTCGTTCCATACACATCAAGAACAGGAATGCCAAATTTACGCTCAAACTGGCTGGCCAATTCGACTGACAGGGGCATCGTGGCGCTAATGACGCCGTTACAACCGCTCAATTCATCGGCAAGCTGCAACATGGCTTTGATATGGTGAGGGGTCGCAATCCAAAGCCCTCCGCCATCGTGTCGGCGAAATTCTGCTGATATCTCGTCCGGCATCAGCAACGTTTCTGCGCATACTGGCCAGTCTTGAATCCACGGCAAGAAAACGGAAAACTCAAGCCCGAACATATGGCAGGGCGGAACGCTCGAAACCACATAAAGCTCTTGCTTGTCGTCACCAGTAATTCCCAGATCCGGCAACGTCTCGCTGACGGCCAATGCCGTGGCAATATACTCGCCGATTCGCCTGCCATGCCAGACAGGCTTGCCCGTCGTACCCGATGTCTGAAGATAAATTCTTGATTGAAACGCGTCGTCCGATTTTTGGCGAAAGCCAGTGACTTTATCGACAGAAGATGGGGTTTCCTGCGCCAGGTTCATGCGCGGCGAAGACACCAGCAAATCGGAAGAATTCTTTATTGCGAGATTTATCGCATTCCAAACCTGCCAACGCTGTTCACTATTGATGAGCAACGTCGTCTCATCCAGCACAGACGGATTATTTATTGCATCGAATGCGGCTCCCGCTTCGATTCTGAGCCGGCGCGAAATCAGCCATTCCGGAATATCAGCGCAACTCAGATTTCCTGCATCGAAGCGCGCATTGAGCCGAAACATGTCGAACAACATTGAAGGAAGTAATTGCTTGTTGGGAAATACTTGGGAAACGTTCGGCTTTGAATAATAGCGGTCTGACTAGATATTCACCCACGAATAATGCGATCCCAGAACCGAATGCGGCATAGGACGGCAACGAAAAAAATAATCCCAGGGCGGCCAGCAAAAAATAAACAGTCCATATAACCGTCAGCCTGCGAGTGTATGAACATAATTCCCGCGTCAACGGCTCTGGCACGTCTTGCTGCGCGATTCTTGTAATAATCGCCGCAGGGCTTGCGAGTGTGCTTCCAAAAACCCAGGCCATCCAGAGCAAGCCGGACAACTGGATAAACAGCAGCAAGTAGCTAATTTATTTCACCCTGTTAGCAGAGACGTAAGCGGCCAGGCTCCCGAGATTCGAGAAAATATCGTGCAGGTTTGAATCGTCCGACTTGATTTTTACGCCATAGGTCTTGTTCAGAACCATGGAAATTTCCAGCAAATCCAGCGAATCTATGCCCAGCGCATCATCCCCGAAAAACTGAGTTTCCGGAGTCAGCGAGGCCGGATCCACACCCTGAATTCCGAGTGCGCCGACGATAAGACCTGCCAACTCCGGTACTGATACAACAGCAGTCATATTTGTCACAATGTTCTTAGTTGTACGTTTATAGCTTTCTCGAGGTTTTGAATCCATCCGTTGTAATTCTTGTGGATGGTTCCATTCTTGTAGTCGAGATTAGTACTGTTGTTATATTTAATCGAGTACGCCTTTTCGTCGTACATGATATCGACAATAGCCGTATGGGTGCGCAGCATCAGCATGCCTTGCAGCTGACCTGGCCCTTTGTCCTCAATCTTCCAGCCAAGCGTCTGCGCTCCCCGGAAAATTGCCGTCTTTACCTGCTCCGCAGTGACCGGCTTGCCAGCCTCGGCAACCACATTGACACCTGTAACATTGTAAATGGGCGCTCCTGCACGGCAGGCTGCCAAGAGTGCAAAAACACTTGCAATTACCAGAATCTTCAGAGCTTTCATGTCGCATCCCCTTCGTTGCCAAAAAATTCAATAGACATATTTTTTGTATGCTATTTCGTCCCTCGTGCTTTGTCCATACAAGCCAGAAACTATCTTTCAACTCTGCGCACAAGATGCAACAGGAACCGCCAATGAATCGCTCAAAAACATGAATCGCCCAGTTTTCGGCCAGTTAATTCCGATTATTGACTATATCGGACTGCATAAAAATCATCATTTAAAGCGCCAATCGCCCTTATCGCTGGTAGCCAACACAATTTAATGAGCCAGCATGGCCATAATAATTTTCTTTGGGCTGATTAACGACCACTCATTGATTACTAGCATCCCAGAAGGGATCAAATACGCACAACTGCACTTGCTAAATTGCGCGGCGGACCCGGCTTCTTATCTTCATCACCAAAGACAGGATGGCGGTCACCGAAAAAATGCTAGCGAATCAATCTTCAGCCAAGCAATCTGACTGAAATCGAAAAACAAATCGCGGCCGAAATCTCATTCCGGACAAGCAAAAAACAAAAAGCCCGCTCAGTGGCGGGCTCTTCAACAACCAGTCTTTCAGATCAAAGACTAAGATTTTTTGGCGGAGACCGAGGGATTCGAACCCTCGATACAGGTTTAAGCCCGTATGCTTCCTTAGCAGGGAAGTGCCTTCGACCACTCGGCCAGGTCTCCACTTTTGCAACCCATCATGTTACCCGGGCTGCAAAAAAACAAGATTTTAGCTTTCAGCTCCGGTTTGGTCAATGCAGGATGAACGCTTGTGTGAAATTAGCTCGTCTCGCGTCACTTCCCCTTCGCCGGGCGCTCGACCACGGACAGGGAATCGCCCTCTTCCAAACCGTCCGGCGGGTTCAGCACCACGCGGTCGTCGGCCGTGATCCCGGCCAGTACTTCGATTTTCATCCCAAAGTCTTTGCCCAGCTCTACCGGCACCAGCCGCACCTTGCCCTTGTCTCCGACCAGCGCTACGCGCGGGCCTTCGCCACGCAGCAGCAAGGCATTCACCGGGATGGTCAGGCCGTTGTGCTGGCTGAGCGGCATTTCGACCTGCACATAAGCACCAGGCAGCAGCTGTCCGTCGGCGTTGTCAATTCCAACCTCGACCTGCAGGCTGCGGCTGACCGGGTCGATCGCCTTCGCGGTGCGGCTAACCGTTCCCTTGAAAGTCTGTCCGCCAAGCTCGGCCAGCGTGACATTCACCTTCTGCCCCGATTGCACACCCTTCGCGTAGGCTTGTGGCACATACACATACGCTCGCAGCGCGCTCGATTGCGTCAGCACGAACAGCGGCTTGGTGGAATTCGCATCGATCAGATCGCCGACGTTGACATTGCGCTTCGTAACGACACCGTCGAATGGCGCAACCACGCGAGTGAAAGACAACAGCTCACGCAAGCGCTGGATGTTCGCGTCGACCGACGCCAGACTGGCCGCCGCCTGCTCATACGCACTGCGACGCTCGTCGTACTCCTGCTGCGATACAGCGCGCTGCTCGAGCAGGCCCTTCCAGCGCTCCATGGTGCTCTTCGCCAGAGCCATGGCCGACACTGACTGCTGGCGTGCCGCGACTGCCTGTGCCAGCTGCTGCTCGACCTCGGGACTGCTGATTTCCGCCAGCAGTTCGCCTTTCTTCACCGGCGCGCCGATGTCGCGGGTCCAGCGCGTCAGGTAGCCGCTGGCGCGCGCAGAAATCGGCGATTCGACCATGCCAAGCAAGGTACCCGGCAAGGACAGCGACTGGCTGCTGCCGGCCATCTCGGGGTGGACGACTGCCACCGTTACCACGGCATTTTTTGCAGTGGCGGCGGCGAGTGCCTTCGCCTGCGTCTGGCTGCGCCACAGTGACAAACCGCCGCCGATCAGCAACAGCCCGAGAGCAATCACAAAACCGGAACGCATGCGATGCCAGACGCGCACGCGATGCACGCCATGTTGTCCGGACGGATGAATGGCAAGCGATGAATGACGTTGCTGTGTCATGACTCAGATTCCTGCAGTTTGGGCAACGGCGCGGGACTCGCGGCGCGCGATGAAGCGATGGACGGTGGCGAATACGACCGGCACGAAGAAGAGCGTCGACACCGTGGCAAAGATCAGCCCGCCAATCACGGCACGACCAAGGGGGGCGTTCTGCTCGGCGCCTTCACCGATGGCGAGCGCCATCGGCAGCATGCCGATGATCATGGCGGATGCGGTCATCAGCACCGGACGGATACGGGTCGCGCCGGCCTCCAGCGCGGCCGACAGCGGCGGCACGCCGGCGTCGAGACGCTGACGCGCAAACGACACCATCAGGATACTGTTCGCGGTGGCGACGCCCATGGTCATGATGGCGCCGGTCAGCGCGGGAACCGACAAATGCGTACCGCTCAGGAACAGCATCCAGGCGATGCCGGCCAGCGCCGCCGGCAAGGCACTGATGATGATCAGCGGGTCCAGCCAGGACTGGAAGTTCACCACAATCAGCAGATAGACCAGCACGATGGCACCGGCCAGTCCCAGCAGCAGGCCGATGTATGAAGACTCCATGGTCTGCACCTGTCCGCGCAGCGTGATCTTGCCGCCCTTGCCGAGCTTGGGCTCGACCTCGGCAATCTGCCGCCTCAACTCCTTGACGACACTGCCCATGTCGCGCCCCTGCACGCTGACATAAATGTCGATCACATTGCCGATGTCATAGTGCGACATCACCGCTGGCTGCACCGCCGGCTTGGCCTTGACCAGATTGCCCAGCAGTTGCGGCTGTCCGCCGCTCGGCGCCACCGGCGTGCTCATCAGCGCCTCCATCGAGCCCACCCGATGCTGCGGCGTCTGCACCAGCACGTTATAGACGACACCGTTGACCGGATTGAGCCAGAACGACGGCGCAGTCTGGAAGCTGCCCGACAAGGACACCAGCACGTTCTGCGCGACATTGGCCGCGGTCAGGTTGAGTTGTTGCACTGAAGTTCGATCGACATCCAGCGCGAGCGTCGGCTGGTTCATGCGCTGGTGCACATGCACGTCAACCGTGCCGGGAATCGCCTGCACTTTTTTCGCGAGCTGCTGCGCCAGCGCGAAGTTACCCTTCAAATCCTTGCCCGAGAACTGGATGTCGATCGCCGCCGGTGCGCCGAAGTTCAGGATCTGCGACACGATGTCGGCCGGCTGGAAAAAGAACTCGGTGCCGGGAAAGCGCTTGGGCAGCTCACGGCGCAGCACGTCGATATATTGCGCGGTGGGCTGATGCCCTTCCTTCAGCGAGATCATGAACTCGGTGTCGATCGCACCGAAGGTGCCGGCGTTGTTGTACGAAAGGTTGATGCCACTGATCGGGACACCGATGTTGGCGAGCACCGTGCCGAGTTCGCCGGCCGGAATCAGGTCGCGTACTGCGCGCTCGGTCAGGTCGGCTACGCGCGCCGTCTCTTCAATGCGGGTGCCGGTCGGCGTGCGTGTGTGCATGCGGATCTGGCCCGCATCGACTGTCGGGAAAAAATCCTCGCCGAGCACGAAGAACAGTCCGCAGGACAGCACGCAAAATGCCAGGAAACTGAGGCCGAATGCACGCCGCCGCACCAGCAGCGCCGACAATGCAGCGACATAGGTATTGCGCATGCGCTCGAAGCCCTGATCGAAGCGCCGGTGGATGCCGCCGAACCAGCCAGTCGGGGTCTCGCCGCCGTGCTTTGCCGCCTGTTTCATCATCAGCATGGCCAGCGTCGGGACCAGCGTACGCGACAGGAAGTAAGACGCCAGCATTGCAAACATCACCGCCTCGGCCAGCGGCACGAACAGGAAGCGCGCGACGCCGGTCAGGAAGAACATCGGCAGGAACACGATGCAGATGCAGAGCGTCGACACCAGCGCCGGCACCGCGATTTCGCCGGCGCCATCGGCAATCGCGGTACGCAGGTCTTTGCCAAGATGCATGTGGCGCTCGATGTTTTCGATCGTCACCGTAGCGTCATCGACCAGGATGCCGATCGCCAGCGTCAGACCGCCCAGCGTCATCAGGTTGATGGTTTCGCCGAGTGCATTCAAGACCAGGATCGACGACAGGATCGACAGCGGTATCGATACCGCGATGATCAGGGTGCTGCGCCAGCTGCCGAGGAACAGCAGAATCAGCGCCGCCGTCAGGCAGGACGCGATCACCGCTTCATGCACGACGCTGCTGATGGCGGCCTTCACGAAGATCGACTGGTCAAACAGCAGCGACATATCGAGGCCGTCCGGCATGCCTTTCGCGATCTCGGGCAGCTTCGCGCGCACGCTCTCGACCACCTGCACGGTCGATGCACCGCCGTTTTTCATCACCGACAGCAGCACGCCGCGCTGGCCATTCTGCTTGACGATATTCACCTGCGGCGAGAAGCCGTCGCGCACATGCGCCACTTCCTTCAGCCAGGTGACCGAGCCATTCACGCTCTTGACCGGCAAGTCGTTCATGGCGGCGATCGATTCGGGCGAACCGTTGAGCCGGATCGAATGCTCGAGCTCGCCGATTTTCGCCGTGCCGGAAGGCAGGATCAGGTTCTGCGCGGAGATGGCATTCACGATGTCGGTCGGCGTCAGTCCCTTGGCGAGCAGCGCATTCGTGTCGAGATCAACCGACACGACGCGCGACTTGCCACCATACGGGAAAGGCACGGCGGCGCCCGGCAAGGTAATCAGCTGGGTACGTACCTGTGTGAATGCCAGATCGTTCATTTGCTGCTCGGACAGCACCGAACTCGACATGCCGACCTGTACCACCGGCACGCTCGACGCCGAGTAGGTAATGATCAGCGGCGGCGTGGTACCCGGCGGCAGCTGGCGCAACTGCGTCTGGCTGATGGCGACGACCTGCGCGAGCGCGGTCTGAATATTCGCATTCGGCTGGAAGAACAGCTTCACGACCGTAATGCCGGACATGGACTGGGATTCGATGTGCTCGATGTCGTTGACCGTCGTCGTCAGCGCACGCTCGGTGACGCCGGCAATCCGGTTGCCCATCTCCGAAGCTGGCAGGCCGCTGTACTGCCAGACAATGCTGATCACCGGGATGCGGATCTCGGGCAGGATGTCAGTGGGCGTGGAACGAAGCGCGAAGGGTGTGGCCAGCAGGATCATCAGCGCCATCACGAGGTACGTGTACGGACGGCGCAGCGCAAGGTCAACAAGCCACATGAAGGATGTCCCGATTATTGTCAGCCATCTGTCAGGATCTCCGACGATTAGCCTTTATTTTGATTCGGGGAATTATGGCACGAGTGTTCGCAAAAAAATAAAGGCGGAGCCTGCGCTCCGCCTTCCATTTTTTTAAAGCCGGCGAACCTTATTTGCTTAAGGTTCACTCTGGCGATCAGGCCTGCTCGAGACCGAAGGCCTTGTGCAGTGCGCGCACTGCCAGCTCCATGTACTTCTCGTCGATCAGCACCGAGATCTTGATCTCGGAGGCCGAGATCATCTGGATGTTGATGCCTTCTTCTGACAAGGTGCGGAACATCTGCGACGCGATGCCGACATGGCTGCGCATACCAACGCCCACCACCGACACCTTCGACACTTTGGCGTCGCCGACCACGCTGCCGGCGCCGAGCTTGCTCTTCACGCCGTCGTTGATCAGGCCCAGTGCCTTTTCATATTCGCCGCGCGGCACGGTGAAGGTGAAGTCGGTTTTACCTTCGACCGACTGGTTCTGGATGATCATGTCGACTTCGACATTCGCATCGGCGACCGGGCCGAGGATCTGGTATGCGATGCCGGGCTTGTCCGGCACGCCCATCACAGTGATCTTGGCTTCGTCGCGGCTGAAAGCTATGCCGGTGATGGTGGCTTGTTCCATGTGGGTGTCTTCCTCAAACGAAATCAGGGTGCCGGAATTGGCTTCTTCTTCCAGCGGCATCAGCGGATCAGTCAACG
>JACCDQ011457924.1_pt1 | contig 33180 bp, 32 predicted proteins | sample 7446031 | NCBI WGS metagenome assembly JACCDQ01 (sample SAMN15323442, study PRJNA562643) | freshwater metagenome | isolation source: river surface water | place: USA:Blue River Watershed | collected 2017-08-17 | reverse complement strand
GGCTCCAGCGCGTCGACTGCGTTGTTCAGCAGATTGATCAGCACCTGCTGAATCTTTGCCTCGACGATGTCGGCATGCACCGGCGCGCCTTCCGGATAGATCACCCGCACATGCGTTTCCTTCAGCCGGTTTTCCATGATCATCAGGGCCTGGGTCACGACCTGCGACAGATCGCAGGATTTAATGTTCTGCGGCCGTTGTCTGAAAATGTCACGGACGTTCTCAAGGATCTGCTGCAGCCGTCCCGTGTCCTTCAGCACGTTCTCCAGCAAATCGGACAGGGTACGATCCGGCTCTTTTTTATTGTCGAGGATGTGCTTCATCAGCCGGAGCTGGGTCAGCGTCGCCGTCAGTGACGGGGTGAGCTCATGCGCCAGCGATTCCGACAGCGCACCCGATGAGGTCAGGCGATTGGCAGCGATCAGCGACGACAGCAGCCTCTCCCGCTCGTCGAGGCGCGCCTTCATCGCCGCTTTTTCTGCGACGGCAAAGTGCTGATGCAGCATTGCCTTACGAAACAAATAGCTGCCCGTAATCAGGTACACAATCAAGTGAACGCTCAGCACGCACCAGGTGAAATAGACAGACCGTGTCGTGTTGTCCGTCAGGAAGCCTTGAGTGTCGCTTGCGAAATGCAGCGTCGTTACCAATGCGGTGATCGCCAGCACCTTCTGGAAAAGCACGACGGCCATGATCAGTTTCAGCAGCGGCTCCGGATCCTTGCGGCTACGCCGGATCAATTCGACCAGCTCCCACACCGAAAAAATCAGGCCGGCAGCGCTGGTGACCATCAGCCGCATCACATAACTGCCTTCCATCCGCTGTACAACAAGATGCAGGCCGCCCACCAATAACGCACACAGCACGACCAGCATCAGCGCCTCGCGACTGACCTCCACGCGCCATGAGCGAAACAGTAAGGCGAGACAGCCGGCCGAAAAAATGAACAGCATGTTCGCCGCAGCGCCGAGCAGCGGGCTCGCGAGCGGAAGCGCCGCCCACAGAAAATACGAGGCAGCGCGCGCGCCCAGTGACAGTCGCCAGAATTTGGTCGTCTCGGTGCGGCCGGCGCCATGATTCATCAGCAGGCTGCCGACAAACAGGCTCGCGAGCATTGTCGCGAGAATCACCAGGAACACCTGGTTCAGAATTTTGAAATCAATCATCTTTACGCTGCGTCGATCCGTTTTTCCGCGGACTCGATATACAACAACTAAACGCCCGTCAGGCAGGTGGGCCGGCTGGGCTGGGTTCGGCAAAGGGCATCCGTCATCGGTACGCTGACAGCGCCGTTCAGTGCCTGACACGACGGCCGCATGGCCATGTGATCAGGCCATCTGCCCGCCGCGTTCAGCGTGACACCGCCTGTGGCGGCTGCTGTCTTTTCGCGATGGATCTGCCGCGCTCGCCGTAAACGAATCAATCGCAGCTTGTTGCTATGTGTTTAATACGAAGGGCGCCTTGCCGGCGGCCATATTGCTCAGTTTCAAACTGAGCGACGCAAGAATAATCAGCTTGTCGTTCGTGCGTCAAGCAAGGTGGCCCGAAGCTTTCGACGGCGCCCGCCGGCCGCGAGCCTGTTTGACTGACAATTTGATCAAAGAAAATATAAAAATAAGATCAAATTTGCGGCCCCGGGCCACGGCTGTCGGCCGCCATCGCCCAAATCTTCGAAAGATTTGATCGGGCTTCTGGAATGTCCGTCGGATCGTCGCTATATACGGTACTGGCGATGCCCCCGGCATCGCCGCTCGATCTGTAAAAGGAGAATGTCATGTTGAACAACAAAGTCGCGCTGGTGACCGGAGCGGCGTCAGGGATCGGCCGGGCCATCGCGCTGGTGTTTGCACGAGAGGGCGCGGTGGTCACGGTATCCGACATGGACGAGCAAGGCGGCCGCGAGACGGTCGAACTGGTCGTGCGCCAGGGCGGCGACGCGCAGTTCGTCAAGGCCGATGTGGCGGTGCCGGCCGATATGCAGGCACTGGTCGCACAGACCGTGGATCGCTACGGCGCACTGCACATCGCCTGCAACAACGCCGGCGTCGGCGGTGAGACCGTGCCGACTGCCGATTATCCGCTGGACGAATGGAGCCGCGTCATCGGCATCAATTTGTCCGGCGTCTTCTACGGCATGAAATATCAGATCCCGGCGATGCTGAATTCGGGCGGCGGGTCGATCGTGAACATCGCGTCCATTCTGGGCGCCGTCGGTTTCGCGACCGCGCCGGCCTATGCGGCCGCCAAGCACGGGGTGGTCGGCCTGACCCAGACCAGCGCTCTCGAGTACGCGGCGCACGGCGTACGTATCAATGCCGTCGGACCGGCGTTCATCCACACGCCGATGATCAGCAAGCTCGAGGGCGAGAAAGCGGTCAACGAGATGCTGGTCGCCGCGCATCCGATCGGCCGCCTCGGCCGGCCCGAAGAAGTGGCCGAGCTGGTGGCGTGGCTCGCGTCGGACCGCGCATCATTCGTGACGGGCAGTTACTATCCGGTCGATGGCGGATACCTGGCGCGCTGAGTCCGCTGGCTGCATCCGCCGGTCGGGCGGTGCAGCGGGGACGATAACAACGGAGAAAAATATGCAATTGGTCTGCCCTGAATGCGGCACGAAAAACCGTCTTCCCGAAACGCGACTGGGCGAATCGCCGGTCTGCGGCAAATGCGGCGCCGAGCTGATGCGCGCCGCGCCGGTCGCGCTGGACGATAATAATTTTGCCCGCTTTATCGCCGGCACCGAGCTGCCGGTGCTGGTCGATTTCTGGGCAGACTGGTGCGGCCCGTGCCGGATGATGGCGCCGCAATTCGAAGCGGCCTCACAGCAGATGCCCGAGGTGCGCTTCGTGAAGCTTGATACCGAGGCCGCGCCGCAGACCAGCGCGCAATTCCGGATCCGCAGCATTCCGACGATGGCCCTGTTCAAAGGCGGTGCTGAAATCGCGCGTACCAGCGGCGCCATGTCCGCCGCTGATATTCAGCGCTGGGTGCGCAGCCAGCTCGGCTAACGCGGCATCGGTCCGCCAACGGTGCCGCATGCCTATGGTTCGCGGGCGCCGCTCGCGCGCCACGGTTACACTCAGCCCGGTAGCGCCATCAATGCCATGGCGACGACCATAAGAAACACAACAAACACAATAAACATAACAAACACGACGGAGACACCGATGAACCGATGGACAGTCACCCTGGGCTGCTTGCTGGCAGCGAGCCAGGCCACCGCGGGCTGGAACCTGCTGCAGGAAAACCGCGAGGGCATTCTTTATGTTGACCGCGACGGCGCGGAAAAAACCACCAGCGGTTGGATTGCCGACGTGTCGCAAGACTTTCACAAAGAACAGCGGCACGACGGGCAGGCCTATCTGAGCGCGCGTTCGCGGCATGAGCTCGATTGTGCGGCGAAGAAAATCCGGCAGTTGCGCCTCGACCTTTTCCCGGAAAATATGGCCGGCGGCGGCACGCTGTATGCGGACGAAAAGCCGCAGGCCTGGCGCACGCCCGAGCCCGGCAGCCGCGACGAGGCAATCTGGAAAAGCCTTTGTTCCTAAACGTCGCAAGGTGTCGCTGCGGCCGCCGTCGTCGAAGCGGTCGCGCGGCTGACGCTGCACAATCTTCGTGCCTGCATTGTTCTTTTGTCGAACAGTCACTGGTCGCTGTCGCAGACTGCCACTAAGCTGACCCCATCTAGGGCAAATCGTCATTCATCCGGGTAGCAGCCTGGCGGCGGCGATATCCGTCATTCACAGCCAACCGAAACTTCGGCGAACCGACGGGCTCAGACTGCAGACTTGCCGACGGCAGGGAATTTTGTCGCACGACACTGCATCTCTTCAACGATACGATGAAAGCGAGGACGCCAATGAAAACACTGCTTTGCCTGTTAGCGGCTGCACTGCTGACGGCATGCAGCAGCATGCCATCCGGTTCGCAGTCCGGTACGGTCACCCATCCCGACCCCTTCCACTCGTATATCGACTGAAAGCGATTGAATTTCCGGCGGTAACGCGGCCCGGCCCGGCAAAGACCGGGCCGGGTGCGCGCAGTCGGCAGGCTCAGGTAGAATCCGAACGGTCGTGCTTAAAAAAATCAGACCGTCGGAGACAGCATGGACTTGAACTACGCGCCGGAAGATCAGGCGTTCCGCGACACGGTGCGTGCGTGGATCGCCGCCAACCTGCCGGCAGACCTGCAGCAGAAAGTACTCCAGCACAAGCGCCTGGGCCGCGACGATTATGTTCGCTGGCACCGGATCGTGCACCAGCAAGGCTGGGTCGCGCCCAACTGGCCGGTCGAACATGGCGGCACCGGCTGGAGCAAGGTACAGCAGCACATCTGGGAAGAAGAATGCGCGTGCGCCGGCACGCCGCCGATCCTGCCGTTCGGCGTGAACATGGTCGCGCCGGTGCTGATCGCTTTTGGCAGCGAAGCGCAAAAGCGCCATTACCTGCCGCGTATCCTGTCCTGCGAGGACTGGTGGTGCCAGGGCTATTCCGAGCCCGGCTCGGGTTCTGACCTTGCGTCGCTGAAGACGCGTGCGCAGCGCGACGGCGATCATTACCTGGTAAACGGCCAAAAGACCTGGACCACGCTCGGCCAGCATGCCGACATGATGTTCTGCCTGGTACGCACCGATCCCGACGCACGCAAGCAAGAGGGGATCTCTTTCCTGCTGATCGACATGAAGACGCCCGGCATCACCGTGCGGCCCATCATCACGCTGGACGAAGACCATGAGGTCAATGAAGTCTTCTTCGACAATGTGCGGGTCCCGGTGGCTAATCTCGTCGGTGAAGAGAACCGCGGCTGGACCTATGCGAAATACCTGCTCGGCCATGAGCGTACTGGCATTGCTGCCGTTGGCCGCTCGAAGCGCGAGCTGGCTTTCCTGAAGAGCCTGGCGCAGCGCGTGCGCAAGGGCGGCCAGCCGCTGATCCAGGACCCGCAGTTCGGCGCCAAGATCGCCGCGCTCGAGATCGAGCTGATGGCGCTCGAAGTCACGGTGCTGCGCGTGATCTCGCAGGAGTCAAAGCGCAAGGCGCCCGGCCCCGAGGCCTCGATGCTGAAAGTGAAGGGCACCGAAGTGCAGCAGCGCCTGACCGAACTGATGGTCGAGGCGGCCGGTCCGCTCGCGCTGCCCTTCGACATCGACTATCTCGAAGGTCAGTCCGCGCACAGCCGCGGAGGCGACGATGACGCCGCGCCGCTGTTGCCTTACTACTTCAACTACCGCAAGACCTCGATCTACGGCGGCTCGAATGAGATCCAGAAAAACATCATCACGCAGATGATTCTCGGACTGTAAGGCGACGAAATGGACTTCGAACTCAATCCCGAACAGCAGCAGCTGGCCGACGCGATCGCGCGCTGGGCCGAAAAAAATTACAGCTTCGAGCAGCGCAAGGCAGCCATCCGGTCCGAAGCCGGTATGTCTGCGGCCGCCTGGTCTGGCCTGGCCGAGCTGGGCGTGACCGCGCTGCCGGTCCCCGCCGGGCACGGCGGTTTTGACGGCACCGCGGTGGACCAGATGGTCGTCATGCAGGCATTGGGCCGCGCGCTGGTGGTCGAGCCGGTGTTCGCTACCGCGCTGGGCACGGAATTCCTGAAGCGTGCCGGCGGCCAGGCCGACCGGCTGGAGCAGGTCGCCGCTGGTGAGCTCAAGCTCGCCTGCGCACTCGGCGAGCCGCAGGCGCGCCATGATCTGTTTGACATCGACACCGAGGCGCAGCACGTCGGCGACGACTGGGTACTCAATGGCGTCAAGTCCGGCGTGCTGCACGGCGCGCAGGCGGACTGCCTGATCGTTTCCGCACGCCGCGGCGGCACGCGCGATACCGACGGCATCCTGCTGTTCGCCGTGCCGGCCGGCACGGCAGGCATGCATATCGATGACGCCCGCTGCAATGACGGCACGCGCATCGCGCGCGTGCGCTTCGACGATGTGCGCCTGCCGGCGCAAGCGCGGCTGGGCGCCGACGGCACCGGCTGGGAGCTGCTCGACGCGGTGAGCGACCATGGCGTCGCGCTGCTGTGCGCCGAGGCGCTCGGCGTGATGGAGGCCTTATTCGAGGCGACGCTCGATTACCTGAAGACCCGCCAGCAGTTCAGCGTACCGATCGGTAAATTCCAGGCGCTGCAGCACCGCATGGCGGACATGTATATTCATCTTGAGCAGGCGCGCTCCATGGCCATGCTCGCGGCGGTAAAGGCCGGCTCGACGGATGCCACCGAGCGCCGGCGCACCGTGTCGGCGGCCAAGGCGCGGATCGGCGAGGCCATGACGTTCATTGGCCAGCAGGCGGTCCAGCTGCACGGTGGCATGGGCGTGACCAATGAACTGCCGGCCGCGCACCTGTTCAAGCGGCTGGCCGTGATCGAGCTGACCCTGGGCGATACCGACCATCACCGGGCACGTTTCGCCGCGCAGCCCGGCTTTGCGGCGCGCTGAGCATCGATGGCCGTAACGACATAAACAACATCAATAACGACGAAAAGGGGACGGCACCATGCGCCAATTCGACAGCGCCGATGCGCTCGAGGCTGCGGTCGGTACGGAAGTCGCAGTATCCGACTGGATGACGGTGACGCAAGAGCGCGTCAACCAGTTTGCCGACGCGACCGACGATCCGCAGTGGATCCATGTAGACCAGGAGCGCGCCGCGCGCGAATCGCCGTTTGGCGGGACGATCGCGCATGGCTACCTGACGCTGTCGTTGCTGCCGAAGTTCTTCGAGTCCGAGGTGGCCTTTCCCTTCGCGCGCATGAGTATCAACTACGGCACGAACAAAGTCCGCTTCCCGTCGCCGCTGCGCGTGGGACGGCGCATTCGCGGGTGCTTCGCGCTGCTGGCGATGGAGCGTCATCCCGATTGCGTGCAGAGCGTCTGGAAATACACCGTCGAACAGGAGGGCGGCGACAAGCCTGCCTGCGTCGCGGAAGTCGTACTGCGCCAGTACTTCTGATTTTTTGCGCCTGACCGGCTTTGCCATCAGCAGCGCCCGCACTGCAGGGAGAACCTATGCGTACCATCATTTTCAGCGGCCTCGTGGCATGCATGATTGCCGTGCCCGTCGCTGCGCAGTCCGGTGATCCGGCTACGCTCGACAATTCACTGGGCATGCGTTTCGTCCGTGTGCCTGCCGGCGCTTTCCAGATGGGCAATGCCCGTTCGCTGGAACGCATGCAGCAGCTGTTTCCTGAGTATGCCGAGTCGCGGCTCACCGAGCTGTCCGACGAAATGCCGGTGCATACCGTCTGGATCACGAAAGATTTCTGGTTGGGTCAGCACGAGGTCACCGTTGGGCAGTTCCGCCGCTTCCTCGAGCAGTCCGGCTATGTGCCGGAGTCGGTACGTGACGGTACCGGCGGCTATGGTTTTGATCCGGCCTACGATCCGGCCAAGACCGAGCGCAAGGACGCCTTCGTCGGGCGCGACCCGAAGTATTCGTGGTCGTATACCGGATTTCCTCAGGGTGACGACCACCCGGTGCTGAATGTCACCTGGAATGATGCGGTGGCGATGGCGGCATGGCTCAGCGACAAGGAAGGCCGTCGTTACCGGCTGCCCACCGAGGCCGAGTGGGAGTATTCGTGCAATGCCGGCCAGTCCACGCTGTTCCCGGTCGGGAATGATCCGTTGGCGCTGGACCTGACCGCGAATGTCTTTGATGCCGGCAGCGCGAAGCTGTGGCCGCAGTGGTCGGCGTATGCACGTCCGGGCAACGATGGTTTTCCTTTCACGGCGCCCGTCGGCAGCTTCGAGCCGAACAGCTTCGGCCTGTACGACATGGCTGGCAATGCCTGGGAGTGGACGGCCGATTGGTATGACGAAAATTACTACACCAACTCGCCGCTGGAAAATCCGCAGGGGCCGGCCAGCGGCACGGTGAAGGTCAGGCGCGGCGGCTCGTGGCATACCTGGCCGCTGTATGCGCGCTGTAACTTCCGCAACGTGAATTCGCCCGACACGCGCTATGTGCTGCAGGGGATGCGGCTGCTGCTGGAAAGCGCCGAGCCGTCGGCCGCGCCGGGGCGGTAACGACACACTGGCACCTTGGCCGCCAGCTCTTGCCATTGACCTTGCTTGCCCTCGTCAATCTCCGCGAAGCCGAGGCCGACCAGTTCATGCAGGAACTTTGGCAGCCTGGCCAAGCCAACCGTTACGGCAACAGCGCCTTGAGGGCGATGAAATCCTCTGCCGCGACCGTGAAGCGCGACAGGTCGCCTACGGCCTTGGGTTGCGTGCCGTATTCGGCCGGCCGGTGTACGTAGGCCGTCTGCAGGCCGCATCGCTGCGCCGCCTCGAGATCGTCTTCGTGCGTCGCCACCAGCATCACCTCGTCCGGCGCTACGCCGAACACGGTCGCCACGCCCAGGTAAGCTTCGGGATCCGGCTTGTAGTGCCGGAAGATCTCGGCCGACAGAATCAGGTCCCACGGCAGGCCGACATGCTTGGCCATGTTGGCCAGCAAGCTCAGGTTGCCGTTCGAGAGCGTGACGATCGTGAAACGCGACCTCAGCTGCGTCAGACCTTCGACGGCATCCGGCCATGGCTGCAGCCGGTGCCACGCAAGGTTTAGTTGCTGCCGCTGTACCTCGGGCAGGTCTTGTCCGAATTCCGGCAGGATACGGTCTAGGATGCGGCGATGCAGGTCGTCGATGCGCGTCCAGCCGAGCTGCCCGCTGCGCACCTCGGCCATCGCCGGCTTGTAGCCGGCGCGCCAGGCATTGGCGAAGGCTGCGCCATCGATGCCTGGCATCATCGCTTCGGCCTCGCGCCGGATCGAGCCGTGCCAGTCGACGACCGTGCCAAACACGTCGAAGGCGAGGATCTTTGGGGTGGCCATCGCGTCAGTGCCGCTGATACTGTGCCGAGCCGAACAGCATCTCGCGCGCCTTGTCGTCGATCAGCGGCTTGCGCAGGCTGGCCAGCACCTCGACACCGCGCTGCACGGCCGGCCGCGCAGCGACTTCGTCGTGCCAGCGCTTCGCATTCGGGTAGTCAGCCCAGTCGATGCCCTGGTTCTTCCACGAGCGCGTCCACGGAAACGCTGCGATGTCGGCGATCGTGTAATCGTCGCCGGCAATGAAGCGGTGCTCGCTGACCTGCTTGTCCAGCACGCCGTACAGGCGCTTCGCCTCTTTGGTGTAACGGTCGATCGCATACTCGACTTTTTCGGGCGCATAGATGCGGAAGTGATGTGCCTGACCGAGCATCGGGCCCAGGCCGCCCATCTGCCACATCAGCCATTGCAGCACGGTGAATTTGTCGCGGTCGGTTTTGCCGAGGAAGTTGTTCACTTTGCTGGCCAGGTAGATCAGGATCGCGCCCGATTCGAACAGCGATATCGGCTGTCCGTCCGGGCCGTCGGAATCGACGATGGCCGGAATTTTGTTGTTCGGCGAGATCGCCAGGAATTCCGGCTTGAACTGGTCGCCCGCGCCGATATCGATGTGGTGCACTCGGTAGGGCAGCCCGCACTCTTCGAGCATGATGTGAACTTTGTGGCCGTTCGGCGTGGCCATGGAATACAGGTCGATCATTCGCTTCTCTGAAAAAAACAGCGCCGGACGAATCCGGCGCAGACGTGGCTCCAATAAAGCTGCCGGGGGCGCTTACGAGCGCGTCACCGGCAGATCCAGCGATTCACCCGGCAGGCTAACGTATTTTGCCAATTCCAGCTTGGCGATGGCATTCCGGTGCACCTCGTCCGGACCGTCGGCCAGTCGCAGCGTACGGTTGTGCGCCCACAATTGCGCGAGCGGGAAGTCGTCGGAGACGCCGCCGCCGCCATGCGCCTGGATCGCCCAGTCGATCACCTGCTGAGCGACGTTCGGCGCCAGCACCTTGATCATCGCGATCTCGCTCTTGGCGACCTTATTGCCGACCGTGTCCATCATGTACGCGGCTTTCAGCACCAGCAGGCGCGCGGAGTCGATCATGATGCGCGATTCGGCGATGCGCTCGCGCCAGACGCCTTGTTCGGAGATCTTGCGGCCAAAGGCCACGCGCGAATCAAGGCGTTTGCACATCAGCTCGAGCGCGCGCTCGGCCGTGCCGATGGCGCGCATGCAATGGTGGATGCGGCCCGGGCCGAGGCGACCCTGCGCAATCTCGAAACCGCGGCCTTCGCCGAGCAATATGTTCGAGGCCGGCACGCGCACATTGTCGAACACCATTTCGCAATGACCGTGCGGCGCATCGTCATAGCCAAACACCGACAGCGGCCGCAGCACGGTCAGGCCCGGCGTATCGGCCGGCACCAGGATCATCGACTGCTGAGAGTGGCGCGGCGCGGAAGGATCGGTCTTGCCCATCACGATGTAGATCTGGCAGCGCGGATCGCCCGCGCCGGAGATCCACCATTTGCGGCCATTGATCACGTAGTCATCGCCCTGTCGCTCGATGCGGGTGCCGATGTTGGTGGCGTCGGACGACGCGACGTCGGGCTCCGTCATTGCAAAGGCCGAACGGATCTCGCCGCGCAGCAGCGGCTCCAGCCAGCGGCTCTTGTGCTCTTCGGTGCCGTAGCGCTCAATGGTCTCCATGTTGCCGGTGTCGGGCGCGGAGCAGTTGAACACTTCCGGCGCCCAGGGAATGCGGCCCATGATCTCGCACAGCGGCGCATAGTCGAGGTTCGACAGGCCTTCCGGCGCGCGGTGCGACTGCGGCAGGAACAGATTCCACAGGCCTTGCGCGCGCGCGATCGGTTTCAGCTCTTCGACGATCTCCGTCGGGATCCAGCGGTTGCCCTTGTCGCGGCCATTGCGGTCAACTTCGTCCTTGTAGCGGCGCTCGTTCGGATAAATGTAATCATCCATGAATTTCAGCAGCTTTTCCCGCAACGCCTGACAACGCTCTGAATACGCAAATTCCATCGTGGTCTCCTCACTTGTGGTTTTGTGATGCGCTAACTTCTGATGCCTTGAATCTGATGCTTTGATCCCATGCTTTGGGTCGGATGTACAGCGGCGAGCCGCCGGTCTACAGCGATCTTTCTCCGGACACGTAGGCCCAGCCCATCTCCGCCATCGGCCGCGCCGCCTGTCCGCTGCGCAGCGCCTGCTCGCTGGATGCAGTGCCGTCCTGATAGCGCTTCATGATTCCTTGCAGGATGCCCGCCATGCGGAACATGTTGTACGCGAGGTAGAAGCGGAAATCCTGTTTGTTGACGGTAATGCCGGTACGCTCGCTGTACTTCGCGACATAGGCGTCTTCATCCGGTATGCCGAGCGACGCGAGGTCGAGCCCGCCGATGCCGCGGAACAGTCCGGGCGCGATATGCCAGCTCATGCAGTGATAGGAAAAATCGGCCAGCGGATGGCCCAGTGTCGACAGCTCCCAGTCGAGCACTGCGAGAATGCGCGGCTCAGTCGGATGGAAGATCATGTTGTCGAGACGGTAGTCGCCGTGCACGATGGTCGTGATCTCGCCGGCCGGAATGTTTTGCGGCAGCCATTCGATCAAGGCGTCCATCGCGGCGATGTGTTCGGTCTCGGCCGCTTTGTATTGCCTGGTCCAGCGGTCGATCTGGCGCGCAAAATAATTGCCGGGCTTGCCGAAGCTCTCGAGCCCGAGCGCACGATAGTCGAGGCTGTGCAGCTGCGCGATCACGCGGTTCATTTCGTCGTAGTGCGCGCTGCGCTGCGCCGGCGTCATGCCCGGCAGCGACTGGTCCCACAGCACGCGGCCTTCGACGAACTCCATCACGTAGAACGCGCGGCCGATCACGGATTCGTCCAGGCACAGCGCATATTGCCGCGCCGCCGGGAAGCCGGCCTTCGACAGTGCGTCCATCACGCGGTACTCACGGTCGATCGCATGCGCAGACGGCAACAGCTTCGCGGCCGGCGCCGGCTTGGTCCGCAGCACGTAGCGCCGGTCGCCGGCGCTGAGCTTGAACGTGGGATTGGACTGGCCGCCCTTGAACTGCTCGATCTGCAGCTCGCCACTGAAGCCCTCGACGTGCGCGCGCAGATAAGCGGCGAGCGCAACGAGATCGACCTTCATGCGTTCCGATACGGGCTTGGTGCCTTCGAATTCTTCGTACATCGTCGTCAGTCTCCGTTGACGAGCCGGCGGGCGACTCAGACGCCGCGTGAGCGCCGGTATTGATGAAACAGTGCTTCCATCGTCGTGCCGCGCGATTCGGCCTGCAGCTGCGACGGCGGTGAGTAGTTCACTACGCGCACCACCCAGTCGTTCGGCGCTTCGCCCACATCGAGCACGTTCAGGCAGCCGGCCGTCTGCGCGAGGTTGCCGAGGAACAGGCGCTGGCCCGTCAGCGCATACGACAGGATCGCGCGGTTGACGCCGCCATGCAGCACCAGCAGCACGGTGTCCCAGCCGGTTTGGGCGCGCAGTTTGTCGATACCGGGATGAATGCGGTCCATCAGCGCGCCAACAGTCTCGCCGCCGAGAAAGCGCTTGTCTTCGGGAGGGATACCTTCGAACGCGCCGGTGAAGGCCTCTTTCAGTTCGACATCCGGAATGGTGGCCAGCTTGCCGCCGCGGATCTCGACAAATTCCGGCCAGTGTTCGATGTCGATCTGCTGGCCGGTCTCGGTCAGCACGCGGCTGGCGGTTTCTACCGTGCGCGGCAGGCCTGACACGATCACGCGGTCGAAGCGCACGCCGGCCTCGGCAAACACCCGGCCGGCGGCAGTGGCCTGCAAGCGGCCCTGTTCATTCAACGGCACCATCTCGGGAAGGACCGGCTTGCCGGCGCTGTCGAAATACGTGACGCTGCCATGGCGCATCAGATAGACGCGCCGGCGTGGGTTGAAGCTCATTTGTAGATTGCCTTTCGTTTTTCCAGGAAGGCGGTGATGCCTTCGAGGCCGTCGCGATGATGCAGGCTGTCGACGAAGCTTTGTTTCTCTGCCTCGAAGTGCGCCTGCAAGGTATTGGACGGCGCGTCGCGCAGCAGCGCCTTGATGTTCATGCTCGCGTGCGGGGATATCGCGGCCAGCTGTTCGCCCCACGCGAGCGCAGCGGCGAGCGCGCCGCCATCGGCGCTCAGCCGGTTCACGACGCCGGCCTGGTGCAGCCGTGCTGCGCTGACCGGCTGGCCTTCAATCAGGATCTCCATGGCCAGCTGGCGCGGCAGCGCCTGCGACAGGAACCATGAGCCACCGCCGTCGGGCGTAAGCCCGACCCTGGCATAGGCCATCACGAATTTCGCCGACTGCGCTGCCACGATCAGGTCGCATGCCAGCGCCAGCGAAAAACCGGCACCGGCCGCCGGCCCTTCGACGGCCGCGATCACCGGCTTGCTGCAATCGCGGATTGCTGCGATCCAGTCATGCAGGCGGTCGATGGACTCGGCCTGTACCGTGCGCTCTTTCGCGCGGTTTTCTAACAAGCGGTGCAGATTGCCGCCGGCACAAAAAACGTCGCCTGCACCGGTCAATACGATTGCGCGGATGTCCGGATCGCGTTCGGCGGTCTCGAGTGTCTCCACGCCCGCCGCATACATGTCGGGATGCAGCGCATTTTTTGCGCCCGGGTTGGACAGGGTGAGCACCAGCGTCTGGTCGTGGCGCGAAGCAAGCAGTTCTGCGGGCATGGGGCGAGGGTGTCGGTCTTTTTTTATTGACGAGAATGATAGACTGCATGCCCCCGGATGGAAACCACCCGACCCGAACCTCAGAAGGAGACAGGATGCTCACATTGTGCGGATTTGCGGCCAGCAATTATTACAACAAGGTCAAATTCGTTTTGCTTGAAAAAGGAATTCCGTTCGAAGAAAAACTGCAATGGCTGGATGGCTCGGCCGAGCTGCGCGAGAAATCGCCGTTGGGAAAAATTCCTTACTTCGAGATCGGCGGACAGACACTGTGCGAATCGCAGGTGATGATCGATTACGTTGAATCGGCCTACCCGCAGAACCCGTTGCTACCGAAGGATCCACTGGCTGCAGCGAAGGTGCGCGAGCTGATTCAGTTCGTTGAACTGCACCTCGAACTCGTTGCGCGCGAGCTGTACGCCGAAGCGTTTTTCGGAGGGAAAATCACTGATGAAACGAAGCAGCGCGTGCAGTCGCTGCTGAAGCGCAATGTGATCGGCTTCGGCAAGCTGGCGAAATTTTCTCCGTACATTGCCGGCGCCGATTTCACGCTGGCCGATTGCGTCGCGGGCATTCACCTGCCGCTGATATCGATGGCCTCGAAGGCGGTCTACGGCGAAGATGTACTCGCGGAGTTTCCGGTGAAGGACTATCTGAAATTGCTGGGTGAACGTCCGTCAATGCAGCGCGTGTCGGCCGATCGTAAAGAGAACGCGGTACTGCTGCAACAGCGGATCGCAGCGAAAAAAGCGGCAGGCTGAATCACGCTTCGCTGATAAAAACGGCCTCTTGTCGAGGCCGTTTTTATTTTCAAAACCAGGCCTTCATTGGCCTTCCCGACGGCATTTGTGCGTCACAGCTGCGACAGACGCTGCAACGCTGCCTGCAGCGTCTGGTCTTTTTTCGCGAAGCAGAACCGGACGATACCGGACTCACGCGGCTGATCGTAGAAGGCCGACATCGGAATGGCGGCCACGCCGACCTCGGTGGTCAGCCAGCGGCAGAAGGCTTCTTCCGGCAGGTCCGAAATCTCACGGTAATCGACGCATTGGAAATACGTGCCCGGCACCGGCAGCAAACGGAAGCGGGTGCGTGCCAGGCCTTCGCGGAACAGGTCGCGCTTGTGCTGGTAGAAGGGCGCGAGGTCGAGATAGGGCACCGGATCCTGCATAAAGGTCGCCAGGCCGTACTGCATTGGCGCGTTCACGGTGAATACATTGAATTGATGTACGCGCCGGAATTCAGCAGTCAACATCGGCGGCGCGGCGACATAGCCGACCTTCCAGCCGGTCACGTGATAGGTCTTGCCGAAGCTCGACACTACGAACGCACGGCTGGCCAGCGCCGGGTGCCGGCATATCGATTCATGACGGCGGTCGTCGAACACCATGTGCTCATACACTTCATCCGATAACAGCAGCACTTGCGTGCCGCGCAGCACCTCGGTCAGCTGCGCAATATCGTCGGCATCGAGCACGGTGCCGGTCGGGTTGTGCGGCGAATTCAGGATCAGCAGACGCGTCTTCGGCGTGACTGCCGCTGCGACTTTATCCCAGGGGATCGCGTAACCGTCGTCGCCCAGCGTCATCGGCACGCTGACCGGCGTGCCGCCGGCCAGCGCGATCGCCGGAAGATAGCTGTCATAAATCGGTTCAATGACGATGACTTCGTCGCCAGGCTGCACGCAGCACAGCACGGCGGTCAGGATGGCTTGCGTGGCACCCGCGGTGACGGTGATGGTCTCGTCAGCATCGTAATCGGCGCCATACAAGGTGCGGATCTTGTCCGCAATGGCCTGCCTCAGCGGCAACGCACCGGCCATCGGCGGATATTGGTTAAAACCACCGAGCATCGCCGCATGGACCGCATCGATCAGCGCCGGATCACAGTCAAAGTCAGGAAAGCCCTGACCGAGATTGACTGCGCCATGTTCGGCGGCCAATGCGGACATCACGCTGAAGATGGTGGTGCCGACGCGTGGCAGCTTCGAGACCAGCGGCGCCAGCGGCGGGCAGGCGGACAACTTAGCAGGGGCAGGCATGCGGTGAACAGTCATAGGGCCGGGCAATCGGAGGTTGCAGTCGCTATTTTAGGCGGTGAGCACGGTCGTGCCGATGGTGCCGGCATTGAGCGCATCGACCCATTGCGCCGGCGACAGGATCTCGAACAGGCCCAGCTTGCGCGTGCGCCTGGCCAGCTTTAGCAGCGCCTTGTCTTTTGACAGCAGCAAGGCAGCGCCGCTGGCGGCGGCCAGCTCGAGAAATTTCTGGTCGTCGGGATCTTTGCAGACGGGCAGGGCGACGCTGCCGGCGACAACACCGGTATCGACATCGGTATCGATCAAGGTGATGCAGCGGTCGAATTCGGCCTGCGCAGCTTCCCTCGCGGCCGTATCGAGGCCGAGTTTGGTGTACGCGAGCACCAGCGTCCACTCCATCCGGCAGTCGGCGCGCGTCACGGGGCGCACGGCGCCGGTCTGCATCGCCTCGAGCAAGGGCTGCCAGCGCGGGTCGCGAAAGACAAACAGGTCGAGGCAGACATTGGTGTCAAGGACGATGCGCGGTGGAGGATTCGGTATCATTCGGAAAATTATTCATCGCAGCGCCGCTGTGCGGCGTGCTCGTTGCTGCTTATGCTGATCGTACTTTCGCCCGCCAAATCGCTCGACTACGAAACCCCGATTCACCTGGCCAAGTCCACACTACCGGATTTTATCCCGCGCTCTGCCGAGCTGGTCTCGGTACTGCGCGAACTGCCGCCGTCATCGATCGCCAGCCTGATGAAGATCTCGGATCCGCTGGCTCAACTCAATGCAGCGCGCTTCGCCAGCTGGTCGGAGAACTTTGACCGCAGTAATGCACGGCAGGCGCTGCTGGCGTTCAATGGCGATGTCTACGACGGTCTCGACGCACGCAGCCTCGACAAAAAACAGCTCGACTGGGCCCAGAAGCACCTGCGCATGCTGTCCGGATTGTATGGCCTGTTGCGTCCGCTGGATCTGATGCAGCCTTACCGCCTGGAGATGGGCACGAAGCTGGCCAATCCACGCGGCCGCGATCTGTACGCGTTCTGGGGCGATGAGATCACGCAGGCGCTGAACAAGGCATTGGCTGCGGCGAAATCCACGGCGCTGGTCAATCTCGCGTCGGAAGAGTATTTCAAGTCGGTCCGCCCGGCGGTGCTGAAGGTGCCAGTGATTACGCCGGTGTTCGAAGACTGGAAGAGCGGCAAGTACAAGATCATCTCGTTCTTCGCCAAGCGTGCGCGCGGCATGATGGCGCGCTATGCGATCGACAACGCGATCACCGATCCCGAAAGCTTGAAGGGCTTTGACCGCGACGGCTATGCGTTCGACGCCGACGCGTCAGGCGCACAGACCTGGGTGTTCCGGCGGCGCATCGCCGCCGCTTAAACGCCGCTCGCTTAAACGTTTACCAGATCTGCCACCACGGCTTGGTATCGACCGGCGTGCGCATCGCCTTGATGTCTTCGCGCTTGTAGTTGAGTTCGTACACGCGCTTGGCATCGTCGCGCAGATCTTTCATGCCCAGTGCATCGTAGGCCAGCATCTGCACTTGCAGTGCGTTCTTGACGGCGCCCGTGCCGGGGTAGTTGCGGATCACGTTCTGCGCTCGGTTGACCGCCGCGACATACGCGCCCTTGCGATAGTAGAAGCGGGCAACGTGCACCTCATACTGCGCCATCGCTTCGACCAGATAGGTCAGGCGGTAGCGCGAATCTTCGGCGTAGCGGCTATCCGGGAAGCGGTCGATCAGCTGCTTGAAGGCATCAAACGCGGCGCGCACGGCTTTCGGGTCACGTTCGGTCGGATCTTGCGAAATAACAAAATCGAACATGCCTTTGCGGTCGTTGAAATTCGCCAGTCCGCGCAGGTAGTACATGTAGTCCACGTGTTCGTGGTTGGGATGCAGCCGGATGAAGCGCTCGACCGCCGCCAGACACTGCGCCGGTTCGCCTTGCTTGTAGTAGGCATACGCAATCTTCATTTGCGCCTGCTGCGCATAACGGCCAAACGGATAGCGCGATTCCAGGCGTTCGAAGTACTGAACCGCCTTCTGGTAATTGCCCGTATTTAGCTCGTCGGATGCCTCCGCGTATAATTTGTCGGCCGACCAGCCCTTGGTTTCGTCCGGTTTATCGCCTAGCGAGCCGCAGGCCGACAGCATGAGCGCCAGCACGATCAAAGCGAGTTTCAGGAAATTCTTCAGCATGGGAGAAGTCAGGGGCAGGACCAAGAATGGCGGCGATTATAGCTGATGGAAACTCGTGTGAAACCCGAAAGCAAGACACTCAATGACCTGCCGGCCGATGCCGGCCCGCTGGACGACAACGATGAATTCGACCCCGCAGCGGGCGAATTGTCGCCCGTGACCCTCACACTAGGCCCCGAACACCTCGGTATGCGCGTCGACAAAGTTCTGTCGTCGCTGCTGCCGCAGTACTCGCGCGCTCGCCTGCAACAATGGATCGAAGATGGCCTGGTGACGGTCGATGGCAAGCCATCGAAGGCCAAGACCACCATGTTCGGTTACGAGACCGTGACGGTGCAGCCGCAGCCGGATGAATCCGCGCACGCCTACGCGCCCGAGCCGGTACCGCTTGAGGTGCTGCACGAAGACGCGGACCTGATTGTGGTCGCCAAGCCGGTCGGCCTGGTGGTGCATCCGGCAGCCGGCAACTGGAGCGGTACGATGCTCAATGGCCTGCTGCACCGCTGGCCGCAATTGGCCGGCGTGCCGCGCGCCGGTATCGTGCACCGCCTCGACAAGGACACCAGCGGCCTGCTGGTGGTGGCCAAGACACTCACCGCGCAGACTGATCTGGTGAGACAGCTGCAGGACCGTAGCATGGGGCGCGAATATCTCGCGCTGGTGTGGGGCGAGCCGGTGGCGAATGGCCGGGTCGATGCTCCCATTGGCCGGCATCCGCGCGAGCGTACGCGCATGGCGGTCAGCAAATCGCCGTTGGCCAAACCGGCGGTGACCCATTATCAGAAAGTCGCGACCGGCACGATCGACGGCAAGACCGTCACGCTGCTGCGTTGCCGGCTTGAGACCGGTCGGACTCACCAGATCCGCGTGCACCTGCAGTCGATCGGATTTCCGTTGGTCGGCGACGCCGTCTACGGCAAGCACCATCTGATCCATGTATTCCCGCGCCAGGCGCTGCATGCCGAGAAGCTGGCGCTGCTGCATCCGGGCAGCGGCGAGCCGTGCGAATGGCATGCGCCACTGCCTGCCGATATGGCGGCGCTGCTGGCGCGCGCGGGCATCAGCGGGTGATGCCACGTTGAACTTGCCGACTGTTCCCGTCCGATGGCCAGGCCTGCCCGCCGGCGTAGCCGCGCTGTCGACTACCCGCAGCGGCGGTGTCAGCCAGGCGCCTTATGACGACGGCACGGGCGGCGGCGGGCTGAACCTGGCACGGCACGTGGGTGATGCCGCCGACGCGGTCACGCGCAACCGGGCGCTGCTGCGTGCACAGTTGCCGGCCGAGCCGGCGTGGCTGACCCAGGTGCATGGCACGCGTGTGCTCGATGCGTCCGGCATCAAAGACGCGCCGGAAGCCGACGCCAGCATCACCGACCGGCCCGGCGTGGTCTGCGCGGTGATGACGGCCGATTGCCTGCCCGTATTGTTGGCCGACGCAGATGGTCGTGTCGTCGGCGCAGCACACGCGGGCTGGCGCGGCCTGGCGGCGGGCGTGCTGGAAAAAACCGTCGCGGCCATGCGGGCGGCCGGCGCAGGAGAGGTTCTGGCCTGGCTGGGGCCGGCAATCGGTCCCGATGCGTTCGAAGTGGGCGAGGATGTGCGTGCAGCGTTCGCGCATCTGGGTCCGCAGGCGGCGGATGCATTCAAGGCCATCGATGGCCGGCACGAAAAATATCGGGCAAATTTGCCGGGGCTGGCGCGGCTTGCGCTCGCGCAGGCCGGTGTGGCGGCGGTTGCCGGCGGCAGCGACTGCACCGTCAGCGATCCTGCGCGCTTCTATTCATTTCGTCGCGACCGCGTGACCGGCCGCATGGCGTCGCTGATCTGGATCAGCTAGCACGGTTGTCGTCGTGCGAATCGGTGGCCACCTCGGCCGCCGGAGCCGCTGCAGCGGCCTGCTTTTCTTCTCTGATACGCTGGCTTTCCTGCTCACGGCGCTGCCTGCGCCGGCCCGAGCCGCTGACGTACAAAATGATCAGCGTAGGCAACACGCCATAAAAGAAAAACGTCATAATGCCTGCAACCACCGTCTCTTCGGTGATTGCCATCATCAGCGTCACATAGATCCAACCAACAGCAGCGATATGCACGGCCAGCCTGCAAGCAAAAAACACAGCGAAGCATCGTAACACTTTCAGTCAAGTCTGCAGGCACGGGCGTCGAGGGAAAAACAATACGGGGAATCGCATGAACCAATCCGATCGCAGTGCCAATGCCCAGGCCGCCGCCAGTGAATGGCTGGCGCAATTGTCCGACCCGAAAAACTGGCAGTCGGTAGTCAACCTGATGCAGGCAGGTATGCCGGCGATGGCGTCGCTGCCGGCCATGCCGGCGATGCCGAGCATGCCTGGCCTGTCGGTGCCGCCCGCCATGATGGCGATGATTCCCCCGGACAAACTCGCCCAGCTGCAGAAAGAGTATCTCGGTGAGATGACTGCGCTGTGGGCGGCGGTCGTATCGCAGCGCAAGCCCGACCTCGCTGATCGCCGCTTCGCCGATCCCGCGTGGCAGACCAACCCGCTGCATGCGTTCAACGCAGCCGCATATTTGCTGAATGCGCGTTTCCTGAATGCGCTGGCGGACGCGGTCGAGGCTGACAAAAAGACCAAGGGCAAGATTCGTTTCGCGACCCAGCAGGCGATCGATGCGCTGTCGCCGAAGAATTTCCTGGCAACGAACCCTGAGGCTCAGAACAAGCTGGTCGAGACGCACGGCGAGAGCCTCACGCGCGGCATCATGCACATGATCTCCGACCTCGGCAAAGGCCATATCTCGCAGACGGACGAGACTGCCTTCGAGGTAGGCCGCAACGTGGCGGCGTCGGAAGGCGCGGTGGTGTTCGAGAACGAAGTGATGCAGCTGCTGCAGTACCGTCCGCTGACGAAGGAAGTCCATGAGCGGCCGCTGCTGTTCGTGCCGCCCTGCATCAACAAGTACTACATTCTCGATCTGCAGCCTGAGAATTCGGTGATCCGTCATGCAGTCGAGAACGGGCATACGGTTTTCGTGGTGTCGTGGGTCAATCCGGACGCTGCGCTCGGCCATCTGACCTGGGACGACTATATCGAACAGGGTCCGGTGAAAGCGATCGAGGTCGCACGTGCCATCAGTGGCAGCGACCAGCTGAACGTGCTCGGCTTCTGCATTGGCGGCACCATCATCGCGACCGCACTGGCGCTGCTGGCCGAGCGCGGTGAGCATCCGGCGGCAAGCCTCACGCTGCTGACGGCCATGCTTGATTTCTCCGATGTCGGCGCGATCGACGTTTATGTCGACGAAGCCCAGGTCAAGCAGCGTGAACAGGCGATCGGCAACGGCGGACTGATGTCCGGGCGCGATTTCGCAGCGGCGTTCTCCAGCCTGCGTCCGAACGACCTCGTGTGGAATTATTTCGAGAGCAATTACCTGAAGGGCGAAGAGCCGCCGGCCTTCGACCTGTTGTACTGGAATTCCGACAGCACCAACCTGCCGGGTCCGATGTTCTGCTTCTATCTGCGCAACATGTACCTGGAAAACCGGCTGCGTGAGCCGGGAGCGCTGAAGGTCAGCGGCGATCCTATCGATCTCGGTAAAGTGCAGGTGCCGGCGTTCATCTATGCATCGCGTGAAGATCACATTGTGCCCTGGGCCAGTGCGTACAGCACGACGAACCTGATCAACAAGGGCAAGCGCTCGAACAACCGTTTCGTGCTCGGTGCATCGGGCCATATTGCCGGCGTGATCAATCCGCCGGCAAAGAAGAAGCGCAACTACTGGACCAACGACAAGCTGGCGCCGACCGCTGACGCATGGTTCGCCGGTGCGACCGAGCGTCCGGGCAGCTGGTGGACCGAATGGACCGATTTCCTCGCCGAGCATGCCGGCCGCAAGGTGAAAGCGCCGGCCCGCTATGGCAACGCGCGCTTCAAACCGATCGAGCCGGCGCCGGGCCGTTATGTGAAGGTCAAGGCCCGCTGACGGCAAGCTCGCCGGAAGACGTTGTTTCTGCAGCCGCTGGGGGTGCGCGACGCGCGCCGCCAGCGGCTGTTTTGCGTGTTGGCGCGGTGTGCCGGTGCAGCGTCATCGGCGGTGCCGCTGCACCGGGTTGCGCGGACCGAGGGAGCACTCGCCCTGTGCAATGCAATAATCGTTCGCTTAACTAAGCCGATCTCTGCACAGATGGCCGTTTTTCAGGACTATAATGGTCTTGGAGGCAAGGGCTTCGGCCTGAGTGATTACTAAGATCGCATCGGTCTGTTGCGACGCAAAACAATGGAACCCCCAGATGACCAGCACAAAAAAGTCTTCCGAGCGCCTGATCAAGAAATATCCGAATCGTCGTCTCTACGATACGCAGACCAGTTCGTACATCACCCTGGCGGATGTGAAGCAGCTGGTGCTCGGCAATGAAGAATTCAAGGTGGTCGATGCCAAGACCGAAGACGACCTGACGCGCAGCATCCTGCTGCAGATCATTCTCGAGGAAGAGGCCAGCGGCCAGCCGATGTTCTCCAGCGCGGCGCTCGCGCAGATCATCCGCTATTACGGCCACGCGATGCAGGGAATGATGGGTTCTTATCTGGAAAAGAACATTCAGGTATTTATCGACATCCAGAACAAGATGGCCGAGAACTCGAAGGGCCTGATCGACGAGAAAGCCTTCAGCCCCGAGATGTGGACGCAGTTCATGAGCGTGCAGGCGCCGATGATGCAAGGGATGATGAGCAACTACATCGAGCAGAGCAAGAGCCTGTTCCTGCAGATGCAGGAGCAGATGCAGAGCCAGGCAAAGAACGTGTTCGGTGCGTTTCCTTTCCCGGGCGTCGGTGGCGTGCGGGCTGACAACAGCTAAGCCGTACGCGCTCTCTCCGGGGAGCACGGCGCAAACAGGTAAAATGGCGGTCGCGCATTGCGCGTCCGCCATTTGTTTTTTTGACCATTCGCAGGTTTCATGTCCAGTACCCCGTCCACCCCTCAGTCCGCCACGCCGCCCGCCACGCCGAAAGTCGGCTTCGTCTCTCTTGGCTGCCCGAAAGCTCTGGTCGATTCCGAGCAAATCCTCACGCAGCTGCGCGCGGAAGGTTATGAGACTGCCAAGTCATATGACGGCGCCGATCTCGTGATCGTCAATACCTGCGGCTTTATCGACGCCGCTGTGCAAGAGTCGCTCGACGCGATCGGCGAGGCGCTGAACGAAAACGGCAAAGTGATCGTTACCGGATGCCTCGGCAGCAAGAAGGATGCGGCCGGTGAAGACATCGTGCAGAAGGTGCATCCGAAGGTGCTCGCCGTAACCGGCCCACATGCGCTCGGTGAGGTGATGGACGCAGTACACCTGCACCTGCCCAAGCCGCACGAGCCTTTCATTGACCTCGTGCCGGCGCAGGGCGTGAAGCTCACGCCCAAACATTACGCTTACCTGAAGATTTCCGAAGGCTGTAACCATCGCTGCAGCTTCTGCATTATCCCGTCGCTGCGTGGCGACCTGGTGTCGCGCCCTGTTGCGGAGGTGATGCTCGAGGCCGAGAACCTGTTCAAGTCTGGCGTGAAAGAGCTGCTGGTGATCTCGCAGGACACCAGCGCCTATGGCGTGGACGTGAAGTTCCGCACCGGCTTCTGGAACGGCCGCCCGATCCGCACCCACATGACCGATCTCGTGGGCGCGCTCGGCGAGCTGGCCAAACAGTATGACGCGTGGGTGCGCCTGCACTATGTGTACCCGTATCCGCATGTGGACGACGTGATCCCGCTGATGAACGGCGGCCATGTGCTGCCTTATCTCGACGTGCCGCTGCAGCATGCGCATCCGGACGTGCTGAAGCGGATGAAGCGCCCGGCGAATGGCGAGAAGAACATCGAGCGCATCCGTGCATGGCGCGAGGCCTGCCCGGACATTACGATCCGCTCGACCTTCATCGCCGGCTTCCCCGGCGAGACCGACGAAGAATTTAACTATCTGCTGGACTTCCTGAGGGAAGCCAAAATCGACCGTCTCGGCTGCTTTGCGTACTCGCCGGTCGACGGTGCGGCTGCGAATGCGCTCGACAATCCGGTGCCCGACGAGGTGCGCGAGGCGCGCCGCGCGCAGGTGATGCAGCTGCAGGAGCAGATTTCGCGCGAACGTCTGCAGTCCAAGGTTGGCAAGACGCTGCGCGTGCTGATTGACGAGATCACGCCGTCCGGCGCGACCGGCCGCACTGCCGCTGATGCGCCCGAGATCGATGGTGCCGTTCATTTCAAGCTGCCGGCCATGCCCGGCCAGTCGCTGCGAGTCGGCCAGTTCGTCGATGTGCGCATCACCGCCGCCGACGAGCATGACCTGTGGGGCAAGATCGACTAAGGAAAGTACCGCCGTGGCCGACCGCAAGAAAGCGCTGCAGACCCTGTTGACCACGACGGACTATCGTCCGCCGGAAGGCTTTGGTGCCTTCCCGACGCCGATCCATCACGCGTCGACGGTGCTGTTCAAGAATGTCGCGGCGCTGCGCGCGCGCAATTGGCAAGACAAGTCCGCGTATACCTACGGGCTGCATGGCACGCCGACCACCTTCACGCTGGAAGCGCGGCTGGCCGAGATCGAAGGCGGCACCGATTGCCTGCTGGCGCCCAGCGGGCTGGCGGCGATCGCGATGATCGACCTCGCGCTGCTAAAGTCCGGCGACGATGTGCTGATCCCGGAAAACGTCTATAGCCCGAACCGCGAACTGGCGAACTGGCTGCAGCGCGATTTCGGCATCAGCGTACGCTTTTACGATCCGATGGCCGGCGACGCCATCGCCGAGCTGATCCGGCCGGAAACGAAGCTGATCTGGACTGAAGCGCCGGGATCGGTGTCGATGGAGGTGCCGGACATTCCGGCGATCTGCCGCGCCGCGAAGGCGAAGGGCGTGCCGGTGGCGCTTGATAACACCTGGGCAGCCGGGCTGGCCTTTCGCGCATTCGACCAGGGTGTCGACATCGTGATGCAGGCGCTGACCAAATACCATTCCGGCGGCTCTGACGTGCTGATGGGCGCGGCGATCACGCGCGACAAGGCGCTGTTGCACAAGCTTGAGATGGCGCACATGCGGCTGGGCATGGGCGTCTCGGCGGACGACACCTATCTGGTGCTGCGCGGGCTGCCGACGATGAAGCTGCGCTTCGATGCGCACGATGCATCAGCGCGAAAAATCGCTGGATGGCTGAAGGCGCGGCCGGAGATCGTCAGTGTGCTGCATCCGGCCTTTGCCGATTGCCCGGGCCACGCGGTCTGGAAGCGCGACTTCACTGCAGCCGGCGGCCTGTTCTCGGTGGTGTTTGACCCGCGCTATACCGAGGCGCAGACGGACCGCTTTATCGACAGCCTGACGCTGTTCAAGATCGGCTACAGCTGGGGAGGCGCGAACAGCCTGGCCGTGCCTTACCGGATGGCGCAGATACGCAATCGCTGGGACATGGCAGGGCAGCTGGTGAGGTTCAACATCGGCCTCGAAGACAGCGACGATCTTATTGCCGACCTGGCGCAGGCACTGGATAGCCTGGCATAGCCCGGTTCTTGTCGAGGTCGAGGAAGCCGCGCAGCAATCGGTACGCTTTCCATACCCACGCGCCCAGCCAGACCATCCCGGCCAGCGGTATGCCGAAGATCGTCATGAACAGCGCGCCGCCCACCAGCAGCCAGACGATGTACCACCAGAACGAACGTATTTGCCAGCTGTGGTGGGTGCGCAGGAAGCTGCCTTCGGTCTCGTCGCGCTTCAGGTAATTCAGGATCAGCGGTATGAACGACAGCGCGCCCAGCGAGAACACCAGCGACGCGCCGTGCATCAGGTACAGCCACCAGAGCCAGCTCTTTTGCGATTCGGTGGCTTCGTCAAAATAGATCTCGCTATCCATCGCGCGGGCTCCTGAGATGGGACGCTCAGCGGAACAGGTTGAGTACGCCGTCGAGCCCGGAGACGTTCAGCGCGACCTTCGCCCTGGCCTGCACCACCGGCTTTGCGCGGAAGGCCACCGACAGCCCGGCCACCGACATCATTTGCAGGTCGTTTGCGCCGTCCCCGATCACGATGGCCGCCGAGGTCGGCACGCCCAGCGCGGCGCTCTGTGTCTCGACCATGACTTTCTTGGCGTCGGCATCGACGATATCGCCGATCACGCGGCCGGTCAGCTTGCCATCGACCACTTCGAGCAGGTTGGCACGCGTGACGTCGAGCTCGAGCTCCTTTTGCAGGCGCTCGGTGAAATAGGTAAAACCGCCCGATACCAGCACGGTGCGCAGGCCGGCTGCCTTCATTGCATGCAGCATCTCGTGCGCGCCGAGCGTCAGCTCCAGCCTTTCTTCAAAGACCTGTTCCAGTGCCGATGCGTCGAGTCCGGCGAGCAGCGCAACGCGCCGTTGCAGGCTCTCGCTGAATTCGAGCTCGCCGCGCATGGCGGCCTCGGTCACGGCCGCGACTTCGGATTTCAATCCGTGCATATCGGCGATTTCATCGATGCATTCGATGGTGATCAGCGTGGAGTCCATGTCCATCACGACCAGCCGGAAGTCGGCGAGTTGCATGTCGGCCGGAACGAAAGCCGCATCCATGCCCGAGGCCAGGCACGCGCCCAGCACCGTCTCGCGCAGTTCGGGGGAATCGCTTACGCCATCGCAGCGAAAAACACGGTCCGCCACGGCCGTAACGCGAGTGGCGCCGGCCAGGTCGGCGACCCGGCGCGCGGCATGGTCGGTCGCGTTCGGGCCTTGCAATATCAGTTTCATGGTGTCGTGGTTCATGGGGTCAGGCTGCCAGAGCCTTGATCGTCGATTTTACTTGGGACACGCGCGCAGCCAGGTCAGGCATGGACGCGGTGATGCGCAGCTTGTCCTGCCCGGACAGTTTGATGTGCCGGTTTTTTTGCACCAGGTCGATGATGCGCATCGGATCGATCGGCGGCTTCGGCTCGAACTGTAGCAGCGCCGATTCGGCATGTGCATCGATCTTCACAATGCCGACCGTGCGCGCGGCGATGCGCAGCCGGTGCGTCTCGATCAGCGCCTTCACCGCGTCGGGCAGGTCGCCGAAGCGGTCGATCAGTTCTTCCTGCAGCCCGTCGATGCCGTCCTGCGCCTCGCAGTTCGCCAGCCGCTTGTAGATCGACAGGCGCTCATGCACGTCGCCGCAGAAATCCGATGGCAGCAGTGCCGGCACATGCAGGTTGATTTCGGTGGTGGTGGAAAGCGGCGCAGCGAGATCGGGTTCCTTGCCGTTTTTAAGCGCCTTTACCGCCGCATTCAGCATGTCGGAATACAGCTGGAAGCCGATCTCGGTCATTTCGCCGGACTGGCTGTCGCCAAGCACTTCGCCGGCACCGCGGATCTCGAGGTCGTGCATCGCCAGGTAGAAGCCGCTGCCGAGCTCTTCCATTTGCTGGATCGCTTCGAGCCGGCGCCCGGCCTGCTTCGTCAGGCCCTGTACGTCATGCACCAGCAGATATGCATAAGCCTGATGGTGCGACCGGCCCACACGGCCGCGCAGCTGGTGCAGCTGCGCCAGGCCGAAGCGGTCGGCGCGATGCATGATGATGGTGTTCGCGCTCGGCACGTCGATGCCGGTCTCGATGATGGTGGTGCACAGCAGGATGTTGAAGCGCTGCTGCACGAAGTCGCGCATGACCTTTTCCAGTTCGCGCTCGTGCATCTGCCCGTGCGCGACTGCAATCCGCGCTTCCGGCAGCAGCTCTTCGAGCTTGGCCTTGCGGTTCTCGATGGTCTCGACCTCGTTGTGCAGGAAGTAGATCTGGCCGCCGCGCTTGAGCTCGCGCAAACAGGCCTCGCGGATCACCGAGTCGGTTTCGCTGCGCACGAAGGTCTTGATCGCCAGCCGCTTTTGCGGCGCGGTTGCAATCACCGAGAAATCGCGCAGGCCTTCGAGCGCCATGCCCAGCGTGCGCGGAATTGGCGTGGCGGTCAGTGTCAGCACATCGACCTCGGCGCGCAGCGCCTTCAGCGCCTCTTTCTGGCGCACGCCAAAGCGGTGCTCTTCGTCGATGATGACCAGTCCCAGCCGCTGGAAATGCACGTCCGGCGACAGCAGCTTGTGCGTGCCGATCACGATGTCGATGGTGCCCTCGGCCAGGCCTTTCAGGGCCAGCGTGACTTCCTTGCCGGTGCGGAAGCGCGACAGTTCGGCAATGCGCACCGGCCAGTCAGCAAAGCGGTCGGCGAAGGTCTGCGCATGCTGCTCAGCCAGCAGCGTGGTCGGCGCAAGGATTGCGACCTGCTTGCCGCCCATGACGGCCACGAAGGCGGCACGCAATGCGACTTCGGTCTTGCCAAAGCCGACGTCGCCGCAGATCAGCCGGTCCATCGGCCGCCCGGACGTCATGTCCATGATGACCGCATTGATCGCAGCCTGCTGGTCCGGCGTTTCGTCGAAGCCGAAACTTTCGGCAAAGGCCTCATAGTCGTGCGACGAATATTCGAACGCATGGCCAAGCCGCGCGGCGCGGCGCGCATACAGGTTCAGCAGCTCGGCGGCGGTGTCGCGCACCTGTTCGGCGGCCTTGCGCTTGGCCTTTTCCCATTGGCCGGAGCCGAGCGCATGCAGCGGCGCGTCTTCCGGCGACGCGCCTGAGTAGCGCGAGATGACGTGCAGCTGCGACACCGGCACGTAGAGCTTGGTCTCTTTTGCGTATTCGAGGTGCAGGAACTCGGTTTCGCCTTCGCCGAGGTCCATGCTGATCAGGCCCTGATAGCGGCCGATGCCGTGATTCACGTGCACCACCGGATCACCGACTTTCAGCTCGGACAGGTCGCGTACCATCGATTCGACCTGCGTTGCGGCTTCCTGCCGCTTGCGGCCGGCGCGGCGGCCTGAGCCGGCATACAGCTCGGTCTCCGTAATGAACGCAATATTGCCGAGCGCGCCAGACAGTTGCGCACCCGCATGCAGCGGCGCGACGCACAGTTGCAGCTTGTCGCTGCTGCCGAGGAAATCGTCGAGGCTCTCGCAGGCTGTCAGCGGCAGGTCGTATTCATTGAAATACTCGCGCAGCGTCTCGCGGCGGCCGCTGGAGTCGGCGCAGATCATCACGCGCTTGTCGGTCTGCAGCAGGAAGGAGCGCAGATTGGACAGCGGGTCGTCAAGACGGCGATTGACCGCGATATCGGGCAGCGGCGCCGACAGCTCGGACGCGGCCGCAGACGCCTGGATGACCCAGCGTCCGTGCGGCTTGACCAGCGTGAAGAAATCTTCGTCGGTCAGGAAAATGGATTCGGGCGGCAGCAGCGGGCGTTCGCGATCGGCTTTCAGGAAGCTGTAGCGCGAGCGCGTGTCGGTCCAGAAGCGGCGGATCGATGCATCGATATCGCCGACCAGCGCAAACGCGCTGCCTTGCGGCAGATAGTCGAACAGCGTTGCCGTGTGCTCGAAGAACAGCGGCAAATAATACTCAATGCCGGCTGCCGCGATGCCGTTGCCGATATCGCGGTAGATGTTCGATTTCGACGGGTCGCCTTCGAACACTTCGCGCCAGCGGCCGCGAAACGCGGTGCGCGCGGCCTCGTCCATCGGGAATTCGCGGCCCGGCAGCAGCCGTACTTCTTTCACCGGATACAGCGAGCGCTGGGTATCGACGTCAAAGGTGCGTAGGGTCTCGATGCTGTCGCCAAACAGATCGATACGGTAGGGCAGCACCGAGCCCATCGGAAACAGGTCGATCAGCCCGCCGCGCACCGAGTATTCGCCCGGCGACATGACTTGCGCGACATGGGTATAGCCGGCCAGCGTCAGCTGCGATTTCAGCTTCGCCTCGTCCAGCGTCTCGCCCTGCTTGAAAAAGAAGGTATAGCCTGCCAGGAAAGACGGCGGTCCCAGCCTCAGCAGCGCGGTGCTGGCCGGCACGATCAGCACGTCGCATTCGCCACTGCGCAGTTCGTGCAAGGTGGCGAGTCGTTCCGACACCAGGTCCTGGTGGGGCGAGAACGCGTCGTAGGGCAGGGTTTCCCAATCGGGCAGCAGGTGGCAGCGCAGTTGCCGGCCGCCTTGTTTGCCGAACCAGTCAATCTCCGACAGCAGCCGCTGCGCATCGGGCGCGTCGGCGACCACTACGACAAGCGTGCGGCGTTCTGCCCGCAGTGTCTGCGCGGCGCGCGCGAGCGCGAGCGAATCGGCGGCGCCGTGCAGCGCAGGAAGCTGGAATCGGTGGCCGGGTTTCGGCGGCTTGAGGAGATGTGCGTCGGATGACATGGCAGGCCGCGTCTGGGTCGCGGATGTCCCGCGGGGCGGGCGGGAAGCTACAATGGCGCGGTCGAAAAAACCAAAATTATAGTTGAGATGAGCTTCCCCAGCTTTGTTGCCCTGATACCTGCTGCCGGTGTCGGTGCGCGCATGGGAACGTCGATCCCGAAACAGTATGCGCCGCTGGCCGGCAAGCCGATGCTGTTGCATGTGATCGAGACCTTTGATTCGGCGCCTCAGATCGACCAGATATATCTGGTCGTCAGCTCGGACGACGCCTACATCGACGATCTACCACTGCCACCGCGCTGCACGGTACTGCGCTGTGGCGGCGCTACGCGGCAGGCGTCGGTCACGAATGGCCTGCGCGCGATGGCATCGATGGTCGATGCAGATGACTGGATACTGGTGCACGATGCGGCCCGCCCGGGCATTACGGTCGACCTGATCGACAAGCTGATCGCCTTCGTGAAAGACGATCCGGTCGGCGGGCTGCTGGCCTTGCCCGTGGTGGACACGATCAAGCGCAGCAATGGCCATGGGCGCTCGGAGGCAACGGTGGCGCGTGAGCTGCTGTGGGCGGCGCAGACCCCGCAAATGTTTCGCCATCAAACGCTGCTCGACGCGCTGCAGCGCGCGGATTCAATGACGGACGAGGCCAGTGCGGTCGAGGCGCTCGGCCTGCATCCCAAACTGGTCGAGGGCAGTGCCCGCAACTTCAAGGTGACACTGCCAGGAGACCTGGCGATTGCCGAACTTCATTGGAAAGGACGCTGATGGCTACGCTGCCATTTCGTATCGGGCAGGGCTATGACTGCCATGCGCTGGTGCCCGGGCGCGCGCTGATCATCGGCGGCGTCACGATTCCCTACCGTGCCGGACTGCTCGGGCATTCGGACGCGGATGTGCTGCTGCACGCGATCATCGACGCCTTGTTCGGGGCCGCTGGTCTGGGCGATATCGGCCGGCATTTCCCGGATACCGATGCGCAATTCCGTGGCGCCGATTCCCGCAAGCTGCTGCGCGAATGCGCGCGCCGTGTCGGCGAGGCCGGCTATGCGGTCGGCAATATCGACGCGACCCTCATTGCGCAGGCGCCGAAAATGGCACCGCACCTGCCGGGCATGATCGCCGCGATCGCAGCTGACCTGGGCATCGAGCCATCGCAGATCAACCTCAAAGCCAAGACCAATGAACGGCTCGGCTGGGAAGGGCGGGAAGAAGGCATTGCTGCACACGCGGCGGCATTGCTCCTCGCTAAGTGATAATAGTTCTCATCTCGATTGGCTCGAAAATCTATAGCTTTTTTCAATGAAGTGGATTGAATAAGCCAATTTGAGATTTCGACAGGCTGCGACCAAAATTCAATACGGAAAACCTGAACGCGAGAGTCAGTTTTCAGTCGTGGTCGTACGCCACCAGAACATCACAATATGCACGTGGCGGCGATTTCCTGAGATGGTTTCGAAAGGAGAAGCACATGTCCCAGCAATTGAAAGGTTCTAAGACAGAGGCCAACCTGAAAGAGGCCTTTGCCGGCGAGTCGCAGGCAAACCGCCGTTATCTGTATTTCGCAAACAAGGCCGACATCGAAGGACAGAACGATGTCGCTGCGCTGTTCCGCTCGACCGCAGAAGGCGAGACCGGCCATGCGCATGGCCACCTTGAGTATCTTGAGCAATGCGGCGACCCGGCGACCGGTCTGCCGATCGGCAGCTCGCGCCAGAACCTGATGGCCGCCGTTGCCGGCGAGACGCACGAATACACCGACATGTATCCGGGCATGGCGAAGACCGCGCGCGACGAAGGCTTCGACGAGATCGCCGACTGGTTCGAGACGCTCGCAAAGGCCGAGCGTTCGCATGCGAACCGCTATCAGAAGGCGCTGGACGCGCTGGTCGACTAAGCGTCTCTCCCCCGGCCCTCTCGTTACCCGCGAGAGGGTTGTGCGAAGCGCAGCCATTCACCCGGCTGCGCTTCACACAACCATCCCCCACAAAAAAAATTCAAGGACCTCATCATGGCACGTGAAGGCAACCTCGAAGCGCCGACCCGGCATCCGCTCGACTGGCTGAGCGATGATTTTTATAACGAAGAATCGCTGAATACGGAGCTTGAGCGCGTCTTTGACATTTGCCATGGCTGCCGCCGCTGCGTGTCGCTGTGCGCATCGTTCCCTACGCTGTTCGACCTGGTCGACGAGTCCGAGACGATGGAGGTCGACGGTGTCGACAAGAAGGACTACATCAAGGTCGTCGACCAGTGCTATCTGTGCGACCTCTGCTACATGACGAAGTGTCCGTACACGCCGCCGCATGAGTGGAACCTGGATTTTCCTCATCTGATGCTGCGCGCGAAGGCAGTCAAGTTCCGCCGTGGCGAGGTGACGGCACGCGACAAGTTTCTCTCCAATACCGATGGCCTGGGCAAGTTCGCTGGTATTCCCATCGTCACGCAGGCGGTCAATGCGGTGAACCGCGCACCGGCGACGCGCGCGGTCGTGGAGAACGTGCTCGGCGTCGACAAGAATGCCTGGCTGCCGGAATTTGCCACCACCAAGTTCCGATCGGGCGCGCCGGTGTCGAGCGCGCATGCCGTGAAGGACGGTGCGAACACGCCCGGCAAGGTCGCGATCTATTCGACCTGTTATGTGAACTATAACGAGCCCGGCATCGGCCACGATCTGTTGGCCGTCCTCGAGCACAATCAGATCCCTTACGTGCTGGTCGAGAAGGAAGCCTGCTGCGGCATGCCCAAGCTCGAGCAGGGCGACCTGCAGGGTGTGGCCGAGAAGAAGGCGATCAACATTCCGCACCTGGCGAAGCTTGCCAGAGAAGGCTACGCGATACTGACGCCCATTCCATCGTGCACGCTGATGTACAAGCAGGAGCTGCCATTGATGTTCCCGGATTGTGCGGACACGCAGGCGGTGAAGGCGGCGATGTGGGATCCGTTCGAGTATTTCGTCGCTCGCAATCGCGACGGTCTGTTGAAGAACGATTTCAAACAGCCGCTGGGCAAGGTGTCGTACCACATTCCCTGTCATTCACGCGTGCAGAACGTCGGCCGCAAGACCGCCGACCTGCTGCAGCTGGTTCCGGAGACCACGCTGAACGTGGTCGAGCGCTGTTCCGGCCATGCAGGCACCTATGGCGTGAAGAAGGAATACCACGCGATGTCAATGAAGATCGGTAAGCCGGT
>JACCDQ011926548.1_pt1 | contig 33192 bp, 45 predicted proteins | sample 7446031 | NCBI WGS metagenome assembly JACCDQ01 (sample SAMN15323442, study PRJNA562643) | freshwater metagenome | isolation source: river surface water | place: USA:Blue River Watershed | collected 2017-08-17 | reverse complement strand
GCTGCCTCCTGTGCGCGCGCCTCCGCGATGGCCTGTTCCGGCGAACCCTTCAGTCTTCCGACGACGTCAGCGCGGGCGGCCTTCGCCGTCTTGATGGCTTCAGCAATCTGCGCCGCCTTCTGCTGATCGAAAGAGTTCAGTTGAACTTTTCCAGCCTTGGTCAGTCTGCGGCTCTGCGCCTCCAGCTCTTTGATCTGATTCGTGATGTTCGCCAAGGACTGAACAGCCACGTCTCTTTGCTTTGCCACCGCCGCTGGGGTTGCCTGCGACAGGGGAACTGCCAGCTTCCCAGCCGGAGCGCCGATACGCTCTGTCTTCGTGACTGGGATCGGCTGCGTCTTGGCGAACGATTCCGCCTCCGCCTGCGCTGCACGCTGGGCCTTGGCCTTCATCTCTGCTGCGAGCTTGTCGATCTCCGAGCCAATCTTGGCCGGATCAGCCTTCTTGCCGGACACATCCTTTCCGGTCTGCTCTGCCGCCCTGCGGTTGGCCTCGAGGAGATCGCGCTGCTGCGCCAGCTTCGCCAGCTCTGCGTTCAGGGTATCCGCCTCCCTGCGGAGGGATACATCCGGAGTATCAAGGCGGGCTGCCGCCTTGCTGATGACGAGGCGCGGCCCTGACTCGGCGAGAGACTTCGTGACAATGCCACGGGCAGACATCTCGTTGATGATCTTGTTGGCGATGGACATGGGGACATGCTGCCCCACGGCCTTGGTCATGGCCTTCTGGATGCGGTTGATGTTGACGTGCCTGTCAGCCTTCACCTGACGAATGGCGGTGTCGAACTGCTGCTGCGTGAAATCCTTTCCGGTGACTGGCGCATACATGCCAGTTCCCACGGGAGGCTTGGGTGCCTCTGGGGTCAGGACGGAAGGCTCACCAGCTTTCGGGGCTGGAAGCGAGAGGGTCTCCTTGGTCGGCTCGGGCTCGGCCTGCGGAATGTTCGCTGCCGCCTCTGCATCTGCGTCGGCCTTGGCGTATTCATTTCCAAGCGCAGTCCGGCCACGCATTGCGGCGAGATCGGCCTCAAGCTCCGCCGCCTTGCTTGCGGCCTCTTCCTCTCTGCGCTTGTTGCCGATGTCCCCACCGACGACGTTCGCCCCACCACCGATGGCACCACCGACAAGGCCAGCGGCAATCGCAGCCTGACGGTATTCATCCTTGGCGTTGTCATCCCACAGAGGTAGGCCAGCCTGATACCGCTCCAGAACCTGCTGCCCGACTTCGGTCGGAACCTCGGCCACGGTGCCAGCAATGGACCCCTTCACCAATCTGGTGAGAACCTTCCCCTCGCGGATCAGGCCCTCTGGAATCATCTTGCCGATCAGCATGCGGTCAACGACGCCCTCCATCACGGACTGAGGAATGGCGGCCAAGATCGCAGCGCCCTCGCTCACCTCGACGGGGCGGCCAGCCGTGACGTCTTCCTGCTTCTGGCGCTCACGGTTCCAGCCGTAGAACAGGGGAAGCTGTGACAGTGCAGCACCAGCCGCGCCGATTGCAGCACCAGCCGCCGTCCCAAGTCCGGGCACGATGGAGCCAGCCGCAGCACCCGCCGCAGCGCCGGAGCCAATACCGATGCCCATTGGGACGGACGACTCACCGAGAGTTTCACCAAAGAAGCTCAACCCAGAGCCAAGACCTTCGACGTCCTCGAGTCTCGTTGCGTTCTTCTCGGCCTCGTCGAGCTGCTTGGTGTTGGCCTCCGCAACCGAGGCTCCGTAATCGCGCAGCCAGTCCAGTCCGGTCAGGCTGCCGATGCCCTCTGCCGCAGACCCGAGGCCCTGCTGCGTGATGTCGATACTTCTGGAGATGCCGCGACCAAGAGCGGTTCCGTCATCCGGCTCGGCCTGCGCCGTCCCGCCCTGTCCGGTATACATTTTCAGCATGGACGCCGTGCTTGCGTCTTGCTGAGATACATAGGCGTTGATGCGCTCCTGCTCCTGTGGCGTCGGCGCGTCGCCCGCGATCTTCACATTGTAGCTGTTGCCATATTGCCCAGTAACAGAGATGACGGCCATAGGTGAACTCCATGCTTCACGCCGGAGTATAGCCTTTCAGGTCCGTCATCTCTAGCCGTTACTTCGTCATGTCCATCACTGGCGTTGGATTGACCGTTGAGATCAGGGCGCGGCGTCTCGACAATAGCGGGGCAATGGATGCGGCCTGCTCCTCCGTCATGGGGATGCCGTCCTGAACGCCCATGAGTTCCATCTCAAACTTGATCTGGTCCTCCAGAGATTTGACCATGGCGTTCACAGACTTCGCCGTTGCGACTCCAGACGCTGCACCACCACGGCCACCCCCTCTTCCGACTGCGGCTGCGCGCTGGGCGCGGAGTTCCGCAATGGACTTGGTCAGGCCGAGGCGCTCGTTTTCGTAATCGTCGCGAGCCTTGCGATACCCCTCGAGGCCAGCGATGCCAGCCTCCCCGATTGCGCCAGCAAGGGTCGGAGACTTGGACGCCATCATCGCCATGCCAACCTGAGCCAGAGCCAGCCACTTGTCCTGAGTCGCGCGCTTGTCGGCGCGGCCAAGGGCGTCGATCAGCTCCTGCTCGTAGGATGAGGTTGCCCCAGATGCGGACGACGCTCCGCCTCCACCTCTGCCGCCACCTCCGCCAGACCCACCGCCAGAAGCCACTCCGGAGCCTGTAGAGGTATCCGTAAGGGCCTCTGGCCCCTGCTGGGTGGTGTCACCGCCAAGAAGCTCAGTTGCCGTCTGTGCGGCCTCTGGCGAAGTCTCCTGACCTGATGCCTCCGCTGCATCAGGCTCGACACCCCTGTCGGCATACTTGGCATACTCCTCTGCGATCCTTGCGCGCTTCTGCGCCTCGATCTCTGAGTCGGTCATCTCTCTCGGGTTAGAGCGCCTTTCGCTTCCAGACACGGACAACCAGTCCGGAACCATGTCAGACACAAGCTCCGGTAGGGTGAACGACTCACCACCCCTCGCCCTGTCGATCTCGACTTGGCTCGGCGGGCTCGGCTGTTCTGGCTGGTTGGCTGCGGCCTCTGTCGCTGCAACCATGCCGAGGGCTCGACCGGAGTTCGCGTCAAACTGGTCTGCAAGCAGCGCGCGCATCTTGTCGTCCTCGCGCTCGCTCTTGATGCCGAGCATCTCCTGCTTGATGCGAGCCAGCCTGTCCTCATACGGCTCCGGCACACCGAGAACAGGACCAGCCCTGTCGCCATAAACCTGATCGGCCAGAATTTGACCGAACACGGGAACTGGGCGGTCAACCGTGGACGGCTCGTTCGGGGTATAGGTCAAGTCCAAGTCGATGTTGGTGCCAGCGCCAGCATTGGCAGATGACCGACCTCGCCCCGTGATGAGGCTCTGGATGTCAGGCATCGCATCGCTGGGACCAAGCGAAGCAAGGCCCATTGGCGGCGGGCCGCCAGCCGATACAACACGACCGCCAAGATACGGAGCTTCGCCGATTGCAGAGACTCCACCCTCTGCCGACGGGATGTTCGGCATGGACGTGTCTTCGGTATACGACAGGGGTCTCGAGGCTCCAGCGCCCGTCATCTCCTCGAAGTATCTGCGATTGAGGTCCTCTTGCGGCGGCATGATGAAGGACGGCTGCTCGCCCTCGGCGTAGCTCGGGTTAACCGACATGGTGTCGAGCGTTGGGCCTTGAGCCTCCGGCCACCGCGTCGTCTGAGAGGACAGGCGCTCTACCTGAGCCTGTCTCTGCTCCGGCGTCATCTGTGCCCATAGCTGCCCGACACGGACACCGCTTCTTGCGGCCATGGCTTGAACCGCTGGGTCCATGAGGAACGCGGTCGGAGGTGCCTCATACGAGACGGGACGCTGAGTGTCCCCGCCGTCACGCATGCGGATGATCCCGCCACCAGCCATGCGCTGCGGCTCGTCCGGCATGGGGGAAGACTTGGCTTGGATCAGCGACCCGATGCCAGTGTTTTGTTCAATCGAACTTTTCGGGGCCATAGAGCGGGCCATCTGCGAGGCGAGGGCTTGAGGGAGTCCGGCAGAGCTGACCACCTCGTCAGCCACGGTCGATCCGCTTTGCTGCTGAGACTTCATCGAGTCACGCATGGTCTTGCGCCTGTTGATCTCGGACAGGACAAGGAATTGCGGGGTCGATCCGGTGGGGGTCTGCATCTCGGCAGAGAGCTGCTCGTCAGTGAGGCTCTTCAGCTTGTTCTGTGCGTCAAGGATGTTCATGTCGCCTTATGCCCCCAGTCCCTTGTAGAGGCTCAACGCGGAGATACCCGCGCCGAGCAAGTCCTTCAGCGGGTTCGTCGGGACCTGCGTCTCGCTCGTCCCCGCATTTGCGATGGGCAGACCCTGCAAGATGTTCGAGTAGAGCTGTAGCTGCTCCGTCGGATAGTTCTGTTGGCGCAGGAAGTCCTGATACGCGGTGTCGAGCCCTGCCTGCTGATAGGCTTGGTTCGACTTTCCGATTGCCTCAAGAAGCTGTGCCGCCTGAATGTTTCCGGCGCGGGCCTGCTGCTCAAGCGCGGAGACCTGCTTCGCCTGATCCGCCGTGAAGTTCATGGTCTGAAGATCGAAGTTTCTCTGCGCCATATCCTCGGCGGCTTGCGCCCCCTGAACGCGGCCAAGCTCCCCAGCCTGTGCTGCCTCACGCGCCGCCTTCGCCGATCTGTCAGCCTCAAACATCTGCTGCGCCTGAGTGAATGAATCCTGAAGGCCCTGCTTCTGGATTTGGTTCGTGCGCGACAGGAGGTCCCTCTCTGCGAGACCCTCCTGCACGGCCTGACGCGACCCACCAAATGCTCCAGCCCTCACGGCATCCGCATCACGGAGCTGCTGCGCGATCTGGTAGTCCTCCAGCGCCGACGTCTTTTGCTGGTTCACGACGTCCTGCATATAGGGCGACATATACTGCCCGACATTCCCTGCGGTGAACGTCTCCGTCGGAGAGAAGTCATACTCGCTGAAGCCATACGGACCCTGACCCGCCATCCCCTGAGCCTGCTGCCCAAGGTTGGACAGCGTGCCTATGGCTCCCTGCGTCTGGGGCATGCCTCCGCTCGCGATGTCCCTCACGGCCTGATTTGATGCAAGAACGTCACCGCTCTGCGAGGCGATCCGCTGGCCGGAGTATGGCGTGTATGGAGATTGAGTCTGCGACTCCGTGCGCGTCATAAGGCGCTCGAAGTATGGCATGAACTCTTCGGGGATTCTCTCGTTCGTGACCGTGCTGGTCGTGGTTCCGCCGCCTGCCATGTCAGACCTCCATTCCGTATGTGATGTGCATCTCAGACCATCCGCGCTTTCCAACCCAGCGAAGCCAAGCGCCGCGCCCAGTGGCCTCGAGTCTGGCGCACCCTTCATCTTTTGCGTGCTTCACGATCTCCATCATTGCGAGATCAATCCACTCTCTCATCCTTGACCCGCCGACCCAATCGACGTGCATAACCCTGATCTTCGGAAACTGAGAAACGCGCGTGGTGAAGGCGGCGACGATCTCTTCGTCCCTGAAGATAACCCACAAGGCCATGCGTCCAGAAGCGATCTCATTCAGGAGGTCGTCCTCATCCATGATTCCATTTGCAGTATGGTGCGCCTTCATGAGGAGCGGGGCCGCATGCAGCCATGTTGCCCGAAGGGCGAACATCGGGACCCTTGAGCACACAATGCTTGCGGCCATATCCTTCATGCGGGAACGACCTCTGCCGGAGCGATCTGGTTCGGCTGATCCTTCATTCCGGTTCTGGACTGACGGACGCGCTCCATCATGCGCTCGAGCTCACGAGCCCCAGCGTCAGAAGAGCCGTTGCCAATCCCAGACACGACGTCAGCCGGAACGACAAACTCGCCGTCACTCAGCAAGACGTCCTGCTGGCCGTCGATGTTCGCGGGGATGCGATCATCCATGCCGTCGCCTGCGCCGCTGAGATGCCCCTCGCTGCGCTGCGCCGTGCCATCCACCTCTCCGGACTGCACCTTGTCAACGAGCTCCCTCAGGGCGTCCTCTCCGTATGCCTGCATGAACTTGCCAAGGGCAATCTCCGGCTGGTCAAGCTCACCCTTGATTGCGGATATTGCGTTTGAGATGACAGACTTTTCGTTGTCGCCCTCGTCGCGAACAGCCGAAAGGGATGCAATGCCACCCTCGGCCATCCCCATGGACGGTCCCTTCTTCAGGTAGTCGAGATACGTCTTCGACTGCGGTGACGCGGATGCAGTCTTCGCCGCCGCATCGCGGGCCGCGAGGATGTCGTCCGCGCTGTAGATTTTCCCAACCCCATAGTCCCACTCGCCCTGAATGGCTGGGTTGTATCCCTCTGGTGGCATGCTCACATTGACAGGCATGGCGGGCATTTCCTTCTCGCCCATCAGCTTCGTCTTCTTCTTGCCGCCGCTTCCGGACAGCATGGGGGCAATCGCGCTGCCAGCCATCGCACCGATGGATGAGCCAATTCCCTGCCCAGACTTCATGTAGTCCATGGCTCCGCCGAGCAGACCCTTGATGCCAGCGGGCGCAACTGCGTTCATGGGTGCTGCCGCATTGCCGATTGTGGCGAGGTTCGCTTTCAGGGGGAGGGCCGCCACGCCAGTCGCACCAGCGACGGGAGGAGCAACGCCGCCAGCAACGGCAGGGGCCGCAGCTCCGGCTGCACCAGTGGCCCCAGCGGCACCGCCGCCAAGCATGGGGCCGAGCAAGGAGCCGCCAGCAAAGGACCCAAGCCCAGTCAGCAAGCCCTTCTCTAGGCTGCCAGTCTCCGCCCAGCCTCCGAGCCCAGAGCCGATAGCTCCGGCAAGAAGTGGCGTGAGACCTCCGAGCATGCCAGCTCCAGCAAGCGAGCTGCCGAGGGCACCAAGAAGAAGGGGAAGGACCATGATGCGCTCCAGTGTCTTGTTCAGCGTGGCCTAGTCTACCACAGCGGTTATAGAAAGTTCCATTGAACTTTTCACGGTGACTTTGTGATCTGCCCAACGGAGCCGACGGCGGAGATGCCGCCGACATTTGGCCTGTTTGCCATTGCCACCTTCAGGAACCCATTCCCGTCCATGAACGTGGCTCCGACCTCCAGACCCTGATCGTTCATCTGGAGGTTCGTGAAGACGGTGAATGTGTTTCTTCCCTGTCCGGGGTTCTGGACCTGCTGCTGATACAGGAGGAACGTCCTGACAACCTCGGACATATACCTCTGCTCATAGTCCTTCGGAGGATTTGGGAAGATCGGGAGGGGAAGGTTCCTCGACATTACCGCCTCCCGTCCGTCCTGACATCAAGTCGCGGCATGCCGAGACGCCATGCGACACCAGTCTCAGTGCTCTCGATCCTGAAGGCGAAGCTGCGACCTCTCAGTCTCACATAGAGCTGGTTGGTGAACTGCTCCACGGGGTATGTCGCGGTGCGGATGACGGAGCTTGGAATTTCCTCGGTGAAGTTTCCGCCCGGAAAGTTCGACGTCTTCACCGTGAAGTCAACCGACGGCGTCCCCGTCGAGTTTCTGAACGTCAGGTCTGGGATGATGCGCCAGATATAGGCAAACTGATCCCCGTCCCCCAAGTCCTGACCAGACGACTCAACATAGGCGTTGATGCCTGACGGAGGGTTTGTGCTCCCGTCATCATTCCCGACCTCATGCAGGTATGTATAGTTGTCCGGCGACGCCGCGATGGGGTTGATGCCCTCGTTCTTGTGCGTCCATGCCGTGCGCGCCATGGTGCCGTAATACCAGAGCTTCTGCTGGTAGTTGAAGACGACATAGGAGTCGTTCTCTTGGCTCGATGCGCTCGGGTAGAACCACCACACCTCACCATAGTTGATGTTCGCTCCGGCCACGATCTTGGACGACTGCGCCATGTTGATGTTCGAGAAGATATAGTCCTTCACGTCACACGGGATCGCAGAGGCAATGCCAGTGTAGCTGTAGAACTCACCCTCTCCCATCCAGAATACGGAGTCGTCCACGGACACCGCCGCGTTCGAGCTCATGATGGAGATGTTGTCAGACACCATCGTGATCCCGAAGGTAAACGGCGGCCCAAGATACTGCATGGCGTGAACGGAGACGTCCGTGAACACCAGAATCTGCTGCTTCATCTCGACGGCCATGACGAATCCAGACCCAGTCCCGATCCGAAGTGATCCGGCAGTATTCGTCGGCAGGGACTCCCAGTTGGTGAAGTCCTCCTGCGAGGAGAAGCGAATCAGGAGGGGGTCCTGAACTCCAGTGGCGAACTCATCGTCGCAGCCAAAAGCAATGACGTGCCTGTCGTTGTCGCTGACCATGACCTGACGGGCAACCGTTGGAGCCTTCTTTGATCCGGAAATCGACGACAGGGTAACAGCCCTCGGGTATGACGTTGACTTGTCCCAGTAGTAGACGCCGCCATCCCTCACGTTGAAGATGAGGTCCTCGCCGTAGTTATCGTGGCCCCACAGGCGGAGCTGCGCGCCAGATACCGTCGTGGATGATGCCGACCCCCAGCCGCCACGACCCCACGTCCCAGCGCCCCAGCCAGTGCCATTGATGGTTGTGTCCAAGCCGGAGTTGATCTGGTATGTCCCGACGGTCGCCGCCCCGCCAGACCCGCTGTCTCCAGCCGCCGAGAAGACGCGAGTGAACGACAGGCCGCCGCTTGCCGTGATGGAGCCGATGCTCGACACGGTCCTTGCTTCGATGGTGTATGCGTTCGCGCTGATGACGCCGGACACCTGATACTCTTGGTTCAGGATCGCTGCCGTGATGCTTCCACCAAGCGAGACTGCCCCAGAGAACGTGACAAAGTCGTCCGCGTAGACGCCGTTGGATGTGTCGCTCACCGTCACCGTGGAGCAAGAGACGGCGGCAGACGTGAGGTGCGCCGCCGCTGTGGTCCCGCCATATCCACGGATGCAGCCAGTCAGCGTTGAGCCGCTGACGCCGCTATATCTGATTTGCTCGCTGTCGATCTTGATCGTTCCGCCTATCGACGGAAAGCCCGACGTTGACGTCAGCGTGATCGTCACGTCAGTAGACCCGATCCCGCCGTTAAGGCTCGTATATGGAACAGAGAAGGTGACGTCGCCCGCTGCGGTCGTCGCCCTGATCGGGGTGATGTCGTTGTATAGGCCGGACGCTAGGACGTAGTATTTCTTCGACGTCCCGATGCCGATGTATTCGTTTGTGTCTAGGGCGACCCACGGGTGGATTGCCCTGCACGTCCCCAAATAAGCAGCCGATGTGGACTTCTGCCATCCGCCAATCTTCTCTGGAAACCCAGAGCGAAAACGGACCTTGTCGATGTCCCACCAGCCACCCTCATTGGCGTAGCCAGTCGTCTCCCTGTTGACCCCCGGCTGGAACTGAAGTTTCGTGAGTGACATGGCGATCTCCTGTTGCTGCCACTATACACTACGGGCAGAGAGCCGCCACCTGCTCGTTGTGTATGATGATGCCCGTCAGGACATCTGGGTCGTTTTCATCAATCCAGTCAACAATCGCATCCGACCTGAAGTAGATCGGGGACGCCACATCGCAAAAGTTACCTTGAACTTTTACGCACCCAGAGCTTGCCACGGCGGCGAACAGCATCGCGATCAAGGGCCTCAACTTCATTCTCGATCTCCTTTGACTTCAGCGCGGCGTCAAGACGCTCACGCTCGATCCTCGACCTCAGTCTGTCCTCCCCCTGCTGGAGCCACATGGACCTGATGCCAAGGACGCCAAGCACAAACGCGACGATGAGCACGGCATACAGCTTGAGCTTGACGGCGCTTTGCATCATCTGTCCCCGCTTGCCCATCTCTTGAGCCGCTCACGCATGATCCACAGAGCCGCCAGAACGACGACGGCGGCGAGAGACACGGCGATGATCTGGGCATACCCGTCGAGCGCCCCGACGGCAGCAACACCAGCCCCAGCGCCAGAGGCCATCTGGATGGCCGTTGCCTGCACGGTGGTGGACTTGATGGGGCTTGACCTGTCCTTGCCTGCAACTGGCCTCGCAGCCTCTCCCCAGCCCCCCTTCGGCCTTCTGATTCCGAGGATGCCCTCGCGGGAGTATCCGGAGATGTTGACGGAGTCCTTCTGGTTTCCACCCACGCCCCAGATTTTCTTCTCGTCAACCTTGTGGACGAAGAAGACGTGGCCTTGCCATGCTGACGTTCCGCGCCGGATCACGGCGATGTCTCCGACCCGAGCCTCGCTGATCTCAACGGGATCGCCCCACTTCAGATAGGACCGTGCCGCGAGCGAGCCTGTTCCGCTGTATCCGGCCCGCTTGAGCATCGACCCAACAAAGGCGGCGCACCACGCCGTTGCATCATCGGAGACCTCGGGGTGTCCGGAGTCTGCGAAATACTTGATGACCTTCGGGTTGCTCCCGTCCGACCACTCGACTGTCCCGATTTCAGACAGGGCAAGTTCGTATGCCTTGTTCGTCATATCAAATCCCCTTCTTCACGATCCACGCGATGATCCCGCCGACGGCAAGCCACAGCGCCTTGTCTCCGATGTAGCCCCAAACGCTACCTGCAACTTGGCTTCTCTCAAGGACAGACAGCCTGTCGGCCATCTTCGAGAGAATCTCCTCGTATTTGTCGATGCGCTTGAAGAGCGTAATCATCCGCTCCTCCATGCGAGCGAGACTCACGACGGCCTCAGCCAAGTTGTCCAGCTTCGTTTCGATTCTCGTAAGTCTCTCTTCGCTCATTTTCCAACAATTCCCACTCAGGTCCGCGATAAATTCCGTGGTCAGTTCCACGACAATGTGTTGCTGATGATGACGCCACCAGTGTTCCCACCGCCTAAGGTCGTCGTCGGGCTTGTCGGGTTTGTGTCAAACCCAGACAGGAAGTAGCACGCGCTGATGCCAGCCAGAGAATATACGTTCAGCTTTCCGGTCGTGTCTGACGTTATCTGGCCCCCGAAGTTTGCCATGTTCGCATAGAAGGCAAACGACTTCAGTGGGGTAGTCAGAGTCACTGTGTCCGTCGGTAGCGGAGAGTTGCCTGACGACGTGATGAACACATTCTGTGTGTCTGTCACCGCAGCGGAAAGGTTCCGGAACCCATACACCTCGTAGACGTGCATAAACGATCTTGCCGTCGTTGATGAGACACCCACGGATACGGTCTTCCCGTAGGGGATGGACCTGTAGCTCACGGTGAATGATGCCGTGTCGTCGTAGGAGTTCGACGTCTTGGCGTTTATCTGTGCCCCGCTCGTCCCGTTGAACGTGGCAACGGGCAGCGTGGGCAGATTCTCGGAGTCCGCGTTGAACCCTTGGACTGCTACTATGCAGCGTGTCACGTCCGTCTTCGTCGGCGTGAAGGATGCGCTTGTCGTGGTGGTGGTGTCCATGCTGCCGAGGTATGCCACAGAATACTGGGCACCCTTTATGGCCGCCATGTTTGCCACCATGGTTCCGCCGATTATCACTTCACATCCCCCGCGAAGGAAACGATGACCTTCGTGGACGACGCGACCTGATAAAACAGGTAGTCCTCCGCGCTCGCCGTCGTGGTCATTGTCGGCGCGACGCCGGACACAAACTTGTATGAGGTCCCGAACGAGAGGGTCCTCGATCCGGTCCCGTCCTGAGCAACGCGGATATATCCAGACTGTCCCACCTTCGTGTTCGTCGGGTTGGCAAGCGCCCTGTTGCCGCCGAGAGTCACGGAAAAATTGATTCCGGTTGACATATCGAGCGCGATGCTTGCGCCATCGGTGAGCGCAACCTCTGCGGACGCCGCCCAGACGCCGTCGGTGTCAAGTGTCTTATCAACGACATTCGACCTGAAATCGGAAGCAGACGCGATGGTGGATGTCGCGATCTTCCCGTTGAGCTGCGTCTGGACGTCAGAGGTGGTCGTGGAGAGGTAGTTGAGCTGGACGGCGGTGGACGTCACCCCAAGCGAGGCGAGCGCCTGTGCTGGGGTCTCCAGCGTCCATGCGGTGCCGTCGCCGACGATGAAGTTGTTGCTGGTCGGTGCAAGCGCGGCGATCTGGTCGAGGTTCTGGTCCCAAGCCTGCACCGTTACCCCGATTGCCGCTGGCGCGAGATAGTCCGTCCCAGCAACGGCAGCCGTGAAGGCAGATGCCCCGTTACCCTTGACGATTCCAGTCAGGGTTGAGACGCCAGTTCCGCCGTCGGCCACGGCAAGGTCTGTGATTCCAGAGATGACACCACCAGTGATCTCCACTGATGACATCGAAAGGTGCGCCGAGAAGTCTGACACGGCAGCGGTCGCGCCTGCGCCATTGGCGTATATGACCTTAGACCCAAGCGTCGGAATCGACGTGTTGCCACCGGAGCCCTGCGTGAACGTGACCGTCTGGCCCGTCCCGTTGTAGATGAAGTATACCTTCTGGGCATCGTTCGGGCTGATGGTGATCGTGTGTGTCCCGCTCGGGCTTCCCGTCAGCGCGATCAGCATATACTGGCCGTCCGACAGGACGCCGTCTGCCGTCGTCAGGGTGGAGGCGGTCCCAGTCAGCGTCAGGGACAGGACCCCGTTCGTGAGCCTGTCGATGATGTCGCTGTTGGCATTGACGGTATCGCCCCAAGTGCCGGACTGCTCGCCAGTCCCCGGCTTCTGAAGTCCGGCGTTGCTCGTGTATGTGCTCGGCATGAGACTTCCCCTATGCTGCTATCGTTGACCAGTTCGGGTCCTGCTCCGTATCGACGGCAGCATAACCCATAGACACCTCTGGGACAATATCCGCATAGGTTGCAGAGACGCCAGTGGATGTCGGGATGTATGACGGCGACTGAATTGGTTCTATTGAACTAAATGACGCCGCCTGATCTGGGTCCACGGACGTCCAGAACCTGAACCCCACAATGCCGATATACCCAGTTGCAAAAACTCCGGACACCGGAACATTCTTGTTCAGGTATACAGATGCCGAACCAACAGATGCCACGCCGGACACCCCTGTCGGGGATATGCGGGCCTTGCCCACGACCGACGCCTGCCCAGAGAGGCCGGATGCCTGAACTCCGGACGGCAGCGCGCGAGCGTTCGCCTTCACCGAGACGGAGCCAACAAGGCCAGAGCCGATCACGCCAACTACGGGGGCCGTGGCCTTCGCGACCACAGAGACGGAGCCGACAAACCCAGACGATGACAGTCCGGAGGCGGTGACGCTTGCGTATAGGACCTGAGTGTTGTCGGCCAGAGAGGTCGCTGTGATTGGGCCGAACCCGAGCATTGCGACCCCCCTATGCCTTTACGCCTTCACGAGCATTGCTGCCGCAAACATAGCATCCATCTGTTCATCCGTATAGCCGAGCAAGTGGCCGAAGAACTGGATGTCTTGACTGTTTCGCTCCCAGTCCTTTGCGTCGTCTATCACGACGCGCTCTGCCCATGTGGCATGGGCGTCCCTGTATGCCTCGATCTTTGCCCACTCGTCCGCGCCAAGCGTGAGCTTTCCCTGCATGCGGCTGCACTTTGCCGACGCGCGCCACATTGCCAGCTCTTGCTCTGGGGTTGGCTTCATCGCCGCGAGACGGTCAAGATAGGCCGAGACCACCTCTGGCGTGTGGGTGGCCGCGCACACATCGAAGACATCCTGTGGCTCTCCGAAGTAGTCCTGTCCGGGAGCTATGATGCGGCGATGGTATGAGCCATTGATGGTCTCGCGAATCATCAACGTTCCGTCGGCAGACACCTCGATCTTCATGGCGGCACTCATGCTTGATACACGGCTGAAAAGCCGAGAGTTGCAGCCGCGTCCATGGCAAGCTGACCTGCACCAGAGGCACCGACAACCTGCGACACGACGAGTATCTGGCTTGTTTGAATCTCAAACAGCGCGATGGATGAGGCCGGAATGGTCAGGTTCTGGTTAATCATGAATCCAGCGCATTTGACGCTACTCGCTGTGAACGGCTGACCCAATATCAGCATGTTCCCAGTCCCCGTGTGTCCAGTATAGATCACGGAGCATGACAGGAATACCATCTTCCCAACCTTGACGTAGGTTCCTGATTGAAGGGAGTAAGTCCCCGTTCCGGCAACCGTCGATCCGGCGACGACTGGGGTCCAAGTCCCCTCCTCGTAGTCATTCAGGGCGTTGGCAGCAGCGGTGTCTCCATTGAACTGGACGCCGCCAGACGCGGCGGCCAGACGAAGATACCCAGCGTCGAGACGCACTCTCTCCGTGCCGCCAAGCGACAGCGCCAGAAGGTCTGCTCCGGGAGAATACAGCCCTGTGTTGGGGTCTCCAGTCGGGATTATGGACGGAGCTGCGGCTGACCCAAGCGGGACCGATACCTGTCCGGTGAACGGCGGCGATGCCAGTGGGGCCAAGGCATTGATGTCTGCGGCTGCGACGGTAACGTAGACCGTGGCAGACCCCGACAGGGAGATCAGGGAGCCAGTGCTGCTCGACTCCAGAGACCGAGACATCGTCGTCCCAGCCGCCGTATACGTCCCCGTCCCTATCTCCCAAGCCGTTCCATCCTCTATGACATACCTGACGGTCTGCCCGTTGGTGACGCCAGCAGCGGCAAAGGTCTGATAGCCGACAGACGCGGACCCGAGGGTGATTGTCCCCGTCCCCGTGGTGGCCGTCGTCATCTGCGCCCTGTTGACGTAGACTGGCATGTCAGGCGATCCGGATGATGGCGTTGGTTGCGTCTGCCACAGGGAACACGATGGTGAAGTCGCCAGCGGTTGACGTCTTGTCGGCCCCAAAGTCAAGGACGGCCACGACGGGGTTGGTCAGGCCAGCCGACGACGTGGTGTTCGGGGTCGAGTTGTAGATCAGCGCGCCGCGCGCCGTGATCGTCGCGGTCGTGAACGTCAGGTCGGCAAAGTCGGTGAACGCGGTGGTGCCGGAGTTCACAGCCGTGATGTTCGTCAAGGTCCCGCCGCCAGCCGCATAGGAGCCGGAGTTCGGGACCTCGTTGGTAGCTGTGTATGTCGTCGTTGCCGCCGTGAACGACGCGGTGTTCGTGTAGAGCGCCAGCTTGAACACATCGCCAGTCGTGAGGGTGAAATCGTGGCAGCCCTTCAAGAGTTCCGTCTTGAAGCTGGTAGCCATGTAGTTGCCCGTGAACGCCATGTCAGAGTCTCCTGATTGCTTCTGCCAAGGCGGGATGGCCCTCGCCCACCAGCATGTTGTGTATCGTGGTCCTGTCGCTCGCAATGGCCTTGCGGACGTATGTCTCGATGACAGAGGTGATCTGGAGCTTGTATGCCTCGGCCTGAGCCCTGATCTCCGGAGGCGCGTCCTTGCTCACATACATCAGCTTGTCGGCGCATTGAGATGCGATCTCCGACGGCGTGAACCCGCGCCCGCTGGTGGTCTTCACGTCCACCGACCACCCGCTCGGGAAGTCCATGCTCATGGCTCCGGTCATTTGTCCACCCTCGGCTCGCCGTCCCTGTAGCTATCGCGCTTGCTTCTGAAGTCGATAACCCCAAGGCGCTCAAGCGCAGTCTGATACTGGTCCTTATAGGCCACCATCAGATCGGCGTCACCCTTCATGAAGATGTATGCCTCGACAAGGGAGCCATACAGCAGGACTGACTCTGCATTGTCGCCAAGCCAAGAGGTCCCAGTGTCCACGATGGACGGCGGGTCGTAGTAATAGTGCAGCTCAACAGAATACGAGGCGTCTGGCGTCGGGCCGACGATGAAGTTCCCGTTCGCAGAGACAGTGCTGTCTCCATCGAATTGTCCGTAAAACTTCGGAAGGCCAGTCACGGACGGGTCCGGATATGCCTCGCGCATGAAGTTTGCGTCCTTGTCGATCAGATACTGATAGGAGCCAGCCCCATCAATGACCGCAAGGGAGAAGACGGACAGGAAGTCCGACGGTCTGGCAAGATACTTGTTGCCGGACGTCAGGCTCCCCGTCACGTTCTTCCTGAGCTCTGGGATCATGACGGAGCGGTAGACGCGCTCTTCGACTTGCCGAACAAACACAGGGATGTTTGCCACGAAGGTTGCTTCGTAGTTCTCTGTGAAGTCTTGGATCGCCTGCTTCAGCTCGGTGTAGTTCATGGTTCACCCAGAAGTTCGATTGAACTTTTCAGTAGCAGCCCGAAAAGCCCTTGCCGCGAATAGCGGCTCCGGTCCCGCGAACGGAGCCACCTGACGCCATCTTCTTGGGGGCGTCGTGCTTCTTGTCGGCGGCAGACGACTCCCAGTCCTTCATGGACTTTCCGGCCTTCTTCGCCATGGCCTTGTCTTCGGCCATGTCTTTCTTGGTTCCCTCGGCCATCACTTCTTCCCCTTCACTTTTCCGCCAGACTTCATCCCGTCTTTCTCGGAGTTCAGCATGGCTTGGTTGTTTGCATCAGTCCGCGTCCACGGGCGCGGGGAGGACTTCGGGGCCATCTTGCTTGGCTTCGCTTTTGGCCGGATGGACTTCGTCGGTGCGGTTGCCATGATGGCTCCTTATGCTGTGGTGACGGTGACGGTTCCTACCGATCCTACCATATACTGAATCGGGTTCCAAACAGGGTTCCACCCCCATATTGCATTTGCCTCGAGCAGGGATGTGTCCGGCCTCGGCTGATACAAGGACTGCGGGTCGAACACCTTGACCCTGCCAAGGTAGTATTGAGGGTGGTCGGGATCGACGACATCTCGGCCAACCCTGAACCCCGTGCGCTTCCCCAGCTTCACCTCCCACACGAGGTCGGCAAGCGGGTATCTCTTCCCCGTCAGGTCGCAGAACCCGAACGCCTTGCTCCCCTTCGCATAAGCCATGCTCAATACCCCAGAGTGAAGCTGCCAAACGGGACGAACATGACCGAGGCGCGATCCCTGTCCTCATCCGCCGCAAGTGCGAACTGCTCCTCGTATGCCTGCTTCAGCATGGGGACAAGGTGCTGGGACTGGGTCTTCTTCGCCGCGATGTGGTAGGCGAGTCCGGCCACAAGCGCAGGGACAAAGCGCGGAGGGATGGATGTCACGTCAGCGCCGATACCAGATGCCAGACCGTCGATGAAGCGCATGCGGTAATAGACCAGCGTGTAGGCCGTGGTAGCGTCAGGGACAGGCCACACCGTCACCGTGGTGGACGTGGATAGCCTCTGAACGTAGACCTGCGTTGGACGCCCTGTGATGCGCTTGTTGGTGAGCTGGGCATAGTTTGAGACGGACACCCGCTCGAGGTAGGTGTCGGTCTGTCCTGTGCCGCTCCCCGTGCGGAGCTGATGCTCGATCAGGTCGATGGTTCCGGTCGGCATGGTGTAGGTGTCAACGCCCGCCGACAGGGCGATGGTTCCGCTGTCGATGGTGAACAGGTTCAGGCCACGATTCGCCCACTCGAGCGTCATGATGTTCAGGCTGCGTCTGGCAGTCTTCAGGTCGTAGCCGGAACGCATCTCAATGCCAGCCCGTTCAAAGGCTTCCTCGAAAAGCTCCGGCATGTCTGGAACGATGACGGCCATGCACGCCTCCTGTTACTTCGTCTTTGCCTTTGGCTTCTTCGCCTTTGGCTTTTCGCTCTCCTCGGTGGCGACGGTGTCGCCGGAGGCTTCCATCAGCGAGGCGACCTTGTCTCGGCCAGCCTGCGTGTTCGGGTAGATTCTCACGCCGACGCGAAGGGTCATTTCTTCACCTTGCCTCCGCCCTTCAGGGCGGGCGTCTTTGAGGACTTGAGTGCTGCCGAAGTGGTCTTGCCTCCATCGCCAGCAGGGGCGGACTTCTTGGTCCTGTTCCCGAACATTTGCTTCGTCATGGTCGATCTTCCGATTGCCATCACTTCTTCCCCTTCTTCTTGGCTGTCACGCCTTTGATGGTTCCCTTGGCTTCAGAAGCATAGAAGATTCTGTCGCCCTTGTCTTTGCCATATTCTTTCTCCATGGCGGCCTTGATCTTCTTGCCCTTCGAGTTCAGCGGCATTTCACTTGCCTCCCCACTTTACAGAACACTCTCCGCAAGCACACTCCCCGCGAAGATACATGGCTGCAAATTCCAGCAGCTCAGGGTCGTCACGAAAGTGACCCAACCCGAGATTGCACCTTTGACAAAGCGGTCCTCTGATCCGACCACTTTTGTGGTCGTGGTCGACGGTATCGGACTTGTCCCCGCATATGACGCAAGTCTGAGCGACCTTCGCCTCACGAAAACGATCCAGCTCCACAACGGGGACATTCCACTCCAAGGGGGGCACTAAGGTCCGCCTAGCTCTACGATAGTCGTTTCGGCACGCTCGACACCAACTGTCCAGCCCGTTGGCCTTATACTTGTGGAGAGGGAAAAACTCCGAAGTTCCTTCCTTCTCAACTTTGCATTTGGAACACCTTAGCAGTCCCATGCGCGCCTCGCTTTGCGAAGTCTGCTGTTGGGGTCTTTCGCCGCCTCTGGCCACATTTTCATTTGGCCCGCACTACGGGCGCAAAACGACTTGCGTCTGTTTGCGTCTTTCTCTGTCTTTGGATTTGGCGCTGGCGGCTTCAGGTCCATGCCCTGCTTCTTGGCCGATGCCCGCCCCTTGGCATTGAGGCCGCCATTGGGGTTCTTGCCTTCTTTGCGCTGCCACGCTGGTGTCTTGGCCATAGTGCCCTCACGGTGCCAATGCGTTGTTATTGACCAGTATACCCTCAAGCTGAATGGAGCCCGGAGCTGCGTTCGATTGCATGAGTTGCCACTGGATGTCGGTCTTCTCCGCATAGGGACGAGCCACGATGCGGGTGGACGAGTATGACTGCGTGAACGGCGCGTTCAGAACGACGTTCGGGGTGGCGACACCCCCAGATATGGTTTGAGACCACACCCTGTATGTGCAGAACTGCGCCCCGTTGTTCGTTGTGAACGCCTGAGACCTCACGAGGTAGAACGTGAAGCCGAGGGGCACAGTGTAGATGCTGGCCTGACTTCTTCCTGCTCCCGGATTTATCTGGGCATATATCGTTCCGCCGTTCGAGGCGACGATTGTGTCAGCCGCTGTTCCGGACACGATCTGCATCGCGTTGATCCGGAAGAACTGTCCACTCCCAGATGTGACGACTCCAGTGGAGCTTGATGAGAATGTGACCGTCGCAGACTTCGGCGCATACGACGCATCGAGCCCATCAACCCGCATGGTCAGAGACTCCGTGAGAGAGCTCGTGAAAGCCATCAGAACCGAGTCGGCTGGGTATGTATAGTCTGCCACGTCAGACCGCTCCCAGACGGCCCTGAAGGCCGTTCCGTGGGCAGCGTTGTATCCCTGCACGTTGACGAGGGAATGGTATCCCACCTGACCACGAGCCACTTGAAACTCAAATGGCTCTGTCAGCCCAAACCTCGTGATAGATGAGATTTCCCTGACCATGGATCACCCCGCCCAGACAAGGGACCGCGCCGCCATAGCGTCCTGCATATGGTCAACACCCCACAGCACCTCGGACAGGCTGACATCGAGGACGGCCAGAACGGCAGAAGCGCCTGCTGGGATCACAGTCCCATCTGGCAGCGGAGGCACCGCCGCAATCTGCTCCGGCGTCAGGGCTGCGCGCGTCAGGTCGTAGCCAGCCGCCAGCAGGATCGACAGGAACGAGGGCTGCACATCGGTGCGGCAAGCCCAGTGCGTGACCGCCGCGCCATCGGAGGATAGCGGCACGGTGTAGTTGTCAGGCCCCCAGCCCATTGCTGCTCCTACCGCATTGGCACCAGCCTTGTAGGGCGCGGGGATAATCAAGACGGCGCTTGTCATGCGATCACCAGAGGCTTGAGGGAGACGTTGTCGAAGGTCGCGTTCCCTGTAGCGCCAAAGGCCACGACGGAGATGAACGTCGTTGTGGCGGTTGCCACGAATATAGCCCTGTTCGAGCTTGGCGGCGTTGGGGAGATGATCGAGAAGTTCGAGCCGTTGGTCGAGCTGGTTCCGGCGAAGCAACGCGCGGTCGCGGGCGCGGTGACGGCTGCTGCATCCCACGAAACAAGATAGGGCTGGCCGATGACTGTGGTCACTGACTGCCACAGAACGGTGTTGCCTGTGCCCGTGTTGTCCAGAAACGCTTGTCCAGCCACCCACGTCGAAGTGCCGCGCGTGATGTTCTCGTTGGTCCAGCCCGTCAGGTCTGTCGCAAAGTTGCCATTGGTGAGCATCTCAGCCCCAGCGACAAGCCAGCCAGCAGCACCGCGCGCCATGTAATAGCTGAGAGCGTTCTGGCGCTCTATGGAGCTCAGGGTGCGTCCTATGGCGAGGACACCCACCACGTCGCCGATGGCGGTCAGAGAGCGGAACGGAAGCCCCGTGACGGTCCCTGTTACGGTCGATGCCCCGATGGAGAACGTCGATCCTGCGCCGTAGGTCACGCCGCTCTCAATCCACGATCCATTGCGACCGAACACCAGCGTGTCTCCGGTCTGGGCCGTGGGGATGGTTGCCGACATCACGTCGTCCACTAGGTCGTATCTGGAATAGCCGTAGGAGGGTAGGCCAGCTTGCGTGATGTTGAAGATTGTCGATCCAACTGTCTGGTATGCAGACGCAGGGGCCACCTCGATTTGAATATCCTTTGTGTAGACTGTTACATCGGATGCCAAAGCACCACTGGCGACGATCACAGGCCAGATCGCTCCTGTCCCACCACCAGCCCCAGTCATTGAAATGCGAGCAAACGCACCACCAGCCAGTGCCGCGCTATTGGCTGCATTGATGGTGTAGGCTACGAGCAGGCCGATAGACGAGTAGAGAAGAACTTGCAGCGCCTCACCCCCAACCAGCGCGCGGCTGAGAGCCACGTCGATGGATTGAGCATAGGTCACTCCATTCAGCCAAGGTGTAACTTGAACGTTTCTGGCCGCACGACATGCAGCATATCCGGTCGGCGAGGCTGACGTGAATAGAACGGACATGCACGGTGAACCCGCAAATGTCGCCCCGTTTGTAACAACTGGCGGCGTAGTCCCTGCCGCAGCCCAGTCCGTGTCTCCTGCGCTCTTGGTCATAAGGTTCCGCCGCGAAGCCGGAGCAATGCCCCACTTCGGGCGCAGGCCAGCGTTGGCTTGCAGCAGCGGGACGCTGTTGATCGCGCGGACGCTGATGTTGTCGATGGATGCGGAAATCGTGCCGCCGTAGAACTCAACGCCGCGAGTGAGGTTTGCACCAGACGATACAAACACCGTCTTTCGGCCCGCCGACATGGCCGCGCCAGTGAGTGAAGCGTTGCTTGTATAGTTCCCGCCGACCGTGACGGCCAGAGTTCCAGACGTGTAACTCACCACGTCGAAGTCGATCCTGTAGAGTTGTCCAGATACGGAAACAACGCCGCCGCCATAAAGGCTTGTGCTGGTTGCGGTGGCCGTCGCATTGCCAGATGCAATAACCCATGCACTTGGCGTCCACCCCGTCGCACCCGCCGAGAAGTCACCATTCGTGACCAGTTCCGGCCCAAGCGCCAATCCACGAGAGGTGTCCAGAGCAAGCCCCACGGTTTCATCGGGCGTGGTGACTGCCATAGAGCCAGTGGTGTCTTGATACAGTGGGTTCTGAGGGCAACGGAAAACCGCATCCATGTCGGGATCGGTGATCTTTTGGTAGGTGGTCGCGACGGAACCGTTTTCAAATTGACCTGCCCAAAGATGCAGGTCAACGCTGTCAGCGGTGCTTTCAAATCCACGCAGTCTAACGCCGATAGAGAAGACTGCCCCGACCGCAACGAGTGCCGAATTGGAAATTCTCTGCCAATCAGCAGTCAAGCTGACGGAAGTGTTTGTTGCACCCGTCAGTCGAATGATCTTGCCAATATCGGCTGGGTTTGCGGCCTTGACGAAGAATGACGTGGTGCGGGTCGTCCCCGATGGAACCGTAATATTCTGATAGAGCCACGAAAAGCTACCATCCACAGCCCCATTCAGTCTAAGTTGGACAAGATCGGCGGTCATTTCACCGTTGGGATCAAGTGCTGCGTTCGGTGTGACTACTGGGGCGGTAGCGGTCCCTGACGCGCCCTTCTGCCAAGCCGCGTTGTCGAACTGTTCCGTCCACGTCAGCAGGTTGTAGCGCCACAGCAGGTTCCCTGCGGAGGTGAAGTCGTAGGCGATGCCAGCCGTTGTCCCAAAGAGGTTTACGAGGGTGAAGCGAGCTCCACCCCCAGCGATTCCAACGCGAACGCCATTGAACATTTGGACCTCAATAAAACGCGACGATGTTCGTCGCCGTTGTCCCGTCCGCGTAGATGCGCGTCACCTGAAGCGGCTGCGGATACCCAGCCGAGACGTTCGATAGCGTGATCGTCGTGTTGTCAGCCATGTCAACCTTCAAGTCCCCAGAGGTGCCGATGTAGACAGCCCGAGTCACCGGAATGTCTGCCGTGTTGCTCGGCGTGATGGGAGTGGCCCCATAGAGGGATACCGTCGCATCTGCGCTTCTGTGGGTTACACCACTTCCAGCCATGTCTCAGACCTCCTCAGATGTCCCACTGTCCATCGTTATACATGGTGTAGGTGAACACACCAGTGAACGTGCCGCCAGTGGCAGCAGAGGCCCCGACCTTGCCAGTGACGACAACGTCAGCCGTGGTTCCGGTGGCGACGACGAGGGTCCCGTTTGCGCCCATGATGACGCCCTTGGTGTCCGCGTCAACCTCGTTGAAGAAGCCATCGGTCGTGGCCGCCGTGCCGATGTCAACGGTCGGGTTGGTGCCGCCAGTCGCGCCGCCGATGGTCAACATCGAGATCGGAACAGCGCCCCTCGGGAGCGTGAAAATCTGCCCAGCGGTGGCGGAGGAGCCGATGCGGAGCGGGGTCGCGGTTGCGCTGGTCGGGTTGCAAGACACCACGACGGACATCACCAGAGGGGCGGGCGTGATGCCGCTCTCCTTTGCCGCGCCGCCAGTGGACCGCATGAGACCTTGGAAGGTGTTGAGTGCCATTTGTGACTCCTGTCATGTTGTGTCGGGAAATCCCGTCAGAGAGTGAACACAGTCTACCCCCGCACGTCTCAAAAAGAAAGGGCCGCATGAAGCGGCCCATTCCAGAAGTTCGATTGAACTTTTCGCCCTTATGCTCCGGGGCAGGCATAGATGCCCAACGGGTCCGAGACGCCGAAGCTGTAACGCTCACGGGCCTTGTAACGCACGTTGCCCGTGTCAAAGTCACCATCCATCGACGTCGCCATGGCAACGCGGACGAAGTGCTTCATACCGTTCGGCACGTCGGTGGTCAGGAACCACGAGTCGGTGTCGGTCAGGTAGTGGTTGACACGGTAGCCCTCGGGGATCGAGCCGTTGGTCCGCAGCGCGTTGATGTCGTTGTCGGCGGTGCCGACGCGCAGGTCCGTCTGAAGCAGGCGGGTTGCGACGAACATCAGCGACGGCGGAACGATCAGCTTGCGCGGGCGTGCAGCGATCAGCAGGCCACGTTCGTCCTTGAACGCGGCGATGTCGATCACGGCCTGCTCGAGTGCGGTCTCGTTCAGGTCAACGTCCGTTGCGGGACGGTTGCCGTTGGTCGAGCCGGACACCGTGGGGTGTGCGGTGTTGAACAGGGAGACGCCATCGCCCGACTGGAACGTGGTGAAGCCCGTGTTCAGCAGCGAGGCTGCCTTGACCTGCTTGGTGTAGGCCATGCCGCGAGCCAGAGCCTTGGTGTAGCGAGCCGACAGCGAGTCATAGAGGTTGTCCTCCATGGCTTCCTCGGTGATCGCAAAGCCCATGGCGATGGTCTCGTGGGTGTAGCGAGCGGTGAACGATTCCTGCGCGTTGTCGTAGGAGATCGCCGCGCCTTCCGCCTTCACGGGTGCCGCGCCGAAGCCCGACAGCTTGACTTCTTCCTCGAAGCTGCGCTCCGAGTTTTCGGTCTCGTAGATTTCGGCGTGCTCGTTTTCATACTTCTTGTATTCCAAACCGAACAGAGCGTTCAGTCCGGGCAGAAGTTCTTTGAGAGCCTGTGCGCGTGAAATTGCCATTTGTCAGCCCTCCTATCAGACGCCGAGCGGGTTGTAGTAGGAATGGACGCCCACGTTCAGCTTGACGATGAACTCGGGGTAGGTGTCCGATTCGGTGCCACGGACCACATCGACGATGCGAACCGCCAAGGTGGTGGTCGCAGCGAGCGATGCGCCGTTGGTGCCGACGACGAGGTTGACGCCGGAGACGCCAGTCGCGGTCGAACCTGCGGTGCCGAAGCCGAGAGCTGCGTTCTTGCCGATTGCGCCCGGCCAGCCGGAGCCAGCGGTGCCCGAGTTGAACGTGCCCAGTGCTTCCGTGCCCTTGATCTGGAACAGAGCGTCCGGATCATCCATGACCTGAATCCACACGTCGGTCGCGCCACCAGTGATGGTGTTCGCGGCGAGGAACTGGGTCCAGATCGGCTGCTTGGTTGCGGGGTTCACATAGCGCGCACCGACCATGACGCCGATGATGCCAGCGGTGGCGTTCGCCGAGGTGGCCGGAATCTGGATCGCCACGGGAGTGGACGACACAGCCGACGGCTGGCCTGCGGACGAAAGAACGACAAGATCACCGTTGAAGATGGCAGCCGCGTTGTTTGCGGACACCTTGTATTCACGAATGACCCCACCGTTGTAGCTCTGGCCGCCGATAAGGTTCAGCGGTTTCAAGCCATAGGGAGTTGCGAAAGATGCCATCTTATTCGCTCCTATGAACAGTGTTTCGGTTCAAGCAAGCGACGAATCACTTGCCAAAGTTTGTGACCTTCGATGTGCGCTCAGGCTTGAGCATCGGCATGCGAGGGTCGCTCTCACGCATATAGCTCCGATCAACCGCTTCCATCTGCTCTTGAGCCATGGCCGCTTGTCCCTCGGTGCGCTCTTCTGCGAACTCGGCTGGGATACTGCACAGAAGCAGACCACCAACCTCGATGTTCTCGGGGAAGCGCGAGTTGTGGTCAGACATGACCTTCAGCTCGGGGAAGTCTTTCGACAGCACGGGGGTGTAGCCCTCGCGAAACCTGCTGGACACGTTCTTGTTGTCTTCCTGACCCAAGGTGGAGGTGCGAACCCAACGGAACTTCAGTCCGTCTTTCGGGTTGGGGGTCGGGAGCAAGGAGGGCTTCTGCCAACCTTTGCGGCGTTCACCCGACTCGCGGGTGCCTTGTGCTCTGGGTGTGCGATCAGCCATTTGACGAGTCCTTCACAAGTTGCGCCGCATATTGTTGTGGGGTGAGACCAAGCCTCTTGGCGAGTGAGACCTGCGTCTGCGACAGAGTGATCTTGCGCGGTGTTCCGCCAGTCGTTCGACTCGCAGGGGCCACCACGTTACCCGCCTGACGACGAGGGGCTCTGTCTTCCGCCTCGCCACCAAGTTTATCCGCGAAGACGCGCCGCACGGACTGATTGATCTGAGTGTAATACTCCTCGGAGTCTGGAGCAACTCCTTCCTTCACGATGCGTTCATGCACGCGCATCGCGTAGACGGTCATCTCTTCGTCGCTCCCGAACCACGAGTTCTTCTTCTGCCACTCCTCGGCCCGCTGCGACGGCTTTGGAGCCTGCGGCTGGACCTGAGCCTGTGCCTGCGGGGCCGGAGCGGGCGTCACAGGAGCCCTCTGAGGCTTGAAGCTGTTGACCCTGTGCTGCTCGGCCTGAAGCTCGTTGAGCTTCATCTGCGCCTCTGTGATGGCGTCAGCGTCGCCAAGCTCATACGCCTGCTTGTAGGCAGCCTTGGCCTGATCCACCTGCACCGCGAGGCGCTGCTTGGCCTGATTGATGAGGACGCCCTCGCCCTCCTCCAGAGTCCGACGGAGGCGGAGGTTCTCCTCATGCAGCTTCTTGGCTGCGGTCACGGCCTCGGCAGCCAGACGCGCCTGCTCTTCCTTGCTGCGGCGCTCCTCGTGGAACTCGTAGCGCAGCTTCTTGATGCGCTTCTGCACGCCCTCGGAGTAGGAGGCAATCTCGTCGTCGTCGCCGATGTCCGGCTCCTTGCCTTCCGGCCTGCGAGCCTTGTCCCTGTCTTCTTCCGGAGTGTCGTCAACGATCTCGATCTCGAAGTCGTCGTTGTTCTCGATGTCGTCGCTCATGCTTCTACCTCGTCATAAGTCGCAGCAAAGATGTCCGGCTTGCACGGATACAACTCTCCGCGAACACCTCTGATTATCCAGTCTCCGTGGCTCACGAGGTGGATGCCCTCGAGAGTCCAAATTGCCAGCTCATCCCCCGCCTCGACAAAGTGTTTGTTCGCTGGGAACAAGCCACCCTCGCCACCGTGGCCGATGTTCCATGCTGAGTGCATCCACTCAGGCCAGTCGCTGTTGCCCCATCGGCGTTCTTCGGTCATCTGAAATGCGTCAATGACAACGGGTTTTTTGCGATACCTCTTCATCCGATGTCCTTCAGGCGAGCTGGCTTGAACACAGAGCGGTTCATAGCCATGAAGCCTTGCTCTATGTTTGTTCTTGCGATGGACAGCCAACGCGTGTCGGTCTCTGGGTCGTCCATCAGCATGTCGATGTGGCGAAGCGCCATCTCTTCGAGGCGCTTGGCCTGATTGACCATCGCGACCTTTGCGTCGCTCTGCGCCGAGTATCCGGCGACCGGAAGTCCTGTGTGGGTCTTCACTTCATGACCCCCCAGTCCTCGGCAAGGATGTCGGTTTGGCTGGCGAGCCACGGCACAAAGCCATTGTCTGCCGTCTTCATGCCGATCCAATCCAGAAGGCGCGGCACGCGATCCTGCCAGTCGTGATCGTGTTCGTTGACCGGACCAAACCCATTGTTGTGGATTTGAACGTGCCTGCCCTTGATGAGCTTCAGCCACATTCCCTTGCCATTCCATCCGGCGCGCGACACACGGTCGCCCTCCTTCATGCGTTCGATAGCTTGCCCAAATGTCAACTTCATGCGCGGCTATACCCCCGTGGGTCCTCAACGACCGCCTCGACGGTATCGTCATTGATGAGCCTGAACTCCTTGCCGCCGATCTTGAATCTAGTGCCCGAGTAGGACCGGAAGATCACAAAGTCCCCAGCCTTGCACCATGCGCCAGTCGGGAACTTCGACTTGTCCGCATAGCACTCATCCCCAAGGGAGATGACGTATCCGATGATGGAGGCGGTTTCCTCGGCCCCGCGACGCTCGTCCGGAAGATACACCCCGCCTTGCGTCTTCACGTTGACCTCGGGGATCGCGATGAGGATGCGATAGCCCTTCGGCTCTGGGAGCTTCGACTTGAGCTCCGACTCGTCCACAGTTTTTGTCGTATACATTTTCTCTCCAGCAGTTGTTTAGGCCAACCGATGCCTGCCGCTCTTTGCCTTATTTTCGCAGCCTAGACCATATTGGACTAAGACTCAATGAAAGTCTGCTCTGCATCCTTAATGTCGCTTTCGAGACGGCAGAAGGCAGAATACTCCCCAACGAGACGTGAATACTCGTCGAAGGTCTTGGCCCCGCCATTGGCGAGGAAAAGTTCAATGGAACTTTTTTGCTCCCTGACGCGAATCATGAGGAGCTCTGTGATCTGCGTCTCCATCACTCAGCCTCCCCACTGTTCGTGCCAAGGGCCTGCTCGTATCTGATCGCCTGCTCAAGGTTGCGGCTATCCGCATTTGTGAGCTCCCGCGCAATGTCGATGCCAAGCCTCACGCCGTCGGTCTTCTCCTTGCGGGTCGCGTCCTCGACCTGAGAGGCGACGCGAACGCCAAGGCGTGCACCCTCGCGCTTGTCCTCCGAGTCGATGCGCTCCCTCTGCACGGCGATGTTCTGGAGGCCGATGTCTCGGTTGGACTCCGCCTTGATGCGCTCGATCTCCAAGCGCCCGTCGATCTCTTTCTCCTTCAGCTCCAGCTCTTTCATCTGAATCTGGATGACTGGGTCCTGCGCCTGCTGCTGTGCCTGCTGCTGTGCTGCCTCCTGCTGGTGCTGCGCCAGAACCTTCTGGGCTGCCATCGCGGTCAGGCGTGACAGCTCCGCCTCGACGTCATCCGGCATCGGGTCGTCCTGATCTGGCATCGGGACGCCGAGCTTCTCCTCGATCTCCTTACGATACTGGAAGGCGACGTGCTCGTTGATATGCGCAAGCATTGCGGACTGGATTGCCTGAGCGAAGGGGGACTGCCCAACGATCTGCTGAATCTTCGGGTCCTGCATTGCCATCTGGTGAACCGCGATGTGAGCCTCGTGATCCTGATACATGAAGGCGCGGACAGGCTCCTGCTTGAGGATCGCCATGTTCTCGCTGACGGGGTCCTTCGGCTTCAGGTCTTCCGGCAGCTTGATGATGTCTGCCGCGTCTGTGATGCCGAGCACCTCCAGCATCTGCCTGTGCAGCTTGCCCATGTCGTAGAGCTGTGGTGCCTGCGTCGAGAGCTGCAAGGCCGCCTGATACTGCATTATCCGCTGCGCCATGGTCGAGGCGTTCGGGTCTGACACAGGGATAATATCGACGCGACCGTCGAAGTCTTCGCTGCGATTGAAGTCGCCCTCCGGATCGTAGGCATACTTCTCGTCCATGTTGTCGTGAACGATCCTCGCGATCATGCGAAGCTCGTCCTTCATGGCCGCATGAAGTCTGGCCTGAACGCCCGACATGACCTTCAGGCTGCGCTCCAGAAGCGCCAGAGTGGTTCCGACGGGGGCATTGGCCCCCATATCGCTGAACTCCACATCGGCCACTGAGCCGATCCTGCGGCCCTCCTCGACCACGTTGTTGAGGAGGCTATACAGGACCGTGGACGGCTCCTTGTAGGGGAGGAACGTGATCGAGTCTTTGATCGCGCCGCCCGGAACATCGACGTCGCGGAACTCGCCCGGACGAAGCGGAGTGTTGTCGCCCTTGATGCGGAGGCCGCGCGCCTTCAAGCCCGCCGGAAGGTTGGCGAGTGTGCCTGCGTCAATGAGTTGGCGCATGATGGACGTGGCGGACTTCGCGAGACCGCCGATCATGTGGATCAATCCGGTCCCGTAGAAACCAAGTCCCGGAAGGTATGGGTAGTGAATGAAGTGCAGGCGCTTGCGCTTGCGCTTGTCATCCTCATACCAGTTCCTGCGGATCGAAAGAATCTGCATCGAGCTCTTGTCGATGGACACGATGTAGGGGCGGGCAAGCAGGGTGCCGTCATGGACGTCCGCAGGCAGCACCATGTCAACGTGCATCTCGAGGATGGTGTGGCGGCCATCGTCAAAGAGCGTGTCGTCCGATCCTTCGATGTCGTCATACTTCTGCTGGATTTCCGACTTCTCGACGGCGGGCAGCCCAAGCTCGATGTCCCTGTAGAAGCCGATGCTCTGAAGCTCCAAGATTTCGTTCTTGGTCTTCTTCATCACATGGGTGTATCGGGGGCAGGTCTTGAGGCTGGATGCCCCATAGGACACGACGAAGTCCTCTGCCGGAACGAACATGGAGACCGGAACCTCGCGGATCGGGTCGAAGTAGACCTTCTTGAAGGCCGAGCCAGCAAGCGGAAGCCGGAACAGCATCTGCTCGAGCTCGCTGCGGTAGTCCGGCATCTCCTCGGTGAGGAGGTAGTTCAGCTCCGCCTCGACGCGCTGCGCCTGCTTGAACTTCTCTGTGGTGATCTTGCCCATGATCTTGGACTTGGCGGGGCCTGATGCGGGGAACAGCTCCCCCATAGCCTGCGCTTGGAACCTGACGACGGACTCGGTCAGCATCGGGTGGAACACGCCGGATGCCCCCTGCCACGGCTGTGAACGCTCTTCGATCTTCAGGCCGAGGAGGTCGAGACCCTTGGTGTAGGCCATGGCCCACTCGCGTCTGGAGTTCCTGTCGTTGGTGAAATCGTCGATCAGCTCCGACGCCATGGCCGCAAGGTCGGAGTCTTCGATGAGCTCTGCGATGTTGTCGTCATGCGCGAACTCGACCTTCTCGTCCTCATCCTCCGGAAGGCCGAACTCAATGACAACACCTCCGTCCTCGGTCGGAGTGGTCGTGACGTTCTCTTCGTCAAGCTCGACCTCTGGGGCCTCAAGCTCGTCGCTCGCCGGAAGCTCCTCGATCTCAATGTCCATCGGGGTGAGAGGTTTTGCAACGGCCATGTGGTGTGCTCTCCAAAAAGTTCAAACGAACTATAACGCAACGAGAGCTCGGCGGGAAGTGTTGAGCGCGTCCCCCATTGCGGACCCCGTGGGGTCTGGCCGTGATGGTCCGCTGCCGCGCTCAGGTGGATGCAGTATCAGAGGCCATCCTGATAGCCGACGTCGTGTCCGGTCTTAAGTGACACGACAACTCTGCACCCGCCAGAAAGCGGTGGCCTGTCCGGCAGGACTCGAACCTGCGACCCGCCGCTTAGAAGGCGGCTGCTCTGGTCCAACTGAGCTACGAACAGTCCATGTTACAGGGGGTTGGTCGTTGTTGATGATTGAGTCGGGCCGTAGCGCAAACACCGATTCGACCAAAACCAAGACTGCCCTTCCCCCTGCAAGGTCAGCCTATACGATGGTCCGACGATGTCAACCCATGAAGTCTCTCAAAGGTTCGTAAATTTGAGCGAGCGACTTCTTCTGCGTCCAACAGACTCTTTGGCGGCCTCTTGCCGACACCGCTCGTTCGATATGTGGCACCCTCATATTCGCGCCGCAGGAAGGCGTATCTCTCCATCATCTCCTTGGACATGGCGGGCTGCGTCTCTTCAGTAGTAATCGGCGGCTTGAGGCTCGGGCTCTTCATCGTTCCAGTCATCCGTGTCCACTCTGATCCAGCCACCTTGGCGGAATCTTATCAATGCCTGCGAGACGCTATCCACGAAGTCATCATGGTCTCCGGACGGGAAGGCCGCGCACTCCTCGATCACCTCATCTGCCCACTGTGTATCTGGTGCCCAGACACATCCGGACGAAAACAGGTCAGAGATCGCGTTCACTCGGGCAATCTTGTCGTTGCCGCGCGTCGGGGTGAACTCGGTGACGGGCAGTCCCATCTGTCTGAGCTCGAAGATCAGGGGCGCACCTGACGCCTTCTTCTCGACGACAAGCTGGTCCGGCTCATACTCGAAGTATTTCTCCTTGGCCTTTTTCTTCAGCTCCGGAAACTCGAGCTTCTCCTTGTAGGCATCGAGCAGGATCACGTTCGGGACTTGCTGCCCTGTGCCCTCATCCGTCCGGTAAAAGATGCCCCATGTCGTGCATGCGCTGTAGTCTGCCCTCTGTGTCTTGAGGAAGGCCGTGTCCCATGACTGGATGATGGCCTCGCACTCCGGAGGATTGCGGCGTTCCCACTTGCGCCACCACTCGCGCTTCAGGAGCGCGCCCTCTTCCGAGGTTGGGTTCTGCATGTATTGGGCGTTCCACTTGGCAAGGCCACCCTTTGAGGTGATCTCGGCCTTGGTCGCCTCAAGTTCCGCGAGCGGCCAGAACTCCGGCCACAGGGGCTGCCCTGACGGCATGATGGCGGGAAGCTCGATCACTTCCCACTTGTCGCCATTGATGGTCTTCACGGACGAATCAACGATCCGGCCTGTCAGGTCCTTCTTCGACCACCGCGTCATGACGACGATGATTGCGCCTCCGGGCTGGAGACGCTGGCGGGGGCCGGAGGTATACCAGTCATAGACGCTGTCGTAGACCTCGGGATTCCCGATGGCCTGAATCGCGTCCTGTTCGGAGTGGGGGTCGTCGATGATGAAGACGTCTGCGCCTTTACCCGTCACCGTGCCGCCGACACCGATTGCGTAGTATTCGCCCTGCTTCGACGTGGCCCAGCGTCCGGCTGCCTTTGAGTCGGATGCGAGCTTTGTCCCCGTGAATACCTTCTGGTAGTCCTGCCCGTCGATGAGGTTCTTGACCTTACGGCCAAAGCCGACCGCCAAGTCTGCGGTGTTGGCGGTCTGGATGATCTTCTTCTCTGGGTATCGACCCATGAACCAAGCTGGGAAGAGGTAGGAGGCGAACTCCGACTTGGTGTGTCGAGGCGGCATGTTGATGATGAGGCGCTTCAGCGATCCGTTGGCAATGCGCTCGAAGGCGTCAGCCATGATCTTGTGGTGTCGTCCCGCAATGAAGGCGGGCCACATCATCTTCACGAATGGCAAAAAGTTCGATTGAGCTTCTTCGACGGACTTCCGGTCCTCGAGCTCCTGCAAATCCTTCAGGAGCTGCTGCTGCTCATCGAGGGGCAGGAGCGACAACTTGGAGAGGATGCTGTCATATTTTCCCATGGCATCTGCTTACCAGAAAAAAAATGCTGAGTGAAGCCAGTCAGGGAGGAGACTGATAGACCTCACTCAGCAAGTTCTGCCAACAAGGAGGTTGAACAAGCCGCCCAGCTCGATCAACTCCCCTATATATACTCTATACTTATACATACGTCAATATGACGTATAGTGTAGTAAAGAGTAATTATTACGTCTTAGGAGTAATAGGGTAGATATGTGTTATATATAATACACCCCCTTTAGGGGGGTGTATAACTATAACGTAATTATCGCGCGCGAGGCTTAACGTGCCATCTGGTATGGCGTCGGATTGGTCGCCCGCTGCCCTGACGGAGCACTGAAGCCGGACATGAGGGCTGCAATGCCTGTCTGCTGGTGAGGAAAGGCATCCTGACTCATGCCGGAGGGGAGCTGCCCACCGAAACCACTCCGCATGCTCTGCATCTTGGTCATCAGATCAGCGAAGTTCGGACCTCCGGGCTGCTGGGGCGCAAGCTGCGAGGGGCTCTGAGGGTTCGCCCAGTGGTAATCCACGGGAGGGGCAGTCATCTGAGCCTGTCCACCCACGTCAAACGGGGCCGACGGAGGGGTCATGCCCATCTGAGGACTGCCCTGTGCGCCAACCTGCGGCATCTGAGGCTGCTGCATGCCGAACATACCCATGGGCAGTCCACCAATCCCCATATCCACAGGAGCCTGCCCTGCGTTCGGGGCAGAATACGCACTCATCGTGGGCATCTGGGCAGAGAGCACAGACCCACCTGCCGCCATACGTCTCAGATAGGGGTTCCCGAACACTTCAATCTCCATGAAAAAGTTCATTTGAACAAAACATACACCACACAGACGCATCAGGATAGTCGCTGGGTTTTCTTTCTCCGAAAGGAAACCCCAAACATAGGGTCGCTTGTCAAAGATTCCCCGTAATATCAATGACATAGAGGGATACGCATCAGGATCATCGCTGTTGGCGTCTCTTGAGAGAAGATTTTGAAGGCTGGAGCGATAAGCCCTCGGGCGTTCGGTCCTGACAAAAAATGTTCACTCAAGAGAGGACACCCAAGCAGGGCTGCCATAGTCTAAAAGCGACATGATCCGTGGTCTCGGCTCGGGAAATCCCGGCATATCACTTTGAAAATGTCGTTTTTAGGAATTTTTTTATGGGGGAAATTGGGTGAGAGAGAAGTGAAAGTCATATGTAGTGCGCCGTGGGGGAGGGGTCGCCCATGGACGGG
>JACCDQ011351419.1_pt1 | contig 33242 bp, 52 predicted proteins | sample 7446031 | NCBI WGS metagenome assembly JACCDQ01 (sample SAMN15323442, study PRJNA562643) | freshwater metagenome | isolation source: river surface water | place: USA:Blue River Watershed | collected 2017-08-17 | reverse complement strand
TATGGAAGACCTGTAATCAAGTCTTTTCCGAAGTCTCGTTCGAGGTCTGCCAGCAGAGCAGAGAGTTCTGCCACATTTGGCTTGCCTCGAGTCTCGTTCATGATGATTGTGAGTTTCTTTGCCTCACTATCGGTAATGTCGAGAACGACAGCAGGGATGCTCTTTGACTTCAGTAGAGGCTCAAGTTTCTTGTTTGAAAGGTCTCCCTCTTCAGCAAGAATGTTCATCGCTCGGTAGCGGTGTTCGCCATCCACAATCTCGAAGTGGGTTTCCTGCTTTCGGACAATGATTGGCGAAATGAATCCGTTAGCACGAATCGACTCGACTTCTGCTTCGAACTGGCGTTCGGTCTGTCGGTTCGGATTCCACGGGTTCGGCTGAATGTTCTCTAGCGGAATGTCGAAGATGGTTAGGTTGGTGTTCATTAGTTCTCCCAATGTATTCCGCGACGCTCCCACATCGCTGTAATTGAATCTGAAACTCGCATCTGGTTCTGAACTGACTGGCGAATAGCGTTCTTCACGAACTCACGAGAGTGCTTCATCGTAATCTGAAGACCTTCAGGAACATGGCTCTTGGTTGCCTTGCCCCAGTCGTCGATTGCTGTTCCGAATCGAAGAGGCGAAACCCACGACGAAGAGTCGCCGGAGTAGTAAGGGAACGCTTCAAGCAGTTGAGGCGAAGTGACTGCCAGACCGTGACACCGAGGCATCTTGTCTAGCGAATACTTATTCGCGAAGTATGAAAGCAGCGTCTTGTGCCATTCAAGTTTCTTCGGCATCGACACATCGTTTCGAGGAGACAGACCCAGAACGCCACCTTCAGGAAGTCGGGAGAGCAACTCGTCTAGAAACTCGCGAGGCTCATCCTGATGAAACACTTCCATGACATTGAGACCTTTCGACCTCAAATAGTCGGCGTTCTTGAGCGACTGCTTCATGCCGTTCTTGCGTTCCTCGGCGGTAGAGTTGCGACCTTTCTCGCCGGGAATCACATCTAAGTTGACCGAAACTACTCGGCTGAACTTTTGCTGTTGCGCTCTAGACCATTCGGCGTAAGCGTCGATATCGACTGCCTTGCCGATGTTCCATGCGGTGAAAGCACCTGAATCGGTAATGAAGTATTCAGGGTCGTAGCCGAGTAGTTCCGCCCCTCGCTTGTAAGGGAAGGCAACGAGGACATTCGGGGCTTGACAGTCACGCAGAACTTCCTCGCCGATGCCGTTTCCGTTAGTTGCGAAGGTCAGTCGCATTAGAAGGGTTCGTCTCCGCTTGTGGTTGCGACAGCAGGACTTCCCCATCCATCGTTCGCAGGAGCGGCAGGAGCAGCAGGTGCTTGACGACCGTTCACACGAGGTGACTGAAGATTGTAATTTACGGCACGATACTCGTTGCCGTCACTACCCTGAAAAGGGTCTGAAACTGAACAGTCAAGGAATCCAGAGATGTCGACAATCTCGCCGACAGTCAATCCTGATGCTTCGTTGAACCAGAGAGTCCAGTAACGCTTCTTGGTGTTGCCGTCTCGTGACTGAAGGTTCTCTACGGCACGAACACCGTTGCCTGACTTGTGGAGTGAGACGATTTCGATTTCTTTGATGTTTGTAAGAGCCATCTTTCTTGCCTTTCTATTGGGTTGCTCGTAATCAACTCTACCGCATCTTACGGAGAATTGCTTCACCAACTGCCATCTGCCGTTCGGTGAAATCTGTTATTTCTTTTTTCTTCTTTGTTTCCGCATCTCGAACCTTGTCGACTTGCTGGGAGCGTTCGAAACGCTTTTCCCTGATTGGAGTTGCTCGTGGAGCAAAAGTTTCGTATCGAGGAGTCTCACGCTTCTGGGGAGACAATCTTTCACGCTGGAGAGCAGACATAACTTCATCGAAGTCTTGACCGCACTTTCCGAGCAGTTCCAGAATCATCTCTTCGCGAGTCATCTGTTAGACCACTTCTTCCAACGCTGACCGATAGCCATCAGACGCTCGGCACGAACATACGCCCGAACTACCATCCTTGCTCCTACTCGGTCGCACCAGTTAGCGAAACTCCAGTTCTTTCTACGACGGCTCATTTCTCAATCTCCATTCCAGTAGCCCATTCGTCTTTCCATTCGCCTCGACTAAGAGACTCCAACTTTGTTCGGTCGGCAGTCGGGTCGGCTAGAACCTTCTGCCACTCCAGTTCCAACACTCGGTCTCGCATTTCGATGAAAGCATCCAGTTTGGCACGACGCTCCATTGCCTCTCTATGCTTCACAATCTTGGTAGCAAGCACTCGAATGTGGTTCGGTATCAAATACTCGGTTGAAGTATCGAAATGCTGCTTCACAGCCTCGACAGCAACTTCGATGTCGATGTCCCCGATAACCATGTGCCATGCTTCGACCGCTTCAGGTGAGAGTTTGCGGTTGTCAATCGCCGACGCTATCGTCAGCAGTTGTGCCATCTCTGTCTTGTTCATGCTTCCAGTTCCTTGCCTTGATTTTCCATGCGAGCGAATTGCTCAACAACTGATAGATTCTTCCGAGCGTTTGACACATCGCTGACAGTCGAACTCATCTTCAACTTCAGACGGTCGTACTGCTTACGGAAGGTTGGCATCGAAAGAATGTTCGAACGCCAGAACGAATCTGCTTGACACCAACGCATGACCTCGACTGCTTCATCAAAAGGTCGACCATCTTTGTCCAGCATCAGACGAGCCTCGTCACGCCAGATTTTCGTCACCGTCGGTTTCTTAGCACCATTACCCTCAACCAATGAAACGAGCAAGGAGCAGAGTTGCTCAACATCGGCTCTCTCAGAGACGAATGAAGTTAACTCTTTTTCTAACTCTAACTCTTTCTCTAACTCTAACTCTGGTAAGTTTTCGCTAGCCAATTTTTCTAGCACTTTTCTAGCAGGTGCTACCTTTTCGCTAGAAGCAGCCTTCGCGAGACCCCCACGGCGACCTGCTTCACGCTTCTGCTCGAGCCAGTCTTTCGTGAGTTGATGTTTGTGATAATCGTGAATCTGGTAACCATCGACAACTCGAATCACCGACGGATTCGTCGTGTCATTGTTCATCAGTTCATCTAGAGCCTCGGCGTCGAACAACTTGCCAGCCATTCGTTCAGGAACGAAACCATCAGTCATTAGTCGTCGAGACCAGAGCAACGCTTCGATGAATTGGCGAAACGCTTTATCTGAGAGAGGAGCAATCTTTGGAGAGTCTGCGAAGTCGAGAGTGAGTTTCGCATAGAGACGGTCATCAGCGGCGTTCATTTAGTCTCTCCGTAGATTGCGTGAATTAGTGAGAAAGCAACTCGGTCGGGAATACGAATCCTCTCGAACTCGTTTAGCAGATGCCATCCGTCTCCATACCGGACAGGGACAGAGGCAATCAGGTCTTGGTCTGCCACCCACCGAGGAACGCTCCAACCATTCACAACACAGAGGCGATTGAACGATGCGTCACTAGCGTCTAGCGAATTGTGATGAGAACACATCGCTCGAAGATAGACAGGCAAGTCGTATTTCGCAGAACCGCCCATCCCTCTTTTCACCGAATGCTGGATAGTCAGTTCACCTACGCAGGGAATGTTGAACCCTACCGGTGTCCCTTCGACTACGCAACGATTCTTGTCGCGAATGAAGATGCCTTCACGAACACGATTGACAGCGTTCTTTGACTTCTTCCCAATACTTGTATGGCGTTTCATAACTTGCCTCTTGTGCTTCTTCCATGTAGACGAAAGTCCAGCCCTTCAGAGAGCGAACCTTCTTGATTGTTAGTTCGATGACCTGATTGTCATCGTGGTAGGCGACCTTATTGAGAGCATCCATGACGAGTTTCGCCATGTTGTCCGCATCTCGTCTGCGACGATTCGAGAGAGCGAAGACGAGTTCCATCTTCACTTGACCTTCGAACAGAAAGCCACCTGCTTTCAGATACGCTTCCCGAACAGTTGCTTCCGCCTCGAGAGTTTCTTTCGGAGTGTAAGCATGACCTCGGGAGAACCTCGGTCGTTGCTTCGACTTTGGCTCTCCCGACATCATGACCATAACGCTACTCTTTGACACTCCACTCCATCCGCATGATAGCGGACAGAGAGCGACCGATTTCGAGACGGTCACGCAGAACCTTGATTGCTTCTCGTGCTGCTCGAAGTTTCTGTTCATCGAGTTCCGCTTGAAGACTCTCATCCGCAGTTGCTAGTTCTGCTGAATATCTTCGCACATCCATCGACCCTTCGGTCGACATGAACACTCTTGCGAACCCGACACGAAAAGCAGCCCTCGACCGAGTAGCAGCCTCATCCAGAGATTCAATCTCTGAAGCCTTCGCCTCAATCTGCTTCGAAATACTCGACAGCACCGAAACGATGTTCTGAGGAGTTAGTTCAGTCATGCCTCAATCTCCATCTTGCGAGAAGTGAATGCCGAACGAACTTCTTCCTGAACTCCAGCCTCGGTTGCTTCGCCCCAGAGGAACATCAACTCATCGACAGAAGTAGCCTTCGGAATCGAAGCCATGATTTCAGTCACCTTCGAGTTTGGAGCAGGGTCGACAGCGTTGCTCGGAACAACCTGCTCCTCTGAAGTGTCAATTTCATCGTTGCCAAGTGAAACCTGCTGAGGCACATCGCTTTGAATGTCCTTCACTTCTTCCGGCAACCCAACCAGCGACCGAATCACTAGCGGAGTAAGTTGTCCCTTGTTGTAGAGCGAGAGACCAAACTGGTCACCGAGAGCGATAGCGGCTCTCTTGATGCTCAACGAAATTGCCGACTTGTAAGCAAGGTCGTGAGCGTCTGCTCGAGATGGCTGGCTCTGGGCTGAACCGACAGAACCGTTCTCGTAGAACGCAACACGAACACCGTCTTCGTTTCGGATAGTCAATCGAACCAACGCACGATAAGCAACATCCCAAGCGGTGTAAACCTTGCCGGAACGATTCTGCTTCTCTTCGCAAGTTTCGAAGATGAGTTCACGGTCGACAACCTCGATGTCGAAGTTACCGAACCCGAACATACGGATAAGGTGAGCCGTAATGTCCTGCTGGCTGACATGGGAGTGACCCTTGCCATCGTTCAGAACACGATTCGGCTTGATTGGGTGGAGCAGGAACTCGACCTGCTTCGACGAGAACGAGCCTCTAATTTCAGTCATGATTACTTGCCTTTCTTTTCGATTTCATCGTAGATGACACGACCGACATCTACGAGTTTCGCAATCATTGCCTCGTCACGAGACACGATTACAGACTTAGGTTCGAACCAAGCAGGAACGAAGACCCCTGCCGATGATTCGGTGCGAAGCATCCACGCGAACACGCAATCAGTTGCTCCAGTCACGAAGAGTTGCCATTGAACTTGACGACGATACGCAATAGGCACTTTCGCCCACTCGACCCAATCCGTTCCAGTTGTCTTCACTTCAGCAATTCGAGCATGGTCGAGAGACAATCCATCTGGAGTTGCCATCGCCCACTCATGCTCCGCAGAACGGATGAGATAATCATTGTGAAGAACTCCCTGCGACTTGATGGAGTGAACAATCCACGCCTCGTTGTCTCGACCGAACTTCATGTATGGGTTGTCAGCGATTTCGTCAGACTGCCCGATGTTCTCAAGCACTTCTTTCAGTCCTGCTGGAGTAGCAGCCTTCGCCACCATCGTTGCGGTGACACCTTTCTGCCTTGCTTGCTTCCATTCCCTTTCGAGCGAAGAAGGAACGATGAAACGCTCTGTCTCAATCATTACTTGCCTACCTTTCTTGTCATCCACGAGAACATTCCCCAGTAGAGAGAAGTGAACCCGAGAAGTTCGATTCCGTTGACGATGTTGTCGACAGAAAGTCCGATGATGATGATGGTAAGACCTACCACCGACATTGAAATTGCTTTTAGCATTGTGATTCCTTCCATGCGTCGTAAGCCGCATCTGCTTGTTCGTCTTCGAACCAGTATTCGAAGTCGAAGTCGTAAGAGATTTCGCAAGTAGGGCAGGAGTATGTCCCTGTCGCATAGTTGCCGAAGAAAGTAAGGTCGAACTCTTTATCTACTTCGACCTCGAACTTGGAGCAGTATTCGTTCTGGCAAGTAACCGTGACTTCCAGAGTCCTCTCACGCTCTGGAAGTTCTGGCTGCTCGTAGTAAGAATCTGGGTTGAACATTAGTTGCTCTCCTTTACGGTGCGAAGTTGCTCACGGACAGCCTGACGAGCAAGAACAAGGCTCTTGTCGTATGAAAGGTGTGGGTAGTCTAGTCGAGCCTGACGAGCAACCTGAGTTGCCATCTTCTCGAAACGAACTTCTTCGTACATCTTCGTGACGATTGCTAGAGCGTCGCCCATCTCGCGATTGAACTCGTCAATCCAAGCATCACGCTGGCGGTCTTCAGGAGTGGCATCCTCTTCGTGCTGAGGAAGGTTGTTATCGACTTCGTTCTCGACTAGCCATAGGAGACGAGCGATGGCTTCTGACTTGCGGTTGATTTCCATGATGAAACTTGCCTTTCTAAGTGGTAGGTGGTAGGTGGCGTTTCCGCCATGTGTTAAGTTTATGTGCCGAGATAGGATTTCTCCTAACTCATTAGCCCCAGATTGCGAGGAATCCGGCGTAACGCTCTCCACCGTTCCAACGCTGTGCGTCGTAGTAGCGGTAGCAAGCAGACTGGTATGCTTCCTGCTCTGCCTTTGCTTCTTCTCCAAGAGCAACGCACTCGGCTAGAGCCTCTGAAGCCTCTGCCATCCACTCTGCTTGCTGTGCGATGAACTGGGTGATTCCAACAGTAGTGTCTTCGAAAGTTTCGCGACTCCATGAACCGTAGTTCTTAGTGATGTTGCCGTAAGAAGTGTTCAACTTGTCGGTAGCAGTCGATAGACGAGCCGATGCTGCTTCCCAAGCCTTTGCTTTCTCAGACTGGATAGGCTCGACAGAGTTTGCTGCTGCGTTCTCACGCTCGCGAGCGATAACTCGTTCGGTGTAGTCGATAGAGTTGACAGCACTCTTGAGCGAGTCGTAACCGTACTTGCTGTCTTCAGCAAGAACCATCCAAGAACCGTCGTAGTGCTGACCGTTGAAGACACGCTGGATTTCGATGCCCTTGTAAGTGTAGCGACCTGCTTCGATGCGGATTGGCTTGATGTTTTCGATGGTGGTAGTAGTTGACATGAGACTTGCCTTTCGTTGTGGTAGGTGGCGTTTCCGCCTATACATAAAGTTTATGTGCCGCACCGGAAGATGTCCTAATTCATTTCGGGGAAATCCGGAACTTTTTTTCAGATATTTCAGAAGTTTTTTTCGAGTAAAAAAAAGGGGATGGACTCCCTACCACAAGAGTCCATCCCAGCACGACCGCAAGGCAAGTTTCGCGGTCGGCAATTCCTAGTGTAGCATCTTCGATACTCTAGGAGTCAAACGCCACTTTCGTGAGCGTCGACCTGTAACCGACTGTCCCCAATCATTCGCGAACTCAATCTTGCCATCGCGAACAAGGTCTGCTCGACGAGAACGAATGGACTGCTCCATCGCCCACGCCCAGTTATGAACAGTCGTGTATTCGTAATACTTGCGAACAATCTCCCAATCCATCATCGGCTCAGACGAACCTTCGAGAATCAGCAGAATGTTCCGTTTCACTTCAGTCAGATTCGCTACCGAAGCAGCAGCCTCGTGAGAAGTCTCTGGGTCGGTGTTTCGAGCGTGAGCGTTCATCAGTCCTCATCTCCTGCTTCGACTTCTGCTTCGACTTCTTTCAGCCAATCCTCAGCAACCATCTCTGCTTGACGAAGAGTCTCAACTCCGTAGACAGTCTTGACATCCATCTCCGCCCAGACCTGAACACTCTCAAACTGAAGCACCCACCAGTTGAAAGTAGCCGAACCATTCCAAGTGACGACGATGCCATACTCCTCATCACCGAAGACGATTGCGCCTCTCTCCAGCACTTCGAAAATAGATGCCTTCATTAGTCGACCGCCTCAATCCAAGTGTCGCGATACTTCATGCCGATAGGTTGCTGAGTGCGAGTATCCATGACGATGATTTTGATGAAGTCCTCGAAGACTTCTTCTGCGTGGTCTGCGTCTTTCGCTTCTATCCAGAAACGGACAGTAGCGTCGACGACGAATTTTTCTTCCATTAGTTGCTTGCCTTTCGATTGGTAGTGGATGAGCCTTTTCACGACTTGCTCAGGTCGCCTCTGGGGGGTGAGGTCTAAAAGTGTGGGTCTCGGTAATCACGAGCGTAACCAAGCCCGAGTCCGAAAGACTCTTGAGCACGGTAACGACCCCACTTGTTCAAACGGAACTCTAGGTCACGGTGTCCGGTAACGATAGTCTTAACTTCTCCTGCTCGCTTACCTTCTTTGAAGTAAGTGATTTCGACAACTGAAGTTGCGTAAGAGTCCGAACCGATGTGAACAGTTGCCGGCATACCGATGTAAGGATTTGGAACGACATTGAACGCTCCGTTAGTCCAGATTTCAGGTTCGATAACAACCTTCGAGTAGCCGTTCTCGTCGATGAAAGCACCAACTAACTTAGTGGTCTTGCCGAAGAACTCGAACTCTTGTCCGAAGTGAACTCGTTCACCTTTTAGAGTGACGATGAAGTCTGGAGCGGTTTCGTATGACATGGAACTTGCCTTTCGTGGTAGTGGTAGGTGTAGGCTTCCGCCTACATAACAATTTTATGTGCCGAACTCTAGAAAGTCCTAATTCATACGAAAAAAATAATCGGGAGATTTCTCTCCCGACTATTTCCTCTCTCCGATGCCTTATTCAGTAGGCTCGTCGACTTCATTGTCGACAGGTGGAGTAGGTGCTGGCACATTCTTGATTGCCAGAGACGAAGTTCCGACAGCAAGAACAGAAGCAACGAGATTCAGGAACGCCTGACCTTCTTCGGTAGTGAACTGACCACCGATTACGAGCAACGGAATGACCGCAGCAGCAATCCCATACAACCATTTGCGAGTCTCTGGGTCACTTAGAAATTCTTTGAACGACATTACTCATCTCCTTCTATCAACGAATCCAGCAGTTGCTCCATTCGCTCCTGCTTCTGTTCGACTTCCATCATACGCCAGTTGAACTTATCAACAGCGTCACGCAACGACTTCCCAGAATTAGGAAGAACCTCGTGCTTGATGACACCAAGTTGCTCTTTCGTATGCGTCATGAACTCGGTAAGTTCAGTCACCGCATTGACGGCTTGAACGAAGCCCGAAATCCCCTTCCATGACTTTGCTACGACAGCGATGATTGACACCGAAGCCACGAACCAGAAAAGAAACTGCGCCGCAGACTGCGACTCCAACCATGCCACGATGTCCATTACTTATCGAGTTCCGAGTTCACAATCTTCAGAGCGTTCTCGGTAGATTCATCCATCACACCTGAGATTTCTAGCCCTGCCGAATACTCACTATTCAGCCAACTCTGGAGAGAACGAATCATCTCCTTATTCTGAAGACCTGTCACATCGCCGGCATAGAATCCACGATGCTTCAGCAACAGTTGAAGAGACGAGATAGTCAGTCGCCCAGCGAACCCATCAACTTTCCCTGCGTAGCCGACAGTTCTTTTCAGCAATTTCTGAACACCTTCCCAACGGAGAGGAGTCACAACTGCTTTCTCTTCCACAACTACCTCAGTAGCCGATTCGACTTTTTTCTTCGCCATCATCATCCTTGTAGGTTTACCTCTTGAGTGCCATCCCAACGCTTCATCTGCGTGATAGCAACTTCCGCTGAACCATCCCATCGAACAGCCGTCATGATTGGCACTTCAGCAGAACCATTCCACAACTTACCGACAGAACGAGCAACAGAACTAGCCGACGCTGAGTAAGGAGACGATGCTCCACCGCCCCAAGCAGTCGAAACAGCATTGAGAGCCGCAACACGGAAGTAGTAAGTCGTGCCGGGGTCAAGACCTTCAATAGTTGCCCCAGAACTGGCACTACCAGTATCAGCAACCGAACCAGCAATCACGCTGAAATTCGAGAACTTAGACCATTGGATTTTATAGCCAGTGAGAACTGTGCCACCATTCGAAGAAGGGACAACCCAGTCAAGATTCACCGAACCGATGTTAGTTCCAGCAGTAGCAGTCAGAGACAAGGGTTGCGATGGAACGGTGTTGTAATAGATTCTCATGTAAGCAGTTCCGCTCCATGTCGAATCTAGTGTCCAAGACGATGAATACAAGTCAGTCGTCTCGCCGGTGCTTAGACGAAGAAAGCCCACACCAGTAGTTGTCTTATTGACAATTCCACACCAGTAAGTTGTCCCTGCTACTACCGTCTTAGGAACATTCCCCAAGGTAAGAGAGTATCGAGTAGACGAAGCATCGGCAGTTCCAGAAGGGTTGCCTGAATCGGTATCTACGAAGTTGCCACCGCCAGAGTCCGAAACATAGTATCTGACTTCGCCACCCGAGACCGATGAGTTGATGGAATCCACCAGACAGAGCATCGTTCCAGTCGACGGCGATAAGTGAGCAGAATTGGAAGTGATGCTCCAAGTGTTCTGAGTTCGATACTCATCGCTGAGAAAATACGGCTTGTAGGTCGCTCCCGAACCTATCGTTACTGAACTGAATGCCATGATTTACCAGAACCGAAGGTCGCCGACTTGGTTATCCGTCGAGTTCATCACGGTCGACTGAACGAAGATTCGAGTAGAAGTGTTGCGACTAGAAGTCAACCAAGATGGATAGTTTGTAATTTCGGCAGTTGTGTGAGTGTGAGCAACTGGCTCGAAAGTCGATGGCTTATCAGTAATCTCCGCCCACAAGTGAGTGTGAGCCGACGGAGTGAAAGTCGAAGGCTTGCCGGTAATCGCAGCCCAAGCAAGTTCAGGAGTGATTTGATACCAAGTTCCGCTAATACATAGTTCCATGATTTTGGTAGTGGTGTTGATACCTAGAGCGTTCGACCCTGATGCTACTGTCGGGCGGTCGGCAGTAGTTGCGTAAGGGTAGACACGAAGACCAAGATTCGCACGATTCGAAGCCACATTTCCTGACACTAAAGAAACGGCAGCAGCAGGGATAGTCACTACGCCTACCGGCATCTGCCAAGTAGTTGCGTTCTGAGTTAGAGCAGGAAGAGTTCCGCCACCAGCATCGGCACTACCAGTCACCACGGCAAGAGTCACCGAGTTAGCAGTCTGGTTAGCAGTCAGCACTACATAATCTTTTCGCTGATAAGTCGAGTGAGCAGCCGCAACCGCAAGATTGACAACCGCATCCGACTCCCAATAGAAACCTGCCACGATTGCCGAACCAGCAGCAACATCGACCGACAGTCCAGAACCAGCAGTCACCGCCGCACCTGAAACGATGCCCGAACCTGCTAGAGCAGTAGCCCACTTAGAGAACTGAGTCTCGGTCGTGTCTAGATTCTCGAATGGGAATGATGTCTGAGTCATGATTTTCTCCTACCAGCGACTATGCGCCTAGTTCTTTTCCTGCTCGGTCGAGAGCAGCCTTAGTCATGTTGCCTACGATGCCATCAACAGCACCATTGTATCCGTAATACCTCTTCAACCATCGCTGAACAGCCTTCCAAGTCATCGCACCCGGAATACCATCTATGACACCTGAGTATCCATACTGAGTCATGAACTTCTGAAGAGTCTTGTAAGTGTCGACATTCGGCTTGCCGTCAATCGCACCTTTGTATCCGTAATAAGTGGCAAGGTATTTCTGAATACCAGCCCAACCAGTTAGACGCTTCGGCTTCGAAGAACCAATCAACGCTCCAACGCCATCAACATAGACGAGAGGATTGACTCGACGACCATCTTTCAGAATCAGATGCCAATGAACATGAGGACCAGTAGAAGACCCCGAACCTTGTGCGCCTAATGCTCCGCCAGAGTATCCGATGATGTCGCCCTGCTTGACTCTGCCTTTTGCGGCAAACTTTGAGAGGTGAAGAAACTCGTCATGCGAGCCGTCTTTGTGCCAGAGTTGAACATACCAACCGCCTGTGCCTTTACCGACAACTTGTTTCACAGTTCCATCGGTAGGAGCAAGGATTGGAGTGCCAACTGGAGTAGCGAAGTCGATACCGCCCAACGAGCCACGCTTCAGATGAGCAGTCCAGTTCGCAGTAATGCGATACTTTGATAGATAATTCTTGTAGCCCATCGGCAGCCTCTCTTTGAACGAGCCGCTACCCGACGGCTTCTGACTCTAGTGTAGCAATCGACTCTCTAGATTGTCTCTATGACACTATGCGATGCGAATAATCTGGAATCGAGTGTAGTCGACGCCGATAGCAAGAGTTGAACCCGAGTTCTGTAATGCTCGGAAGTCTAAAGTATCTCCAACAGCCATCGAGTCCATGTAAACTCCATGAACACCAGTCACCGCTCCAGATACGCCATTCGTTCGCGAATAAGTCATCAACGCTCCGTTCTTATAGAAACGAGCATCGCGATAACCAGTTGCGTTCGAAGCATAAGAAATAGAACCTGAAACAGAATAAACTCCAGCAGCATGAATCGTTACGACACCAGCCGAATAAGTAAAGCCGTTATTCTGAACTGTATCGAAACTTGTGATTTGCGTGACAGTTCCGCTTGTAGTGTTCAGAGCAGTTGCGTTCTTGACAAGCGTAATCGACTGAAGAGCAACATTCGGATTCGGGTAAGTACCAGTCAACATTCCGCCAGCCGAACCAGTCGGAGTGCGAGAGTTAGTTAGACGAGAATCACCTTCAGCAATAAGTCCAGCCTCGGCAGGAGTCTGGTTGATGAAAGTTGATGTCGCAGAATCGTAAGCAAGAACTTCGTTATCGGCAGGAGACGAGATGTTCACATTCGGCAGTCCGTCGATTCGAGAATCGAAAGACATACGAACGAGGATTCGACCTGTGGTTGCGTGAGAGCGAGTCACGGCAGCGAACGGAGTCTTGATAGACGGAGCGGTAGGCATAGTTGAAGTCAGCAGACCAGCAGTCAACGATGACAAGTAGAGAAGAGTGCCAGTAGTCCACGCAGAAGTATCGACACCGTTTACGAAACCCATCACCGTCACGAAGCCGAAACCATCAGCAGCAATCGACTGAGTAGTCACACCAACTAGATAGTAAGACGGAGTAGAGCCTGTATTAGTTGCTGGAGATACGCTAACCGTGTCGCCAGTTGCTCCAGCGAACATGACAACAGTCTTGTCAGGGATAGCAGTAGTCCCCGAAGCATTCTTCACACGAATAAGAGACTCTTGACCTACCTGAAGCGTCACCTGAGAGTTCAGTTTGAACTCGAGCGTCTCGAACTCTTGCGCCCAAGCCACTTCGCCAACTTGTGATGAACCACCAGTAAAGGAAGTGTTCCATTGAAGAGAGTCCACCGGCTCGGTAATACCGCCACCACCGGCAGCGGCTTCAGAAGTCTCAAGATACTGGACACGACCGTCGATGTCATCAACACGCTTCGACAGAGCAGCATCCTTATCGAAACCAGCAACCTGCCCAACACCAGCACCAACCATCACCGCATTAGCGTTCGCAACGATAGCAGCACTCGTGACAGTTGATGAAGTCTCTTGACCGTTCACAACTACGGTCACAAGGTCGCCCAGATACCAGTCCTGATTGAACACCATCGTAGTATCGTCAGAAGTCGCTACTTTGACATTGGTTGCGGTGAAACCCAACTCCAGAAGCATCTCATCGCCAGCACCTTGAAGTTCTGCCAAGTCAGCAGAGTTTCGCTGGTCTTTGAATACTTCGATGATTCGACCCCAGTCAGATTCACCTGCTAGAGATTCGGTCGTAGTTCGCTGAACGAATGTTCGAGAAGCACCTTCGCCTTGACCGCCGACAACCACACGAGTAGCAGTCGGTGGAGTGACTTGAATAGATTCGCTCGTTACTGTTCCGTTATAGATGTCGAAACGAACAGAATCAGTCCGGTCAGTAAGAGCATCAACTTTGAGACGAAGAATCGAACCTTCCTGAACTAGACGGAAGCCAACCCCACCCTGAACAGCAATCTCCTGAAGTAGCGAAAGCAAGTTATCGAAACGAGCCGATTTCGTGACAGTTGCTCCAGCACTACCGTTGATAGTTTCCAACCGAATGAAATTACGAAGCCCCCCAAGGCGACCTAAAGCAGCACCTTCACCGATGTTGTAGTAAACATACTCACGAATGAGACTCTCGGCGTTCGAAGTTCGGATATCGTGACTGACTGTCTGAGCAGCAACATCGGCAGTAGCAACATCAGGGAAGGCAAGAGCATCGGCAAGCAGAATCTCATCAGTTACCCCTCGGAATGTGAAACTGCCATCTGGGTTCTTCTGGTCAGTTTGCTTCTCTGGGTTAGTAGTGACTCCGCTGAAGAGAGTTTCATCGCGAACAGTCACGATGATGCCCGAACCCTCTGTCGATAGAGCGTCAATCATCGGATGCGATGACGGCAAGGTGATTTCCCATTCGCCAACATTCGAGAAACGAAGCCCAGCCTTCAGAGAAAGATACTGGTGAGTGATGATGCCTACACGAGCGAGATTCTTGTCGCGAACTTCGACAACGAGTTCCTCACGCTTCATTAGAACGCCACCCACTTACGCTCATGCCAGACGACATCGACTTGCGAATCTGCGGTTGCTCCAGCAAGTTCTACCGAACCAATCTGCGAACCTGAAGGGATAAGCCAGAAGCGAGGAGCAGCAGAGAGTCCAGCATACTGATTAGCACCAGTCTCATCGACAACAGTTCCAGCCTTCGTATCAACTTGGATGTAGCCGGATGTTTTAGTGCCAACCCAGTCCAGAACTTGACCTTCAGGTGAAGTGAGAGTGAAGCCATTGAAAGGAGCGTAAGCAGTCCAAGTCGGGTAAGCGTGAGCGTCACCGTTATTCTCGAAAGTCACCGTTCCAAGAGCAGCCGACGAAGAGACACGCAACTTCGACAACGAAGTCGTCTTCAGCAGACCGCGACCCAGACCCGAAAGACCGATAGACATAGTAGAAGCATCAACAGAAGTCCAGTAAGGGTCACCAGCCTGAAAGGTAAGCACCGTCTTCAGGAATGTTGAACCATCGGTGTCGGATTCGAAACTAAAGTCTCCACCGCCAGTCCGAACAACATCCAAGTAGTATTCGATGCCAGCGAGCGAAATAGTTAGACGAACCAGACCTGCCTCTGGAGCGATGATGCGTGAGAACAGAGAATAGCGTTCCAGCACTCTTTCACGATTCTCTCCGACAATTTTGATAGGCAAGTCAAGAACACGAGGGAGAACACGAGCCGCCCGATACGACGAACCATCAGCAACACCATCGAACCATTGAGTGTCGACTGGTGGCAACCCAGTTCCTCGAACAGCAATCAGAGCCTTGATTCCAGACTCGTCACCGAAAGTTAGAGTGCCTCGGATAGAACTGATTTTTATCTGACGACTCATGCGACCCTCACTCGTGGCGATGATAGTGCGGCGAAGAGAGCCTCTTCAGCCGACAGGGATTGATTCTCAGCAGCGTAGTAGTTGATAGTGCCACCACCACCGTTTCCTTGAGATGCTGACATCGAACTTACAGCGTTCGAAACGCTCGGAGTAGAAACAGCACCCTTCAGAGTGTTTGCTACCGAACCCTTCATCTTCACAACACCTTGTAGGTAGCCTTCCATCGTGTTCGTTCCAAACTTCTCAAACACCTTCGAAGGTGAATGGATACCCAGAGCCAACTTGAAAGGTTCAACAATCCATGACGGCAGAAGGTCGAGGAAGAATTTGCCGATGTTGCCAGCCAACGATTTGATGCCGTCGAACAGACCTTCGATAAGGTTCGCACCAGCGTCGAACAACCATTCGCCTACGCCAGAGAAGAATCCAACGATGTTTGATGGCAAGTTAGTGAAGAACTTCACGATGTCGTTCCAGAAGTCACCGATGCCGTCTACAAGCCCATCCCATAGGTCTGCGAAGAAAGTGCCAACACCTTCCCAGACACCGTTCCACCAACGAACCCAGACACCGACAGCCTCATGAATCCACGAGACTAATCCGTTCCAAGTATCTGCGAAGAAAGTGCCAATTCCAGTCCAGAGGTCACTCCACCATTTACCAAGATTGGTAAACGCTTCACCGAACCAAGTCATCGCATTCGCCCATGCTTCAGTAATGAACTTAGTGACTTCATCCCAATGAGTTGCCAATAGAACGATGATGGCAACCAGAGCAGCGATGCCGATGATAATCCAAGTCACGGGGTTCGCGAGCAGAGCAGCGGTGTTCGCCCAGACAGCAGAGTTCACCAGAGCGGTAGCAATCGCTTGAGCGTTGTATGCCAGAGTCAGCAGACCGATAGCAATCGCAAACGCTCCAATCGGGGCAGCATAGTCAGCGATGAAAGTCACGAATGGGTTCATCGCAGAGACGACAGCGTTGATGGCAGGGAGCAAGAATGTTCCGACCGTGATGGCAAGGTTCGCCATGTTCGCATCGAGGATTCGTTGCTGGTTAGCCAGACCCTCAGAAGTTCGACCGAAGTCGCCCTGCTGAGTTTTCGTCTGCTCCATGATGAGATAGTTTGCGGCAAGAACCTTCTGCTCGGCAGTAAGTTTGTCAACTTTACCCTTTGAAGCAATACCAAGAGCGATGTTCGATTCGGCAAGTTTGTTCTGGGCTTCTTTTGCTTCCATCGAATCGGGTCCAAACTTCTTGACCGCTTCGTTGTATTTAGCCTGAGCCTTCTCTGCGTTGATTTGCGCTTTCTCAAGTTTGACAACATCAACATTCATCTCGACGATGCCAGCCTTCAGAGCAGCAGCCTGAAGAGCATCCTCATTCATCAAAATACCGAAACGCTTCAGAGGCTCGCTTTCACCACGAAGACCAGCACCAAGAGCCTGAATAGCCTCATCGACTGGAGTGTTATTGAACGATGCCAAGTCGGTAGCAAGTTTTACCAAGTCGGTAGAGAACTTAGCGTTATCCTCACCAGCCAGACCTGCCGCATTACCGTAAACACCAAAAGTCTTAGCAGCCTCAAGAAACTGAGTCTTCGACTGACCCAATCCAGTAGCAGCATTCTCTGCTTCCTTCTTGATAGCCTCAGCACCTTTGCCGAATACCTGCCCAACAGCAGCACCTTGCTCAACGAAGTTAGACGCACCATTCACAGCATCTTTAAAGAAGTCAGCAATCGCCATCGCACCAAAAGTCGCCGCAATCGGAGCAGCAAAAGTCTTCACCGTGTTCAGGATTCCGTTGCCCATAGTGTTGCCCATAGCAGCACCAGCCTTGCCAGCCTCGGCAGGGGCAGTCGCTAAACCAGACTGAAACTGGCTTGAGTCCAAACGAAGGTAAGCGACCAGTTCGCCAACATTGAGTGCCATCAGTTACTCGATTCCATCATCTTCTTCTGCTCGGCAGTAGGATTCAAGACCCGCTGAACTCTGCTCTCAATAGATAATAACCCAACCAGCCTCAATCGTAGCCATCGCCACGACCTCTGAGTAAGGATGCCTGACGATAAGTCGATGCCGTATTCTTTCTGGAAGTCTAATTCGACTAGCCCCCACACCTCTAGGAATGAACCGATTCGGAGACCGCTAGGGTCTTCCTCAATACGCTTCAGACCAAACTCGTTCGTCTCTACTAGCGAGGAAGTGTCGGGGTCGCTACTTTTCCCTTGAACAATCCGTTCTGAACAGCAAGGTCGGCGGCTTGCTTACCGACCGCAAAATAGATGAACGCATACTGAGTTAGACGCTGAAGGTGAGTCCACTTGACCCCATCCTCGAGCATCTCCTCAACAACTTCCTCGGACAGAACACGACGAGAAAAGTCACGCTCATCACGATTAGAAATTGTCAGACGCTTAGTATCTTCCTCGCTGATAGCGATACCCGATTGCTGCTTGAACGATAAGTCAATCAGAGCCGATAGAAACAATCCAGTCTCAGCGTCAGGGGAAGGGATGTGATACGACTTGCCTTCGCGAAACTTGCGCGATGGAAGGAGCGGAGAATCGAAGCCATCGTCTTCGAGAAAATCCATGAGTTCAGATAAGTCAGTCATTCTTGCCTCTCAATGAAAGAAGGGCAGCCACAATCGTGACCGCCCTTCCATCGTATCAGGCTTAGGCTGAAGCAGGGTGAGCAATGATGTTTCGCGCACCTCGACCGTTCAGAGTGAATGACACCATCGAAACTGCTTCCATGTTGCCACCATCTTCAGTCCAAGTCACAGCAACATTACCGCTGTATGCCTCGACCTTAGCATCGCCCATTTCGTAGTAACGAACCTGAACGATGTTTGCCTCGCCAGTATTGGCAGCAGCAATTCGAAGAACTTCCTGACCCGGGTCATAAGTGGTCGGGTTTGAAGCCTGAAGACCGCGACGGCACTTCGCTTCAATCTTCCAAGTGTTAGCAGTATTGACCTGAGACTTCCAGCCGTTGCTGTCGAAGTCTGAGTCATCCTGAAGTGAGCCTTCTACGCCAGCCTTGAAGTCGGTGATACCGAAGACACCAGTCCATACTGGAGTAGCCTCGGTGCCGGTGTTTACATCAAGATACCACTTGCGGTTTAGCGTCGAAGCACCCAGAGGGGTTTTCGTAGTTGCGGTCATGATTTCTCTCCTTGTTAGGTGCGGTGAGTAAGTGGTCGGTCAACTATCATGCGGTAATTGAGAGATTTTCTTACTCGGTTATTTGAGTCCTGTCCTAATGCCGCACCCGACGACAGCGACGAACCCACAATGGTTGTGTCATTCAGTTTACTATTCCATGCCCAACTCCAACAGTTAGACACGGCATCCTCGAACTCGTCAAGACGGGACTCGCTTGATGCTCGAAGCATGAACTGGACATTCAGAATTGTGTCCGACGATTCACTCACGCCGTAGACAGTCATACTGATTGCCTCATCAGGAGTTTCAGGCATCACTTGACCGTAGATGCCGACCTCACCTGCTTGGTATGCGCCAGTAGCGCGAAACACGAAAAGACCGCCAGACTGAGAAGCGGTCACCGAAGCGATGTGTTTACGAATATCTGTCATCCAACTCATGAACCTATGATACCTTTCAGACCTGCTTGGAGCATCGTCATAACTACCTGCTCCTCGGAGCGAACAGCGTTCTCCAGATACTTAGCGTTTCGACCTTCGTCATGTCGAAGCCCCATGTCCTCATGCTGAACTACTGCGTAAGGAGTGTCATAGAAGATTGCTGCCGAATCGTTATCAGTCGAAACACCACCCGACCGCATAAGGTCGCCAGTTTCGTGAGGCACTTGCTGATTAGCAACACCGAGAACATGATACCCAGCAGCGTTCAGAACAGAACTCTGACCGCCAGCAAGACGACCGATAACAGCAGTCACCATTCCAGTCATCTTAGAGGCATCAACTTTACTAGGCAAGATTGACCGCCACCATCGCAAACACGCCCGGAACATCATGCCGAGCAGACGCTAGAACGGTCGTAGAGCGACCCGACGGTAAAGTGACACGAGAGTTCACTAGAAACTTCTCCGCCTCTACCAGAGGAGCATAGACGGTCGCAGAAGATACTACTTCGTTTCCGTCACCGCCTCGGATTAGACGAGTTTCTTCCTCGACCATGACACCAGCCACGACAGATGAAGAAGTTGTAATTCCATCGAACCCGATGCCGCCGATAGTTTCGACAGTCACCGAGTCTTTCAGCCACTTAGAGAAGACTGCTTCGAAACTCATCCGAGCAACTCCACTTCAGCAACAGCAGGAGACAGACGAGCCTGAACTTTAGTAGTGAGAAGTCCAGCCTCAAGTAGAACTCGGTGAGCCTCAAGGTCTAGCGAATTGCCTGATGCCAGAGCAACCTTCGCATCGGTAGCCGATTGAGAGTTCTGATAGGAGACAGAAGCCCCACCGAGAGATTTAGAAGCAATAGCAGCATCAGTAGCACCGCCCACACCTTTTCGTGGGTCAATGTCGTTCAAATACCATGCGGTTGCTTGAGCAAGAGTCGCTTCATTTAGAGCAGCGAGAAGAGTAAGGTCGACAGGCAGGTCGTTGTCGTCGACGGTGTAGATTGCTCCACGAGTGGCAGTAGCAACCAGTCGGGATGCTCGTTTCAGAAGCATTTCGGCGTTAGCAGGTGCGACATCATCAAGGTAAGTCGCTAGTTCTCCGGTGGTTGCGTAGATTGGCATTTCTGTTCCTTTTGTTTAGCCGAAAAGGGATAGAGATTTACTCCCTATCCCTTTCCAGCGTATCAACTACTTAGCAGTCTTTGGAGCAGCCTTCGGCTTTTCCTCAACTACTGCGTCGACTACAACCGCATCCGCCTTCGGTTTCTCAACTGCCTTTGGAGCAGCCTCAACCACAGCAGGGTTCTTGTAGTGACGACGAAGCGCACCGATTCCCATGATTAGCGAGTGGTTAGAACGCAGATACCACGGTCATCAACACGCTTGGTTGCGAACCAAACATTAGTGGTGATGAGGTTGGTGCGAGCAAGAACATCGCGGTCAGTCTCAACGACTGGGCGACGCTTGTACTTCAACTGAAGTGCGCCGTTCTTTACAAGAAGAGCCTTGTAGGTGTCAGGAGTTCCTGCTACCACGGTGCTACGGTCGCTGATGAATACTGGAATAGTTCCAATCACACCAACCTGACCGCGAAGGATGCCAGCGTTAGCACCCAACTTGTCAACAGAGATGAAGTTGCTGTCACGAAGAAGGTCTCCGTGCTGCTTTGAGTGGATAACGATACCAGCGAACTCCTGTGGGTCATAGTCGTCACCGAACTCGCCGAAAGCGTAGGTCAGAGCGTTCCATGAGATGTTCGCAGCAGAACCGTCGTATGCCAACGGAGCGGTGCCGGTGGTGTCCTGAGCAGCAAGACGAAGTTCAGCGTCAATCTTACGAGCGATGCTGATACCCAACTGTGAACGAACTTGGTCAGTAGGTGAGCCAAGAGCGGTCGCAACAGCCTTGTCGGTCAGTTCAACAGCCTTACCAGCCTCAATCACGACAGCATCCGAAGAGGTCATGGTTAGGGCAGAAGGAGTCATCGCAGTTCCCTCAAGGAGAGTGTCTGCGTCACCGATGTATCCGAACTTCGGGAATGATACGGTGTCACCCGGGCGACCGACGAGTGAATCGTCAGTAGCGGCGAGGTTCGCAAGAACCGACTTTCCTAGGATTGTCGGCATCATAGCATCAGCCCATACTTCAGGGATGATTAGGTCAGCAGCAGTAGTTACAGCCATCTGAGTTCCTACCTTTCAGCGTTTAGTCGGTCGTAGGTAGACCTATCGGTTTGGTACAGTTTCACTCTGTCCACATAGGACATAGCATCGAACTGTGCCTTGGTGATTGTCGCTCCACTTTCAGACCCGCTGAAGGTTTCCGCACCCGACACTTTGGCAGTTCCAACCGCTTTGAGTGTCGAATCTTTTGAGATTGCTTCCGCAATCGCTGACTCAAGGATAGCACCGAACTCCCCATCGTTCACATTGACACTCTTGAGTGTGTCGCTCTTAGAAAGAACGAAACGCAAGTAGTCCATCTTCTCTGGGTTGATGTTGTGCTTCCATGACTCGGCAAGTAGTCGGTTCTCGAAGATAGCAGCATCGCGAGCGGCACTAGCCTCATCGAGTTTCGCAGATACTTCCTCGACAGACAGAGGCTTACCGTTCTGGGCGGCTTCTGGGTCAAGAACTGCGGTGATAGATTCTAGAAGTTGCTGACGGGCTTCATCAGCAGCAGCCTTCTTAGCGTTGATTCGAGCATCGCCATTCTCACGACGAAGACGCTCAATCTCTCGCTTTGCCTTCTCAGGGTCAGCCCACGGATTCTCATCTGCCTTCTGTTCACCCTGCTGAGAGACATTAGATTCGATTACCGACGACTGCTCAGAGGTGGCAGTTTCGTTTTCCGAGGTTTGTTCCTCGGTGGTGGTTTGTTCTTCAGTCACTTTCCTGAACTCCATTCTTCTGTGACATAGAATCAGCCTCTTGACTGACCCCTACCATCATTCTAGACGGTAAGCCTCTAACTGACGGCAATCTCTTCACGAGCAGGTTGCCTCTTCAGGTAAGTGTGTGAATCCAGATGAGCATCCAGAGCCTTCTGACGAGCCTTCACTCGCTCGACTGCCTTCTCTGCTTCGACTGGGTTAGTTGCGGCGGCTGCTTCACGCTTTGCTTGGCGAAGGTTGCGTTCCAAGTTTCGTTGCTGCTGCTGATTGTTGTAGCCAGCCTCATCCCAAGCAGGTCGGTCAATAACATCAGGGTCAGTCACGCCGGTAATGTATGCGCGAAGCGTACAGCGACAATTCGGGTGCTGGAATCCTGCCTGACGAGCAGTTTCAAGAGAAGCGTCTGCGGTGACAGTAGTTTCGCCACCAGTCATGTAATCGTAAGCGGTGTATGTTCCAGCCTCGCCATTTAGAGTGAGAATCTTTCTCGCCCAGCCGTCGCAGATAGAGCAAGGTCTAGCACCGGGTTGAACAACAGCGAAGTCGATACCGTTCGCAGTCATAGCGTCGATGTGTCCGGCTATCTGAGTTCGAGCGGTAGCAGTTCTCATCGCCATGTCAGCATACGATTCGGCACTCCAGTTGCGCCCCGAAGCATCTTGGAAGTTCCAACCACCCTGCTTGATGAAGTCGCCGAGGAGTTGCTTGGTTGCTTCTGTTCTAGTAAGAACGCCCGAGATAACATCGGTAGTTTCGATACCAACCATTCGACGGATAAGGTCGTCAGACTGGCGAAGGATAGATGAGTTCATGGCGTTGAAGGCAGCAGCAGTTTCAGTCTGAATCTGAAGCAAGGCAGCAGTCTTGGCACTACTAGCAACGAACAGAGGTTTCACTGTCGAGGCTAGGTCGGCGTAGACGGCGAGGTTTGCTTTCTCGTATGCGTCTGCCAGCAGTTTCGATTCTGCTTTCGCCCGAGCCAATTCAGCCCCAGTCAAGTCAGCAAGGAGTAGTTCGCGAGCCTTCTGGTATCTGGCAAGCATCTGAATCTGGTAGTTGCTTACGCCTTCGCTAGAAGCGATGAGAGAAGCCATCCGAGCGATGAGTTTCCGCTCTGCTTCATAGTATGCGTCAAACAGATTCGTGGTAGGCATCATTCACCTTTACTGGAGCGGAAGAGGCAGACCGAAAGTAGTCGGGTCTGGAACGCCGTTCTCCTTCATGATTTCTTCCACTTCAGCATCTACTTGTAAGTCATCCCAGTCTGGGTGAAGAGTCTGGACACGGACACGAGTAGAAGCAGAGGCAGCAGACTTCATCAAGTTAGCAGTCTCAGCAAGAGCCTTCATGTCGACCTGAACGCCGTCTGGAATCTCCATCGAAACTGGAAGTGGAGTGATGCCGGACTGGAAGACTTCTGCGTCAATCTCTAGAAGAGCCTCAATTAGACGCTCCAACGCATACCAGTAGCGAATCTTCTTGTCACGGGTTGCCATCGAACGCTTCTGCTTTCCAGCGTATTCGGTAGCGGTGATTGCTCGACCTGTGTCAGCGATTTCTGCGTCAGGTGAGTATCCACAGGCTTTGATTACACGAGCAGTTAGAGCCTCGATTGCTTTGAGGTGCTGGTCTACGCGAATGTCGAACTGGACTTGAGTGATTGGAGCATCACCGTTATCAGATGGTGACATCTTCAGTTTCGTAAAGATGTGCTGGTCTTGGTCGAACTCGACACCCTTGCCGAATCCACGAGACTCAAGCATGTAATCTGCGACAATCAGACGACTCTTAGCGTCTTCGATGTCACGCATAAGCGACGAGTAAGTGCGGTCGATAGCGTCGAAGAGTGAAATGACACCCGGAGTGAAGTCGGAGCGACCTACGCCTGAAGTGCGGTCAAGAGGGTCTGGTAGAACATTCGGAATCGAGACGGCAGTCATGATGCTGTTCGGCACAATGATGGCAGACTCTTCGTTCACCATAGAGGCTAGACCTGCGGTTGCTGGGTGGTCGGTTAGTGGAACACGACGACCGAGGTTGCCGTGGTTGCCTTGATACAGACCGTGATAGATGATTCCTGCTTCGTGGCGTTCTAAGTGATACCAGACAGTTTCGTCTCGTGATTCGCCTACTTTGCTCCAGAAGGTTACGGCAGAGAGTTGTCCCCACTTGTATTCAGGAATCATAGCGTCAGCATCTACTCGAGTGATGACTGGCATCTTCATGTAGGTAGCATCCCAAGCAATTCGGAAGCCTACCGCACCAAGAACGGCACAGGTTTCGGCAGAGGCTAGGAGCAAGGAGTCGAAGTTCGAGTAATTCAGGATGTCGTTTAGACGCTTCTGGGTTTCGGCAACGATGTTATCTTGAGCAGGGTCAGGAGTTCCATCGGCGAGGAACTGGTTGTGCTTGACAACGAAGCGAGGCGATTCAGAGAACAGCAGTTCAGATGAAAGAGTGGCGATGTCTTGTGCCACGGGGACATGGATTTTGTCGTCAGGCTGGTTGAGGTCTTGCTTTCCCCAGAACCAGTCGAACACTCGACTGATGCCTCGGCGTGAGTGTCCAGTTCCAGTAGCGTTGCCACCATAGAGTGCTGAAAGTTTAGTCGGGTCTCCGCCGTACCAAGTGGCGTTCACCTTCATACGCGAATAGCGTGATGAGTGTTCCTTTGGTGGGAAGGAAGTGTTATTCTCAGGCAGACCCATCAGTATCCTCAAACTTCTGTTCGTTCATCGCTGGGGAGAGAGTAATCTGGTTTCTCCAGAATCTTCTGCTCGTGTAAACAGCATACCGCAAGGCATCTACTTCGTCGTCATCTTCCTTGATAGGTCGTGTCTCGCCTCTGGTGGTTGCGGTCGAGTCCCAACGGTAGGAAGGGATGCCTTTGACGAGGTATTCGCATTCGGAACTGATGAACAGACCGTTGGTTGCGAAGAGAGAAGCGACAGTCTGGATTCCAGCAAGGACAGCGTTGTGGGCGTTCATGACATTCGTCATTCCGTCATTGAAGAGTTGCTGCTTGAATACTGCGGCGGCAGGGTCGACCGTAATCCATTCAGGTTCACGCCACTTCTCGATTGGCTGATTTGCCAACCATGCTCTGAACATGGCTGCGTGTTGTCCAACTGTTGCGGTATCTGGAGCGAACTCGGACAGAACGAAGAGGGCAGGTTTCTTCACGCCTTCATCGTCTTGAGTGTATCTGCCTTGAGCGTCGAAAGTGGCTTTGCCGATACCAATCAGGTAAGCACGAGTTCGGTGAGTGATACCGTAGTCGAGTCCAGCGATGATGATTCGTTCCATCGGTGGTAATTGGTGTGGTTTTAGCACATGACGCTCTTCATCGAATCCGTCATAGATAGCACCTTCGGCAGCAACCCATTCACCGAGAATGAATCGGCGATACCAGAGTCCAGAGTATTCACGCTCTAGAGATTCTCGATACTCGTCAGGGAGTCCGGGGTTGTCTTTCATCGTGAAGTGCCAGAATTGCCAGTCAGGAAGTTCACCTGCTCGGAGTAGGTATTCCTGTCGTAGCCAATGGTTGGGTGAGTCTGGGTTAGTGGTTGCGAACATCATCGCACCTTTGACCGACATACGACCGAGCAACTGTTTGAAGAACTCGTGAGGCAGAGTGGTCAACTCGTCTACATAAGCACCACCGACAGTCATTCCTCGAATCTTGGACTCGGCTTTGTTATCGGCAGCACCGATGACATGAACCATTCGCCCGAAGATGGTTGCGGTAGGCGCACCTTGCTTGTAGTGGATGTATTGCTGGAACGGAGCAAGTGTCGGGTCGTTCTCAATCGGTTCGAAGATGTTTCGGTAGATGGCATCTCGGCTCTTACCGACCATGATGAGCGCACCTTGTTTTGGTGCGTCTGATGCGATGAATGTGAGCCACCGGATTAGTGAAGTGAATGTCTTCCCTGAACGGATAGAGCCTTCGAGGAGATTGACACGACTGGTGGAATGCTTCAGGACATCTTTCTGCTTGCTACTCAGCGGTAGGGGCATCTTCTTCTCTCACACTTGTCAGCCAGTCAGCGAGAACATTCTTCACATCGTCGACACCTGTTGAGTTTGCTTCCTCATACAGTCCAGTGAGTTTTGCTCTCATGTCTTTGATTCGAATCATGCGGTCAATCGCTTGTAGTTCACCTTGAGCGAGACGCTTTGCTAGAGCAGCCTCAGCGATGTCTAATGACTCCAGTTCTGCGATTCGTAGTTCTTTGGCAGCCTCGCGAGGGATTTCTGCTAACGCTCTCTGAACAGCGTTGAAGGCTGATGAACGGTTTGCGTATCCGAGTTCTTTTGCTATCTGGTCATACGGCACTCGCATGGCTCTTAGTCGCATGGCACGAGCGGCTCGTTCTTTGGCATCGACCGCGTGTTGTGTGCGTGACTTGCCTTTCCCCTTCATCTGTGAAGTGGGTTCTGTTTTCTGCTCCATGAGTTCCCGACCCTGTTCGCTTAGTGGCGTTCCTGACGCTATGTCTAGACTACCGCAAGATTGGAGAATGTTCCTAGATTGGTGGTGAGAATGAGTGACCCTCTGAGTCCGACATCGCCGGTCTTTTGTCTCCACCATGTTGATTCGGATTCCATCGAAGGAACGCAGAACACTACTCGGTCGCGGCGTGATTTGATTTGGAACTCGTGTTCGTGTCCGTGGAAGAGGAAGTCTGCTCCACCTGCTGGTTGGAGATTGAACGCTTGCCCTTTCCACCAGTCGAGTGATTTGCCTCTGCTCCATTGGTGTCCATGAGCGTAGGTGATGATGCTGTTTCCAGATTCTCGTGTCAGGTATGCTTCGTCGATGTTTGGGATGAAGGTTTTGACATGACCGTATGCTTCAGTGTTGAGTTCGAATGCGTCTCGGAGTGAGATTAGTGCTTCGGTTGCGTGTCCGTCATCTGCTCTGGTGGCTTGGAAGCGTTGAACTTCGTCATGGTTGCCGTTTACGACATCTACTTCGAGGGTTTCGACGAGTGGGCGATATTCGTCGATGGCGTATTTCATGAGGCGGCGGAAGACTCGGATTTGTTCGGTGATTGTGAGTGAGGTTCTTCCCCAGTTGCGACCATTCTGTGATTGGTTGCCTTCGATACAGTCGCCGAGGAACATGAGGTTCACGATTCCTAGTGATTCGATGCGGCGGAGTTGTTTGAACGATTTGACACCTTGGTCTACTGACCTAACGAATTGGTCGACGATGCCTTCTGTTCCGTCTCCGTCTATCTTGCCAAGTTGAGTGTCCCCGAAGGCTTGTCGGAATGCTCCAATCCCTGTTGAGGGTTGTTTGGTTGTTTTCCGAGCCTTCTTGATGCTGGTGAGGATGTCTGAGATGTCGAGGGTGCGGTTCTCGGGTTCGACGATGAAGCGGTAGAACCATGATGGGCGTGTGATTGCTGTCTTTTGGTCGGTAGAGTCTCGTGTCCATGCGTTCTGGTTGAATCGCATTTCTACTAAACGAACTCGATACCCTTGGGCGATTACTCCGCCGTTGCTTTCTACGAAGTTGCGCCATTCGGTTTCGGTTTCGAGTTGTTCGGGGCTGGTGGCGGTGATGGTACGGATGTTCTGGTCGTGAGGGGCATACTCTTGACTGAAATTCCATCCTTGGTGGCGTGGGTTGCGTGTTGGTTCTTGGATGGTGGATGTTTTTAGTGCCTCTTCGAGGTTCACTTACAAGCCTTACAGCGGTTTCTGCGATGGTCGATGATTCGGTGATTGGCTACTGGGCATCCTGCGTTGATGAGTCTGCGAGAGAGTTCGGCGTCGCTCATTTCGGATTCGAATGCTCCGATTAGCAAGGATTCTTCTTCGGGAGTGAATGTTGCTCGCCAGTCACGGAATTGACATCGTTTGCGAGGGGCAAGGTTTGCCGAGAGTGCTTCTGCTAAGGTCGCCATGCTTCTATCGTAGCAGTTGCGCTCCTGATTACCTTGTAATGATGATTAGGCTCAGAAGAAGAACTACGATGTCGAGTGTTATTGTGACAGCGATGAGCAGGGCGTAGATTTTGAAGGACAGAGTGACGGTGCGTTCTGCTCGCCGTCTAGGAGCATGGCTCAATTTCGTTCCTTTTCTGTTTGATAATGCGATTTCCGGATACTCTGCGATTGAAAAAACTAATTGCTTTTCTACCGTTCTTGAATCGGCGACATTGACAGAATCCTGTCTGTTCCCAGAACGACATTTCTGATGGCTGGTTCGGGCATAACATGACCCACGGGCGACTATCAGTTTCGTTGCGAGGCTTGTAACGAATTTCCCATTTCATTAGGCGTTCATCCATTCGGCGAACATGACTTTCAGGAGTTCAACTTGTTCTTCACTAAGACCTAGCGTATCACCGTTCTCATCTGTTCCGCCGGTGAACACGATGTCGCCGAATACGAGGTCGAAGTGTTCTGGGAAGATGGCGTTCCACCAGAGCGAACCTGTCGAGTTGAGGTCACTTCCGTCGAGTTTGCCTTCCTCATTGACCCACATTGTGAGTTCGTTGCCGTAGTCGACTGGCTGGATATATCCGCCGACCCCTTTCTGAAGTGTTGCGAGAGAGTCTTGTTCGATGTCCAGAATGTTCATCTGGTCGGTGGTAGTGACTTGGAGTGCGAGTTTCATTTCTTGCCTTTCGTTTAGAGAGATGATGCCCAGCCGTTGCCGTCTTCAGTTTTGCTGGCATCGTGAGTTGGTTTGAGACCGATTTCTACGGCGTAGTTCCAGAGGGCAGTTGCGATTCCTTGTCGACGGTATTCTTCATCAACTTCGATGAGGCGAACGAATCTGCCACCGTTTAGATGTTCCCATTCGCCAGTCAACCAGAGCATTCCGATTCGTGTTTCGTCGTGGAACGCTCCTACGATGATTCCGCCCGTGATATCTCGTTCGGATGCGTCGATTATGATGTCGCCGTGGGTGGTTTCTAGAATCTTCATCGCTTCCCTCTCCTAGCAGCCATTTCGTGCTTTCGACATACGCATTTGATAGCCATCTTATTTGGGCAATTAGGAACAGCACACATTTCTACTCCGCTTCTGCCAGCCGCCATCGGTGAGAAGAAAGTGGCGAAGTATTCACGCTCTTCAATCGTGTAATTCTTCGATTGCGTAACTTCGACAGGCGGTTGCCAGCGAATGCCTTGCTTCTTTCGCTTGTCGTATTCCTTGCGGTATTGCCAGACGGCTTCGGTGAAGAATCTTGCTTCGTTCATTAGTTGTTTCCTTCCTCAATTTTGCCAGTTGAACGGTCTAAGTAGAACCCATGCTTGCCGTAGCGCATCTTGAACGATGCCAGAGCCATCTGGTAGCCTTTCTTCGCATAGAAAGCATTCTGCTTCTCGATAGTGGCGGCAACTGACACATTCACCCATTCGACGAGGTTAGCGTCGTATCCCCAGCCATCTTTCACGCACCAGACATCGCCGTATTTACCAGAAACGATTTCTGCTGAAACGATTTCACCATCTTTGACAAGAACCCAAGTGGACTTGAATCCTTTCAACTCAACTGCCGAACCGATTTCGCGAAACGCATCCGAGTAGTAAGCGTCATCGAAAGACTCACTACGCTCTAGATAGTCAGCCCATGCTTTTGCTTTAGCGTCTTCAATCCAGAGTTTTGCTTCCGCCCATTCAGGGTCGGTGACATCATCCCTGTGGAAGAGGTCGATGATTTTGTTGTAGTCCATGAGACTTGCCTTCCGTGGTAGTGGAGTAGGAGACCCTACGAGTTAAGTTTATGACCCGAACCCGAGAAGTTCCTAATTCATGAAAGAAAAAATCCCCCGAAAATTCGAGGGATTCTTTCCTATTTCAGCGGTCGAAGATTCGTCGGTTCGACTCTCACTTCTTGGAGTCGTCTCATCTCATCCTCGATGTAGAAGATTGCTTTCGCGAGGTCTTCCAGTTGAGTATCTTCGCTCTTAAGTCCTGCTCTCCAGAGATACTTGATTGCGTTGCCGATGTTGTAATTTCGGTGGCGAGTAATCTGGATACACTCCACACCTGATGGGTCGCTGGTGTAGTGTGATGGATGGTTTACGGAGTCGTGCCTATTAGCCACGGCGATTGCCATCCACGAGAGATAGAAACTCATGACGAGTTGTCCCTTCGGTTTTGAATACTCCACGCATCACAGAAGTTCTCATTGAACCCGAGGTTCGGATTCCTCGCATCGACATACAGGAGTGGCTTCCGTCGATAACCACAGCCACATCTTCCGTTCCGGTAAGTCGAACCAGTTCAGTTGCGATGTCGTCGACGAGGCGTTCCTGAACCTGTGGGCGATGAGCATACTTATGTGCGACCCTCGCAAACTTGGACAGACCCAAGACACGGTCGGTTGGAATGTATGCGATTGACACGGTTGCGGAGAACGGCAAGAGATGATGTTCGCAGAGGGAGTGAACTTCCATGCCTGTAACACAGACCATTTCAGACACATTCTCCAGAGCGAACGAAGTCTCAATCTTACCTGCGTCATAGTCCATGAACTCTTTCCACCACTTCGCGTATCTCGCAGGGGTATCTTCGAGACCTTCACGGTCTGGGTTTTCTCCGATGGCGATGAGAAGTTCGCGAGCGATTTCTTTCACCTTGTCATAGTCGACAGCCATTTACTTACTCCTTTTCAGTTCCCATGCGAGGACATGGATTCGGGTTGTGAGATTCCATCCAGCCTCAACTACCGCATCCGCTAGTTCGGCGAGGTGTTCTAGATGAGCATCTTTCGTCATGCCTTCAGGCATAATCCAGATGACATCATCGTCGATGTTGTAGCGGTTCTGAATGTCTCTAATTTCCTCGAAGTCCTCAACCTTTTCGGCTACGAACTTGAAGATTGCTTTGCCTTGCTTCGAGAGGTCGCTGAAAGCAGTCATCGCTTCATCTACCAGACGCATTTCTTCTGAGTCTGATGCGAATGACAACTTCGGCGAAACATTGAAGAGGTCTACTGCTTCGATAACTTCCGGCTTCGGGATTCGAGTACCGTTCGTTTCGATGTCGATAGAGCAACCAGTTGCTTCACGAATAAGCGGAATCGGTCTCTGCTGGATGAGAGGTTCTCCGCCGGTGATGATGAGATGTTTCACGTGAAACTTCTCTACTTCTGCCGCAATCTGTTCGATTGTCATCGGATGCGATTCTTCGGCTCGGTCGTAGTTATCCCAGTCCCAAGAGTAAGGAGTATCGCACCAAGAGCATGAGAGATTACATCCTGCGAAACGAATGAAAGCACATCGGCGACCCATGTTCCGACCTTCGCCTTGAATAGTTGGACCGAACATCTCATTGATGTTCACCTTGACTGGTCTCGGCGGTGTGAGATTGGTTGCCATGTTAGCCCTCATACTGAGGAACGAAGAGAGCAGAGTTTGCTCCGTGTTCCCGACATTCGACAGACTTGACTCGAACTCGTGGCTTGTAGCCATTCGTTTCAAGAACACTTTCAGCGATTTCGTAAGCCAGTTCCGCAAACTTTTCACAACCGACTGCCTCGACGACTACGACATCGGCGATACCGAAGTATCCAAGTGCCATGATTTCGTGAAAGTGAGGGTCATCGGATGCTACGACAGTCTTGTGGTCGAAAGTTTTCTGAAGTTCAGCCTTCAGGTCTTTCAGTCCACCGAAGTCGACAACCCAGTTTCGGTCATCCAGTTCGTCTGCTTCAAATACGAACTTGAAACTTAGAGCGTATCCGTGAAGTTGGTTACAGTGAGAGTTCGCTCGCCATTGACGGAAGACTGCCGACAGACCGATTTCGTGACCGTAGGTCTTTGTCGACTGATGCTTCATTTCTTTCGCTCAATCTCCGCGAGCGCAAACTCGATTCCATCAGCGTATTCGGTAGGGTCTTTTACTCCGCCGTCGATGAATGCTTCGATGCGTTCGACGCAAGTTCCACAACGACCACAGTGCTTTTCGCCACCCTTGTAGCATGACCAAGTTAGCGAGTAGTCGACACCAAGGTCTCCGCCGATGGTTGCGATGTTTGCTTTCGTCTTCATCAGGAACGGTGCTTGTAGTTCGAGATTCGGGTTGCCGAAGCCTTCGTTTCCGAACTGAACAGCAGCCGCAATCGAGCGAATGAAGTCAGGTCGGCAGTCAGGATAGATGAAGTGGTCTCCAGAGTGAACACCAGTAGCAACTACATCGGCGTTCTCAGCGACAGCGATACCAGCAGCGATTGAAATCATGATGGCGTTGCGGTTCGGCACGACAGTCTTCTTCATCGAGCCTTCGGTGTAGTGACCGTCAGGAACAGCAACTTCGTCTGAGGTGAGGCTTGAGCCGTGAAGAGCCTTCGTCAAGTTAGTCAAGTCGACTACTCGAACCTCTGCCCCTAGAGCCTCTCCAACTTTGTAGAGAGACTCCAGTTCCTTCACATGACGCTGACCGTAGTTGAATCCGACAAGAATCAGGTCGTAGCCGTCATTCTTGTAGAGGTAAGACATAGTGGCAGAATCCATGCCGCCACTTACGATGAGGACTGCTTTTTTAGCCACGGTGAGCCTCGGTAGTCATCTGAAGACCGCCACGAACCTGCTGAACAGTCTTGACATGAATCCATAGAGGCTCGATTGCTTCGAACAGTTCGTCTGCGATTACATGAGTGATGTATTCGCCGAAGATACCTTCGTTGCGCCATTGGGTTAGATACAACTTCAAGGTCTTTGACTCGACACAGAAGTCCTTTGGAGCGTATTCGATTTCGACGGTGTAAAGGTCAGGCTGGTTAGTGACTGGGCAGAGTGAAGTGAACTCGTGAGTCACGAACTTGACAGTCTGAACAGCATCAGGAGCAGGGAATCGCTCGATGCCATCCTTGGTGATTGCGTGGTCGACCTTGTTTCCAAGTGCTGACAGGTTTGCGGTGATGTTGCTCATCATTGCCTTTCGTTTTGAGTAGGGTGTTCGACGACCTAGAGCGTTATGCTCCGAGAGAGTTGAGTAGAGCGATGATTGCCGCTCCAGCCTTCTCTTTCGGCTCACTTGGAAGTCTATCACTCATCGAAGATAGATAGTCATTCCAACGCTGGAATGTGTCGTCATCAAGAACGGCACGAATTTCGTTCGAACCGACCTCATCTTCTCCACCGAAGTCATCATCGGTGACAGGAAGTTTTGCGTCATCCCAGTTGAACTCTCCAATAGAGAGCAAGTCATTGAGATGTTCTGTCGTGTATGGAAGACCTGTAATCAAGTCTTTTCCGAAGTCTCGTTCGAGGTCTGCCAGCAGAGCAGAGAGTTCTGCCACATTTGGCTTGCCTCGAGTCTCGTTCATGATGATTGTGAGTTTCTTTGCCTCAC